>Ga0134125_10001323_pt1 | contig 30590 bp, 23 predicted proteins | sample KB31751_FD_96464 | JGI IMG/M metagenome (GOLD analysis project Ga0134125, IMG submission 96464) | Terrestrial soil microbial communities with excess Nitrogen fertilizer from Kellogg Biological Station, Michigan, USA - KB3-175-1 | ecosystem: Environmental > Terrestrial > Soil > Unclassified ... | reverse complement strand
TGGTGTCCGGTGAAAGCTCTGATCTCTCGTCCGCTGTCGATCTGCCAGAGTCGGACGGTTTGGTCGTAGGAGGCGCTGGCGAGGCTCTTGCCGTCGGGGCTGAAGGCTACGCTCACGACCGAGCTCTGGTGCCCGGTGAAAGCTCTGATCTCTCGTCCGCTGTCGATCTGCCAGAGTCGGACGGTTTGGTCGTCGGAGGCGCTGGCGAGGCTCTTGCCGTCGGGGCTGAAGGCCACGCTCAGGACTAGGCTCTGGTGTCCAGTGAAAGCTCTGATCTCTCGTCCGCTGTCGATCTGCCAGAGTCGGACGGTTTGGTCGTCGGAGGTGCTGGCGAGGCTCTTACCATCGGGGCTGAAGGCCACGCTCGTCACTCCGCTCTGGTGTTCGGAAAAGGCCCTGATTTCACGTCCGCTATCGATTTGCCAAAGACGGATGACGTCGCCTTCGGCGATCGCCAAGAATTCGCCGTCCGAGCTCCAGGCTATCGCTCTACACGCTCCTGTGGCTCCTATAACCTGAGGGAGAAGCTCAGAGAGGTTGAAAGCGGCACCGAATGTGTCAGCCGCCGACAGGCTGACCGCATCGAACTCTGTCCCCAGGAGCTTGGAGCGTCGGAGCTTCGCGCGGGACAACGTAGTTTCTCGGAACTCAGCGCCGCTCAAGCGGGCGCCGGTACAGTCCGCTTCGGTGAGATCGGCGCCGTTCAACGAGGCGTTGGTGAGGTCGGCGTCGCGAAGCACGGCGTTGACCAGGAGGGACCGGGTGAGCTTCGTTCCGATCAATCGGGCCTCGGTGAGATCGGCGCCGGTCAAGTCGGCACTGGACAGATCCTGCCCTGAGAAATCCTGACCTCGTAGATCCTGGTTGGAGAGAGCAACCCTCTCATGGATCTTTTCCTTCTGCCTGCCCAAAATCAGGAGAGCATTCTTTTTCGCCGCCTCTCCAGCCGGAGTCCATAGGACGTTCCGAGCCCAGGCGGCCGCTCGCCCAGGGCCCGCCAGGCTGGTGAAGAAATCGGCCATGAGCGGCGACATCTCCTGGGCGGCGAGAGCTTCCGGGTCTTCTCCTCCATCAAGCGCCTCGGCTGCACTCCTCGCCACCAGCCATTCCAGGATCGACTGATGTAGGAAGGCGAAGTTTCCTCCATCATCCCGAACGAGCAGAGTGCCCGAGCCGATCTGGAAGGTGGCGATCTCAGAATCGGGTGCGGACGGCCCGATAGCCGTCACCACCTTGGCGGTGTCCTGGCCCAGGTCCGAGAGGCTCATGGAGCGATCGGTTTTCTGCCAGAGCCGCATCGCGAGCAGGATCACGGCCCGCCAGCGTTCCGCCACCGAGAGGCCCGGTGGGGCGCCCTTCGGATGGACGCGCTCGAACTCGAATTCCAGCCAGCGGGTGAGCAGGAGCTCGTAGAGCTTGGCCGCGGAAATTTCTCCGGCAGCGGTACCGGCTGCGATGAGTTGCTCTTCCGGTAGATCCGCGATGAACCCCAGAAGTCGCGGATTGGAGGAGAGGCCCAGGAGGTCCTTGACGTGATCGATGAGGTCCAAGCGGGCCTCGGCCTTGGCTTCGTCGTCGGCAAAGAAGTTGACCAGGAAATGGCGGATTTGCTCCCTGCGGAAGGGATGCAGGATGGCGAGCCGGTGCCCAGCTACGGACTCGATTTGCTGGGCCAGCGCGGTCTTGACCTGACTCTCCGACAAGAAATGTTGGCGCCGGCTGGTGAGGACGACCTTGGCGTTGCCGTTCGCCGCCTGGAGAAGAGTGGCGAAGTGATCCGCCGCTTTGGCATAGGTCACTCGCAGGGCGAGCTCGTCGAATCCGTCGAAGAGGAGGGCGATGCGACCCTGTTCCAGCATGTAGCGGAATTTGGCCGGCGAGAACCCCTCCATTCCCTCCTGGGCGAAGTGCTGGGCGAGGAGGGCATCGAGAGTTCGTCCTTTTTCCAGGGAACGCATCTGGAGAAGGATGGGAACGAGCCCACCCTCAGCCTCTCCCATGCGCCGTGCGAGTTCGTGGAGAAGGAAGGTCTTGCCGGTGCCGAAATCGCCGAGGAGAACGAGGAAGCGCCCGTGCGGCGAATCCAACCATTCCCGCATCTGCGCCAGGGCGTCTTCGGACTCTGCATCCTCCTGACCCACGAGCGAAAGGGTTCGCATCCGCTGGGGCACATAGAGACGTGGAGGATAGATCGGATCGGCGGCGAGCTTCGCGGTCTGCCTGCTGAGGTAGGTCCGGAAATCGATGAGGCCTTGGTACTCGATAAAGCTCACCAAGTAAACTCGTTGGGAGCTGGCTTCCGCAACGAGATCCGCCGGGGCCGGTTCACCGCCGTAGACAAGATGAGAGATCAATCCTGGATCGTGGCGGCGATAGGGGGCGTCGATCTCCGTGCGAAAAATCTCATAACTCTCTCGCGAGAGGCCGTGCTCGATGGCGCCGACAGGATACATATCGCGAATAGCGCCGACTCGACGGAGGACGCGTAGGTAGCCGCCGGCTTCACCGATGCCTGGATACCGATGAATTTCCGCCTCGGGCTCGCGAAGACGGCAGACAGCTTCGGCACGGTCTAGGAAACTGTCGGCCAAACGGCGGAGCTCGCGGACTCGGACGGGATCTCTCGCTTTGACATTGGCAAGGGTGTTGGAAACCTCTACAGCGATCCTTGAGAGCTCCTCGGAGCAACGATTTTCTGCGAAGCCTGAAAGCGCTTGCCCGTCCTTGGGCCTGGCCTGAATACCCTTGAGCCACGGAACATGCTTCCAAGGGCATTCACCGACGATCACTGGGATCACCGGCAACCCTTCTCGGACCCGCCGCTCAAGAAGCGTAGGAATCTCTGTGCTGAGGATGAACTCGGAGGTCAAGAAGTCGGCCGAGATCAGGAGGAGAGCGATGCTGGCTCGGGCCATGGCTTCCTGGATCTCCCCGAACCAGTCTGCGCCTCCTTCGATTCGGCGATCATCCCAGCAGTCGACTTCCAGGACCTTGAGTTGCGACTGCAGGCGGTCCTTCCAGGCTTCGTCCGCGTGGCTGTAGCTCAAGAAGACGGTGGGCATGCAGGGAGCCTCTCAGGCAAGGGAGGTGGAATGGGCATGGTAAGCGGATTTTATCGTAGCTAAGAAGGTGCGATGCCCAGGCCCACGGACGGCAATGACGGCAAGGACTTCAAAGACTGGAACGACGTCACCCAAGCCAGTCTTTAACAGTCCTTGCTGTCGTTGGTGTCCTTATTTCTGTGCCCCCCTACGCCCCACCCGGAATCTCGAACCAGAACGTGCTCCCCACCCCCGGCTCGCTGTCGACGCCGATGCGCCCTCCGTGATGCTCGACGATGGACTTGCAGATCGCTAGGCCGAGGCCGGTTCCTCCCTTGTCGCGATTGTCCGCGGTCTCCACCTGGGCGAACCTTTCGAAGATCCTCTGCTGGTGGCTCTCGGGGATGCCTTGCCCCTGGTCCTCCACGAAGACCCGCACCCAATCGGCATCCCTCTCTTCGGCCCAGATCCGGACCTCGCGGTCGCGGGGCGAGAACTTGATCGCATTGGAGATGAGGTTGATCAGGATCTGGACGATGCGGACCGCATCCGCCCGCAGCCTGAGCGCGGTTGGTGTGCAGACGAGAGCGATCCGCTGCTCGTCCGCGACCGGGCGCACCGATTCCAGCGACTGGTCGAAGAGAGGCTGGAGGTCGACCTCGGCGATCTGCATCTCGGCCTGCCCCCCCTCCAGACGCTCGAAGTCGAGGATGTCGTTGATCAGGGCGGTGAGCCGGACCGAGTTGCGCTCCGCGAGGAGGACGAGGTCCTTGACCGGCGGCGAAAGCGGTCCCAGGACGCCCGCCGCCAGGAGCCCCAGGGAACCGCGGATCGAGGTCAGCGGCGTGCGCAGCTCGTGGCTCACCGTGGAGACGAACTCCGACTTCAGGCGGTCTACCTCCCGCCGCTCCGAGACGTCCTGGAAGTTGCAGGCGAAACGCCGCCCTTCGGGAGCTTCGAACTTGAACAGAGCCACCTCGGTGGGGAAGATCTCGCCGTTCTTGCGCCGCCCCCAGGCCTGGGTGACCCGGCCGACCGCCATCCGGTGCGTCTCCCGAAGGTACGGCTCCGGATTGGAGGCCGGAGCGTCGGCGATGAGGACGGCGAGGCTCTGGCCGATCAGCTCGTCCTCCCGGTAGCCGACGATCCGCTCGGCCGCCGGGTTCACCGACTCGATCCGGCTCTGCTCGTTGAAGGTGAGGATGCCGCCGAGCATGTTGTCGAGGAGGGCCCGGTTGCGCGCCTCGCTCATCCGTACCACTCTTTCGGCCCGCTGCCGCTCCTGCAGCTCGTTTTCGAGCTCGGCGGTGCGGCGCACCACGAGCTCCTCCACCTTCGCCGCCCGCGCCGTGACGACGTAGACGAAAGCGCCCAGCAAGCCGGCGAACAGGAAGCCGCCGAGGAGGATCCACCAGGAGCGCCGCTGCCCGAAGCCTTCCGCGAAGGCAGGCTTCGCCGCCACGCGCACTTCCCAGGAGCGTCCGCCGAACGGGAAGCGCTCCCGCCAGACCAGGCCGCCCGCGGCCTCGCTCCACTGCGCGTCCTGGTACAGCAGCTTGGGCGCCGCCGGGTCGCGATGATCGAAGAGGGCGATGGTCACGCCGGTGCGCGGCAGGTCTTGGATCGCGGTCTCCACCAGGTTGCCGAGGCGAAAGGCGCCGGTGGCGTAGCCGGTGATCTCCTCGCGGCGCTGCTCCAAGGTCGCAGGCTCCCTGCCGACTCCATAGACCGGCGTGAAGACGAGGACGGAGAGCTGCCCCGGCTGGTCGTTGACGAGCTGGATCGGTCCCGAGGCCGCCGCCCGCCCGGTGTCGCGGGCCCGTTCCACGGCGTCGCGCCGCACGGGCTCCGACGACACGTCGAAGCCCACGGCAACCCGGTCCGAGGGCGGCTCGATGTAGTCCACCACGACGTACTCAGCCCTCGGTGCCGCCGGCCCGCGATGTCCCTGCGCATCGACCTCGGTGATCTGAATTCCGGACTTCGCCTCGAATCGCGCCCGGCCCGCCGCGTCGAGCCGTGGGTCCCACGACAGCCCGCGGATGCCGGGGTGGCCCCGTAGGGAACCGGCCACGAAGCGCCTGAACTCCTCCAGGCCGACCTCCGGCATGCTGGTGAACAGGGCGCCCAGCGAGGAGAGGACCTCCAGGTGTCCGTCGCACCTCACGCGGACCGCCGAGGCCAGCGTCCGGGCCCGGTCCTGGAAAGCCGTTCGCAGGGCTTCGTCCTCCCGGCGGCGCGCGGCAGAAAAAAGGCTGACGGTCAACAGACAGATCGCGGCTGTCAGGAGGGATGCCAGGAGCCGCCGGTGCCGTAGCAACCCGAGCACCGCAGCCTGGGGCCAGCGTCTCTTCGTTCGGATGTCTCGCAAGCTAATGCTGACGATACTACCATCGGGGGGACTTTCTGAGCATCGGCCGGATCTCCTTTGGACACTTTGGGGCTCTGGCGCGTATCATTGGTAGAGGAGCATTGGAGGAGCCCCGATTCGGGCTCGGTTCGTCTTGCTTGGGAGAACGCGCATGCGACGTTTCAGCACCGCCACAGTCCTCGGAGGCCTGCTTCTTTTGGGTGCCAGCGGGAGCCTTGCGGCCTCCGACACGCCGAAAGCTCAACGGCATGCGCGGCGGAAAGCCGTGGCTTCCAGGCCGGCCAGCAAGATCGACGTCAAGCTGGACAATCTCTACGTCGACTCGGAGATCGGCCAGGTCTTCACCGTCAACCTCGGCCGGGCGGACCAGCCGGCCGCCGCCGAGGAGACCGCGAGCCTCGGCAGCGTTCAGGTGTATCAGCTCGGTAGCCATGAGACGGAGCCGCCCGCGGCCACGGAGCCGGAACCCGCGGACCCCGGGGAGATGACTCCCCCGGACGACGAGGAGGCCGCTCCCGCCGAGGAGATGCAGGCTGCTCCGGAAGCCGGCGAGACCGGTGAAGCCGCCGAGGCTCCGGAAGCCGCCGAAGAGGCGGAGCCGGCGGATGATCCCGCGGCAGAGCCGGCCGCCGCTCCCCAAGATCCTCAGGCCGGCCAGGCTCCCGCCCAGCCGGACCCGAACGCCGCCAAGGCGCCCGTGGCACCCACGGCGAAGGAAGCCCCCAAGACCCAGGCTCCGCCCCCGCCGCCCCCTCCCATCCGCTAAGATCCCCCCTTCTCATCCGCGGCGCCACCCGCACCGCCGGCATGCAGCAGGAGGCAATGGAACGATGGGACTTTTGAGCGGAACGGTCGCGGTGACGCGATTCAACGTGGTCGTGCCCCCCGAGGGGCCGGATTTCGAGCGCGCCCGCTTCTGGGAGATCGAGCCCGGCTCCGAGGTGCGGGAGCGCATGGGCTTCGTGCCCTTCGAGCTCGACGCTCCTTACGAGGCGGCGCTGGGGCGGTACGTCTTCCGCGTCCGCGTCGACCGCATCCGGCCGGACGCCACGGCGGTCAAGGAGCGGCTGCGCGAGCTGGTCAAGACGGAAATGGAGGCGACGGGCAAGACGTTCGTCGGCTCGAAGACCCGCAAGAAGCTGCGCGACTTGGCCGAGAGCGAGCTCGCCCTGCGCCAAGCGCCGCGCACCAAGATCATCGAGGCGGTCATCGACGGCTCGATCCTCTACGTGGCGAGCACCGCCAAGACCTGGCTGGGAACGGTCCTCACCCTGCTGCGTCAGGCCGGCGTCGAAGGGGATTTCAAGGCCCCGTGGCTCGATTCGGCCCCGGAGACGGACGAGCGCAGCGACGTCGTCATTCCCAAGGAGCCGGGGGAGTCGGTGCTGGGCTGCCGCTTCCTGCGCGCCCTGCTCGACGAGTCGGACGTGATGGTGGAGCCCGAGACCGGCAGCGTGCGTCTCGCCACCCGGGAGGCGCGGGTGACCCTGGCGGGCGCCGTGCTCCACGACCTGGTCCGCTACCTGGACGAGGGGGCCGAGATCCTCTCCGCCAAGATCCACGTCGGCCTGGTGATGATGCGCTTCGAGGCCCTCTCCTACCGGCTCAGCGGCATGAAGCTCGAGCCGGTGAAGAACGAGCACTGGACGGTCGACCTCGACCAGCGCCTGGAGCAGATCGCCGCCATCTTCGAGACCCTCGACGGCAAGTACGAGGCCCTCAAGGACAAGATCAACGCCGTGGGCGGCCCGCCGGCGCCCGCTCTCGTGGCGGAGGACTCCGGCGAGCGGCCTCCGGACGCGGGGGCGGCTCCCTGGGAGGAGTGAGGGAAGGAAGGGCGGCTGCGTAAGAATGTAGAGACGCCCCGTGCCGGGGGGAACCCCCGGTGGGGGCGTCTCCGGATCGGAGACAACGGTCCAAGCCACAAGGACTCTGCCCGGCGATACGATGTCGGTCTTGAACGGCCTTGTGCCCGCGGGACGCCTTCGAAAATCGAGACGGCTCCCCCGCCACCGAGACGCCCCCATCCAGGGGTTCCCCCTGGAAACGGGGCGTCTCTACATGGGGCACCTTGGTTTTCGCCTCTCCCTAGAACCGCGTCGCCAGCGTCAGCCGCAGCCGGCGGGCCGGCAGCCTGTAGTACTGCGCGTCGCCGAGCTCGCTCTCGGAGACCGCCGGGCGGGTGTCGCCCAGGTTCTCGCCCGTCAGACGCAGCTCCCAGCGCTCCTGGCGGTAGCCGATCCCCGCCGACCATGCCGTGTAGGACGGGGCCAGCGCCGTGTTGCGCTTGTTGAGGAAGCGGTCGCCCACGTAGTTGGCGAGGGCGAAGGCGTTGAAGCCCCGGGCCGGCGTGTACAGCAGGCCGAGCGAGCCGAGGTTGCGGGCCGACATCTCCAGCCGGTTGCCGGCGAGCTGCGTGGGGACGCCGTCGAAGTCCTGCTCGAAGTCGCGGAACTTGGCGTCGTGCCAGGCGTAGGTGCCCTGGGCCACGAGGCTGTCGGCCAGGGTGAGCCGGGCTTCGAGCTCGGCGCCCTTGAAGCGCTCCGAGCCGGCGTTGATGAGCTCCGGCAGCCCTTCCTCCGAGGTGGAGGCGACCACCAGGTTCTCGAAGTCCATCTGGAAGCCCGTCAGCTCCAGCTCCAGCCGGCCGCAGCGGCTCTTGATCCCCACCTCATAGCTCTTGGCCGTCTCCGAGTTGAGGATGTCGGGCTCGGCCTCGGGGCCGAAGTCGAGCGCCGCCGGCTTGAAGGTGTTGCGGTAGTCGGCGAACAGCCAGAGCCCCTTGTCGCCCTCGCTCCAGGCCAGCCAGTTGAAGCCCAGCACGCCGCTCGCCCGGGTGGTCTTGCGCTCGTCGGTGCCCTCGTCGCCCGGGTCCGGAAAGCTCAGCTCGCGGTCGCCGGCCGTGCGCTTCTCGACCGTGTGGTTGAGCCGGGCGCCCGCCAGGATGTGGAAGCGGGGCGTGGCGTCCCACTCGGTCTGCAGGTAGAGGCCCGAGAAGTTGCGGGTGTCCTCCAGGTTGAAGCCGTGATCGAGGGGCTGCTCTTTACTCGACGGGGCGCCGTGGCCGGAGAGCGGCACGAAGTAGTCGAAGGTCTCCGCGTCGGCCTTGGCCTTGCCGTAGAGGTGGTCGACGCCGGCCACCACCCGGGCCGTCGATCCCAGGCGCCAGGCCACGTGGCTGTCGAAGTAGAGGTCGTCGGTCTTGAGGCTCTGATTGAAGCCCTCGGCGTTCGGGTCGGTGTCGGAGAGCTCGAGCAGGAAGCCGCGGATGGTGTCGCGCTTGCTATGGGTCAGGGCCAGGGTGGTGGACCAGGAGCCGCCCGCCAGCTCACGGTCGAAGCCGCCCACGAAATGGAGCCGGTTCTCGTCCAGCTTGGCGTCGCTGGGGTTGTAGTTGGCGTCGAGCGGGGTGAGCGACGAGAGGACCTTGCCCTCACGCACGTGCGGGCTCGCCGGATCCTGGTTGACGACCGAGCCGTCGAAGTCGAAGCGGAAGCTGCCGCCCGCCGCCTTGAGGGTGGAGCGGTAGAGCACGTGGCCGCGGTCGAAGTTGGTGCGGTCGTCCTTGAACCCCTTCTTCTCGCCGTCCACGGAGATCGACTGCTGGAAGGTGTCCGAGCCGGAAAGAGGCGAGGAGACGGACGCGTCGTAGCTGCCGAAGCTGCCGCCCGAGATGGAGGCGTAGCGCCCCGGGGCCCCGGCGGCGCGGTGGATGATCTGGATGACGCCGACGAACGAGGTGGCGCCGTACATCACGGGCGCCGCGCCGCGCAGGATCTCGATGCGCTCCACGTTGTGCAGGTCGAGGGAGGGCAGGGCCGGGTTGAAGGCGCCGCCCCAGGGCACTCCGTCCACCACCAGCAGGAAGGCGTCGAACTCCCGCAGCCCCCAGATCTCGGGAACCGAGGAGGCCGGGCCGGAGTCGCCGCCGGGGCCGACCGAGATCCCGGCCGCGAGGGCCAGGGCGGAGGGCAGGTCGGTGACGCCCCGCGCCTCCAGCTCCTCGCCGCGGACGATGGAGATGGACGCCGGCACGGACTCCACGTCCTCCGGGGTGCGGGTGGCCGTGACCTCGATGGTCTGGGTAATGGTGGGGGTGGGGGTGACGGGAGGGTTCGCCTGGGCGAACGCGGGAAGGGCAATGGCGAAGGCAGCAGGACCGGCAAGACCACCGATAAGTTTCAAAAAGCGCATGCGAAAATCTCCTCTGAGCGTGTCGAACGAAGATGGACGAACCCCCGTCCATCGCGGGCGGGTGGCTCTAGCGAGCAAGACGACGGAAAGCCGCTCGCGGTTTATTCGTTCTGCCGCTGTGTGAGGAGAAGGATGTCGAGGGGCGGGAGGTTGCTCGGCGCTCCGGCCGCCGAAAGGGGACGCCGGGGAGAGGGAGGCGAGGCGGTCCCGCTCGAAGACGGCAGCGCCGTCGACGGGCCGGGAGACCTCTCGGTCGCCAGGACGGCGGTCTCGAATCCGGCCGCTGGCGGGCGCAGGGCGTTCTCCAGGGACGGCGGCGGGGCCGCCACTACGGCATGGAGGTTCCCGCCCTGGCGCGAGCCCTCCACCCAGGCCACGACGCCGGGGCGGCCGGGCAGTGCCGGCTCGCCGGGAAGAGCGGTCCGGCGGGCGTCGCCGCCGAAGAGGGGAGCCGCCCAGAGGGCCTCGGCGATGGCGAAGCGCTGGGGCAGCTCGACGGTGGCCTCATGGCGCTCGTCGCCGAAGCGCAGCAGGAGCCGCGCGTCGTTCGTGGGGATCGCCGGCACCTGCCAGCGCACCCGCCGCAGCGCCAAGTCGAGGTGCGGCGTGATGCGCACCGGGTAGGTGATGCCGCCGTCGAAGCTGAGGAAGGCCTCCCACTCGTCGGCCTGGCCGAGGGTGGCGAGATTCGAGTCCCACGCCAGCTCGGCCGTGTCGCCGGCCCGCAGCGTCGCTCCGGCTCGCGGCGTTTCCAGCCGGACGGGGCTGATCAGTCCGGCGGCGGGGGAGACGATCCCCAGAAAAAGCGCGAGAACGAGAAGATGGCGGCGCATGTCGAGCCTCAAAGATACAGGCGCCGGGGGCTGCCCGGCAAGCTAAACACCAGGCCGGGTTCGTGCGTATACCAGGATGGAGACGAAAAACACCAGACAATCTCCAAACCTCCCTCCTCCAAAACCCCGCTGACGACGCGGGGTCTCTTTTTTTTCGGACGATTTGTCCGGAAGGCTGGATGGAAACCGCCCCGGCCGGCGGATGGCCGGGGCGTCAGGGGTCAAGCAGGGTGTCTACTCGTCCTCGGGGTGGGTCGCGATCATGCCGCCCGGAGAGATTCCGTGCTTGGCGATCTGGTGCTCCAGGTGATGCTTCATCACGCTGTGGTGCCGGCCGTAGAGGAAGTAGATGACCAGGCCGATCGCCAGCCAGACGAAGAGCCGCAACCAGTTGTCCCCCGGCAGCGAGAACATCAGCATCAGGCAGGAGAAGATGCCGAGGATGGGCACCACCGGCACCCAGGGGCAACGGAAGGGGCGCTCGGCGTTGGGGTACTTCTTCCGCATGATGAGAACCGCGGCGCAGACGATGACGAAGGCGAACAGCGTGCCGATGTTGGTCAGGTGGAGGAGGAAGCCGAGCGGCAGGAAGCCGGTGAGAACGCAGACGAAGACGCCGATCAGGATCGTCGACCGCCAGGGGGTACGGAACTTCGGATGGACGTCGCCGAAGAAGCCCTTGGGCACCAGGCCGTCGCGCGCCATGGCCAGGAACACGCGGGGGCCGGAGAGCATCATGACGAGGAGCACCGAGGTGATGCCGGCCACGCCGGCGATGGCGATGATGACCTCGGCGATGCCCAGGCCCTTCTGCTTGAAGGCGTCGCTGACTCCCGCCGAGGTGTCGATCAGGTTGTACTTGACCATGCCCGTGAGCACGGCCACCACGGCGATGTAGAGCACGGTGCAGACGAGCAGCGAGGCGATGATGCCGATCGGCACGTCGCGCTGCGGGTTCCTCGCCTCCTCCGTGTGCGTCGACACCGAGTCGAAGCCGATGTAAGCGAAGAAGATGATCGCGGCGCCGGCCAGCATGCCGAGTGGCGCGCCGCTCGGGTCGGCCTGACCGGAGACGTGATGGCCGAAGACGCTGAGCCCGGTCCAGCCGTACGGGGCGAACGGATGCCAGTTCGCCGGGTTGACGTAGAAGGCGCCGACGAAGATGACGAACAGCACGGCGGCGAGCTTGACCCCGACCATGGTGGCGTTGAAGCTGGCGCTCTCCGAGATCCCCTTGACCAGGATGACGGTGACGATGGTGACGATGATGATGGCCGGCATGTTGACGAACGAGCCCGTCCAGTCGAACTTGCCGGTCGTGGTGTTGTAGACGATCGGCGCTGACTGCAGGATCTTGGGAAACGAGACCCCGACCTTCGCCAGAACGCTTTGGAAATATCCCGACCAGCCGTTGGCGACCGTGGCGCTTCCGACCGCGTACTCCAGCACAAGGTCCCAGCCGATGATCCAGGCGAAGAGCTCTCCGAGGGTGGCGTAGGCGTAGGTGTAGGCCGAGCCGGCGACGGGCACCATCGAGGCGAACTCCGCGTAGCACAGCGCCGCGAAGATGCAGGTGATGCCCGCGACCACGTACGACATCATCAGCGCCGGGCCGGCGATGTTGTGGGCCGCCTCGCCGGTCGCCACGAAGATGCCGGCGCCGATGATCGCGCCGATGCCCAGGGCCGAGAGCTGGACCGGTCCGAGCACGCGCTTCAGCCGGTTCTCGCCCTTCATCTCCTCGAGCAGCATCTCGAGCGGCTTCCTGGCAAAAAATTGGTTAGCCATGAATGTTTGGACCTCCAGTAGAGAACGGAACGGTTAGCCCCCCTCGGCCCGGGGAGACCCCGGCCGGCGCCATGCGAAGTACACGGGAATGCCAGTGAGCACGATGACCAGCCCCGGCAGGCTGGTGGCCGGCTTGTAGATGAGCAGCACGAGGGCGATCGCCGACGCCGCGAGAATGTAGAGCGCCGGGATCACCGGGTAGCCGAACGCCTTGTACGGCCGCTCCGCGTTCGGCTGCTTGCGCCGCAGCACGAAGAGGCCGGCGATCGTCAGCACGTAGAAGATCAGCACCGCGAAGATCACCCAGTCCAGCAGGGTGCCGTACAGGTTGCCGTAGCTGACGCTGCCGTCGGCCCCCAGCGAGCGGGTGCGCGGGAGCACCAGCAGCGAGGCCCAGATGCCTTGCAGCACGAGGCCGTAGGCAGGCACGTGCCGTTCGTTCAGCTTGCCGGTCTTGCGGAAGAACAGGCCGTCGCAGGCCATGGCGTAGTACACCCGGGCGCCGGCCAGGATCAGCCCGTTGTTGCAGCCGAAAGTGGAGATGATGATGGCGATCGCCATGATGATCGCCCCGCCCGAGCCGAAGATCACCTGCAGGGCGGCGGTCGCCACCCGGTCGTCCGGCGCCGTCTGGATGGCGTGCAGCGGCAGCGTGCAGAGATAGGCGACGTTGGCCAGGATGTAGAGGCCGATCACCAGCGTCGTGCCGGCGACGAGCGACAGGGGGATGTTGCGCTTCGGGTCCTTCACCTCGCCGGCCGTGAAGGTGATGTTGTTCCACGCGTCCGAGGAGAAGAGCGAGCCCACCTGCGCGACGCAGAAGGCGATGAACAGGCCGAAGGCGCCAGCCGTGGCGGCGATGGGCGCCGCGAGCGGCAGGTCCGGCTTGATGGTGGTGACGTCGTGCGGCGTCCAGAGATCCGTGAAGTTGGCGGCGATGGCCCCGGCGTTGCGCCCCACCAGGATGCCGAGCACGATCAGCGCGAAGAGCGACAGCGTCTTGGCCGAGGTGAAGGTGTTCTGGATCAGCTTGCCGAGATGGATGCCGCGGGTGTTGAGCCAGGTGAGGAAGACGATCAGCAGGACGGCCACGAGCTGCTGCATCGAGAGGCTGATGGCATACCCCTGCGAGAGCTTGATGGGCTCCACGATCCACCTTTCCGGCGAGACGCCGGGGACCAGCACTCCCAGGAAGCGGGCGAAGCCCACGGCCACGGCGGCGATGGTCCCCGTCTGGATGACCAGGAACAGCGTCCAGCCGTAAAGGAAACCCCAGAGCGGCGAGAAAGCCTCGCGCAGATAGACGTACTGGCCGCCGGCCCGCGGCATCATCGCCGCCAGCTCGCCGTAGGAGAGGGCCGCGGCCACGGTCAGCAGCCCCGTCACCACCCAGACCATCAGCAGCCATCCCGCCGAGCCCACCTGGCGGGAGATCTCGGCGGGCACGATGAAGATGCCCGAGCCGATCATCGAGCCGGCGACGATCATGGTTGAATCGAGGAGACCCAGCTCGCGGACGAAACCGCCGCTCTTGCCGTTCTGAACGCTCGTCTTCATGGCGCCGAAACGTACCTCCTGCGAAAGCGCTGCGGGCTCATCGCCGGTCTACGGTTAATTTGTCGGCGGTGAGGATAGCAGAGAGGATGAAGCCGGGCTACCGGTCGTTTTCCATCGTCTGGATTGCCGGGACCACCGCGGAGCCCAGGGGGCGGGGCGCGCTGATCCAGTTGCCCTGGGCGAAGTCCACCCCCAGCAGCCGCAGGCGCTCCACCACGGCGGCGCTGCTCACCCCTTCGGCGATGGTGCGCAGGCCCATCACGTGACCCACCTGGTTGATCGACTCGACCATCGCCCGGTCCAGCGGATCGGTGACCACGTCCTTGATGAACTTGCCGTCGATCTTGAGGAAGCTGACCGGCAGCTCCTTGAGATAGCCGTAGGACGACATGCCGGTGCCGAAGTCGTCGAGGGCGAAGCGGACGCCGCGGGCGGCGAGGCGCTCCATCAGGCGCTGCGCCTGGGAGAGGCTCTCGATGGCGCACGTCTCCGTGAGCTCGAAGCACAGCTTGCCGGCCGGCACTCCCGAGGAGTCCAGCTCCTCCTCCACGAAGCCGAGCAGCTCCTCGTCCCCCAGCGACACGGCCGAGAGGTTGATCGAGCACAGCCGCAGCAGGTCGAGGAACGGCGGCGGCTGGCTCATCAGCGTCTTGATGCAGCACCGGATCACCCAGCGGTCGATCGACCGCATCAGGCCGTAGCGCTCGGCGGCGCGGATGAAGTCGCTCGGCAGGTGGATGCGGCCGTCGTCCTCCACCATGCGCAGCAGCACCTCGAAGTAGAGCCCCGGCGCGACCTCGGGCGACAAGGGCTGGATCTGTTGCGAGAACAGGCGGAAGCGGTCCTGCTCCAGGGTCTGCTGGATGCGCACCACCCAGTTCATCTCGCCATGCCGGCGCACGAAGGTGGCGTCGTCCTCCTGGTAGACCTGGATGCGGTTGCGACCCTTCTCCTTGGCGGCGTAGCAGGCGTGGTCGGCGGCGGAGAGGAGGTGGGCGACGGTGCGGAAGTCGCGGGTGATGGGCACCAGGCCGATCGAGGCGCCGACGGTGAAGGTCTTGTCCCGCCAGGTGAAGCGGAACTGGTTCAGGGTGCGCAGCAGCTCCGCCACCTGGCGCTCGGCGCTCTCCAGCGTGCAGCGGGTGAGCAGCACCCCGAACTCGTCGCCCCCGAGGCGGGCCACCAGGTCGGTGTCGCGCATCGAATCCTGGAGCAGGGCGGTGACGCGGCACAGCAGCTCGTCGCCGGCCAGGTGGCCGCAGGTGTCGTTGACCAGCTTGAACTGGTCGAGGTCCATGTAGCAGAGGGCGTGGGTGTTGGAAGTGCTGCGGGCCTCTTCCAGGGCGCGCTGCAGATTGCCGTCGAAGGCCTGCCGGTTGAGCAGGCCGGTCAGCTCGTCGTGGGTGGCCTGGTGGGCGAGCTGGAGGGCCATCAGCCGTTTGTCCGAGACGTCCTGGAAGACCAGCACGGCGCCGATGATGCGGCCGTCGGAGGCGCGGATGGGAGCGCAGGTGCTCTCGATGCCGTAGTGCCGGCCGTCGCGCCGTTCGAGGCTGATGCGCTCCGACAGCCGGAAGCTGCGGCCGTCCTCCAGGCAGTGGCGCAGGACGTCGTCGATGCGCTGCTCGCTCTCCGAGAGGTGGAAGATCTCGGGCAGGGGCTTGCCGAGGGCCTCGGCGCGGTCCCAGCCGGTGAGCTTCTCGGCCACCGGGTTCAGGTACTTGATCCGTCCCTCGCCGTCGGTCGCCAGCACGCCGTCGCCGATCGAGGCCAGGGTGACCTGGGCCAGCTCCTTTTCCCCGTAGAGCTCGGTCATCTGCCCTTCGTAGGCCCGCGTCGTCTGCGTCAGCAGGTTGCGCAGGATGGCGTTGTCAAGCTCCAGCGGCCCCATGGGCTACCCGGCCTCCCGAAGCAGCGCCAGAACGGCGGTGTGGTTATAGAAGGCGAGGTCGCCGCGCGGCGTGGGGCCGATCTCCCCGGAGGAGTAGAAGCCCGAGAGAGAGGTGCCGCCCAGCACGCCTTGGAGGGCGGCCACCTCCCGCGCCGACTCCTGGCCGAGCGTCAGCTCGCGGCCGATGCAGGAACAGAGGAGGGCGGCGTCGGGCGGTTGCTGCGGGGAAGAGCCCGCGAGGAGCTCCGCGGCCGTGCTCGCGAGCGAGGTGTCGTTGCTCATGCTCAGCCGCACCCGGTCTCCGATCTCCAGGTCGCCCCAGAAGGTGACGGCGCCGCAGGGCTGGTCGAAGGCGCGCAGGGAGCGATAGAGCCCGTGCCGCTCCGGCCGGGGCCCCTCGATGAGGAGGGGAAAGCGGTTCGCCGTCTCGGGCATGGGGGCGAGGGCGCCGCCGACGGTGAAGAAGCGGCGGTACCACGCCGCGGCCGGCTCGCCGTCGATCTCCCAGACGGTGCCCCCTTCCGCCCGCGTCACCGTGTAGACGGGGGAGGCCGGGCTCCAGCCGCGGAGGACCGCCACCTGCATGGCGATGCCGTGGAGAGTCAGTACCAGGCAGGCCGAGGGAAGCACCCGCTCGCCCGCGAACACCCGGGCTCCGAACCCCCCGGCCGGCTCGAGTTGCGACGCGAGAGCTCCGGCGGCCGGCGCCTGCAATCCGCGCAGGCTCTTGCGCAAGTCGGCGAGGAAGCGCTCGGCGGGGAAGCGCAGGCCGTCCATCAGCAGCAGGGTACCGTCGGCGGCGACGACGCGGCGGGCGATGCCCTCGACCCGTTTCAGGGCCGGCGGCTCGCCGTGCGTGCCGGGAACGACCTCGACGCAGACCTTGTGGCGCCGCGGATCGTCGAGCCAGAAGAGCTGAACGATCCCCTGCCGGGTGATCTCCGCGCCGGCGATCTGCGTCACGGCCTCGCAGCCGAGGCGCACGGCGTCCGGCCACGCCGAGGTCATGACGGCGAGGGCGTCGCGCAGGTTCTCCCCGGGAGGCAGGAACGCCAGGACGAAATCGGGAGGCCGCCCAACCTCTCGGGCGGCCGCGATCAGCGTGTCCCGAGGGTTCGTCCCTCCCGGTAAATGAACGGTTCGGCTCCGCATGACGACATATGAGACCGCACGGCCAAGCCGGCGTCTCCCCTCCAATGCCCTAAAACATGTGCTGGCGGATTCTACGCTCAGGGACCGGGCGGGGGAAGGGCGGGGGCGTTCCCGGCCGGTCCCCTACTCCAGATCCGCCTCCCGGTACTCCCCATAGATGGCGCGCAGGCCGTCCGAGATCTCGCCGAGGGTGACCTCGGCGCGGACGCAGTCGAGGATGGACGGCATGAGGTTGCGGTCCTCCTTCGCCGCGGCGGCGAGGGCGGCGAGCGTCGCGGCGGCCTTCTTCCCGTCGCGCCTCTCCCGCAGGGCGCGCAGGCGCTCCACCTGGTCGCGCTCGGCGGCGGGATCGATGCGCAGGATCTCCCGCGGCGCCTCGACCTCGGACTGCAGGGTGTTGACCCCTACCACCAGCTCCCGCCCCGCCTCGACCGCCATCTGGAAACGGTAGGCCGCCTCGGCGATCTCCCGCTGCTGGAAACCGCGCTCCAGGGCCGCCATGGCGCCGCCCATCTCGTCGATCTTGTCGATGTAGCCACGGGATCGCTGGACGATCTCGTCCGTCCAGGCCTCCACCACGTAGGAGCCGCCGAGCGGATCGGCCACGTCGGCGACGCCACTCTCGTGGGCGATCACCTGCTGGGTGCGCAGGGCGAGGCCCGCCGCCTCCTGGGTGGGCAGCCCCAGCGCCTCGTCCAGGGAGTTGGTGTGCAGCGACTGGGTGCCGCCACAGACCGCCGCCAGGGCCTGCACGGCCACCCTCACCACGTTGTTCATGGGCTGCTGGGCGGTGAGCGTCGAGCCCGCCGTCTGGGTGTGGAAGCGCAGCCAGAGCGAGCGCGGGTCCTTGGGCGCGAAGCGCTCCTGCATCAGCTCGGCCCACAGCCTGCGGGCGGCGCGGAACTTCGCCACCTCCTCCAGGAAGTTGTTGTGGGCATTGAAGAAGAAGGAGAGGCGGGGGGCGAAGTCGTCGACGGCGAGCCCTCGGTCGAGGGCCGCCTGCACGTAGGCGAGGCCGTTGGCGAGGGTGAAGGCCACCTCCTGCACGGCGCTGGAGCCCGCCTCCCGCATGTGGTAGCCGGAGATGGAGATGGTGTTCCACTTCGGCACCCGGTCGGCGCAGAAGGCGATGATGTCCGTCACCAGCTTGAGCGACGGGCCGGGGGGATAGATGTAGGTGCCGCGGGCGGCGTACTCCTTGAGGATGTCGTTCTGCACCGTGCCGCCCAGCCGCTCCCACGACGCTCCCTGCTCCTCGGCCACCGCCAGGTAGAGGGAGAGGAGGATGGCGGCCGTGGCGTTGATGGTCATCGAGGTGGTGACCCGGTCGAGGGGGATGCCCTCGAAGAGGCGGCGCATGTCCTCGATCGAGTCGACGGCGACCCCGACGCGGCCGACCTCGCCGCGGGCGACGGGGGAGTCCGAGTCATAGCCGATCTGGGTCGGGAGGTCGAAAGCCACGGAGAGCCCGGTGGTGCCCTGCGCGAGCAGGTACCGGTAGCGCTGGTTGGACTCGGCCGCCGAGGAGTAGCCCGCGTACTGGCGCATCGTCCACCGGCGCTGGCGGTACATGTCGGCGTAGAGACCGCGGGTGTAGGGATACCGCCCCGGGTCTCCCACCTTCGCGTCATAGGGAACGCCGGCGACGTCCGCCGGCCGGTAGAAGCGGCGGATGGGGATCTCGGAAGAGGTCTGCCGCTCGTCGTCTCCTGTCGTCGCGGCGGCGGGTCGCTCGGTCTTCGTCTCGGTGGCCATGGGTCGATTGTATAGAGATCAGGAGGCGAAGGCGGCTCCCAAGGGAGGACTCAGGAGGGGCAATGGGTGATGGGTGGTAGAGTTGAGACGATGTTCGAGATGCAAAAGATCGAGCCCGAGGCCGCCCGCCAGCGGGCCGAGCGGGCCGCCCGGTTCCTGGCGGCGGACCCTCGGGTAAAACTGGTCTATCTCTTCGGGTCGACAGCGACTCCGGAGCGGAAGATTCCCGTTCGGGATGTCGACTTGGCGGTTCTCATGGATCCTCCCCTAAGGCTTTGGGATTTTCTGAGATTCAGGGCCGACGTAGTGGAGGCTGCCGGGGGCGAGATCGATCTGGTGCCTCTCGATAAGGCCGGGGTCGTCCTCGCTCATGAGGTGATCGACGCAGGTCGCTGTCTGTATGCCAATCCGCCGGAGCTTGAGACCGACTTCACGGTCCGCACCAATCTGCGCTACCTGGATTTCAAACCATTCCTTAAAGAGCAGTGGAAGATCGCCGGAGAGCGACTGGAGGAGCGCCTGCGTGGTCGTGCGAGTTGAGGTCCTCGAAACCAGGCTCGCGAAGCTGGATGGGGTCATCTCGGACCTTGAGGAGTTCGTCGGCATGGACCGGGCGGCTCTTCTCGGCAGTCATCGAGATATGTTGGCCCTGGAGCGTTCCCTCCAAGTGGGTGCTTCACTCATCTTCGATATCGGTAGCCACATCCTGAGCGCGGCGTACGGTGTCAGCGCTGGAGAGTACGAAGAGATCGTGGGCCTTCTTGCCCAGAGAGGTGTCCTGAGCGCCGACCTACGGGGCCGTCTCAAGGGACTCGGTGGCTTCCGGAACGTTCTGGTCCATGATTACATTGACCTCGATCCGGATCGGGTCCTGGATTTCCTCGCGAAGGCCCCCGGAGAATTCGATGACTTCGCCCGGGAGATCCGGGATTGGATGGGCAGTCATAAGGAGGCAGCCCGGCCATGAAGATCGTCTCCTTCGACGGCGACACCGCCACGACGCAACTGAAGGCCCTGGAGATCCGCACCCTGCGCAACGCTCTGCGGGAGGTACTGCTGGGCCGGGGGGACGTGGAGGAGCGGCTCGGCGCCCCCCGCGAGGTGGTGGAGGGCCTGCGGGACACCCTCGACGCCGTGTTCGACCAGGTGGACCCCGGCGACCTCTGAGCTTTTCCCCTGTAATCCGGGCTGTAATGTTACCCTCCTAGCTTGTGGGGGCTCAAAGTGGAAGGCGAGCGCCGTCTCCCCGCGAGCTCCCTGGACCCCAGAAAGGAAAAAATCCCCAATGTTCTCATTCGGTAGAAATCGCCTCAGGTCGATTGTGTTCCTGGCATTGTCGGCGCTGCTCGTCCTGCCCGCCACTCAGGCGTCGGCCAAGCCCAAAGAGAAGCCCGCTGCGACCCCGGCCACCACGGTGACCCCGGCTCCCAAGGCGCCGAAGGCCTCCAAGACTCCGAAGGAAGCCAAGACCCCCAAGGCGGAGAAAACCCCCAAGGCCGAGAAAACCCCCAAGGCCGAGAAGACTCCCAAGGCGGAGAAGACTCCTGCGGCTCCGGCAGCCCCGGCAGCTCCCGCCGCGCCTGCGGCCCCCGCCTCGAAGAAGAAGGGCAGCCCGGCGGGCACGGTGGACCTCAACAACGGCAGCCAGAAAGAGCTCGAGTCGCTGCCCGGCGTGGGCGCGGCGACGGCGAAGAAGATCATCGCCGGACGTCCCTACTCTTCCGCGGCGGACCTCTCCCGGGCCGGCGTGCCGGCGAAGACCATCGCCACTATCACCCCGATGGTGACGGCGGGCGCGTCGGCCGCCCCGGCCGCCCCGGCTCCGGCCCCCAAGGCGGCCCCGGCCCCGGCCCCGGCTCCCGCGCCCAAAGCGGCTCCGGCTCCGGGGGGGCGGACGACTCCCGCCAGCCCCTCCTCGATCACCGCCCAGGTGCCGCCGTCGCCCGGCATGGTGTGGGTCAACCTGGACACCAAGATCTTCCACCGCCAGGGCGACGCCTGGTACGGCAAGACCAAGAAGGGCCAGTTCATGACCGAAGCCGACGCCCTCAAGGCCGGCTACCGGGAAGCCAAGAAGGGCGGCAAGGCGAAGGCCTCCTGAGGCCGTCTCAGGCCCGACGGGCCGGCGGCATGTAGCCTGGGGCTGGCGCTGTTTGCCAGCTCCAGGATCGCCGCGAACCTCAAGAACCCAATAGCCCCGAGGGGGCGGCGGCAGGCCTCGTCCAGGACGGTCGCCGTCGCCCCTTCGGGGCTTTGAATTTCTTTGGGGACGTTGACCTGGGGCTGGCAAAAAGCCGCCAGCCCCAGGCTACATGCCGCCGCCCCTTCGGGGCTGAAGACCGCTGCCGTCTCTTGGCTGTTCTCCCTCTTCTCCCGGCGGCCGGGGGGGAGGCTGGGAGAAGAGGGCCGGGGTGATGAGGGCCACGCCGGCGCGGTGCCGATCCGTCTCTCTTGGCTGACCGCAGCGACGTCGACGCTCCCTGCTTTTCCCCCTCTTGCAAGCATTTTCCACAACCCTCCCGACGAGACGGGCAAATCCGGCTGTGGAAATCCTGTCGGGAAAGGATGAGGATTGTAAGTTCTTCTTCCCGGCCCTACCCAGACTTGGGCTCCGAATTGTGACAAACCACAATATCTAGTGGTTTACCCCTTGACTCCCGCAACCGGCAGGCGTAGCGTTGGTAATGCACGTCACGAAAGATCGCCAGTGCAATTGTTCTTGAATCCCACTTTCGCATCTGTTTTTGGGTAGGTCGGGAGTAGTGCGCGAGAGCGTTGCCTGACGCTTTCGCTTGGCGGCGCAACGGCAGAAAACGACATCTAGTTGAGGAGAGCGAGCATGGAGCCACAATCCACCCTGCATTCCGACGAGGCGAGAGGCAGAGCGATGCGCAACCGGATGCCCGGCACGGGCATCGGCACCGGTTCCGGTGCCACCGCGACGCGGACGGAGGCGCCCACGGCGGCGGCTCCGGCACCGGGCCTGGCGTTCGAGCGCTACTTCACGACCCCCGGGGTCGATCCCTTCGACACGGTCGAGTGGGAGCAGCGCGATGCCGTCATCTCCAACGAGCGGGGGGAGAAGGTCTTCGAGCAGCGCGGCGTCGAGATGCCGAAGTTCTGGTCGCAGACGGCGACCAACGTGGTGGTCTCCAAGTACTTCCGCGGCCAGCTCGGCGCGCCGGACCGGGAGCGCAGCGTACGCCAGCTCATCGGCCGGGTGGCGGACACCGTCGCCGGCTGGGGCCGCCAGGGCGGCTACTTCGCCACCGAGGAGGACGCCCAGACCTTCCACGCCGAGCTCAAGCACATCCTCCTCTACCAGTATGCCTGCTTCAACTCGCCGGTGTGGTTCAACGTCGGCATCGAGGAGAAGCCCCAGTGCTCGGCCTGCTTCATCAACGCCGCCGAGGACACCATGGACTCCATCCTCACCCTGGCGAAGACCGAGGGCATGCTCTTCAAGTACGGCTCCGGCACCGGCAGCAACCTCTCGAAGCTGCGCTCGTCGCGCGAGCCGCTGGCCGGCGGCGGCACCGCCTCGGGCCCGGTCTCCTTCATGAAGGGCTTCGACGCCTTCGCCGGCGTCATCAAGAGCGGCGGCAAGACCCGCCGGGCGGCCAAGATGGTGATCCTCGACATCGACCATCCGGACATCGAGGACTTCATCCGCTGCAAGGAGAAGGAGGAGCGCAAGGCCTGGGCGCTCATCGACGCCGGCTACGAGGGCGGCTTCAACGTCCAGGGCGGCGCCTACGACTCCATCGCCTACCAGAACGCCAACCACTCGGTGCGGGTTACCGACGATTTCATGCAGTCCGTGCTCGCCGACGGCGAGTGGCAGACCCGCGCCCGCATCAGCAAGAAGCCGATGGAGACCTTCAAGGCCCGCGGCCTGATGAAGGAGATCGCCGAGGCCGCCTGGGTGTGCGGCGATCCGGGCATGCAGTACGACACGACGATCAACGACTGGCACACCTGCGCCAACACCGACCGCATCTACGCCAGCAACCCGTGCAGCGAGTACATGTTCCTCAACGACACGGCCTGCAACCTGGCGTCGCTCAACCTGATGCGCTTCTTCGACGCCGAGGCGGGCTTCGACGTCGAGAGCTTCCGCCACACCTGCGAGGTGGTGATCTCGGGCATGGAGGTGATCGTCGGCAACGCGAGCTACCCGACGGCCAGGATCGGCGAGAACTCGCACAAGTTCCGGCCGCTGGGCATCGGCTACGCCAACCTCGGCGCCCTGCTCATGGCCCGCGGCCTTCCCTACGACTCCGACTCCGGACGCGACTACGCGGCGGCGATCACCGCCCTGATGTCCGGCGCCTCCTACGCCCAGTCGGCCCGTATCGCCGCGGCCCTGGGACCGTTCGAGGAGTACGAGGCCAACCGCGAGCCGATGCTGCGGGTGATGCGCAAGCACCGCGACGCCACCAAGCGCATCGACGCCGCGCACGTGCCGATGGACCTGCTCCAGGCGGCGAAGAAGTCGTGGGACGAGGTGGTCGAGCTGGGCGAGGAGCACGGGCTGCGCAACAGCCAGATCTCCGTCCTCGCGCCCACCGGCACCATCGCCTTCATGATGGACTGCGACACCACCGGCGTCGAGCCGGACATCGCCCTCGTCAAGTACAAGAAGCTGGTGGGCGGCGGCATGATCAAGATCGTCAACAACACCGTGCCGGCGGCCCTCAAGCGGCTGGGCTACGACAAGGACGAGGTGCGCTCCATCGTCGAGTTCATCGACGAGCACGACACCATCGAGGGCGCTCCCTCCCTGAAGGAAGAGCACCTGCCGGTCTTCGACTGCGCCTTCAAGCCGGCTCAGGGGTCGCGCTCCATCCACTACATGGGCCACCTCAAGATGCTGGCGGCGGTACAGCCCTACATCTCGGGCGCCATCAGCAAGACCATCAACATGCCCGAGGAGTCCACTCCGGAGGAGATCCTCCAGGCCTACGTCGAGGGCTGGCAGATGGGTCTCAAGGCGATCGCCATCTACCGTGACAACTGCAAGCGCAGCCAGCCGCTCTCCACCAAGAAGGACGAGCAGCCGGCGCAGGCGGCCGTGGTGCCCCTCCAGGAGCGCCGGGCCGTGCGCCGCAAGCTCTCGGACGAGCGCCGGGCCATCACCCACAAGTTCTCGATCAACGACCACGAGGGCTATCTGACGGTGGGCCTCTACGACGACGGCCAGCCGGGCGAGATCTTCCTGGTGATGGCGAAGGAAGGCTCGACCATCTCGGGTCTGATGGACTCGCTCGCCACCTCGATCTCGATCGCGCTCCAGTACGGCGTGCCGTTGCAGACCCTGGTGGACAAGTTCAGCCACACCCGCTTCGAGCCCTCGGGCTTCACCAAGAACGCCGAGATCCCCATCGCCAAGTCGATCACGGACTACATCTTCCGCTGGCTGGCCTCGAAGTTCCTCTCGCGCGACGACAAGGTCGCGGCCGGGGTGATCCTGCGCGAGGACCCCGCCGACCTGCCGCCCGCCGTGCCGCTGCGGGGAGGTGGCCGCCTGGAGGCCGTGGCCCAGGCCGTCTCGGCCGAGATCGTCAACGCGCCCCGCTCGACCTTCCTCTACCAGCAGGACGCCCCGAGCTGCCACGAGTGCGGCTCGATCATGGTACGGAACGGCAGTTGCTACAAGTGCCTCAACTGCGGCTCGACGAGCGGCTGCAGCTAGGCGGGGCGGGGAAGAACACGGACGAGCACCGACTCTCAAGGACGACCAAGGACAGCTTCCTGGTCGTTCTTGATCGTCCGTGCGCGTCCGTGTCTGTCCTTGTCCGTTCGTGTTCCCCGCCCCCCGGCTGCGCTATGCTTACCCCGCCATGAAGACCCTCAGCCCCCCTTCCCTCCGCACCCTCCGCCTCACCCTGGTGGCGGCCCTCGCCGGCTCCCTCCTGCTCCTGAGCTGCGGCGACGGCTCCAGCGCTTCCAAGGCGCCGGTCGTCAAGACCAACTTCCGCCTGCAGACCGTGGATGGCCGCTCCTTGGGACCCAAGGACTTCGGGGGGCAGGTCGTGGTGGTGGACTTCTGGGCCACCTGGTGCCTGCCGTGCCGTCTTCAGGCCGAGATCCTGGAGCCTGTGTACCGGGATTACAAGGGGCGGGGCGTGCAGTTCCTGGCCGCCAACGTGGGCGAGGAGAAGGACATCGTCACGCAGTTCCTCAAGGGCAAGCCCTTCCCCTATCCGGTGCTGCTCGACCCCAAGCAGTCCGTGGCGACCGACCTCGGCGTGCTGGCCCTGCCCACCGTGCTGATCATCGATAAGAAGGGCAAGGTCTCGTACTTCCAGTCCGGAATCGCGGACGGCGATACCCTGCGTCAGCAGATCAAGCAGGCCGGCGCCTAGCCTCGCCCCCGTCTTCCCGCGTCTCTTCCAGAGAGAATCCGCTCAGCCGCTTCCCGCGTCGCGGTTCGCCGCGCCGGGTGCGACAGAGGGTTCATCAGTGATAAACTTCTATCACCGTTCCAGCTTAGCGCATGCCGCACCTCGACTTATCTGTCGAGGGCGTGCCCCTACGCTTCCTATGGTGAAGGATTCCATGGTCCGAAGGAGATTTATTCATGGCACACGGACACCCTGATCCCTTCCTGGTTCCTCTTCGCGCAGCCCTCAAAGGCGAAAAGAGCAAGCCGCCAAACATCCCGCAGGGCTTAAAGGGGACGACTTTCAATCACGGTTTCGCGCTGGCGATGGGCGCTTACGGGCTGGATCCACACGGACCGGGCCGGGACCTCGGGCTTGCCTATCTCGCGATGCAGAAGAAGGTTGGGCACTGCTCGGCCGGGGGTGACGTGCCAGGATGGGGCACTATCGCTATTCGGGCGGAGCCATTCCCAAACAGCCATCTCCAGCACAACCTCGCCGCTGCCATCCCGGGCCTCTACCTGGCGTTGAAGAACAACGACGCAGATTTCCTCGCCGCGATCCTCGACTGGAACATGAAGGAAATGGCCATGTACAACCTCTGCTCGAGTCCCTGGAATACGGTGGCCGTGACGGGCGCCCGCTGCTACGTCAACGACGGCGTCGACCAGCGAAGCGGCGCTTCGGATTGGCGTCTCTACGTTCACGGCGGCGCGGCTCACATTCACGTGATCCAGAATCCTCTCTTACCGACCATGGATGACGAGTTTGGGATCTATACCGCCACGCTCCTGGACAAGGCCCACCAGAACGGCGAAGAGTGGGCCGCGCAATGGCCGGCGATCATGGGCAAGCTCGCGGCCGCCGGGGAGAATGACCTGCCGCCCCTCCTGAATCCGATCGTCATCGAGCGCTCCCACGGAGGTTTCGTGGCGCGGCAGACCGGACTCGCCCATCAGCTTCAGCCGTCTCTCTGGGCCTGCATGGATTTCTCCGTGGCCGACCATAAGAAAGCCGATACCTACGGCTGCAAATCACAGCAGGACTGGCCTCTCGGCTTCCACCCCAAGCTCAGCGATATCCCCGCTCCGGCGTGTCCGGGTGGACCGGGGAAGATCTTCACCACACCGAAGGCGCCGGGGCTCTGAGGAGGGGCTTCCGGAAAGTGCGCAACCCGGCGTGACGTCCACCTTTGCCCGATGGGCGTCACGTCAGGGCGGTCTTCGCACCAGAGTCCCTCGCCGGAGTCGCTGCCGCCGCGGTCCGCGCTACTACAGCTCCCCCGTGAATCACCGCCGGCCCGGCCGGCGTCACTGCTGAGCCTTCAGGAACCACTACTCAGCGTTCAGGCATCATTGCTGAACCTTCAGGCATCACGGCTGAGCCTTCACACATCATTGCTGTACCTTCACGCATCACTACTGAGCCTTCAGGAATCACTGCCGAGCCTTCACGCATCACTGCTGAAGCTTCACGCATCACTGCTGGACCTACAGGCATCACTGCTGAACCGGGAAGCGTCGCTACTGAGCCTTCAGGCATCACGACTGAAGCTTCACGCATCACTGCTGGACCGGGAAGCGCGACGCAATCCGCTTCCGGCGTGATTCCTGCCGGGATGGCTGTGGTTCACGAGCTTTCGTCGTGGCGCACGAACGGACTTCGTGTCTCGCCAAGATCCTCACGCATCACACGGAGGCTGGCGTAGTGTTCGCTCCCGTCTTCTTGTAGCGCGACGGCTGCCTGCCCGTGCCTCGTTCCTCGATGGCGATGGCGCCTTCCTGGATCAGTCCCTGGAAAGTGCGGTAGAGGGAGCCGCGGTCCGGCTCGTAGCCGATCGCTCGACAGATGTCGTCGCGGTCGAAGACCTCAGGAACCTTGGGCAAGGCGGCCTGGACGTCGTCGAGGAGCTCCCAGGCGCCTCGCCGGGTGGGCGGGGGAGGCGCCGGCGCCGGAGCGGGAATGGCAGGCGCGGCCGGCAGAGGCGCGCTCGCCTCCGGCAGGGCCACCACCACCGGCGGGATCTCCACGGCCTCGCCGCCCAACGTGGCCCAGACGAGCTGCAGGGCCCGCATCTGATGGCGGAAGGCGGTCTCCAGCAGGGTGACTCCGGCGCGAAGCTCCTCCTCCAAGCGCCGCTTGCGCTGCTCGTATTCGTCGTGTGTCATGGCGAGGAAGATAGCATCGCAAGCTCCGGGAGAGGAGCCTGCGCGCGGTCGCCTGCAACCCGGGGATGGGATTCGGTGACAGACGCCGGGGGAAGATACTAGTTCGCAGTGAGTGAGCACCTCTTGCGTAGAATGCCAGTGCATGCTATGCATACTCGATGTGGTTCGAGTGGGATGAGAACAAGGCCGCGGACAACGAACACAAGCACGGTGTGACTTTCGAGGATGCGGCAACCTGTTTCTACGATCCCGACCAAGTAGCGTTCTACGACCCGGACCACAGTGAGGACGAGGATCGTGAGATCCTGATCGCCCACTCGGAACACGGCACACTGCTGCTGGTCGTCTACACCCTTCGTGGCGAGGCGATCCGGATCATCTCGGCACGGCGGACGACGCGCAAGGAGACTCGGGATTATGAGACAGGACTATGAGCTCAGCAAGTTGAAGGTCAAGCGGCGGGGGCCTCTGCCTGCCTTCCGCGATGCCGCAGGGCGGCCGATGAAGGTTCGCATCACCATCACGCTGGACCAGGATCTGGTGGAGCACTTCAAGGCAGAGGCTGCAAAGCCTGGTGCTCTGCCTTATCAGACTCAGATCAATCAGACACTTCGCAAGGCATTGACAGGCGGGGAGTTGCGGCCGGAGCAAACGGAAACCATCAAGGCTGCATTGCTCAAGGACTCTGACTTCCTTGAAGAGGTGGCCCATCGACTCGCGAAAGCCTCATAGGTCAGGCGGCGAGCGCCGAGCGGCGGTATCGCCCCCGTCGTAGGTTCATTGTTTGGACTGCGAAGGGCGACGTGAACGGGCTGGGAACGGCTCTACGGCCCTTCAGGCATGACGCCGCCACCCTCTCCCCCTACTCCTCCTCGATCATCCCCTCGAACTTCGCCTTGTTGGTGGCTTTCATGTAGGCCTCCCTCGGGGTGATGCGCTTCTGTTCGACGAGGGCCATGAGGGCGTCGTCCATCAGTTGCATGCCGGAGGAGCGGCCTCCCTGGATGATGGAGGTGATCATCGGGGTGTTGCCTTCGCGCACGACGTTGGCGAGGCCGGGGGTCTTCAGGAGGATCTCGTTGACCGCACAGCGGCCTTTGCCGTCCGCCGTCTTCAGCAGGAGCTGCGAGACGATGCCGGCGATCGACTCGGCCAGGGTGGTGCGGATCTGCGCCTGCTCTTCGGCGGGGAAGGCGTCGATCAGGCGGTCGACGGTGTTGGCCGCGCCATTGGTGTGGAGGGTGCCGAAGACGAGGGCGCCCATCTCGGCGGCGGTCACGGCGAGAGAAATGGTCTCCAGGTCCCGCATCTCACCCACCAGGATGACGTCGGCGTCCTGACGGATGGCGGCGCGCAGGGCGGCGCCGAAGCTCTCGGTGTCGGTTCCCACCTCGCGCTGGGAGAAGACGGAGAGCTTGTCCTTGTGCACGAACTCCACCGGGTCCTCGATGGTGACGATGTGCTTGTGGTAGGTGCTGTTGATGACGTCGATCACCGCGGCGAGGGTGGTGGACTTGCCGGAGCCGGTGGGGCCGGTGACCAGCACCAGCCCCTGCTGGAGATGGGCGAGGCTCTCGATGGCCTTGGGCAGGTTGAGCTCCGCCAGCGGCACGATCGTCTCCGGGATGATGCGGAAGACGGCGCCGCAGCCGTTCTCCTGGCGCAGGAAGTTGGCGCGGAAGCGGGCGAAGCCTTCGAGGCCGTAGGCGAAGTCGAGGTCGCCGCAGCCCATGTAGTCTTCCCACTGGGCGTCGCTCGCGATCTCCTTCAGCAGGTCCATCAGCGCGTCGTGCGTCAGGACGCGCCATCCCTTGACCGCTTCGAGAGAGCCATGGACGCGGATGCGCGGCTCCAGGCCCGCCGCCAGGTGCAGGTCGGACCCCTTGTGTTCTTTCAGATAGTGAAACAGCTCGTCGATGCGGGCCATGGGCGCCTCTCGTCCTACGCGAACTTCGCCGGATCGTCGGTGTGTTTGAGGGCCTCTTCGCGGGTGATGACGCCCTTCTTGAGCAGGTCGGCGAGGGAGGCGTCGAGCAGGCACATGCCCTGGGCGCCCCCGGTCTGCAGCACGGACTTGATCTGGAAGGTCTTGTTCTCGCGGATCAGGTTGCCCACCGCCTTGTTGACCACCAGGATCTCCAGGGCCGGCACGCGGCCGTTGCCGTCCGCCCGGGTCACCAAGCGCTGGGAGACGACGGCGCGCAGCGATTCGGAGACCATGGTGCGGATCTGGTCCTGCTGCGACGGCGGGAAGACGCCCAGGATGCGGTTGACGGTGCGGATGGCGTTGTTGGTGTGCAGGGTGGCGAGGACGAGGTGCCCCGTCTCCGCCGCCGTGAGGGCCAGCGAGATGGTCTCCAGATCGCGCAGCTCGCCGATGGCGATGATGTCCGGGTCCTCGCGCAGGGCGCCGCGCAGGGCGCGGGCGAAGGAGTTGGTGTGGGTGCCGACCTGGCGCTGGTTGACCACGCACTGCTTCGAGGGGTGAATGTACTCGATGGGGTCCTCGATGGTGATGATGTGGTCGCTGCGCTCGCCGTTGATGATGTTGACCAAGGCGGCGAGGGTCGAGGACTTGCCGCAGCCGGCGGGGCCGGTGAGCAGCACCATGCCCTGGTGGAAGTTGGCGAAGCGGGCGAGCGAGCTGGGCAGGCCGAGCTCTTCCAGGCTGGGCGGCTGCGGCGGGATCGCCCGGAACACGGCGTCCATCCCCCGCTGCTGCCGGTAGGCGTTGCTGCGGAAGCGGCCGACGCCCGGGAGCTCGTAGGCGAAGTCGATCTGCCCCTTGTCGCGCAGGGCCGTGGCCTGCTCCGGGTCGAGGATCTCCAGCACCAGCTTCTCGGCCGTCCGCGGGTCCATGGGCTCCGGTGCGAGCTCGGCGAGTTGGCCGTCGCGGCGCAGCTTGACAGTGGAGTTGCTGTGGATGTGGAGGTCGCTCGCGCCGCTGCGCAGGGTGTGCTCCAGCAGGCGGTCGAGACCGCGGGGAGCGTCGAGCTCGAAGTCGCTCAGGGAGGGCAGGCGGGGAGCGGCGGGATCCACCGCTTTGCCGAGAGCCTGCTGCTTTTCGACGTAGTCCTGCTGGACGGCGAGGAGCTGGTCGAGATGGTGGCGCGTCAGGTAGCCCTTGTCGACGAGGATCTCGCCGAGCCGGATTTTGCTCCCCTCGCGCGCCTGCCACTCCGCGGCCTCGACGAGTTGCTCGCGGGTTACGAGCTTGTAGTGAAGGGCGATTCGCCCGAAGAGAAGGTCGTCTGGGACGGCGGTCATCCCTGCGAGGGTAGTAAAGGGGACGTTGCGCGTCAATCTCCCCGGGGGCGGGGAGCTGGCGCGAAGCTCCCCCGCCCAAGACCCTCATCACCCCGGCCCTCTTCTCCCGCCCCCTCCCAACCCCCCTCACCGGGAGAAGAGGGAGCGCAACACGAAACGGCCTCGCATGCCTTCCCCCTCTCCCGGG
>Ga0134125_10001319_pt1 | contig 30618 bp, 18 predicted proteins | sample KB31751_FD_96464 | JGI IMG/M metagenome (GOLD analysis project Ga0134125, IMG submission 96464) | Terrestrial soil microbial communities with excess Nitrogen fertilizer from Kellogg Biological Station, Michigan, USA - KB3-175-1 | ecosystem: Environmental > Terrestrial > Soil > Unclassified ... | reverse complement strand
GTCGCCTTCTCCTACCCACAGGGAGACAGGCCAGCGCTGCGCGGCGTCTCACTCAACGTCACTGCCGGCACGAGTCTCGCCATCGTGGGACGGTCGGGCAGCGGCAAGTCGACGCTGGTGAGCCTCCTGCCGAGATTCTACGATGTCGCCTCGGGCTCCATTCTCGTCGACGGCCGTGATGTCCGAGACTATGACTTGAGGAGCCTGCGTGCGCAGATCGCCGTCGTCAGTCAGGACGTCACGCTCTTCAACGACACCATCCGCAACAACATCGCATTTGGCCGCAAGGTATCGGAAAGCGACCTCCTGCAGGCTGCGGAGGCGGCGCACGTGTTGGAGTTCGTCTCCAGCCTGCCGGCCGGGCTCGATACGATGGTAGGCGATCGTGGCGTGTTGCTCTCGGGCGGTCAGCGGCAGCGCATCTCGATTGCGCGGGCGCTGCTCAAGAACGCGCCGATTCTCATCCTGGATGAGGCGACATCCGCGCTCGACACCGAGGCGGAGCGTCACATACAGGCGGCGCTCGCGCAGCTGGTGCGCAACCGTACGACGTTCGTGATAGCGCACCGCTTATCGACGGTGGAGCAGGCGGATCGGATCGTGGTGATGGATGCCGGTCAGGTGGTCGAGAGCGGCACGCACGCGGAGCTCCTGGCCCGCGACGGGCGCTACGCCCAGCTCTACAGACTGCAGTTCGCGGACTGATCGGCGATGCAGGGGCGGCTCTTCCGGCTCTGGTATGAGCAGCCCAGCAGAGCCTCGCTGTTACAGCCTATTTCCTGGCTCTACGGTGCGGCGGTATCCGCGCGGCGTGGAGCGTATTCACGAGGGTGGGTGCGATCGTATGCGGTCGATAAACCCGTCGTCGTAGTCGGCAACCTGACCGTCGGAGGCACCGGCAAGACACCACTCACGGTGTGGCTTGCCAATCACCTGCGGCAGCGCGGCCTCACCGTGGGCATCGTGTCGAGGGGGTACGGACGCAAGCGGGGTGGTCTGCGCCTCGTGAGCTCGGACTCAGGTTGGCAGGACGTCGGCGATGAGCCGCTGATTCTCCATCGGCGTACCGGATGCTTGACCCTCGTCGCGAGTGACCGTGTTGCCGCGGCAAGAGAGCTGGTTGCGCGAGGAGTCGGCGTCATCCTCGCCGATGATGGTCTGCAGCACCTGCGGATGCGGCGCGATTGCGAGATCCTCGTCGTCGATGGCGCGCGCGGTTTCGGTAACGGCCGGGTGCTGCCGGCGGGGCCGCTGCGGGAGGGGAGCTCGCGAGCCCGGGATGCAGACGCCCTGGTAGTGAATGGCGGTGCCCAAGGGGAGCCGCCGCGCGGTGTTCCCCCGGAGCTCGTCGCAGCGGCTCTGCGGATGCGGCTCGTTGCCGGGAGGGCGCAGGAGATGGGAGGCTCGGGGCAGTCGCAGCCACTCGAGGCCTTTCGCGGTGGACCGGTGCATGCGGTGGCAGGGATAGGTAACCCCTCGCGATTCTTCGACGATCTTCGCGCGCGCGGCCTCGAGGTGATCGAGCACCCGTTTCCCGACCATCATGCCTTCTCCCCACAGGACCTCGCCTTCGGCGACGGCTCTGCAGTGCTCATGACGGAGAAGGATGCCGTAAAATGCCAGGCGCTCACGGGCTCCAGGCTCTGGTACGTGCCGGTGGAGGCGACGTTCAGCGAGGCAGACTCGCGCTCGCTCCTCGGGCTCGTGATGCGCACGATCGAGTCCTTTGTCCCTGCCGGAGGTTAGATTCCGATGGACGCCCGTCTGCTCGACATCCTGGCCTGCCCCGTCTGCAAGGGAACACTGGTCTATCGCCGCGAGCAACAGGTGCTCGTCTGTCGACTCGACCGGCTCGCTTATCCGATCCGCGAGGACGTACCGATCATGCTCGAGGAGGAGGCGCGGCAGCTCCAGGCCGACGATCCGCTCCTCGACCGCTGAGCCGATCATCCGCACGGCTCTCGCGTGACCTGCTCATTTCACGTCGCCATCCCTGCGCGCCGCGGCTCGACGAGGCTGCCGGGGAAGGTGCTCGCACCCATCCAGGGCAAGCCCATGCTGCAGTGGGTCTACGAGCGGGCTTGCGCCTCGGGCGCTCGCGATGTGTGGATCGCGACTGATGACGCCGAGATCGCAGACGCTGCCCGTGCGTTCGGCGCCGAAGCCCGCATGACTTCTGCGGCGCATTCCTCCGGGACTGACCGCATCGCGGAACTCGCCGCCATTGAGCGCTGGCCCGAGGCCGACATCGTGGTCAACGTACAAGGGGATGAGCCGCTCATGCCGCCGGCCCTCATCCGCCAGGTCGCAACCGTATTGGAATCGGACCTACGGGCCGCGATAGCGACATTAGCAACGCCGGTAGAGTCACTCACTGAGTTCTTGGATCCCAACGCAGTAAAGGTGGTTGCCGATACCAACGGCAGAGCGCTCTACTTCAGTCGCGCGCCGATTCCGTGGAGCCGCGATGGCGCACCGGCTGGGCTTTCGAGTCAGAGCGTCTTTGCTGATGCGCGACGCCATATCGGGATCTATGCCTACCGGGTCGGCGCATTGCAGCGGCTCGCGTCGCTCGCGCCAACCGAGCTGGAGAAGACCGAGAAGCTGGAACAGTTGCGCGCGTTGCAGCATGGCCTCGTCATCCGGGTTGCTGACGCGGAGGAACGGCCTGGGCCCGATGTCAATACGGCCGAAGACCTGGAGCGTGTCGCGAGCTTGATGACGCGATAACAGAGATAACAGGCATGCAATGTTTTGTATGCCGTTACGCCATTGCCGCTGTTGCTTCCTGTCGGCGGCTCCGATAGAGTCGCCGCGGGATTAGGACTTGGGGAGTCGGCGATGAACGCCGGTCCGGAAGCCCGTCATGATTACGACGATAAGAACGAACAAGATGGAAACTCTGCGAGGACGCTGGGCTCAGCCGGCGCCGAACAGCGAATAGAGGCTCCGCCACTCACCGCCGGTGAGGGCGCAGGGAGCGGGGCGCTGCCGGCCCCCACGGGGATCATTTGTCTCTGTGTCATCGCCGGCCGGCATCAGTGCGCCGCCGACCCGGTGCAACTCACGAGGGCGCTCGGACTCAATCCCGCCTCTCCTGTCACCGATACGCAAATTCTGTTGGCCGCCAAGGAGTTGGGTCTCAAGGCTAAACGGGCGCACACGAGCTGGGACACATTACCGCGGCGCTCCTTGCCGGTCATCGCGGAGCTGAATACCGGTGAATTCGTCGTTCTACTGAGATCAGAGCCGGATGGGCGGATCCTTGTCGGGGATCCCCGCAAGCCGCGTCCCGAGCGCATGGATCGGGCGCAGCTCGAAGCCATGGGATCCGGTCGTATCGTCCTCATCAAATCACGGCTGCGACTCGACAATCCGAACCGGCCTTTCGATATCTTCTGGTTCGTTCCCGCGATCTGGAAGTACCGGAAGATCCTCGGCGAAATCCTGGCCGCGTCCTTCGTCATCCAGCTCTTCGGTCTCGCGACGCCGCTCTTTACCCAGGTCGTCATCGACAAAGTGCTGGTGCACAAGAGCATTCCCACGCTCGATGTGCTTGCCGCGGGGATGCTCATCCTCATCGTCTTTGAGGCGATCCTGTCCATCCTCAAGACCCACCTGATGGTGCACACGACCAATCGGATCGATGTGGCTCTCGGGGCGAGGCTCTTCCGGCACCTGCTGCACATTCCGCTGCGTTACTTCGAGCTCAGGCGGGTCGGCGATACGGTGGCACGCGTGCGGGAGCTCGAGAACATCCGCCAGATCATCACCGGCTCCTCCATCAATGTCGTCCTCGATCTCGCCTTCACCGTGCTCTTCCTCGCGGTGATGTTCCTCTACAGCGGGATTCTGACCTGCGTGACGCTCGCGAGCATCCCATTGTTCGTCGGCCTGTCGCTCGTCATGCGGCCTCTGCTGCGCCAGCGACTCGGAGAGAAGTTTGACCGTGGCGCAGAGAACCAGTCCTATCTGGTGGAGGCCGTAACGGGCGTGCAGACGGTCAAGGCCATGGCCCTGGAGCCTGTCTTTTACCGTCGGTGGGAGGTCCAGCTTGCCCGCTATGTGACCGCCTCTTTCCGTACGTCTCATCTTTCCGGTATCGGCGGGGCGGTGGGCCAGACTTTCCAGAAGCTGTCGACACTCTCTATTCTATGGGCTGGCGCGTACCTGGTAATGCGGGGACAGCTCACCGTCGGGCAGCTCATTGCCTTCCAGATGCTTTCCGGCCGGGTGGTCTCGCCGATCCTTAGAGTCGTGCAGCTTTGGCAGGACTTTCAACAAGTTGGGATCTCAATCGATCGCCTGGGAGATCTCATCAATACCCCGGCCGAGCCGGCCCTGAATCCGGGAAAAATGAGCTTGCCGGCCATTCGTGGCGCCGTGAGGCTGGAGAGTGTCCGCTTCAGGTATCAGTTCGATGGACCTGAGATTCTGAGGAATCTCACATGCGACATCGCTGCCGGTACCACGGTCGGGGTGGTTGGCCGCAGCGGCTCGGGCAAGAGCACGTTGGCCAAGCTGCTGCAGCGCCTCTACATCCCGGAGTCCGGCCGGGTGCTGATCGATGGCATCGACCTGCAGCAAGCAGACCCTTTCTGGCTGCGGCGGCAGATCGGGGTGGTACTGCAGGAGAGTTTTCTCTTCAACGGCACGGTGCGCGAGAACATCGCCATCCAGTTCCCGGATGCGCCCATGGGCCAGATCGTGGAGGTGGCGAAGCTGGCCGGCGCCCACGATTTCATCCTGGAGCTGCCGGAGGCCTACGACACCCCGGTGGGGGAGCGCGGTACGGCGCTGTCGGGCGGCCAGCGCCAACGCATCGCGATTGCTCGGGCGCTGATGGCCAACCCGCGCATTTTGATCCTCGATGAGGCGACGAGCGCGTTGGACTACGAGTCCGAGCGCATCATCCAGGAGAATCTCGGGCGCATCTGTCGCGGGCGCACCGTCTTCATCATCGCTCATCGGCTCTCGACCATCCGCCATGCTGACCGGATCCTGGTGCTGGACAAAGGGCAGCTCGTGGAGCAAGGCAGCCACAACGAGCTGATGACCCAGCCCGGGATCTACCACCATTTGTTCTCTCAGCAGGTCGGAGGAGTCGCCCATGCCGTTGCTTGAGCGGCTGGAGCCGTCGAGTAGGACGCCGAGCCTTCCGAAGGGAGCGGCGAATCTCAAGTTAGTGAAGCCGCCTGCGATGGGCGCTGAGCTGACGCCCCTAGAACGGGAGTTCCTGCCGCCGTTGCTCGAGATCCAGGAGACCCCGCCCTCACCCCTTAAGCGGTGGACGGCCTGGACGCTCATTGGGCTGGTGCTCACCCTAGGCACCTGGGCGAGCATCGGTAAGGTATCGATCGTTGCAACGGCGCCCGGCAAGTTCATCCCGGACGGGCGCGTGAAAGAGATCCAGCCCCTAGAGTCCTCGATGGTCAAGGCCATCGATGTCAGAGAGGGCCAGCGTGTGCACAAGGGAGATCTCCTGATCGAGCTCGATCCTGCGCTGAGCGCGGCGCAGTTGCAGGCGAACGCGGACAAGTACGGCTTCAATCGCCTGGAGCAGGCACGCCTCATCTCGGAGCTGGCCGACAGGAAGCCCGACTTTGCCGGTGTCGATCAGCCTCGCTCGAGGGTGCAGCTGGAGGAGCGGATGCGACGAGCCCAGGAAAGCGACTACGCCGCCAAGCTGGCACAGGCACGGGCAGCGATTAGCGAGAAGGCCGCGGCGTTGGCGGCAGCGCAGGAGACCCTGGAAAAGTATCGCCAGTTGACCGCACTCGCGTCGCAGAGGGAGGCGAGTGCCCGGCCACTCGTGCCGATTGGCGCCATCTCGCGCGAGGACTACCTGCAACTGAAAGAAGACCTGGTCCAGAACCGGCAGGATGGCGCGGCGGAGCAGAGGACGATTGATGAGGATCAGGCTGCGCTTACCCAGGCCCAACAGGCCCTCGACCAGGTCAAGCGCGATCATGCCGCCGATCTCTATCACGACCTTGCGGCGCGCGTTGCCGACGAGCCCGCCCTCAAAGGCGATTTCGACAAATCTAAGAAGCTCTACGCGCTCGAATGGCTGCGCTCCCCCGTCGATGGGGTAATCCAGAGCGTCAACGTTACCACCGTTGGACAGGTCGTGACCCCAGCGCAATCCCTGGTCACTATCGTTCCAGACGGGACTCCGCTCATCGTGGAAGCCACGGTCTCCAACAACGATATCGGCTACATCAAGGTTGGCCAGCCGGTGCAGATAAAAGTGGATACCTTCCCCTTCCAGAAGTACGGCACCTTGTCCGGGACGCTGGTGTGGATCAGCCCGGATGCGGACGACAGATCTGCAACCTCGAGGGATGCCGACACCCGTACGGGCGCTGTCCCGGAGTCCACGCTGCGCGCGACGGAGCATGATGCGAATGCCGGCTTCGTCTACAGGGTGCACATTCGCACCGCGAACGCACGATTCATCGTCGAGGGGCAGCCGAGGAGCGTGGAATCCGGTATGACTGTTCAGGCCGACATTCTGACCGGCCAGCGTCGGGTGATCGAATTTTTCCTGTCACCCGTGATCAAGTACCTCAACGAGGGGCTGAGAGTACGGTGATACGCGACAAGTCAGCCCCTGCTCGTGGCGGCACCCATCTCCGCTCAGGGCCGTGCGCCTTTCCACAGGTACGAGCCTCGGGGCTCGGCAGCCTCCCGAAGCAGCTTCAATTGGGCGGGCAGGGCAAGCGTGTGCAAGTCATATCCGTCGATGACGGACCTCCGCGCACTCTCTCGCAGCGACCGGTATGCCTCCGGGTTGGAGAGTGCATCCACCACATTGTCCGCGATCGCCGCGGTGTCGAAGAAATCCACGAGCAGTCCGTTCTCCCGATGGCGCAGGACTTCCTCCACTGGCGGGGTCCGCGAGCCGACCACGAGACATCCGGCCGAGAGGGCCTCCAGCATCGACCAGGAGAGAACGAAGGGATAGGTGAGATATACGTGCACCCGGGAGACTTGGAGGACTGTAAGGAATGTCGGATAGGGCACCCGGCCCAGGAAATGTACCCGGCTGAGGTCGAGGGAGTCCCCGAGCTCCTTCAGCATCTCTTCCCGATAGGTTTTGCCGTCCGGAAGTCGCGTGCCATAGCTCACCTCATCGCCGCCGACAATGACCACTTGAGCCTTGGGACGTCGGGAGAGGATGGACGGAAGGCTGCGCATGAAGCTCTTGAACCCCCGGTAAGGCTCGAGATTGCGAGCGACATATGTGACGACCTCATCATCGTTGGTCAGCTCACGACTACTATCCGGCAGACTCAGCTTGGCGGCGGGATTGGGCTTCACGATCCGCGTGTCGATTCCCTCATGGACGACGCGCAGCATCGAGTGGTAACGCTCTGGATAGAGGGACTGCTGCCAGCGCGTGGGGCATTGGCCGAGGTCGGCTGCCTCGAGACCGAGAAGGTTGCCTATGTTCTTGGTGCGAAGTCGCGGAGCGGTGTCGAGTTGCTCGGAAACCCCGGGCTCGAATTCTACATCTGCGCCTTCAGCCCGATAGAAGAACTCGAAGTATCCGATGAGGGGAACCCTGGGATAGATGTCCTTCAGGTACCAGATTTCACCCCACCCGTTGTGGCCGAGCATGACGTCGGGGATGAAGCCAGCCTTCTTGAGCGACAGGGCGGTGCGGGCGACTTCCTGACCATTCAAGACTCCGGATTCAGCTTCCCGCAAGTAATGGTGCGTTTCCTTGGCGACTCTCCGCTTCGGTGCATACACGATCTTCCTGACCGCAGGCAGCGACCCTTCTCTTCGCTGGGTGAGAAAGACTATCTCTTTATTGCGCTGGACACCAAGATGGCGTGCAAGGTGGAGATACTGACCGGGGAAGTTCTGATGAGCGATGAGGATTCTCATATTCTCGATTGCGCATGTCGCGCGGGGTCTCCTCGAATAGATTCCACAATACTCCAACTCCTGCTGTAGATGGAAATGAAAGTCATAGGTGTGCTTACGAGATTCGCTAGGCCCGCGCTCCGTTCGATCGGATTGTGCATTTGTCTTATAACAGTCAGCGCATATGCGACACGTGGACAGCTCGCTTTGGCGGCTTCTTCCCCGGACGCGCGTGCAATTCAAACGCCAAGAGCGGGTATTGACGCTAAGTCGAATGCGGCCTGTGACTCAAGCGGCATCGATCGCAAATTCCCGCCTGTTAAAATTACCGAGAGTCTAATCCTGTCGATTCCTGCGCGCTACATACGGCATCTGTCGCTACACTGTCTGCCGTCTTCAGACGCTAGTCCATACAAGAAGTCAGCTGAAAGCGCGTGGGTAGACTTCGATTTCTTTCTTCCTGATTTCAGCGGTTACACAAACCAAAGGCGCCGGCAAGCGTTCGACGTCGACGAAGTGCAAGTTGCGTACGTGATGTCAGCCAAAGAGATCGAGATTAATTCCCGACAACCTGCTCACTATCCAGCGAATCAATTGAAAAATTTGTTACGGGTGGTAGCGAATCCAAATAAATATCGTGACATGTACGGCATGAGATGTTACGAAGCGCAAATTTTGAAGAATCGGGTGTATTGTTATAGTGCACGAGCCGGCAAAAGCCACAAGGGAATCCTTTTCACTGTAGAGGTGCCACCGTACAGTAGGGGCGTCGTCAATCCCCAAATGTGGACCAATTATTTCTCGCCGCTTTACGGCGGGATTGAGATTGCGTGGCGCACAAATGTGAAAAATATGCCCCGCTGGCGTGATATCGATGACCAGATCTGGAGATTCTTGGCCGCGTGGAATGCAGTGCACGCGAATTGAGCGAAGTCATAGATCGCAGAAAGATTGAGCGAGACTAACCATGTCATCATCTAACGACACGACTGTCACCTTTACGCCAGATCAGCTCAAGACGATCGAGAAGCTGGGTCGAGCGGCAGAGCAAGAGATTCAGCAAGCGAGCGCTCAGGGGCAGTCTCCGCCAGTTGCAATCTGGCGTGGTATGTACGACGACATTCTCTCGTTAATGAACGCTGAGGGGGTTCAGGGCCCGCAAGCATATTGGTTCAAGGAAGCCGGAGCGATTAACGCGGACAATCTTTCTGACCCCGCCGGTTATTTCGTACGGGACATTACCTCGCTGGGATTTGGGGTACCTCTCAGTGATCCCAAAATCCAAGATATTTCAGACACGATTGGTCAGAGCATATTCGAAACCATTGAAGGAAATATAAAAAATGGAAGTTCCTCATTGTCCTTCAGTGAGCAACTGCAAGCCGATATCGGAACGGCCATATCGACCTTTGGATTGCCAGTGGGGAGCTGGGGGGGATCCTTTTATTTCTGGAATTTCGTCTTTGACCGGGCTACTGGCGTAACCATTGGGCAGACAATTGAGTCAGATCAACAGCAGAGACAGACGTTTATCAAAAATACTGCGCAGGCGATGTCGGATACCATTGAGACTTTTGGACTAAGCACTCTTCGAAGTCAGGAGGCCTCGCGAGAGGCGTTTGCACAAGGAATGGAAAATTTGGTGTTCGCAGGCCCACAGGGCTGGAGCATTGCTTACAGTCTGGTCCAGCAGCTTGCGTCAGATGTTGGAGCAGCCGTTACGCGACAGTTCTTGGATTTGATCAATTTCGGGTGGATGGCGGAGACTGCTATTGCGGAAGGAAGCGGGACGGTCACCGGCGGAAGTGGATCCGATTTACTCGTTGGTGGCCAGGGACTTGGGGGGGTCGGTAACGATACGCTTGTCGGCGGTAGCGGTGACGACTCGTTTGTTTTCGCCCTGCCAGCAAGCGGTTCTGCGACTGAGACCATCAGCGACGCAATCGGAAATGGGCAGGTAGCAGTTCTTAATGCATCTGGAGAGATCACGCTTTTGGGAGGTACTGAAGAGCAACCGCTGGCAGCGGTGGCTGGAGAGTCCAACACGTGGACCGATAGTCAAGGTACGTTATATACATTTGATGCTGTATCTGGTGATCTCAAGATTACGGATGGGTCGCTTGGGAACGGCAATGAAATCCTTATCGAAGGATTCAACCTCGGCGCTGCGACTTCGAGTACCGCGAACGGTGGCAGCGATGTTGGCTACCTTGGCTTTCATCTAAGTGACGAGATTACGCTAACTGCGGGTGCTACGGTGGGCGTAAACCCATCAGCGCCGAATTTTACGACCGGATCGACGCAGTCGTATACGGTTTCGGTGGCCGCGCCGAGTTCTGCGGCGCAGACCGTTACGATTTCTCTGACGGGTGTTCCGGCCTCTGATTTTGGGCTGGTCTTAGGGACGTCGGTAATTCCGATCGGCAATAACGGGACATTTACGGTCACTATTCCGGTCGGGCAGACAAGCGCGTCGTTCTCACTAACTAATACTAATGACGTAGGCTCAGCAGCCAGCCTGCAGTTGGTTGCGAGTATGCCGGATCCAAGCGATCCCAGCGGCGACAGCGTTTCCAGTACGGCATTGACTCAAAACTACGTTGAACCGAATCCAGATCCATTCAGCGTTCCGCCGACGGATACGCTCTATTTTCAGGGCACAGCCACGACTTCGGGCGGATTGGCGTACAACTCCTACGATGCGGTGGACGGCGCTGTTCTGTCCCCTACGGCAGTGGGCGGAGCGGGCAATGGAAATAATTACATCTTTGTGTCGGGTGAGCCCAATTCCAGTGTCAATGGCGGGACTGGAAACGATACGATCTTTACGCAGTTCGGATTCAAGCAGGCGGACGGGGGTGTGGACGTCATTAATGGAGACGGCGGCCAGGACGACATTCTCGGATCTGGCGAAGCCTTAGACGGACAGGCCACCATCCGCATCTATGCCAATCACGAGACGGATTTGGCGAGCGCCATTGCCGATGCGAGTACTGAGGCTCCAACAGGGGAGAAGGGCGACCTTATCGTGACTGCGGATCCGGGCACCGTGGTCGGAGGTAATGGCAATGACTTGATCCTATCTAGCGACGGCGGGGTGATCGTCGCAGGGCCAGGGAACGATACGATCGCGGTTGGAGCGCCGATTCTCTATACCGCGCCCGATTGGACTGGGAATTCTTCTACCCCTTCCCCTGGGCCGCATGGGGTGACGTGGAGTACGTCACTGTCGAATGGGTCCTTGGAGGTAAATGGAGGCAGCATCACGCTAGGTCGGATCGGCGACGGCGCGCCGCCTACTGGCTACGAGGGCAACTTCGACGACACCGGGGGGATTTTCGCAACCACAAACGACACGATCTTCGGTGGATCAGGGAACGATCTGATCTACCTATCCAACGGAAATGATGAGGTGCACCTCGGGAGCGGGGACTCGACGGTGAACGGAGGGATGGGAAGCGATTCGATCTTCGGCGGTAGCGGCAGCGATTGCATCATTGGTGGAGGCGGAAGCGACTACATCACCGCTGGAAGTGGTAACGACTTGATCATGGGTCGGGGCGGGAATAACACCATCTTTGGCGGCAGCGGGTCGGACACCCTTTCGGCCGGCGGGGCCACGAACGACTCCACACCGGAGGAGACCGGCAATAACTATGTGCAGGCCGGGACCGGGAACACTTTCATTTTTGGCTCAGGAGGGAATGACACGCTGATTGGCGGATCCGGGACTGATACGATTCAGGCAGGTAAAGGCAACGAGTCGATCGTCGCGGGCTGGGGAGCCACCTCGATCATCGGCGGCGATGGGCCGGATACGATAGTTGCAGGAAGCGGTAGCGATACGATCTGGGGGTCCACACGCAGCACGACAATCTACGGAGGAAGCGGCACGGATTTCATTTCGGGCAGGGGGGGGAAGGACGTTATCTACGCCGGAGACGGAGGAACCGCGCAGTCCGCCACGACGATCAAGGCGGGTTCTGGCGATACCACCATCTATGGCGGCGAGGGTGTGGACCAGATCTCAGGCGGTAGCGGCAACGATGTTATTTACGCCGGGGACGGCGGAACCGCGAATGCGCCGACGCAGATCATGGTGGGATCAGGTGACACCACGGTTTACGGCGGAGACGGCTTCGACAATATCGTCGGAGGAAGCGGGAGTAACGTACTCTATGCCGGCGATGGTGGCGACAACGAGAACCCGACCTCCGTCACCGCGGGAACCGGCTTTGCCACCCTTATCGGTGGCGCGGGCGCCTCGGTGCTCACCGATAATGATGGTGGCAATGACCTATTAGAAGCCGGCAGCGGCGATGCGACGCTGGTCGGGACTGGCCAAGACACCCTCATAGCGGGAAGCGGAATTGACTATCTGGCTGGTGGAGACAGTAGCACCTACGTCTTTGGGTCTGATGTCGGTGTCGATGAAGTCGCCAATGACGGCACTGAAACGCTCGAGTTTGCTTCGTCGGTGGACTTAAGCAACTTCTCAATGTCCGCGGCAATCGGCGCGGATGGTGCCGGCGCGCTCACGATAGACGAGGGCGAGGGTTCGATCACCGTCGACGGCGGGCTGAGTGGCGCTGACGTGGCAGCCATCGAATTTGACGGCTCTCAGTCCATGAGCCTTGCACAGCTGCTTCACCAGGAGGCGGGTCTTGGGAATATCGTGGCCCAGACCCTCACTGAGGCTTCTGGCAATCTAATATTTGACGGCACCGAGGGAGGGTCGATCAGCGCCGGCCCCGGTGAAGACACGATCTCAGCTTGGGGCGATAACGACACGCTCTCTGCGAGCTCTGGTGGCACGCAAATCATCGCAGGCGGAATGAACGATTCTGTTACGGGCGGCACCGGAAACGATGTTCTGGATGCCGAGGCTGCTGGGACGACTCTTGTCGGCGGAATGGGAAGTGAGGTCTTTGAAGTAAATGACGCAACGGACGTTATCGAAGCCCAGGCGGAGGCAATCAGCAACCAGATTTACTCGTCGGTGAGCTACACGTTACCAATCAACGTTAGCGTGCTCACGTTGACAGGGACTGCCGATCTCAGCGCGACGGGGAACAGCGATGCGGCAAATCTAATCACGGGAAATGATGGCAACGATACGTTGATAGCCGGCTCTGGTGCTGACACGTTAGTGTCTGGCAGCGGGACAGATACGTTGGTGGGCGGGTCTGGAAGAGATACGTTCATCGTCAACAATTCGGCGGACGAGATCGATGTGTCAGCCCCCAATGGAGGCAATGATACGGTGCTTTCGTCTGTCGACTACGTGCTGTCTGCGCCGGTTTCGACTCTGCGCCTTACCGGTTTTGACGATCTTTCTGCGACCGACGGGTACGGCTACGCCACGATCATTGGCAACGCCGGGAACGACACCCTGATAGGTGCTGCGGGGTCGGATACTTTGGTGGCGGGAACTGGAATTGACACGCTGGTGGCCGGGTCTGGTACGACTGTTTTCGTGGTCAACAATTCCAGCGACGTGATTCAAGTCATCGGCCCGACGGGCAGCGATACGGTCGAATCGTCGGTCAATTATACGCTGTCCAAAGGGGTGGACACCCTGGAACTTACTGGAGGCGCGAACCTACAGGCGGTTGGAAACTCGGATGCGTCCAACGAGATCATCGCGAATTCAGGCAGCGATACCCTCATTGCAGGCTCAGGTAACGATACCCTAGTGGCGGGAACCGGGACAGATTTTCTTGAGGGTGGAACCGGAACCACCACGTATCTCCTGAATGCGGGCTTTGGTCAGGCAGAGATCGAGGGGGCCTCGAGCCGCGATACGGTTGAGTTTGGGTCTGGAATCACGCCCTCCGATCTTACCGTGGGCCTCGCCATCGATTCCAGCGGCGATCCGGCGCTCCTGATTCAGGATGGTAACAGTACCGCTACGGTCGATGGCGGCCTGACCGGAAGTGTCAGCGACTTCGAGTTCGCTGATGGTACGAAGCTTACCTTGTCGGAGCTACTTACGAGCGCGACCGTTGCTCCGGGCTCGATTGCCGGCTTTAGCGGCAATGCAATCCTCGATGCCTCGACCGGGGCGTCCTTGAGCGGCTCGGGAAACGATACGATCGTGGGCACCGGCGCATCGGACACGCTCGTTGGTGGTGCCGGTGACGAGTACCTCCTCGTTGCGGGCGGCGAATCCAGCATAAGCGGTGGCTTTGGGAACGATACCCTGGTAGGCGGTGGAACGCAGGACACGGTGGCCGCTGGTAATGGAAATCAACAGCTCTACGCCTTTGGGACAGGAGATGTGCTTGCCGGCGGGATGGGGGACGATACCCTTCACGGCGGAGTGGGCTCCGACACCCTGATTGCTGGCATAGGGAGTACGGCGATGTATGGGGGTGCCGGCACGGACTCGATCGTGCTCGCTGCAGGTGCGACTACCGCTTTTTACCCTAGCAGCACGGGCGGATTGGAACTGATTGAGTTGCCGGGCGGGATGACCCTCGCTGACTTCACCTCGTATCGGGGGGCCGGTGGAGACCTGATCCTGCAATCCATCTCCGGCGGGACTACCGCAGTGATCAAAGGTTTCTACGGCGGCGGGGCAGGTGGCAAGCTGTGGATGATCGCAGACGGCACGGGTTCGGCGCAGCTCCTCTCGCAGTGGCTCGGCAGCAATCAGCCGCCACCGCCTTCTGGCTACGAGCAGGAGATGGACCAGCTTCGACAGGCCTTTGGAATAAGTCTCGTTACTGAACTGAATCAGATCGGTCAACACGGAGGGACGATTCCCCAGCCATTGCGCACTCCTGCCAACGCCCCAGGTGATGAGTATCAGTTTAACGGAGTTACTTCACAGGATGTTTTGGTACAGGGAGGGTCGGCGACGCTTGCCAGCTCGGCTGACGATCAACGTACCTTTACTAATCTGCAGACCGGATCGACGACCGAAAGAGTGACGACGCCGGTATATGGCGAAGCCTTTGTTCCAGGATGGCAAACTTTCATTCCGGACATCTTGGTAGGCCCGGAGGTAGTCGAGGATATGGAAAATCAGCCCTCCAACAATGGAAATGGCTTCAGCATCGAACGGGGAACTGATTCATTCGGGAATTCCGGCTTTTTCGTCACCGAGATACCTTTCTTCACGTACGGGCAGACGGGGACGAAGACTACGACCGTGACTGTCCCGGAATACACCACATTCAGCCAAGAGACCGAGAAATTCATTTCATATAACGTCGTAGGCGATGGTGGAGATGACGTGATCTCCGCTGGTCCGTGGATTTTTAACCAATTCGGTCAAAACATTGGACCCTATTTCACTGGCACGGTGATGACCGGTGACGGAAATGTGTCTGTTGATCTCGGCATGAACAACTGGTACCGGCCGTTAGGGGCAAGTGGTACCTGGAATGCCGGAGATCCGCTGTCGCCGGGGGCCTTTATTGAAGCGGGATCGGGAAACGACACGATTGGGGGCACGGGAGGGGCCGATGTGATTGCAGCTGGGATGGGCTTCGACGACATCACGGCTGCATTTGGCAGTACAGTCTATGTGCCGCTACAGGGCGCATCGACAGAGACTATCGATATCGTCGGGCCCTTTTACGGGAATGGCGCGGTGCCGGCCAGCACCTTAGTGCTGCCAGATGGTGTCACGGCGGGGGATCTGACGTTTCGCGTCTTCAGCGGAAGGGGCACACTGGATCAGTATGACCGTCCGATGGAGACTTTACAGATCGCGTATGGCGACTCGAGCGTCCTAATGGATTTCTTTCCTGAAAACGCCACGGACACGCACGACGAGACGAGCGGACGGGGCGATGACATCAATGGTATCGATCGCCTGCAATTCTCCGACGGTACGATCTTGACCCGAGATCAAGTACTGGCGTTGGCGGGAGCCGTGACATCCGTCAGTAATTTGAATCCCGTTGTCACGCCGAACGTAACCTCAGTTGATGCGGAATCTGTGTTACGAGGCGAGGACCTCTTTACTGCGTCGGACGATTCATCGCCCATCACTTGGTATCAGATGTCGAGTGCCGGCACCAATGGCGGATATTTCGTGTTGGCGGGAACTGTCCAGAGGCCTGGGAAGACATTTTATGTAAGCAAAGATCAATTGACGTCACTCATGTATGTTGCGGGTGCGGCGGACACGGCCGATACGATTAAGGTAGCGGCGTTCGATGGAGTGGTTTGGGGGGCTACAGAGTCCTTCGACGTCCCGGTATCTTCGCTCGCCGTCTATCGGGCGACCGCGTCTAACGAAGAGGTGACCGGGGCTTCGATCGGGCCGGATACTCTGATTGGAGGGTTCGGAGGGGACACATTGATCGGTAGCTCGGGAAAAGATACCTTCGAGTACAACACGGGGGGCGGTGCGGAAGTGATCTCTGATACAGCGCCCGCATCCTCCACAGCGGACAATGTGGTGCAATTCGGTTCGGGCATCACCCCTTCGTCCATGTCGCTCAGCGCGTCGGGGGATCCGCAGCTCGTCCTTTCGATCGGCAGTGCCGGCGACACTCTCACGATCGAGGGCTTTGACCCGCTCAACCCGCTGCAGTCGTTTCCGATCCAATCGTTTGCCTTTGCGGATGGAAGCAAGCTGAGCCTGCTTCAGCTTCTCGGGGATGACGAAATCAGCGGTTCGAGTGGCAGCATTACGAACGCGGACGGCTCAGTTACGAGGTTCACATTCACCCCCTCTGGCCAGCAGATCTACTACGCGCAAACGGATAGCGCTGCTGGGCCGGTGTTGGAGAAACTGTATCTCGACAACGACGGCTCACAGGAAGCCGACAGTTTCGTCTATAACGCGGATGGGACGCGCGTGGTGACCAGAGTGGTCACAGCGGCGGCAGGAGGCTCGACGACTACGGTTGACGGGTTCGATGCGTCTGGCAATGAGGTGAGTGAGCATATCTCAAATCCGGACGGCTCCAGCAGCTTTGAGACTTGGGACACGCAGGGGCGGCGTCTCATATACGACGTAACATCTGCGGATGGCTCGACGAGCGACCAGAGCGTCACATGGAACGCCGACGGATCGAGTACGTTCACGACCGTGACCACACCCTCTGGAGGGGGAGGCTCGACGACCAGAGTGGACGGGTTCGATACCCTGAGAAACGAGGTAAGTGAGCAGATCTCAAACCCGGACGGCTCGAGCAGCTCTGAGACCTGGGACACGCAGGGGCGGCGTCTCACGTACGACGTAAGCTCTGCGGACGGTTCGACGAGCGACCAGAGTGTCACATGGAACGCCGACGGATCGAGCATCTTCACGACAGTGGTGACACCGACCGGAGGAGGCGGCTCGACGACCACGGTTGATGGATTCGATGCCCTCAGAAACGAGGTGAGTGAGCAGATCTCAAATCCGGATGGTTCGAATAGCTCTGAGACTTGGGACACGCAGGGCCGGCGCCTCACGTATGATGTAACGTCTGCCGACGGCTCGACGAGCGACCAGACTGTCATATGGAACACCGACGGCTCGAACACGAGCACGACGGTGACGACACCGGCGGGAGGAGGCGGCTCGACGACCACGGTTGATGGGTTCGATGCTTCGGGACATGAGGTGAGTGAACAGATCTCGAACCCGGACGGCTCGAGCAGCTTTGAGACTTGGGACACGCAGAACCGGCGTCTGACTTACGACGCAACGTCTGCGGACGGCTCGACGAGCGACGAGAGTGTCACATGGAACGCCGATGGATCGAGGACGGACACGACTGTGACGACACCAGCGGGAGGGGGTTCGACGACCACCGTTGTTGGACTTGATGCCTCAGGAAATCAAGTGAGCGAGCAGATCTCAAATCCGGACGGCTCGAGCAGCTCCCAGACTTGGGACACCCAAGGTCGGACCCTTACGTTAGACGCAACGCATGTGGATGGCTCGACGGACAGTTGGGCGTACGTGTACAACGCGGATGGCACTTACACCGGGACTGAGGTCTCGACTCCTGCAGGTGGCGGAGAGTCGAATACATCGGTCCATCAGTACGACGCGCAGGGCAATCAGCAAAGCGAGAACTCATACGCGCCCACCGCCGACGGGAGCTATTCTGACAGCTGGTCGAAGGTCGATGGTAGCCACGGATCGTACTGGTGGAACGCCTCGACCGCGGAGTATCAGGAGGCCTGGGTCGACAGCAACGGCAGCAGCTGGTCGGACGACTATAAATATGCGGTCGGCGGTTCGCCGGGTACGACGGGGTATTCGTTCGTCGAGACGTATAGCGCGAGTGATGGCAGCCATGGCACTCGGCAATTCGATGCATCCACGGGAACTTCCAGCATCACGTGGGACTCCACTGCGACCGGCTCACTGAGCGGCACTGCGACCGATTCCGGTTTCATCGGGCTGCAGCACGACGCTGAGCTGACTAATACCCAGGCGGATCCGACCTTCTTCAATCCCAGCGCGAGCCCGAGCTTCAATGCGTTCCTGGCGGCGCATTGAGAGCATGGATCCCGACCTCCAGGGATCGGATGCGCACTTCAGGATGTCGGCGCCGTGAGCCGGATAGCTTTCTGCTGGGAATTCGGCAGCAACCTCGGACATCTCTCGAGGTTGCTGCCGCTAGCCTCGGAGTTGAGGAAGCGAGGGCATGAAGTACTTGTGGCCGTGCGCGACGTCCGGCTCGCCACGGAGCTTCTCGCACCGAGTGGAGTGCCGTTCGTCCAGTCGCCACGAATGGGAGAGGCACCTCGCGAAAGGCGGGACCCGGTCGGCTATGCGGACATGCTATTTCTCCAGGGCTGGGGAAATGCCGCTGAGCTTTGGGGCGCAGCGCAGGCATGGGGTAATCTCCTGCGGCTCTTCAGAGCTTCAGCGGTCGTCGTCGACTATTCCCCCGCGGCACTTCTGACGGCGCGGATCATCGGCCTTCCCTGCGCGATTCTCGGTACCGGCTTCGAGGTCCCCCCACTCCAGACTCCACTCCCGGGGTTCCCCGGCGCGCCGGCATTCAGCACCACGACAGGGGCCGAGACGGCGGAGACTCGGGTGCTCGCGAGCGCCAATGAAGTTCTGAGGGCATATGGGGCCTCACAACTCGGCGCTCTGCGGGATCTTTTCCAGACGGACAAGCGATGGCTCACCACCTTTGCGGAGCTAGATCAGTACGGCGCGAGAGCAGGGGAAGACTACATTGGCCCGATAGGGAGCCTGGATCGAGCGGAGTCCGCGTCATGGCCCGATGGTTTCTACAGCAGAGTCCTTGCCTACCTTCGCCCCGAGACACCCGGGTTGAAGGAGATCGCCGAAGTGTTGGCGTCTCAGCCGGAGCTCGCCGTGATTTGCGCAGTGCCGGGATTGGCAGCCGAGTCGCTGAAGCTGTCCGCAAGGACCGGATTTCAGCTCTTCTCTCGCCCGGTGAGCTTCTCATCATTGCTTCCTCAGGCGAGCCTGTTTGTGTCCTATGGCCCGGCCGCCTCCGTGACCCAATCGCTGCTGAGGGGTGTTCCACAGCTCATCGCGCCTGCGCACGTAGAAGCTCAGATGACGGCGGTTCGGGTGCTCGCGATTGGCGCAGGACTGGTCCTGCGCAAGGATTCTACCAAGGAGGCTGTCAGGGACTCACTCACTCGAGTACTGGGGGATCCGCGCGTCAAGAGCCGGGCGCTGAATTTCGCACAGCGGCATCGGGAATTCAATCCGGCCCGCGCCGTCGATCGGATCGTGACTGAGATCGAGGCGCTCGCCGCAGGCGGCCTCCGTAAGAGCGCAGCGGCAGGTTAGGAATGTACGGAAGAGCAGTTTTGCGGGTCTGGCTACTCGCCGGCTCGAGCGTCCTGTGGACCCCAATGCTTCGTGCAGCGCCGGACAGCGGCGTTCCCATAGCAGGAATTCAAGCCGTCTCCGCAGCCTTGGTGTGTAGTGATGACCAACCGCCACAGAATGTCGAGCTGTCGGCGACAGTCGCACAAGCACTCAATTTACAGCCTAAGCTCCTCATAGCCGAGGCGGACGAGCTCGCGTCCCACGCCGATGTCAAAGCTGCCGGGGCGGGATTCCTGCCGCAGATCGACTTGTCCGCAGTGGACGAGCGGTACGTCCCGAGTAATGGCAGTGCACCGGTCGTGGTCGTGGGCAACACGGTACTCGGCGGCGCGCAGACCAAGTCTGCCTATGCCTCCCTCAGCCTGCAGTGGAACCTGTGGAACAGCGGGCGAGACGTCGCAGCGCTTCGGGGCGCGCGGGCTGCCATGCACGCTGCAGCCTTCGGTGTCGACAGTCAGCTCGACGATACTCTCGTGGGGGTGCTCGAAGCCTACGCAGAGCTCTACGAGGCTGAGGTGACCGCCAAGGGTGATGCCCAGGCGGCTGCCGGCCTCGCCGAGATTCGAGCACGCGCGGAGCAGCGGTACGCTCGAGGGTACGGGACAGAAGTCGCAGTCGGTCAGGCGCGTGTGGCCGCACTCAACGCCGAGCAGACATTGAATGGTGCCTGCCGCGACCTGGATGATAAGTCGGCGGCTCTGGCGCAGGCAGTGGGACTAGAAATGAGCTCAATGCGCCGCCTCCGGACATTCCAGCCCCTCCCACTGCCCGTTTCACAAGCTTTGGCCGCCACGGCTCTGCAAGGGGTCGTAGATGCGAGTCCCTCCGTAGGGGAGGCCCGGGAGAACCTGGTGGCCGCGCAGAAGGCACTGCAACGTGCGCTAGGGGAGTTCGGACCGACGATCTCGCTTTCGGTTCGGCGAGACTATCTCGGTCAGGACCCTGATAGCTTCGGGCGTGCCAACCATCACATCGCGCCGGCTGATTACCGTGTTGGTCTGGAATTCGAGCAGCCGCTGTTTCCGCTGTCCTCCCAGGCATCCGACGTCGACAAGGCGCGCGCGGAGCTGCGCAAGGCGCAGGCTTCCTACAGGGGGGCGCGCATCGATGTGCAGACGAAGCTACTCGGTGCGCTCAGTGCGCGCCGCGAGGCCGAGAGGTCTTTCGCGGCCGCCGAGAGCAGTCTGGCTGATGCCGAGGAGGTCTTCGCGTTGACTGAAGCCCAGTTTCGGGCGGGACGCAAGGACTTGGACTCAGTCCAGCACGCCAGGATGGATCGGGATAGTGCCCAAACCGATCTGGAGAAGACGGGTGCGCAACGGGCGGTCGCGCAGTGGAGGGCGGTGCGGGCTACCTTTCCGCAGGACTTCCCGGCATTGGTGTTCCAGGAGCTGCACCTTCAGATCCAGCTCCGAGGCCCAGCATCTGTACGGTAAGCCTCGGGGCCTCGGTTCCGGGTATGGGTATACTCTTGATTCCGCAGGCACACTGCCAAGGCTTGGTTGTCAACCCGCAATTAGCCCCCACGTTCAGTTGAGGAGCGGGTTCGCGTAACGGAAAGACCATGCGTATCAAATTGTTACAAAATTCGTCGGCCTTCAGGAGCATCACCGGGATTGCAGCTCTGTCGGCCCTGTTTATGGGCCTCGCGGGCTGCGTGACGGCTCCGCAGCCTCGCCCGGCGCCGCCCCCGCCGCCGCCGGAGTACACAGGCCCGCCGCCAAATACGACGGTCTATGCCTATCCGCAGCGCGGCCAGTCGCCCGATCAGCAGAGCCGCGATCGCTATGACTGCAGCATGTGGGCCGTTCAGCAGACGGGCTTCGATCCCAGCGCGCCCAATGTTCCGCCGGCATATCGGGTGGTTGCGAGCGGGCCGCCGCCAGGCACCGGCACCGCTATCGGGGCCATTGCGGGCGCCGTCCTCGGTGCGGCGATCTCCCCTGGATGGGATAGGGGCGCGGGAGCAGTCTTCGGTGGTCTCACTGGCGCCATCATCGGGAGCGCGAGTGATTCCCAGCGCGCACAGGAGAATGCAATGGCGATGAGCGCGCAGGACCAGCAGCAAGCGGCTGCCATGGCGCAGAAAGCATCGGAGTACCGCCGCGCCCTGGGCGCCTGCCTCGATGGGCGGGGCTACAGCGTCAAATAGCCTGACTGCAATCAGTCCTCAATGTCAATTCGATCGGTCCGAGAGTCGAGCACAAACACACGATACCGGTTTGTGTCTGGATCGCGCAGGCTCATGTCTCTGAAGAAAGGGTAATTAACAGCATATTCCTCTATCTGCCACGATTTCGGAATGATCTTACCTATGCGCATCAGGCCTCCTACTTGCCACGGTTCGGCGCCCATAATCCACGCCAGACGTGGATTCTCTCGCATGGATCTTCCGATTTCCCTCAGTACAGTTCGTAGCGTCCCTCCAATGAAGGGATTGTAGAAGTGAAATACAGTCGCATCGGTGGGTACGTGCCATTCCACCGCGTTCGCGGTCACGATTTGTACGTCTTGGCAGCGAAAGTGTCGTCGTGCAAATTCGACGTTCTCTCTCGCGCGCGCGGCGATCTTAGGGGCGAGCTCGATCCCAACAACGCGCTTGAACGGCGATAATGCAGCACAGCACACCGGGCGCCCGAGTCCGCAGCCGTAATCGATAAACGTGGAGTTCTCGTATTGGGCCCCAACGAGCTTCAATGCTCGGAAAAAGGCAGCGTAGGGAACCGGTGAGCACACGACCGCTTCGGAATCGTGGATTCCAACTGCGGCCAACTCGATCTGTGTTCGCGTCCTGATTCCAAGCCTGCGCTCGTAGTACAGCTCCGTGGCGGCGAGCATGCAACGACGCGCAAGGGTGTGGAGACTCATGCAGGGGCCTGCTGTTGATCTCCACCCCAGTCTTCCACTGCCTTACCCATCTCTCTCCCCTCCGAGCGTAACTCGCTCGATTCTTCTTGATGTATCCACCCATGCGGTCACCACCGCTCTCGAGTTGAATCTTGCTACTGTTGTCGCCGGTTGGCAACTTCAGGTGGCCTAACGCCCGCCTCCAGCGCCCCGAGTCATCGCCGGACATGCTCGGCTTGGGGGCAGAGCCGACTGGCCCTTGCAGGCTGGCCCACCTCATGCATACCTCTCCACTCCTCGGGGAGCTTGGGTGTCCCTCGAGGTGCGCTCGAAAAGAGCGGCTGGATATCCGGGCTGCAGCAGCATGCGGCTCGATCACGCGCTCGACGTTGGTGGTGGCGCTGGCGCCGGTGTCCGTGAGACGCCAAGGGAGGGCTTCACCGGGGCCTCCAATACCCAGCGCTGTGGGATTGAATTTGTTCGCTCGTGTTGCTACGTTTCCTAGGTATTTTTGAGCTCCAGAATTCTCGTAAGAGGCTGATTCGAAAGGAAAAGATGCGGATTCTCTTTGTGTGCGTCGGTAACATCTGCCGCTCGCCGACTGCGGAGGTCGTGTTCCGCGCCGTGGCGCAGCGCGACGCACCGGAATTGGTGTTGGAAATAGATTCGGCGGGAACGGCTGCATATCACGTGGGGGAACTACCGGATCAGCGTATGCGCCAGGCCGCGGCGCGGCGCGGCTACGATCTCTCGACGCTGCGTGCGCGGGTGGTCGAGCCGGACGATTTCGAGCACTACGATCTCATCCTAGCCATGGACCGGGAGAATCTGCGCGTATTGGAGCGCCGGGCACCGCCCGAGGCCCGCGGGCGGCTGCGGCTCCTTCTCGAGTTCGCGCCCGAGGCCGGTGTCAGCGAAGTGCCTGATCCGTACTACGGTGGCCCCAACGGCTTCGAGGACGTATTGGATCTCATAGAGGCCGCTTCGCGGGGCCTCATCGAGCATCTGCGCCGCCAATCCCGGGCGGCATGAGCCTACTCGGCGCGTGTTACGCGCTACTTCGCGAGATCCGACACGCCCTTCCTTTGAGCCGCACCTCGCCGCAGGCCGTCAACCTGCATTCCGTTCCTGCGTTCTGCAGACGCAGTGGGTTCGCGTAACGGAACAATTCATGACCAACAAAATGTCGCAAGAATCACCCGCCCCCCGAGGCATGGCCGGCTTCGCCGCTTTGTCTGCCCTCGTACTGGGGCTCGCCGGTTGCGCGACGCCGCCGCCACCGCAGCCGGAGTCCGCGCTCGTTGCCTATGGCGGGCCACCGCCGAATACCGCGGTTTACGCCTATCCCGAGCACGGTCAGTCCGCCGACCAGCAGAGCCAGGACCGCAACGAGTGCGGGCTCTGGGCGGTCAATCAGACGGGCTTCGATCCCAGCGCACCCAATGTGCCCGCAGACGAGCAGGTCGTGGTGAGTGGCCCGCCGCCGGGTACGGGCACTGCGATTGGGGCCATAACCGGCGCTCTCTTCGGAGCCGCTATCGCGGATAGATACGACCGCGGTGCGGCGATCGTAGACGGGGGTCTCTCGGGTGCCCTCATCGGCAATTGGATCGATGTTTCCGGGGAGGAGAAGAACGACGAGCTGATGAGCATGCAGCAGCAGGAGCAGGCGGACTACGTGGCGGATGGGGCCGCGGAATACCGTCGAGCCGTCGGCGCCTGCCTGGGCGCGCGAGGCTACAGCGTCAAATAGCTGCCTCTACGCGGCGGCAGCGACGCGGCCAGGTACGGCGGCCTCCGGTCTGAATCGGGTGCGCAGGCGAAGGAAGGGGCGTTCGACCAGGTAGTAGGATGCCGAGGCGCAGGCGAGTATCAGGAGGATTTTCCACGGGCCGCGAATATTCGCCCATACAAACACCTGTTGCCAGAGATAGATGGAGTAGCTGAGCGTCCCGAACCACACTGCAAGCGGTGCATTGAGAAGCCGCCCCACCCGAAGGTCCGGCGATCGCATGTACCGATCGAGGATCATCGCGATCGAGACGTTCAGGAGCGGAATGCCGAATAGGTCACGGACCCAGTAGGGCACGAATTGCGTCATGAGCCCGAGCGCGATGAAAGCCAGAATCCACGGCATTTCCGACTTGACGGCGCGCCGGTAGGCTGGCATCGCCCAAAGTGCATTCCGCAACAGCGCGAGTGCACAGCCGCTCGCGAGTGCGTCGCATACCGTCTCGAAAGCGTACTTCGATGAGCTGGGCCAGAATCCGGCATCGGACAGGAGCCTGAATGTCGGTCCTATCAGCAGCAGCGCGAGGCAAGCGATGCGCACGTAGCGAGTTCCGAGTAATACGATGAGCGGTGCCCAGAGGAGATAAAACTGCTCTTCCACCGACAGGGACCACGTGTGCCCGAGCGCGCCGCCGAGCCAGCGGTAATCGCCGAGATAGAAGAACGCCTCTGTCAGCCTTCGCCAGTCTGCGGTGGCGAGTCCCAATGGCGCGAGGATCGCGATTGCGGCGAGATACGTCCAGTAGGCGGGCACGATTCGGAAGAACCGCCGCAGGTAGAACTGTCTGAGGCTGATCGATCCTGTTCGCGCGAGCTCCCGCAGAAGGAGCGACGTAATCAGGAAGCCGGATATCACCAGGAATACTCGCACTCCGAGATTGCCGAAGTCGAAGTATCTGCCGTAGTGCGAGCCGTAATCGGGGTCGAGCCGCAACAGCAGCGATCCTTGCATGTGCGAGAGAACCACCAGGCCTATCGATACCGCTCGCGCTCCATCCAGCGACGCGAACCGCGAGCTGTTGCTGTTCGATGTCATTTTCCGACCCCTCGAGCGTCCCTCGCTCGATTGTTATTGACATCGACTGCGGCGCCCTCTATCGGCCGCCGCGTGCCGGATCTTCCTCCCTAAGTCCTTGCTTGGCCAGCCTGGGCCTGGCCGGCGCGGGCGTTATTCATTCTCTGCGGCTTCTGCACCGGCGTAAGCAACTGAACGGGTGCGAGAAAGTGCGAATTCTCTTCGTGTTTCGCACCGTCGCTTTCCTGCGATGCGCCCGATTTAGCGCTGGTGCAACCGGCTGCGGCTCTTTTCTGGAGCTCGCTCCGCACACCGGCATCAGCGAGGTGCCGGACCTATTATGGTGGGCCGAATGGCTTCGAAGACGTGTGGATCTGATCGAGGCCGCTTCGCGAGGGCTCGTAGCATCTGCACCGCGAGTCGCAGGCGGCGTAGTCCTCACCGGCGCGCGGAACGCGCCGGTGTATACAGACTACAACGAATCTATCGAGCCCTATTCCTCCGACCCGCGACCGCCGCCCGAGGCAGCGTGGTCGGATGGAGTTGAAGACCACACCACATACGGCTTCGTCTCTCGCGGTGCGCTGCTTTCCGTCGGCGGCGAAGGCTCGAAATGCGCGGCGGGCGCAGTGGGCTCCTCGTGACGCGCCGGTGGCTCGCGACGCTCCGGCGCCGCAAATGACTCGCTTGCAGGGGCTGGCTCGTGACGCTGCTCGTGCGCGCCGTTCACGGGTGCGCCCGTGGACAGTTCGGCTGCGCCGCCCTCCTGGCCCATCGGAACTCCTGCCGGGCTGCCTGATTCACGTCCGACGCCTTCCCGGCCGGCACCACCCCCGCCGTGTCGCCCGCGGCGGCCCCGACGACGGCCACGCCGCTCGCCCCGCTCTCCGCGGTCGCTGCGATCACCCATAGGCTGGCCCTGACGCTGCTCTGCGCTCGCATCAGCGCTGAAGCGTGGCTCCCCGCCTGACGCTGGGGCCGCGGCGCTCATCGAGGGTTCGGAGGGGCGCGGGCTGGCATCCCTTTCCCGTGGGCGACGCTCCTGATCCCGGCCGTGGTCACGGCGATCGCGGTCGCTACCGTCGCGCCCACGTCCTTCTGAGCGTCGGCCATCACCATGCCCGCGGCGTTGTCCGCCTTCCGTGCGGCGCGGCTGTCGTGAGTGCTCCCGACGACCATCCCGGTACCGCTCGCCGCCGCGGGTTGAGCGGTGGGCCGAGCCACTCGACGGTGCGGCGACAGTCGGCGCCGGCGCGGCAGTCGGCGCTCCCTCCGCGGCCTCGGACTCGCCCACGAAGATCTTCTTGAACCAGGCGCGAATGCCGCCGTTGGCGCGGTGCTCTGCCGCACTCTCCGGCACCGGTGCGGCTGCCGCCACGGTGGCCGGATGCGCGATGATCGGAGCCGGCGTGCTCGGCAACAGCGCGGCTACGGCCGGGACCTCTGCTGGCGGCCGCTTGTCGCGGGTACCGCCGGGCTCGGCGGGCTCCGGTGTCGTCGGCATGAGATAGCTCGTCTGGCGGTTTTCCGGCAGATCGACCTCATCGTCCCTGACGCGCCTGATGGAATACTCCGGCGTCTGGATGTTGGGATTCGGAACGATGACGAGCTCCGCTGAGCTGCGGTCCTCCAGCGTGCGCAGCCATTCGCGCTTCTCATTGAAGAGATAAGTCGCCACTTCCACCGGAAGCTGGGCAATCACGCGCGTCGTGCGGTCCTTACGCAGCTCCTCGCCGATCAGGCGAAGCACCGCGAGCGTCATCGACTCGACGCTGCGGATGCTGCCGATGCCGACACAGCGCGGACAGACGATATGGCTCGACTCGCCAAGTGAGGGGCGCAGCCGCTGGCGCGACATCTCGAGGAGCCCAAAGCGGGAGAGCTTTCCGATCTGAATCCGCGCGCGGTCCATCCGCACCGCATCGCGCAGCCGGTCCTCGACCTCGCGCTGGTTCTTGCTCGACTCCATGTCGATGAAGTCGATGACGATGAGGCCGCCGATGTCGCGGATACGCAGCTGGCGCGCGACCTCGTCCGCTGCCTCGAGATTCGTATTGAGCGCGGTGGTCTCGATATCGCTGCCTTTGGTGGCGCGCGCCGAGTTGATGTCGATGGAGACCAGCGCCTCGGTGTAGTCGATGACGATGCTGCCGCCCGAGGGCAGCTGCACTTTGTGCCCGTAGGCCGACTCGATCTGGCTCTCGATCTGATAACGGGTGAAGAGCGGGATGTCGTCCGTGTAGAGCTTCAGCCGCCGCTGCGCGTCGGTCGGCATGAAGCGCTGCATGTACTCCTGCGCCTTCTGGAAGGCGGCGGGGTCGTCCACCTGCACCTCGCCGATGTCATCGGAAAGGTAATCGCGCATCGCGCGCGTGACCGCATCGCTTTCCCGGTAGACGAGGAACGGGGCGGGCCGGTCCTTGGCGCCCGCGGCGATCTGCTCCCACTGCGCGTTGAGGTTATCGAGATCCCACTGCAACTCCTCGGCGCTGCGTCCGACACCGGCGGTGCGCACGATCGCGCCCATGCCGTCCGGAATTCTCAGTTGATTCATCACCTCGCGCATCTGATCGCGGTCTTCGCCCTCGATGCGGCGCGAGACGCCACCGGCGCGTGGATTGTTCGGCATCAGTACGAGAAAGCGTCCGGCGAGACTCAGGAAGGTGGTCAGTGCCGCGCCCTTGTTGCCGCGCTCCTCCTTCTCCACCTGTACGATGAGATCCTGGCCCTCGGCGAGGAGCTCGCGGATGTTCATCCGTCCGCCCTGTGCCGGCTGGCGGAAGTACTCCTTGGAGACTTCCTTCAGCGGCAGAAAGCCGTGGCGCGCGGCGCCGTAGTCGACGAAGCAGGCCTCGAGCGAGGGCTCGATGCGGGAGATACGACCCTTGTAGACGTTGGCTTTCTTTTGTTCGCGCGAGGGAATTTCGATACTGAGGTCGAAGAGTTTCTGTCCATCAACCAGCGCGACCCGCAACTCTTCCTGTTGAGTCGCATTCACGAGCATTCTTTTCATGTGCCCCTACTATCAGATGTGGGGCCGGCAAGACGGCGGGAGGCCGCGGCGCCGGTGCGCTGCGGCAGCGAAGATTCCTCACACTCGGCGCAAGCGCTCGAGTCTCGATGTGAACGTCGATGCCCGCCTCAAAAGGGGCGGGGTGCCGGAAAAGCTTCGGTGCTCTCAGACGATGTCGCGGCCCGCGGAACCCTGAGCAAGGGGGTTCGACGCCGGCTGCGCGATCTTGTCGGCCCAATACGATGGCCTCTTATGCCGAGGTCCAACTAACATGCGGCGCGGCGCGCCGCCAACCATTGGCGCGTCCGAACATCGGACGGCACACGGAGTATACTGCAAAGATCACTGTAGAAACAGCGTCTTACGCCGAGGTCGATGTGCCAGAGGACGATTCGCAGCCTTTCCGGGGTGAAACGGCCCGCCCGGGCCAGGGTCCGGCCGAGGCAGGCCGAGGCCGGGGCCATGGGGTGCGGCATTTCGAGGTGGGGGAGGAGGACGCGGGCCAGCGTCTCGACAAGTACCTTGCCCGACGGCTGGGCGATGTGCCCCGGACGCGAATATTCCGGATCATTCGCAAGGGGGAAGTGCGGGTAAACGGCCGGCGATCCGGCCCGGAAGCACGGCTGAACATCAACGACCGGGTCAGGGTCCCACCGGTCTGGGAGGAAGCCGAGGCGGGCGCCGGGCGGCCGCAGCGAGGCCCCCCGTCGGCGATGCTCGAGGCAGTCGGGCGCGCGATCGTCCAGGAGACGGACCGGCTGCTGGTGCTCGACAAGCCAGCCGGCATTGCAGTGCACGGCGGCAGCGGCATCAGTTTCGGCATCATCGAGGCCCTGAGGGCGCTCAAACCCGGTGAGCCGCTCGAGCTGGTCCACCGTCTGGACCGTGATACCAGTGGCTGCCTGCTCGTGGCGCGCGATGCCGCGACGCTGAGAACGCTCCATGCGCTCTTGCGCGAGGGAAGTTGCGACAAGCGCTACCTGGTGCTGCTTGCAGGCCGCTGGAATCTCGGCCAGAAGCGAATCGATGTCCCGCTGCGCACCGACACTCGCGTGGGCGGTGAACGCACGGTCCGTGCGGACGCCTCGGGTAAGCCCTCCATCAGCGAATTTCGACCGGTGCAGTTTTTCGGGAAGCTGGCCACCCTGATGGAAGTCGGGTTACACACCGGCCGCACGCATCAGATCCGCGTGCATGCGAGTTATGCCGGTCATCCCGTCGCGGGTGATGAGAAATACGGCAATGCAGAATTCAACACCCGCATGCGGGAGCTGGGACTCTCGCGGATGTTCCTGCACGCCCACAGCATGAGCTTCGAGTGGCCTCGGGGCGGCCCCTTCAGCGCGAGCGCACCGTTACCGCCCGAGCTCGCCGCAGTCCTCGATCGCCTGCCGTCCAAGGGTAGGTGAGCGCGCGCGGCCAGCCTCTCAGGGCGCATTTCCCCGGTGATCGGGTCTCTGGGGGAGTTCTCCGGGCGGCGAAGATGTTGACTAATCAACTATGGCAGTACAAAGCCTGCACGCCTCAGCGCGTACGCCAGCCAGATGAGCGGCAGCCCGATCAACCCCGTGGGATCACGGCTCTCGATGCTCTCGAAGAGGCAGATGCCGAGGCCCTCCGCGCGAAAGCCGCCGGCGCAGTCGAACGGGCGTTCGCGCTCGACATAGCGCTCGATCTCCTGCTCGGTCAGGCTGCGGAAAACTACGGTGGTGGTATCGATGTGTACCATGCGAATGCCCGCCTGGGCGCCGATCACCGCGCAGGCAGTGTGGAAGCGCGCGCTCGAGCCGCTGGCGGCGGTCAGTTGGGCACGACAGCGGGCCGCATCGCCCGGCTTTTCGAGAATCTTGCTTCCCACGGCCGCAACCTGATCACTGCCGATCACGATGGCGTCCGACCGCCGCGAGGCGATGGCCTGAGCCTTGGCGATCGAGAGGCGCAGGGCCCGGTCCGGGGGCAGTTCTCCCGCCAGGATCTCCTCGGGGGTCTCCGGGGGGAGTGCGGTGAAGGGCACCCCGAGCCGCTCGAGCAGGGCCCGGCGATAGGGGGAAGTCGAGGCGAGGATGAGCTCGGGCATGAGGGGTTTCGAAACAACGACTTAAAGCGGGCGGCTGATCTTTGACTTGCCGAAAGCTGATACCTATTATACGCGGCCCATGTCGCCGCCTTGGTCCCAGCCGCTCGATGTCGATCGGCTTTCCCGTGGCGAGGCCGAGATCGACTTCGAGATCCCGTTGGCCGAGCTGCCGCGGTTGAAATCGCGGATCCCGGGCATCGGCGGGAGCGTGCGCGGCG
>Ga0134125_10001318_pt1 | contig 30622 bp, 29 predicted proteins | sample KB31751_FD_96464 | JGI IMG/M metagenome (GOLD analysis project Ga0134125, IMG submission 96464) | Terrestrial soil microbial communities with excess Nitrogen fertilizer from Kellogg Biological Station, Michigan, USA - KB3-175-1 | ecosystem: Environmental > Terrestrial > Soil > Unclassified ... | reverse complement strand
TGGAGGCGGCGATCTGGGCCATCTGGCTGCAGACGCCGAGCGATACCGCGGCGCTGCTGATGGCGCGCGCCAAGACTGCGATTGACGGGCAGCAGCCTCAGGTGGCGATCAAGCTGCTCAACGCCATCATCAAGATCCGCCCGGATTATGTCGAGGCGTGGAACCGGCGCGCGACGCTCTATTATTTGCAGAACGACTACGCCGATGCGATGGCCGACATCGGGCAGGTCTTGATCCGCGAGCCCCGTCATTTCGGCGCGCTCGCAGGACTTGGCATGATCATGGAGGACCTCGGTAAGGACAAGCAGGCGCTTGATGCGTTCCGCATGGCGCTCGCCATCAACCCGCATCTCGACAAGGTGCCGGAGTTGGTCAAGCAGCTCAGCGAAAAGGTCGAGGGCCACGATATCTGAGGTGATATCTGAGCGGGCGTTAACCTTGCCGAAAGGCGATTGATTGTCAGCGGACCCATTTCCCGCTAGGCCGCGTTTGGCCTCTCATTGAGCCCGCATGGGGAGGGAAGTCATGATCCGCCTGATGCTGACGGCCGGCCTGTTCGGCGCGCTTGCGACGGCCGCTTACGGCGACGAGCTGTTCTGGGTGGTCGGAAGCCACGCCAGCAACAAATGCGAAATCGTCACCAGCAATCCGGTGGTGGACGGCGACAACGTCTGGTTCGCGGACGGTCCCTACAAGTCCCAGGGCGACGCCAAACTCGCCCGCTCGACCATCAATGCCTGTCCACCGGTAAAAGAAGAGCCCAAGCCCAAGCAGGATTCCGCCGCCAAGTGAATGGCGGCATCCGGCTCAGTGCAGCACGCTGTTGCGCCGCTCCGTCATGCCGCTATGGGCGGCTGCGGCGTAAAGCTGCGCCAGTTCGGCCTCCAGATGCTCGTTGACCAGCAGCAAGGCTCTGACCGCACCGCGGAGATCGCCGTTGCAGCGGGCCACGATCTCGTCGATGGTGACGTCGCTCGATCGGAAACTCATGATTACTCCCTCCCATTTGCCTGAGGACCAATCAGCGGCGCCGGTTCCGCGTTCCTGTGGATGACGTGGAAAAAATCGGCGGTGATCGTCTCAAATGGTGTGCGCCCGCCGCCAGAAATAATTCCGACCATGGTTATAAAAAGGCCGACGACGCCTGGATGACGAAGCGTTGAACAACGGGGAGCAACCGCGTTTGGCCGCGGCGGCGCCCGCTTACGTTGCGTCATCGGTCGGCGGCCCCGCATCGTCCGGATAAGCTCAATGATATCAATCGCTCTCGCCGGAACGCTGGTGGCCCTGGCGCTGCTCACGCAGGCCGGGGTGTGGGTCTTGCAGCGGAGTTATCCACAGCGCGGCACGATGGTGGATGTCGGGGATGCGCGGCTCAACGTGGTCGATCTGGGGCCCCGCGAGCCCTCCACACCGCCGATCGTGATGCTGCATGGCGCGAGCTCGAACCTCGAAGTGATGCGCCGGCCGCTCGGAGATCTGCTCGCCAGCCGCCACCGTGTGCTCCTGATCGACCGGCCCGGCCACGGCTGGAGCAGTCGCGCGCGGGCCGCGGATTCGACCCCTGCCGTCCAGGCCCGGATGATTGCAGAGGCGCTGCGGAAATTGCGCCTCGGCCGCGTCATCCTGGTGGTCCATTCCTGGAGCGGCGCGTTGGGCACGCGGATGGCGCTGGACTGGCCTGAGCAACTTGCCGGCCTCGTCATGCTGGCCCCGGTCACCCATCCCTGGCGCGGCGGCGTCGGCTGGTACAACAGGATGGTCACGACCCCCGCGATCGGGCCGCTGCTGGCCTACACCATCACACTGCCGCTCGGCCTGCTCCTGACCGGGCCGGGCGCGCGCAAGGTGTTCTTGCCACAGACCATGCCGGATGGATTTGTGAAGGACACGGCGACTTCGCTCTTGCTGCGTCCGCGCGAATTCCTCGCCAACGCACGCGATCTCATGGCGCTGAAGGCCGCCGTCGTCGCGCAAGCGCCGCATTATCGCGACATCGCGCTTCCGATCACCGTGATAGCGGGGAATGCCGACAAGACGGTGTCGACCGGCATTCATTCGCGCGCCTTCGCGCGCGTCGTGCCGCACGCGCGATTGATCGTGCTGGAGGGCGTCGGCCACATGGTGCAGCAGGCCGCGCCCGAACGTGTCGTCGCGGAGGTCGAGGCGATGATCGACCGTATCGCATCACCGGCCGGAGCCGTCCCGTATCGAGCGTGATGCTCCTGCGGCAGATGCGAGGCGTGGCTCGAGGGCCGAAGTTCGAGCCGTGCCAAATAAAAGCCTCGAGCGTTCTCGAGGCTTTTCGGATTCGGGCGAAGAGAGAGACCATTATTTCTTCTGATTTCCGTCCTTGTCGAAGGAGGAAATATAAGCCCACAGGTTCTCAGCTTCCTTCTCGTGCGGGATGCCCGCGAAGGTCATCTTGGTACCGGGGATCTTCTTCTTCGGGTCCTTGATGTATTCGAGGAACTCCTGCTTGTTCCAGGTGATGCCGGAGTTCTTGTTGGCCTCGGAATAAGTGTAACCTGCCGCTGTGCCGGTCTTGCGGCCGTCGAGCCCATTGAGCTCCGGTCCGACCTTGTTCTTGGCGCCTGGACCGATCGAATGACACGGCAAGCATTTGTTGAACGACGTCTTGCCCGCCGCAGCATCCTGTGCCAGCGCCGTTGACGCCGTCGCTGCCGAGGCGATCACCACCAATGCACTCAAAGTCAGTTTGTTCATGGCATGAGCTCTTTGAGGGGTTTACAGGGGAAGAACTTCGCGCGCCCTTCTTTCCTTGCATAGGGCGTGTGGGTGGGACAAGCGGGCAAAAAGCCTAGGTACTAAACTTATGGCTGAATGTCACGATTCTGCGACAGGCTTGCGCGCCGCGCAGCCTGTTCAAGGCGGGCGTGATATGCTTGACTCAACTATACCCAATTCCTGGAAGGCGTGAACAGCACATGGCTATTGCAATGCCGCAAGCCGATGCCGCGATCCTTGCGCGGCGCGACCAGATCGTCGCCGGCTTGCGCGCAATCGTACCCGGTGAAGGGGTGATCTCTTCGGCGCCTGAGCTGCTGCCTTACGAGTCCGACGGCTTGATGGCCTACCGGCAGCCGCCGATGGTCGTGGTGCTGCCCGAGACAACCGAACAAGTCTCGCGCGTGCTAAAGTATTGTTACGAACAGGGCATCAAGGTGGTGCCGCGCGGCTCGGGCACGTCGCTTTCCGGCGGCGCGCTGCCGCTGGCCGACGGCGTGCTGCTGGGCCTGGGCAAATTCAAGCGCATCCGCGAGATCGATTTCGACAACCGCGTGGTCGTGACGGAGCCCGGCGTCACCAATCTCGCGATCAGCCAGGCGGTGGCGCATGTCGGCTTCTATTATGCGCCCGATCCGTCCTCCCAGATCGCCTGCTCGATCGGCGGCAACATCGCGGAGAATTCCGGCGGCGTGCACTGCCTGAAATACGGCATGACCACCAACAACGTGCTCGGCTGCGAGATCGTGCTGATGACCGGGGAGATCCTGCGCATCGGCGGCAAGTCGGTCGAAAACGCCGGCTATGACCTGATGGGCATCATCACCGGCTCCGAAGGCCTGCTCGGTGTGGTCACCGAAATCACAGTTCGCATCCTGCAGAAGCCGGAGACTGCGCGGGCGCTGATGGTGGGCTTCGCCGAAGTCGAGGCGGCCGGCGAATGCGTGGCCCGGATCATCGGTGCCGGCATCATTCCCGGCGGTATGGAAATGATGGATAAGCCGGCCATTCATGCCGCCGAGGCGTTTGTCCATGCCGGCTATCCGCTCGACGTCGAGGCGCTTCTGATCATCGAACTCGATGGTCCCGCGGTCGAGGTCGACGAACTGATCAAGCGGGTGGAGGCGATCGCGCTTAGTTGCGGCTCGACCTCGTGCCGCATTTCAAATTCGGAAGTCGAGCGCAATCTGTTCTGGGCCGGCCGCAAGGCGGCATTTCCCGCCGTAGGGCGGATTTCGCCCGATTATCTCTGCATGGACGGCACCATTCCGCGCGGCAAGCTGCCGCAAGCACTTTCGCGCATCCGCGATCTTTCGGAAAAGTATGGGCTGCGCGTCGCCAACGTCTTTCACGCCGGCGACGGCAATCTGCATCCGCTGATCTTGTTTGATGCAAACCAGCCGGGCGAGATGGAGCGGGCCGAAGCTTTCGGGGCCGACATCCTGCGCTGTTGCGTCGAGCTCGGTGGCGTGCTCACCGGTGAGCATGGCGTGGGGGTGGAGAAGCGCGACCTGATGCCGGAAATGTTCTCGGAAGTCGACCTGAACCAGCAGCAACGCCTCAAATGCGCTTTTGACGCGCAGGGCCTGCTCAATCCGGGAAAGGTCTTTCCGACGCTGCACCGCTGCGCCGAACTCGGCCGCGTGCATGTGCATGCCGGCAAGCTGGCTTTCCCGGATATCCCGCGATTCTGAAGCCCGCGGCCTGATGCGGTGAGCCCGCGATCAATGCGCGGGCTCGGAATGCAGCGTCTTCCGGTCGCCTTTGACGTCGGGATAGAATTGCGGCGCCTCGCGGCGATCGAAGCGACCGTAGTCGCGTACGACGCGGATCCTGCGGTGGCGCAGCGCTTCGACGCCGTCGATCTTGCGGGGCAACCAGCGGCTCGCCGCTTCCGCATCCTTCCATCCAACCAGCAACGCGACCTTTCCCGGATTATAGATGCTGTCATAGACGTCATGATCGACGACGCCCGAGTCTTTCAGGTCGAGCCCGAAATGGGCGGGCAACAGCTCGGTTTGCGCCGTGAACACAGCACCCTTCGCGGGCATGATCTCGGTGAAGGTCACAAATTTGCCGGGCCCGACTTCGGTCTCATCGAGACGCTGCTCCCGGACCAGCACATCTTTCGGCGGATTGGTGTCGAACGTCGCCTCGCCGATGCGCAGGTGATAGTCCTGAAAGACTTCGAAGCGGCCCTTCTCCTGCATGGCATGGTGCTGGCCTTGCGTGCGCCAGCGCACGAGGGATTTTTCATCCCGCCAGGTCGAGTGTGAGAAGACCCAGCCCGGCTTGAGACGGCTCTCAAAGCGCTCATTGTCGATAAAGCCGTCGATCGTCTCGATGATCGGCTTCAGAAACTTGGCCTTCTCCAGATAGTCGTCTTTCTTCCCCTCGGCCGGGAAGACTTCGAAGATCACGGAAAACATCGTCTTTTCCTCTCTTTGGTTCAGGCCGCAACTGGCGCGACATCATCGCCGCAAAGAAAGGCGATGCTTTCGCGCCAAAGCGCAAGCCGCATCGCCTCCAGATGCATCAGATGCGTCCCCCGGCTGATCTTGATATCACGCTTGATGGGTGCCTGGGTAAACGCATCGAACAGCCAGCGCGCGTCATCATCCAACATCAGTCCGTCCCATTCGCCGCGGATGATGGCCACGGGCGAACGCACCTGCGACGGGTCATAGGCTAACTGGCCATGCCATGCGCGGATGATTTCTTGAGCCGGCCCGAGCGGCGTCTTCACGCCGGCTGGATCGCGCCTGCGGCTTTCCGGATCGCTGTCGAGGTAACGCTCACCCCACTCTTCGAAATGCACGCGCGACAGCACTGGCGGTTCATGCGCGGGAACGTCTTCGATGAAGCGATTCCATTGGTCTTCCACTGTCAGGACGCGCCAGGCCGGAAATTTCGGGGCGGTCTCATCGCGGCGCGGCCCGCGGCGCGCGATCGGACCAAACATCACGACGCGGTCGACCAGCGCGGGATAACGCCCGGCGAACAGCCCGGTCGGCATCGAGCCCCACGAATGCGAGATCAGGGACAGCTTGTCGATATTTTGGTGGTCCAGGATGAAGCGCACAGCGCTCTCAATCTGCTGTCCGGCATCCTCGGCAACGCAAAGGGGCGGGTTGTCGGTCGGCGGCTGCTGCATTTCCGGATAGCGGTCGGAATGGCCAAAGCCGTAGAAGTCGAGACCCCACACGTCGAAGCCTGCGTCGTTGAGCACATCCCGCCACGATTTGCCATCGAACCGATGCGCAATCGACAGCGCCGTAGGGAAAGTTGCGCCGTGCACGTAAAGCGCGGCGCGCCGCGGCTGAAATCCGCTTGTGGCCGCCGGCAGAAAGCGCAAGAACAGCGATAGTCCGTCGCGCGGGCCCGGAATGCGGAAGTGCTGCTCGCGCGGATCGAGCTTGTTGGCGAGAGAATAGTCGGTCATGCGAAGTACCCGAAGTTCAAATCTTTTGAGAGCCGCGTTGTCGCACTGTGTCGTCAACTCGGCGTGCTTGCGTCTGTTTCGGTGCACCACTTCGATGGGGATCGAAATGATGCAAAGCCGTAACCCGTTGCAGGCCTATCCGGCACGGGCGGGCTACAGAAGCGCGTATTGGGTGCGCTCGCGCTTCGAGAGCAGGGGCAACGCTTGCCCCGCGATATAGGTCTTGAAATGCGCGCTCTCCTGATGCGCCTTGAAGGCCGCCTCGTCGCGGAATAGCTCGTAGAACAGAAACTGTTCCGGATTTTCCCTGGCCCGACTGATCAGGAACAACTTCGTCCCTTCCTCGCTCTGCGCCTCGGGCAGGAACCGATCGAGGATGGCGGCGACCTTGTCGGCCTCGCCTTCCTTCGCCTCCCATCGCGCCACGACCAATAACCCGCCACCGCTTACGGCATCGCTGATCGTCCTTTCCTTGATTGCGTATCGACCCATGTCGGTCTCTCCTTGATCCATATCGATGTCGCGGGACGACCGCCCGCGACGGCTACAGTTCGATATATAGCGAATTATATCCGTGTATGATTCGATGTCGATCGAAGTGAGATCGCGCCTAAAGCGGGGGTGGGACTTGCCATGCCGCCGGCGGCGCATTTGATTTCGGCCGAGAATTTCGCTACCCGCTGAACCGTGGACACGTTGAAAATCAGAGACGCCGGGGATGTCGAAGAGGCGGTGCGCGCGGCAATAGCCGGCGAGCAGCCGCTGGAAATCATCGGGCATGGGACGAAACGGCTGATCGGGCAGGTGATGGCGACCAATGCCGTGCTCGACCTGTCGCCGCTCAACGCGGTGACCGCCTATGAGCCCAACGAGCTGATCATCACGGTCGAGGCGGGCGCGCCGCTTGCGGACGTCACCTCGCTGCTCGATTCCAAGAACCAGCAATTCGCCTTTGAGCCGGTCGATACCGCGGCCCTCCTGGGTACGCCGCAACGCGGGACCATCGGCGGCATGATCGGAGCCGGCCTGGCCGGGCCGCGGCGGATCAAAGCCGGCGGCGTGCGCGACCATCTGCTGGGCGCGCATGCGGTGTCCGGTTTCGGCGACAGCTTCAAGACCGGCGGCAAAGTGGTGAAAAACGTCACCGGCTATGATCTGTGCAAGCTGCTCGCGGGCTCCTGGGGCACGCTCGCGGTCATGACCGAGGTGACGCTGAAGGTGATGCCGCGACCGGAGACCGAGCGTACGCTGGTGCTGCGTGCGCTCGATGACGTCACGGCGAATCGGGCGATGACGGCGGCGCTGGGCTCGCCGTTCGACGTCTCCGCGGCGGCGCATCTGCCGGCTTCGGCGCTGCGCGGCGAGGTCGAAGGGCTGGACAGGCTCGGGGCGCCCAAGGAGGCCGTAACCCTGCTGCGGCTGGAGGGTATCCTGGCGTCGGTCAGCCACCGTGCCGCGTCACTTGTCGACGCGCTCAAGGCGTTCGGATCCGTTGAGATTGTGGAAGATGGGGCCTCCGCCGAGGTTTGGAGCTCGGTTCGCGACGTCCGCTCGTTCGCGGCAAGCGGCCCGCTCGGGGCCTGGCCGGTGTGGCGGATCGTCTGCCCGCCGGCGTCCGGGGGCGCGCTTGGCCAGGCGCTCGCCCGCGAGACCGGCGGCGAGGTCGTCTACGACTGGGGCGGCGGCTTGATCTGGGCAGCGCTGCCGCCCAAGCCGAACGCGCAAGCAACAGTGGTGCGGCACCGCGCCGAGGCCGCATCCGGGCATGCCACGCTGATCCGGGGCTCGGACGAGGTCCGTCAGGCGATCGACGTGTTCCATCCGCAGCCGTCGGGATTGGTGAACTTAAGCGAGCGGGTCCGCAACAGCTTCGATCCGAAGCGGATATTCAATCGCGGCCGGCTCACGCGGGGGGGCGCATGAAGACCGAATTCAGCCTCGCCCAGCTTGCCGATCCGGACATTGCGGAAGCCGACAAGATCCTGCGCGCTTGCGTGCATTGCGGCTTTTGTACCGCGACCTGCCCGACCTACGTGCTGCTGGGCGACGAACTCGATAGCCCGCGCGGGCGGATCTACCTGATCCGGGAGATGCTGGAGAAGGACAAGCGGCCAACGCAGGAGGTCGTCAAGCATATCGACCGTTGCCTCTCCTGCCTCGCCTGCATGACCACCTGTCCCTCCGGGGTGCATTACATGCATCTCGTCGACCAGGCGCGGGTGCGGATCGAAAAGCAGTACCGGCGGCCGCTCACCGAGCGCCTGTTGCGCTCCCTTCTTGCCTATGTGCTACCGCGGCCGGGCGCCTTCCGCATGAGTGTCAGGCTCGGGCGGCTTGCGGGGCCGTTGCTCGCGCTGTTGCCGGCGGATCAGGGGCGCCGGGAGAATCCCACATTGCTGCGTCGCGTCAGAGCCATGTTGGCGCTGTCGCCGGGGCGTCTGCCGTCTCCCGGAGCTGCCGCGGGCAGCGTGTTTCCGGCAGAGGGGGAGAAGCGTGGACGGGTCGCGCTGCTGCAGGGTTGCGCGCAGCAGGTACTCGCGCCTCGACTCAACCAGTCCGCCATCAACGTCCTGACCCGCCACGGCATCGAGGTGGTGCTGGTCAAGGACGAGCAATGCTGCGGCGCGCTCACCCATCACATGGGCCGCGACGACGATGCATTGGCGCGGGCGCGGGCCAATGTCGCGGCCTGGACCGCCGAGGCCGAGAGCGCCGGCCTCGATGCCATCGTGATCACGACCTCCGGATGCGGCACGGTGATCAAGGACTATGGCTACATGCTGCGAAACGATCGCGATTATGCGAAAGCCGCCGCGAGGGTCTCGGCGCTGGCCAAGGACATCACCGAATATCTTGCCGGCATCGAACTGAAGGGCGCGCAGCAGCAAAGCGGCATCGTCGTCGCCTATCACTCGGCCTGTTCGCTGCAGCATGGACAGAAAATCACAGGTCTTCCGAAAGATTTGCTTTCCAAGAATGGATTCGTGGTGAAAGATATACCCGAGAGCCATTTGTGTTGCGGCTCGGCGGGGACTTACAACATCCTCCAGCCTGACATTGCGAGCCAACTGCGTGATCGGAAGGTCGCCAACATCGCAAGCGTCAAGCCGGACATGATCGCGGCGGGCAATATCGGGTGCATGGTACAGATTGCCGGCGGCACGTCAGTCCCTGTCGTTCACACGATTGAGCTTCTCGATTGGGCGACAGGAGGTCCCCGGCCAGGATCGAAATAATCGACCGGCCCGGCCAAAGATTGAAGCGGACGACTTGAAGCGCCCGATGGACATTGATCGGCGGCAACAGGAGGACCACGATGGCTAAGGCGAAAAAGGCCAAGAAGGCCAAGAAAGCGAAAGCGAAAAAGAAAAAGGTTGTAGCTGCGAAGAAGGCGGCGAAGAAAGCGGCGAAGAAGGCTTCGAAGAAGTCGGCAAAGAAGGCTGCAAAATCGGCGAAGAAAGCGGCGCCGAAGAAATCGGCAAAGAAGGCTGCGAAATCGGCGAAGAAAGCCGCTCCGGCTCCGAAGAAGAGTGCAGTCAGGAAGAAACCGGCTGCTCCGAAGCCTGCTCCTGCCCCAGTTCCTGAGGCGGAAGCGCCGGCCCCGAGTTGGGCCACGCCGAGTCCAAGCCCTGCCTCGTCATGGGGCGAGTCGGCTGGCGGAGACGAGCAGGGGCAATAGCTGGCGGGACGCCGACTTAAGTCGGGGCGGCCGTCCACCCCTTGAATTGATGCGCCAAGCGAAACGGGCCGCGGCATTTGCCGCGGCCCGTTTGCATGAAGCCCGTTCAATCAAGCCCATTCAGTCAAGTCGTTTGCATCAGGTCTTTGCATGAAAGGCCGCCGGCGTTTTGCGCTCAAATCGGATTGCTCATTCGCAATGCTCGTAGCGTTGCTGCTTTTCCATTCGGACTGTGTCGCCCTCCGCCGCTTTCCGGGGCGGGTCGCCGCAAAATTGTTGTCGGAATGACACACACGCGGACAACCTGAACTGGAAACGGCAGAACGCCTAAATAGGCAGCAGGTGCTTCTGTTTTTTGCTTTCGCGAGCGCAACGTCGCGTTCCACTGTGCCCCCGTTGAGATTTTGGGCCGCAGCCGCATACCGCTTGCCCTTGGGGGCGCTGCCAATGTCGGCTGAACTTGGAATGTAATGGGGATTATCATGAAGAAAGTCGCTTTGTTAGCAACGGCGCTAGCAATGGTCTCTAGCTCGGCCTTCGCGGCTGATCTGGCCCTCAAGGCGCCGCCGGCGCCTGCGTTCGAGCCGTGGGACGTGGCCTTCGGCGGCGCGCTCATGAACGACTACATCTTCCGCGGCATCACGCAGTCCAACCATCAGCCGTCGGTCGCGGGCTATGTCGAACCCCGTTACAACGTCAACAAGGACCTGCAGCTCTACATCGGCACCTCGGCCGAGAGCATCTCCTTCGCGAACCGTGCGGCGGCAGAAGTCGATGTCTACGGCGGTATCCGCCCGACCTTCGGCCCCGCAGCCTTCGATTTCGGCGTTTGGGGCTATCTCTATCCGGGCGGCAGCTGCGCCGATAACGTGATCAACCCCGTCACTCTCGTTCCCGGTGGCGGCGTGTGTCCGGTGTCAACGAGCACCATCTTCCTGGCCGACGGCAACGTCATGAAGAAGGACGTCAGCTTCTTCGAAGTCTACGGCAAGCTGAACTACACCATCAATGACGGCTGGGCGGTGGGCCTGAACGAATACTATACGCCGAGCTTCCTGAACTCGGGCGCGTGGGGCGACTACGCCTCGATCACCGGCAAGTACACCGCCCCGAGCGCGCTCTTCGGCTCCAGCGGCGTCGGCATGTATGTCTCGGGCGAGTTCGGACGTCAGTTCCTCGGCACGACCGATGCGTTCTATGGCGTGCCGGCCTTCCCGGCAGGCATCAAATACGCCGATTACAACACCTGGAACGTCGGCATCGGCTTCACCTACAAGGTGTTCACGCTCGATCTGCGTTATTCCGACACCAATCTGTCGAAGGGTAATTGCAACGCTTTCACCAGCGCCTTCAATGCGAGCGGCACGACCAACGTGACGCCGATCAATCCGAGCGGCGCCGGCTCGAACTGGTGCGGCGCGGCGGGCGTCGCCAAGCTCTCCTTTGACCTGACGGCGCTGACCAACCTGAAGTAAGGCGCCTCTCGTGGAATTTGCGAAAGGGCGGCGGAGCGATCTGCCGCCTTTTCGTTTGCTCGGGCGGACGGCGCGGCTTGACGATCGCATCGCGCGGCACCGGACGACTATTCGGCCAAAGAGGAATTCACCTCTTCCTTGCTGCGGCTCTCCAGCGCAAAGGTCTCGCCCTCGCGTCGCAGCACCACCTTGCGGTCGTGGAAGGCCGCAAGCGTGGAACGATGGCCGATGGAGACGATCGTGGTTGCGGGTAGGCGCTGCTCCAACAGCCGATAGAGCTTCGCCTCCGCGGCCTCGTCGAGCGATGCGGTCGCCTCATCCAGGAACAGGTATTGCGGTGTGTGCAACAATGCGCGCGCGAGTCCGAGCCGCTGCTGCTCGCCGAGTGACAGCATCCGGTTCCAGTGTTCTTCGTCATCAAGTCGCGATTCGAGCCTCGACAGTCCTATCGCGACGAGAACGTCCTTGATTTGCTCGGTGCTGAAATCGCCGGGCTGCCCGGGATAGGCGATCGCGGCCCGGAGCGAACTGACCGGGAAATACGGCCGCTGCGGCAACATCATCAGGCTGGCATGCGCAGGAATCGCGATCGAGCCGCTGCCGAACGGCCACACGCCGGCGATGGCGCGGAACAAGGTCGACTTGCCGGCGCCCGAGGGGCCGGTCACCAGCGTGCGTTCATCGGACCTAATGGACAAGCTCTCCGCAGAGATCAGCGGCACGCCGTTTGGCAGGCAGACCAGGAGCTGCGCGAGATCGATGCTGTCGCCGCTTGCCCCGCTGACGATGTCGATCGTCGGCGGCCTCCTGGGAAGATTGGCGGCGCTTTCCATCGACATCTCGAATCCGTCGAGACGGGCAACCACCGCGCGCCACTCGGCGAGCGAACGGTAGGTCGAGACGAAGAAGGACAGCGCCGTCTGCACGCTATTGAATGCCGACGCCGTCTGCATCATGCCGCCGAGCTGAATCTTCTCGGCGAAATAGGCCGGCGCAATCAGCACGTAGGGAAAGATCACCGCCGCCTGGCTGTAGCTGGTTGTAAAGGCCGTGAGGCGCTTGGTGCGGATCATGATCTGGTACCAGTTCCCCACTACGCGACTGAAGCGCTCGGATAGCCGTTCGCGCTCGGCCACCTCGCCGCGCAACAACGCGATCTGCTCACCGTTCTCGCGCACGCGCACCAGGTTGAAGCGGAAGTTGGCTTCAAAGCGCTGCTGCTCGAAGGACAGGTTCACCAAGGGCGAACCGATCCATTGCGTGAGCACCGTGCCGAAGATGGCGTAGATCAGCGCGCCCCAGACCAGATAGCCGGGGACCGACCAGTCCTGGCCGAACAAATGCAACGGTGCCTCGTTCGAAAGTCCCCATAGGATCACGACGAAGGAGGCGAGGGAAACAATGGAGCTGAGGAGGCCGACCACGATGGTGAGGGTCTGATCGATGAAGTCCTTCACGTCGTCGGCAATACGCTGGTCCGGATTGTCTGCGGCATCGCCTCCGAGTTGCATACGGTAATGATTGGCCCCATGAAGCCATCGGCCAAGATAGCGGTTGGTCATCCAGAGCCGCCAGCGGATTTGCAGCCACTGATTGAGGTAGAGCTGGTAGACGGAGAGGGCGACATTGACCGTGGCGAGCCCAACGAAGAAGCCGATGTCCCCGACGAAGCCCGTCCAGTTCCGCAGCTGCAGATCGTTGTAGAACCTGTTGTACCACTGGTTCAGCACCACCTGGATCGCGACCAGCGAAAGTTCGATCGCAATGACCGAGGCCAATAGCAACAAGCCGGCGCGCCTGTCTTCGGTGCGGAAATAGGGGATGGCGATCCGCCATACGATTTTGAGCATCGAGCTGATTTTTTTCACTGAAGCAGCTCCTGTGGGGCGTCTTCGGCCGGTAGGGAGTAAAGGCCGGAAAGCCGGATCAGTTCGGGTCGGGCAAAGACCTCTTCGGCTTCTCCCATTCAAATTAGACAAAAGTCGTGGGTATCCATTTGCGAGGGGCTTGTCCGGGCCTGCGACTCGCCCCTAGCATGGCCTCAACGGCGAGGGTGGGGCGCCTTCATATTTGCGAACTCATGAGCAGGGTTTGGCTTTTGCCGAATTCGTGAGCTCGCATCGCGCGTTACCAGGGCACTCCGCAGACCACGCCAGGCCGCCCGGTTCGTCCACGCCGACCGGGCCGCCATGATGGCGTGGGGAGGAGGCCCAAATGTTCAAGCAAATTCTTGATCCAACCGGCAACCTGTTCATCACCTGGCTTGTTGCCCTGATTCCGGTCGCCGCGCTGCTTTTCATGCTCGCGGCACTGCGCTGGTCCGCCTGGCTTGCGACGCTCGTCGGCTCGCTCATCACGCTCGCCCTGGGCCTCTGGGTCTGGCACATGCCACTCGACGATGGCATCCGCGCCTATCTCTACGGCTCCGCAACGGGCGTGTGGAATGTCGACTGGATTACGTTCTGGGGTGTGATGCTCTTCAACACGCTAGTCGTGACCGGCACGTTCGAGAAGCTGCGACGCTGGCTGATCGCGCAGGGAACGCAGGATGTCCGGGTCCAGACAATCCTCTTTGCCTGGGCATTCGGCGCGCTTTTGGAAGGCCTCGTCGGTTTCGGTTACCCTTGGGCCTTTGTCGCGCCCATCCTGATCGCGCTCGGAATTCCCGATCTCGACGCCATCCGGGTTGCGGCGATCGCCAACAACGCGCCGGTGTCCTACGGCGCGCTCGGCGCGCCGATCATCGCACTCGCTGCCGTCACGGGTTACCCATTGCTCGCGCTGTCGGCTTCGGTGAGCAAGATCGTTGCCATCCTGGCGCTGCTGCCGCCGTGGATCCTGCTCTATCTCGTCTCCGGCAAGAAAGGCATGTGGGAAGCATGGCCGCTGGCGGTGGTCGGCTCGCTCGCCTATATCGCCGGCCAATTGCCGGTCGGCACCTATCTCGGTCCTTATCTGCCGGATGTGGCCGGTGCGATCGTGTGCTTTGTTTGCCTGTTGCTCCTGCTCAAGGTGTGGCAGCCCAGCACGGTGCGCGGCTATGGCGGCGGGCCGTTGACGGGTTCAACCGCGGCGACCGGTCATGGCCTCTCCGGCGGCGACATTGTCCAGGCTTGGCTTCCGATCGCGGTTCTGGTCATCGTCGTGGTCGCCTGGACCGGGCCGTGGTCCAAGCTGCCCAGCATCGTACTGCTGCACATGCAGGTCAGCGCAGCCTCCTCGATCGCTGAGGGAGCGACGATCGGCGCCGTTTTCAATTGGACGCCGTTCGTCGGCGGCTCGGCCATCCTGGCATCATGGATCATCGTCGCCTTGCTGTTGCGCGTGAACGGCCAGCAGCTTGCCGAAATCTGGAATAAGACCTGGACCCAGATGTGGGGCGCCTTGCTCGTCGGCGTATTTATCTTCGGCCTCGCCTACGTCTACAACTTCTCCGGCATGGCGGCGTCTCTTGCGAAGGCTTTCTCCGCACTCGGCTCCTTCTTCATCGTCGTTGCTCCAATTCTCGGCTTCATCGGCGTCGCGTTGTCCGGTAGCAACACCTCCACCAACGCGATGTTCGGCAAGTTCCAGGCTCTGGTTGGCCAGATCCTCGGCTTTCCGCCGCTGCTACTGCCGACCATCAATTCGGTCGGTTCGGAAATCGGAAAGCCAATCGCGCCGCAAACCGCGAGCGTCGGTGTTTCGACCACTCGCTTCGTGCGCAATGAGGGCGAGGTGATCAGGCACAATTTCTTCTGGACCCTGGTGTTGCTGGTCTATCTGATCCTGATCAGCGTCGCCTGCTATCTGTTCTTCCCGGGCATCGCCAAGCTCTGAGGCAGTAGCGCACATAATCCTCGCGGGACCCGTGGTGCCGCGAGGATTACTTTGCCCAGGCGTTCTTTTTGAGAGCCCGAAGCCTGTTCAACATTTCCTCCGTCGAATAGAACGACGCCATCTCAGCCGAGTCGTTCCGGGGTCCACAAGCGCGCACTCGGAACCTCGAGGTTCCGAGTTTCGATGCTGGCGCATCGCCCCGGAATGATGCGAGATTTCCCACGACGTGAGGTTGTATGGTTTCGGTCAAGTCAGTTGTCCCCACGAGCGTGCTCCTGCTCGCCTTCGCCATAACGTTGGTTCCGGCGCAGGCCGACAGCAGCTTCCCCTTCGGCATGGAAATGCAGTTGGACGCGGCGCCCCTGCCAGGCTCGAAGCGGATCCCCGATCTCGACATCGGCGACAGTGGCGCAACCATTCTCGAATTGTGGTGCAAGAGCGGCAAGGGCCAGTTCTCGGTGGCCGGCAATACGGTGGTCTTTGTCGCGGGGCCGATGCAGGACCGTGCCTGCCCGGCGGATCGCGCTCAGGCCGACGATGAACTGATCGCCGCCTTGAGCGCAGCTACCACGTGGAGGCGGGACGGCGGCGTCGTGTCCTTCATCGGACCGAAAATCCTGCGCTTCCAGATCAACAGCGATTGAGGTCTGCCGAGGGCAGGAACTCGGCGTCCGCGGAGCCGTTTCGGCTTTGCCTGCCGGGAAAGATGGCGACTATTTCCACATCGATTTGTCGGCGTCCCAGCGCTGTCCCTTGAACGCTTTGGCCAGAGCTTCGACGGAGCCGGTATTGTCCTGCTGATCGCCTTCCTCATCGCCGGACGAGTCGTCGGACAGGATGAGCTTTGCGCCGGCATTTTCATCGACCGTCGAGATGACCGGAATTCCGATCCACAGCATCAACCGGTCGGATCCGCCCGGACGATCGGGCGAAACCAGGCCGACAACGTCGATGGTTTCGGTCAAGCCAAGCGACGGATAAAGCGGGCTCGGCCGCTTGAACGTCAGCTTCAGTTTGCCGGTCGTGCTGTTCCATCGTGATGCGGATAGCTTTGCCGCGAACGTCTTGGCGAGCACATTGCCGATCGCGCTCGCGAGCTTGTCCTTGTCGAGCTTGTCGCCAACGCGCCACTCGGCGGCGGAAATGCGGATCGCGCGATCCATCTCGACGATGCCGGTGGTCCATCCGGCTGCCGTCACGCCTGGAAACGATTTTGCCTTCTCGAGGAAGGCGGCGGCGTGGCCGGGATCGAGGGATAGGTTGATGGTCTGCTCGCCCGCGCGCATCGCGTCGCAGGTGACGGCAAGGCTGCTCACGTCAATCTCGACATCCTGGCCTTTCAGGCTCTTCAGAAAATCGAGGGCAGCGTCGAGCTTGACCCGCACCCCGACCGATTCCGGCGACACATCGGTGAAGTCCTTCGGCTGCGGCGTGATGCTGTCGTCGGTGGATTGGGTGTCCTGAAACTCGCTCTCGCTGATGTCGGCATTGTCGGTCGAGGCCACCTCGGTCACGTTCTGGCCGATTTTGATCTGGCCGCGGAATTCGAACGTGTCGTCGGTCGGCTTTTGCGTCAGCCTGACCGTGACGGGCGCCTTGTCGACAAGGCTCTGGGTCGACCCCGACAGCGTCTGGCCGTTAGCGGAGAGGTTGACGACAAAACGGTCCATGCGAGGGGAGTTCTTGTCCACTGGATAGCAGACGTCGAGCACGGCCGAACTGACCGCCTTGCCCTGCCGCGTCTCCTTCAGAATAGCATCGGCATTGCCGTCCATCAGCCCGTCGATCGACGTGAAATATCGGGTCGCATTGGCGGGGGACGTGAGCCTCGACGGCAGCTTGGTATCGGCGAGGGCGGCGTCCGAACTCATGATCAGCAATCCGGCCAGCCCCAGCAACAGCGCGCGCATGTCAAGTTCCCGTTCCATCGGATTCGAGCAGACGACCTTTTAAGAGCGCCATGGTCAAAAAAGAAGGCCGCCCGGAGGCGGCCTTCGATTTCATTTCTGGTTGAGTGGCCTCAGAATCCCATGCCGCCCATCCCGCCCATGCCGCCACCGCCGGGCATCGCCGGCGCCGGCTCCTTCGGCAGTTCGGCAACCATCGCCTCGGTCGTCACCAACAGGCCGGCCACCGAGGATGCGTCCTGGAGCGCGGTACGCACCACCTTGGCGGGATCGATGATGCCCTTGGCGACCATGTCGACATATTCCTCGCTTTGGGCGTCGAACCCGAAGGTCTCGGATTTTTCCTCCAGGATCTTGCGGACCACGATCGAACCCTCGAGCCCGGCGTTTTCGGAGATCTGGCGGACCGGCGCTTCCAGCGCCTTCAGCACGATGTTGATGCCGGCCTGCACGTCGGGATTGTCGTTGTGGATGCGGCCGACCGCCTTCTTGGCGCGCAACAGCGCCACGCCGCCGCCGGGGACTATGCCTTCCTGGACCGCTGCGCGGGTAGCGTTCAGGGAGTCCTCGACCCGGTCCTTCTTTTCCTTCACCTCGACCTCGGTCGCGCCGCCGACACGGATCACCGCGACGCCGCCGGCGAGCTTGGCGAGGCGTTCCTGCAGCTTCTCGCGGTCGTAGTCGGAGGTGGTCTCTTCGATCTGCGCCTTGATCTGCGCCACGCGCGCCTCGATTTCGGCCTTCTTGCCGGCGCCGTTGACGATCGTGGTGTTTTCCTTGTCGATCACGACCTTGCGGGCGCGGCCGAGCATCTTGATGGTGACGTTCTCGAGCTTCATGCCGAGCTCATCGGAAATGAGCTGGCCTCCGCTCAGGACCGCGATGTCTTCCAGCATCGCCTTGCGCCGGTCGCCGAAGCCCGGTGCCTTCACGGCGGCGACCTTCAAGCCGCCACGCAGCCGGTTGACCACGAGCGCGGCCAGCGCCTCGCCTTCGACGTCCTCGGCGACGATCAAGAGCGGCTTGCCCGATTGCACCACGGCCTCCAGGACCGGCAGCATGGCCTGCAATCCCGAAAGCTTCTTCTCGTGGAGGAGCACGTAGACGTCATCGAGCTCCACGGTCATCTTCTCGGCATTGGTGACGAAATAGGGCGAGAGATAGCCGCGGTCGAATTTCATGCCCTCGACGATGTCGACCTCGGTCTCCAGCGACTTGTTTTCCTCGACGGTGATGACGCCCTCATTGCCGACCTTCTGCATCGCCTGCGCGATCATCTTGCCGATCGCCGCATCGCCATTGGCCGAGATGGTGCCGACCTGGGCGACCTCGGATGACGAGGCCACCGGCTTCGCCCGCTTTTCCAGGTCCTTGATCACGGCGGCCACAGCGATATCGATGCCGCGCTTCAGGTCCATCGGGTTCATGCCGGCAGCGACGGACTTGCCGCCCTCCCGCACGATCGCCTGCGCCAGCACGGTCGCCGTGGTGGTGCCGTCACCCGCGGTGTCGTTGGTCTTGGAGGCGACCTCGCGCAGCATCTGCGCGCCCATGTTCTCGAACTTGTCCTCCAGCTCGATCTCCTTGGCGACGGTGACGCCGTCCTTGGTGATGCGGGGAGCGCCGAAGCTCTTCTCGATGACGACGTTGCGGCCCTTGGGACCGAGGGTGACCTTCACGGCGTTGGCTAGAATGTCGACACCACGCAGCATGCGGTCGCGTGCGTCGCCGGCGAATTTTACGTCCTTGGCAGCCATTACAATGCTCCTGGATGATTGGAATTGGATGAATGAGCGCAGCACCTGCCGCGCGTGATTGCCGGGCTCAATCCGCCTGCCGGGCCGAAGCCCGTTTGGCGTGACCTACGCCCGGTAATCGAACTTTTCTCAGAAAGTGATGGATGCCCGGGGCGTCCCCGATCAGGTCGGGGACAGGTGCCCGGGCATGACAAGTGGAAAGCGTCGATGTCCCGGACTTATGGCGTTAGTCCAGAACGCCCATGATGTCGGACTCCTTCATGATCAGGAGCTCCTCATTGTCGATCTTGACCTCGGTGCCGGACCACTTGCCGAACAGCACGCGGTCGCCCACCTTGAGGTCGATCGAAATCAGCTTGCCCGTTTCGTCCCGCCCGCCGGGCCCTACCGCGACCACCTCGCCCTGAGAGGGCTTTTCCTTCGCCGTGTCCGGAATAATGATCCCGCCCTTGCTCTTTTCTTCGGCTTCGATGCGTTTCACGACCACACGGTCATGTAGCGGACGAAATTTGGATTTAGCCATGACATTTCCTTTTGCAGGCTCGCTTCGCAGATCCGGTTGGGTCGAAAGCGCGGGCTGTGAGCGGCGGTCTTGCGCGCGACCTTCGGCGCGAAAAGGGGCCGCATCTTTGGCAATCGTGCTCTCGGAGTGCTAATGGTGCGCCCGAAATATGGCTTGGCGCCGATCCTGTCAAGCAAACGGGGTTAAGCCCGTCTCGATGAGGAGCGAGGCTATTTTTGAACGACGCCAGTTGGAACACGCGATGGTAATGGTTGCTCCGACGCCCTTTTTACGCTTGGTTGGGGGCGGGTGCGACCACGATTCAGTTCGGGGGAATAGAATGGTCAGTTTGGGGTGCGCGCGGACGATTGGAAACCTGTCGATCGTCGCGGCATTATCGATATTGCTGGGGGCCTGCTCGAGCTTCCATCTTGGCGGCACGCCCGCGCCGTCCGCGCCTCCCGAGCAAGCAGCCGAGCCCGCACTGCCTTCGAGCATCCGGGCCGAGGAATTGGTCGGTAAATGGGGGCTCGCTTCCTACCAAAATCCTGCCGACCAGGCCCGCACCGAGGCGCAGGCCAAGGCGCAATGCAAGCAGCCCTACGTGATCGGCGCCGGTAGTCACGGCGGGGTCATCATGCACCTCGCCGACCAGGCGACCCCGCAGGAGTTGGAGCTCAAGGGCAGCCGAAGCGGCAAGAACTATATCGGTCCGGCGGGCCCGCCCGGCGGCCCGGATGATCGCGTGGTCCTGTCTTTCGACGGCCGGGTGTTGGTCACCCGCTTCGTCGATCCCGACGCCGGTAACCGCTACGGCAACATGGTCTATGTCCGCTGTAGTCCGGGTGAGCCAGCCCAAAGGCATCATTCCGCGGCGCGGCGATAGTCGCGAAGCCGGAATTCTCGCGCCACAACCTCTGGATTTTCGGGTTTGCTCGCGTTTCGCGAGCGTGCCGGAATGACGGAGCAAGATGAACGAAACAAAAAACGCCGGCTGATTGCCGGCGGTTTTGTTTGGTTGAGACTTTAGAACTACGTCAGTCGAACAGCGCGTCGATGTCGTCCTGCGAGGCGTGACCCGCGTCGCCCTCCAGTTTCGGCCCGTTCAAGAGGCGCTCATCGCCCTCGCGCGTATCAATCACCTGGGGCGCATGCGCCTTGATGGCGTCGACGCCGCCCCAGATTTCCATCATCTCACTGATGTGCTGCTCGATGAACTTCATTGTGTTCATCACTTTATTGATGCGCTGACCGGTCAGGTCCTGAAAGTTGCAAGCCTCGAAAATCGAGACCACGCGCTCCTGGATTTCCTCGCTCAATATCTTCTGTTGATCCGGCGAGTTCACCTTCGACAGCGCGCTCGCCGCCTGGTCGATGGACTCGGCTGCTTCAAGGATTTGCTGCGTCGCCTGTTCGGTGCCGTTGGCCACAGCTCCGAGTTCACCATTGATCTTGGCCATCTCATTGCCGTCAAAGCTCTTGCCGTGTATCGCGGCAATCTCGCGCTTGGTGCGGCTGATCGCGTCATGGATCAGATCGAGCTCGACCTTGAGCTTCTCGCATTGCTCGATCTGGGCGCGGTAGGTATCCAACAAGGCCTGCGTCTCCGCCATTTCCCGCGATGCCGTATCTTCTACCACCGCGGCGGCTGCGCTCTTGGTGGAGTTGGCCATCTGGGCGCGTAGCGCGCGCAGCTCCGCCATGATTTCGCGATGCATCGGACCGATGTCGCCGTCCTCGGCTTCGCTGACGACCGGCACATCGATGCCGATAGCTTCTTCAATACGATAACGCTTGCGATGAACAGCCATCAGGGCTCCCCCACCTTCATTCCTCGCAACTCTTAGGCAGATGCTCTTTAACATCGAGTTCACGCAGGAACCGTTCGCGGGAGGCGCGACGAGAGGCGAGGGACCCGATGCGAGTTTGGCAAACGCCAATTAACCATGGGCCCGCCGCGTTCACCGAAAATAAACGCTAGCGGAGAAATCCGAGGCGATCGCAGACATGGTGAATCGAAGCGCGGGCTTCATTTACCAAACCGACGTGCTTTTGAACTTAATTCTCCGATCCTGACGGCGGCCGCTTCGGGCCGGCCGACAAGTCGATCAGACGAGGCAGTACCGAGCACGTCGATGTTGAAACGAACTTCCCTTGCGCTGCTCGCCGGCGCATCCTTTCTCGGCTTGAGTTTCGATCGCGCGCTCGCCCTTGATGCCGCGAGCCTCCCGGATCCGACCGTGATCTACGCCAACCAGCCGCAGCGAACCGCGCTCGTGCCCGTCGCTTATTCCGAGCCCTCCAATCTGGGCGGCGGCTTCATCGAATTCCTGTTCGGCGACCGGCCCGTGCGAGATCCGCGTTATCAGCAGCCGACCTATCAGCGACCGGTCTATCAGCAGCCGGCCTACAACGTGCCGGCGCAGCCGCAGCCCGGGTTGCAGCCGCTCTACGCGCGACAGGAGCAGGCCTACAATCCCGCGCAGCGCCCGCTCGATTCGAGATATGAGAAGCAGGAGGTCATCTATGACGGCAAGGAAGCGCCCGGCACGATCGTGATCGATACGCCGGACAAGTTCCTGTTTCTCGTCGAAGGCGATGGCAAAGCGCTGCGCTACGGCATCGGCGTCGGCCGTCCCGGATTCACCTGGTCGGGCGTCAAGACGATCACTGCCAAGCGCGAATGGCCGGATTGGACGCCGCCGTCGGAGATGCTGGCGCGTCGGCCCGACCTGCCGCGCTACATGGCGGGCGGGCCGGAAAACCCGCTCGGGGCGCGCGCCATGTATCTCGGCTCCACGCTCTATCGCATCCACGGCTCCAACGAACCCTGGACCATCGGCACCAACGTATCCTCAGGCTGCATCCGGATGCGCAACGAGGACGTGATCGATCTCTACGACCGCGTCAAGGTCGGTACCAAGGTCGTCGTGTTGTGATCGCCTAAGCCTTCGCAAATGAAAACGGCCGCCCGGTTGGGCGGCCGTCTCTCGTCAGGGACATGTGCAGGCGCTGCCGCGCCGATCAGGCGTAATCGCTGCCGTCGTCGTCGTTGCCGAAATCGCCATTGTCGGCGAAATCATCATTGTTGATGTTGCCGGCGTCCATATTGTCGTTGTCGCCATAGTCGGTCTGATCATCCGATGCCTGGTCGAACAGACCGGCCCGCGAGTTATCGTCGCCGGAGTCGCGCGATTGGCCGATATCGTTGATCCCGGCCTCGCGTGACAGATCGCTGTTCGACTGATCGCTCCACGGATTTGCACGATCACCTTCGACGACGGTCGTCGGCTCGACCAGCGTGGTCGGTGCGCCGAATCCGTGCTGCGAGCCGCCCATCATGTTGCGGATGCCGCTCATGAGCAGCGAGCCGCCGACCATGCCCGCCGCGGCCGCCGCTGCGGTGCCGAGGAAGGAACCACCGGCACCGCCGAACGGAGGAGCGCCATAGGACGAACCATAAGGCGGCGCGCCGTAGCCCGGCTGGGTATATCCCGGTCCGGGTGCCTGCGCCTGCTGCGTCACCTGGCCGCTATTCCATACCGGACGGCTTTGCGACGGTGGGACGTTGGGCACGGACCCGTGCTGCTGCGACGGCTGGCCGGCCTGACCGGATCCGAAGATGGCGTCGCGCATCGAATCCAGGAAGCTGCCGGAGGATTGCGGCTGCTCTTGCTGCCCGTGCGCCGCTTCCAGTTGCTGGATGTGGGCATTGGCGCGCTTCAGGGCCTCGTCCTGGAGCAGCACCGTTTGTACGAGCGGGTAGAGGGCGTTCGGCGCTTTTCGCAAGCCTTCGGCGATCGCGGCGGAAGCATCGGGATCGCGTGGTGCGCCCTCGAGCTTGGCGAGCCGATCGAAAAGGTCGTCAACCAGTTGGCGTTCTTGCGGATTCATGGTCTCTCTCCAACGGCTTCTCCCGGAAGCGCAACAGCAGATGTAAGCCTGCTTCATGCCGCCTGTAGTGCGGTTCCGGATTAAATTTAGGTATGCGACAAGGTCGCCTGCGCGCCCTTGCTCTTTTCCGATCTCAGCCCAACGTGACCCGATTTTCCGCCAATAAAGCGGGGAATTGGTCGCCCGCCAGATAGGCATGCTCCCGCTCACGCTGGTCGGTGAAAGGGTCGAGGCTGACCAGGACATCATCGACGAAGCCGGGATGGCACATCACCACGCCCTGGTCCGGCAGCCCTGCGAGAAATTGCCGCATCAAGCGGCCGAAATCGGGCTTCTTGGAAAAGTCATAGGCCCCGGCGAATCCGGGGTTCACGGCGATGCCGGCGCGCGCCGCGCGGCTGCGGAATTGCACGCTCAACGCATCGAGAAACAGGACCTTTGGCGCGTTCAGCCTGCGGAGCAGGGGGCCCGGGCGGCCGGCCTGGCGAACCCAAGCCGCGGGCGCAGATTCCTTGACGGCTTGCAGGAACGCATCGCGCACCAGCGGAAAGAGCTGCACATGCTGGTGTCCGTCGACGAAATCCGGCGGGCGGCCGAACATCTCGCCGAAGGTTGCGAGCTGCAGCTTCAATTCGGCCTTGACGATCTCAGGATCGAGCGTGCGCGATAGGCCGGAACGAAACAGTTTCGGGATGGACAGAAACATGCCGCCGTCCAGCGGGCGGAAATGCATGGAGAGCGGGCGGAACGGCGCGGTCAGCGTCGCATGCAGGCCGATGGCGCAGCGCGGTCTGCCGCGAGCCGCGCTTCCCAGCGCCAGAATCTCCTCGCGCCCGGCGGCGGGGCCGACCACCATGACCGAGGTGGCATTGAGGCGGCCGCGGCCGATCAGATCGCGAATGCCGCGATTGACGCCGGGACTCATTCCGTAGTCGTCGGCGCACAGCCAGATGCGCGCAAGCGGCACGGCGGCGCTCATTCGGCCGCGGTCCTTTCGCTCGCGCTTTCCTCGCGCTTCGCCTCAAAATGCTTTTCGGTGTGTTCGGCCACGAAATAGATCGGACGCGACTTCAGCTCCGACAGGATCTTGCCGATATATTCGCCGACGATGCCGATCATGATCAGCTGGACGCCGCCGATGGTCATGAGGCCGACCACGAGCGAGGGATAGCCGGGCACCTGTTTGCCCGTAGTCCAGACCTCCCAGATGATCGACAGGCCGAATAGAAACGCGACAGCTGCGAGCAGCACACCGAGCAGGCTGGCAAATCGCAGCGGGGCCACCGAGAAGGAGGTCAGTCCCTCGATGGAGAGGCCCAGGAGGCGCATGATATTGAAGGTGGTGACGCCGTGCGCGCGCGGCGCCGGCTCGTAGTCGACCCGGATCTGGCGAAAGCCGATCCAGCTTGCCAGCCCCTTGAAGAAGCGATTGCGCTCGGGAAGCTGCCGCAACGCCGCGACCGCGCGCGGCGAGAGCAGGCGGAAATCGCCCGCATCCTCGGGGATCTTCTGGCGCGCGCCCCAATTGATCAAGGCGTAGAAGCCGTGCACGGCGAACCGCCGCAGCACCGACTCGTTGTCGCGATGTGCCTTCGCGGTATAGACGACGTCGTAGCCGCCATCGATCCAGTGGCTGACGAGTTGCTCGACGAGTGCCGGCGGATGCTGACCGTCGCCGTCCATGAACAGTACGGCGCCGAGCCTCGCATGATCGAGCCCGGCCAGAAGCGCGGCTTCCTTGCCGAAATTGCGTGACAGCGAGACCACCTGAACGTCGAACGCATCGGCGGGCAGCGAGCGGGCGATCGACAGCGTCGCATCCCTGCTGCCGTCATCGACATAGACGACCTCGCAAGCGAGCGCGTAGCGATGCCGTAGCACCTTCGCGAGCTCGCAAAGCCGCTGATGCAGCGCGGCCAGGCCGGCCGATTCATTATACATGGGAACGACGATCGACAGCCCCATCGCCGCGGCGCTGGCCGGGGTGGTGGAGAGGTTTGAAACGTCGCTACCCAGCATCATCGATCGGATTTCCCAACTGTTTGCCGTTGGCAAGTTAGCATAGTGCAATCAGGCAAGCCTGTCGCCACGGCAGGGCAGCGGCGCATCGTCTCGCCGGCGTCGCGTTGTTGGCTCACGACCGCAGAAACACCTCAAGCTTGGCGAACAGCGGGTTCTCGCGGTCCAACACAAAATCCAGCGCAGCCACCGACACGGTGTCGGCGCCGCGGTCGCGCAGGAAGCTGCCGAGTGCGTAGAGCTGCGCCGGCGGGCAGTGCAGCGTCAGCATGCCCGAAGAGGTCGGCGCGCCGAACGGCGCGACAACGCCGAAACGGCTGTGCGCCTCGGCGAGCATTGCTGCGTCGCATCCTTTGAAGCGTGTGCGCACCTCCCGGTATTTGCTGGCGCGCGCGCGGGCGTGAATGTGGTCGAGGATCACGCGCGCGGTCTCGCGTGCATCACTCGACCAGTCGGCGTCGCGCGAGGCGACGAGATTGGCGTGGCTGCGCAGGATCACGCCGTCGTCGAGCACTTTCAGGCCGTTCGCGGCCAGTGTTGCGCCGGTCGTGGTGATGTCGACGATCAGTTCCGCGGTGCCGGTCGCGGGCGCCCCTTCGGTCGCGCCTGCGCTCTCGACGATGCGATAGTCGACGATGCCGTGGGAGGCGAAGAAGGTACGGGTGAGGTTGATGTATTTGGTGGCGACGCGCATCCGCCGGTTATGCTGGGCGCGGAAGCCGGTGGTGACGTCATCGAGATCGGCCATGGTGCGCACGTCGATCCAGGCCTGCGGCACGGCTACGACGACGTTGGCGCTGCCGAAGCCCAGCGCATCGATCAACAGGACCCGCTTATCCGCATTTACGATGGTCTCGCGCACCAGGTCCTCGCCGGTGACGCCCATGTGCACGCCGCCGCGCGCCAGCTGCGAGGCGATCTCGCTCGCTGAAAGATAGGCGATCTCGACATTGTCGAGGCCCGTGATGGTGCCGCGGTATTCGCGCGCGCCGCGCGGCTTGGCGAGGGTAAGGCCTGCGCGGCCGAAAAAAGCCTCCGCATTTTCCTGCAGACGGCCTTTCGAAGGGACGGCGAGAACAAAAGGTGCGCTCATGACGTCCTCGCGCTACGGCTTTCAACGGGCCCGCGGCCAATCCTGGTCAGCGTCTCGACCCAGACCGCAAAGCCGACGGCCGGGATCGGCGTAGCCGAGCCGAGCCTCGTCATCAGGCCGTCATAGCGGCCGCCCGCCACTAACGGCTCGCTGCCATTGCCTTTGGCGTGCACCTCGAATTCGAAGCCGGTGTAGTAATCGACGCCTCGGCCGAAGGAGGTCGAGAAGCGCAGGCTGCGCACATCGATGCCGCGCGCGGCCATGAAGCCAATCCGGGCTTCGAGTTGGTCGATGGCAGCGGTGATTTCGAGCTTGGCCTCGCGCGCCAACGCCCGCAATTGCGCGACCACTTCGTCGGGATCACCGGAGATGGCCAGGAAGCGCTTGATCAGGTTGAGCGCGTTATGGGGCAGCGCGCCGCTCGTCAGTGTCGATTGCTCGAGAAAACGGTCCGCGATCTCCGAGACGGTGCGCCCGCCGACGTTCGTGGTGCCCGCGATCGACATCAGGTCGGTGACCAGCGCCAACGCCGCCTTGCGGTCGGAGCCGGCAAGCGCGGCCAACACGCCTTCATATTCGTTGCGGGTCGCGCCAGTCGCGAGCGTCAGCCGCTCGAGGTCCTGTTCCAGGGAAACCTTGCGATTGAAATCCTTGATCAGCCGACGCCGCCACACCGGGTAAAGATCGAGCGCATCGATCAGCGCATTGAACAGCGCCACGTCGCCGGTGCGGATCTCCACCTCTCTCATTCCGAAGGCAGCGGTCGCTTCGAGCGCCACCGCCAGGATCTCGGCATCGGCAGCGGCGCGGTCCTGCCGGCCGAAGGACTCGATGCCCGCCTGCAGAAACTCGCTCGGACGGCCGCCGCGATATCGGAATACCCGACCCAGATAGCTGAAACCGGCAGGCTCGCCGGCGCGCTGGGAGGCCAGGTAGTCCCGCGCCACGGGAATCGTGAGGTCCGGACGCAGGCAGAGTTCCTCGCCGCTTGCATCCGTGGTGAGATAAAGGCTCTTGCGAATATCCTCACCCGAAAGGTCCAGGAACGGCTCAGCCGGCTGGAGGATGGCAGGTTCCGCCCGCTCGTAGCCCGCCTGGGCGAACGAGGCCAGCAGGGCGTCCGCCCATGCGGCAGTTGCGGTGGAGATAGCGGTTCCGGTCATCGAAAAAGGATTCCGAAAAAGGATACGAGGGCTCGAAGTTGGCAGCCCCTTAGCATGGCTTGTTGGCGGTTTCGACAGGGATTGGCCAGCTGGCTTAACGGAAAAGCCGCTGAAGGGAAGGGACTAGTTGCGTTCCCTTGCCCAGTCGCCGTGCGCCGCCTGCACCAAGGCCAACGCGGCCACGGCCGCTGTATCGGCCCGCAGGATGCGCGGACCCAGCGAAAGCCGCAAAATTTGCGGCTGCTGCAACAGAATTTGCCGCTCCTCCTCGGCGAATCCGCCCTCGGGCCCGATCAGGACGTCGATCCCGCGGCGGTCGGCGCGAACCTCCCGCAGCGCCTTTAGCGGATCGATAGTCTCGGCCCCTTCGTCACAGAAGATGAGCAGGCGCTGCGGCTCGCGCCCATCGAGATAACGCGCTAGCGGGACCGGATCTGCGACCGCCGCGAGGCTCAAAATCCCGCATTGCTCCGCGGCCTCGATGACATTGGCGCGCATCCGCTCGCCGTTGACGCGGGCAACCTGCGTGAAGCGGGTCAGCACGGGCTGCAGACGAGAGGCACCCATTTCCACCGCCTTCTGCACCATGTAGTCCAGCCGCGCATGTTTGAGCGGCGCAAAAACATAAGTAAGATCAGGGAGGCTGTCCTGGGGGCGGGTCCGGCGCGTGATGGTGAGGATATCTGGCCGCTTGCGACCGGATATGGTTGCCTGCCATTCGCCCTCGCGTCCGTTGAACGCCAAAATGGTGTCGCCGGCCGCCAGCCGCAGCACATTGCCGAGATAGTTGCTCTGGTCCCGCTCCAGGGTGACGCTGGCACCCTCGGCAAGTGGCGCATCGACAAAGAGCCGGGGCGCACGAAAGTCGAATTCAGGCATAGGGCATGTTCCCATTGGGCCGCGGTTTTAACCTAAACGTCTCAGATCAGGGGCAAATATTGGCCCCAGCCTGCGGCCTCGCGCCGCGCTGTTGCCAAATTCCACGGGTTGTTAACGACCTGCGGGAATCGTAAAAGCGCTTGAGCCGAAACCGCACCTCAATTGGAAGACGCCAATTGCGATGGACGGGAGCATGATCCGGACCCCCCCGCGGGGCCGCTTAGCGTAAACCCGCCATCGGTTATGTTAAGGATCATGCTCGACCAAACTGATAGAGCGTGATGACCTTTCCGAAGGGGTCGTCGCGGTCTGGGAGTCACAGGGACTTGCCGGAGAAACAGCCTTGAATATCCGCCGCTTGCTGGGACCACTCATGGTCGCTGCCATTGCCGCCTATGCTGGCCACGCGTCCGCGCAAGGCGCGTTTCCCGCACCGCTCCCCAATCAGCAGGGCTTTATACCGAACGATCCGGCCTTTCCTTCGGTGAATGGCGGGGCTCCGGCGAACGGCGCACCGCGAGGCGCGGTGCGGAACGATCCCGCCTTTCCGCCGGTGAACGGCGCGGCGCCGACCGCTGAGGTCGGAGCGCCGCCGAATGCCTCGTTTCCCGTGAACGGTGCGGCGCCGATCATGGGCGGTGGCGGCGGCCTTGCCGGGCCGGCCCCGGCGCCGCAGCAGGCCGGTGCCGCCGATGCTTGCATGAAGCAGTTCATGCCGCTGCGTCAGGAAGCGGAACGGCGCGGCAAGCTGATCAAGGCCGCGAGCGATCGCAAGGCGCCGCCCGCCGAGGCTTGCAAGCTGATCGAAAGATTCGGCCAAGCCGAACTGAAGATGATCAAATATGTCGAGACGCATGCGGCCAAATGCGGGATTCCGCCGCAGATCGCCGATCAGTTGAAGGAAGGGCACAAGCACACCGAGGTGTTGCAAAAGAAGGTCTGCGCGGTGGCCCAGCAGGTGCAGGCGCGCGGACCGGCCGGTCCGACCTTGAGCGAGGTGCTGGGCTCCTCGGTTTCCGCCCCCGAAGCGACGCGGACCAAGAAAGGCGGAAGCACCTTCGACACGCTGAACGGCAACGTGCTGGAGCGGTAAGGCCGTGAGCGACGCGTCGGCGCGCGTTGCGGACTCGACCGGCAACTGGGTCGATACCCATGCGCCGCTCTGGTTGCGGCCCTATTTGCGATTGTCCCGCCTGGACCGGCCGATCGGGTCCTGGCTCTTGCTCCTGCCATGCTGGTGGTCAGCGGCACTGGCTGCCGGCATCGCCCATGGCCTCTCCCATCTGCCGCTGACCATCGCGCTGTTCTTCATCGGCGCATTCGCGATGCGCGGCGCCGGTTGCACCTGGAACGACATCACCGACCGCGACCTCGATGCCAAGGTCGAGCGCACGCGCTCGCGGCCCATTCCCGCGGGACAGGTAAGCGTGACCCAGGCATTCGTCTTTTTGGTGCTGCAAGCGCTGGTCGGCCTCGCGGTGCTCTTGCAGTTCAATCGTTTCGCGGTCTTCACCGGCATCGCTTCGCTTTTGGTGGTTGCGATCTATCCGTTCATGAAACGGATCACCTATTGGCCGCAGGTCGTGCTGGGTCTTGCCTTCTCCTGGGGCGCGCTGATGGGATTTGCCGTGATGCTGCAAAGCATCGATGTCACCGCGCTCATGCTCTACGCCGGGTCAATCGCCTGGGTGATCGGCTATGATACCATCTACGCGCATCAGGATGCCGAGGACGACGCGCTGATTGGTGTCAAATCGACGGCGCGTCTGTTTGGGACCCGCACCCGCGAAGCGCTGGTGATCTTCTACGGTCTGGCGGTGGTTCTCATCGGCGCAGCGCTTTGGCTTGCCAGTGCGCGGTGGCCGGCATGGCTTGGCCTTGCCGTGTTCGCGGCTCATCTCGGCCGGCAGATCGCCCGCCTGAAGATCAACGATCCCGTGCTCTGCCTGCGGATATTCAAGTCCAACCGCGATGCCGGGTTATTGCTGTTCGCGGGTCTGCTGATCGATGCGGTGATGCGGGTCTAAAGCGCGATGGCTCTATCGCGCTTTAGCGTTCTTGTTTGAGCGTGATCTTTTCGGAAAACCGCTACCCCCTTCTCCGGATCATGCTTCAGTTTCGCGCGATGATCTCGCGTTCGTCGCGATAGATCATCGCAGGCGAACGCAGGTCGCCGGCGCGCCGCCGCACCAGGAATTTCGGCCGCCGCGCGCGAATGGCGTTGCGGCGCCGGCGCCGTGGCGCG
>Ga0134125_10001317_pt1 | contig 30622 bp, 29 predicted proteins | sample KB31751_FD_96464 | JGI IMG/M metagenome (GOLD analysis project Ga0134125, IMG submission 96464) | Terrestrial soil microbial communities with excess Nitrogen fertilizer from Kellogg Biological Station, Michigan, USA - KB3-175-1 | ecosystem: Environmental > Terrestrial > Soil > Unclassified ... | reverse complement strand
GGTGTCGCGGTGGTCGTGTTTCCCGGCGGCGGCTATCAGGTGCTGGCCATCGATCTTGAAGGAACGGAAGTCTGTGACTGGCTAACCTCGCGCGGCATCACCTGCATTGTGCTCAAATACCGCGTGCCGGATTCGGGCCCGCATCGGGAAGACAGTTGTAAATGCCAGGTCACCCCTAATGCCCCGCTCGCGCTTGAGGACGCGGAGCGGGCGCTTGGGCTGGTACGCTTACACGCGCGGGAATGGCATATCGATCCGCACAAAATCGGCGTTCTCGGTTTTTCCGCGGGAGGGCATCTTGTCGCCGCGATGAGCACGCACTTCGGGAAGCGCGCCTATCCGCCCGTGGATGCGGCCGACAAAGAAAGCTGCCGCCCCGATTTCGCGGTAGCCCTTTACCCCGGCCATCTGTGGATGCACGACGAAAAAAAGTTCGCGCTGAATCCCGATATTCACGTGACGGCGCGGACGCCGCCCACTTTCCTGCTCCAGGCGGAAAATGACAACGTGGATAACGTCAACCAGGCTCTGGTCTATTACATTGCCCTGAAAGACGCGCACGTGCCGGCGGAAATGCACCTGTATGCGGAGGGCGGCCACGGGTTCGGTCTTCGCCGGACCAGGCAGCCGATTACGGAATGGCCCGATCTCGTGGAGAAATGGCTGGGAACCATTGGGATAATTCCCGCCCGGAATTAGGAGACTATGGCAGAACTGATCGAAGTTTTCACACAACCAGGTACTTTATTCGCCTCGTTGCCGGAACGGCGCGGAGCGTGGGTCTCGCCCCTGATCGCCAATACGCTGCTGCTCGTCGCCTCCACTGCCGTCACCCTGAACACCATCGGCATGGAGCTCATCATGCGGCAGAGGCTCGCGAATTCCAACATGAGCCCGGAGCAGATGCAGCAGGCGATCGAACGCGCCAGTTCGCCTGTAACCACGTATTTCAGCTACGGCGCGGTGGCGCTCGGAACACCGCTCACGATGATGGCGATCGCGGGCGCGCTCTTCGCGTTCGGCATGATGACCAAACGCGCGCCGAAATATCCGGGTATGCTCGCCATGGTATGCCTGGCGTTCTTCCCCTATTTCCTGGTCACCGTGATCATGACCGTGATCGTCGTTCTGGCGGCGCCGGATAAGACCGCGCTCGATCTCTCGAATCTGCTGGCGACGAACGTCGGGGCGTTCGTCAGCAAATCCGGCACTTCGAAAGGCATGTATGCACTGCTGACGTCGCTCGACCTGCTGAGCTTCATCGAAATCGGCTTCCTCTCATTCGGCTTCTCGAAGCTGACGAAATCAGGCATTTTCGGCGGCCTGGGAGCGGTGCTCTCGCTCTGGATTCTCTACGTCCTGTCTAAGATGGCGCTCACGTTTTTCCAGTAAAACCGGGCTCCCCGCCTTCCCCGCCCATTTGACAAGCGGCCGTTTTGCTCCGTACACTGAAGGTTCGGGCAGACACCATGGCGAGGCGCAAGGCCCCTCTGAATTCGCCGGCTGTCAAAGGACGGAGGCTCCCGTTCCGGGTTGCCGGCCACCGTCCGCCTGAGGGAGGTGCGCCTTCTCGAGTAGTTTGCTGACGAGAACGGCTGCCTTTAGTTTCCGAGCGATCCCCCACGGACTTTTTTCGCTTTTTTTCCCGGCAGAGTGCCGCATTTGCGACGCTGCACTTGAAGGTTTCACACGCATTCCCGTCTGCGGGGCGTGTCTGGAAGAGCCGGCGCCTCTCGAAGCCGAGCATTTCTGCGCTGCCTGCCAGGCTCCCTTTCAAAATCGCTTCCCGCTCGATGAGAACGGCGTCTGCGCCCTGTGCCGTTCCGGCCTGAGCCGCCTTGATCGCGCATCGAGCTTCGGTTACTACGAAGGAACACTGCGGAAGCTGATTCACCTGTTCAAGTACAGCCGCATGACGCCGCTCACCAGCCGCCTTTCGCGCTATCTGGAGCGGGCGTTGCCGGTGGATGACCGGTATGACGCGATCGTCGCCGTTCCGCTGCACTGGAAGCGCCGCTGGCGCCGCGGTTTCAATCAAGCGGAATTGCTGGCGAAGCAGATTTCAAAACGGCGGCGGATGCCGCTCATGAAAGCCCTGCGGCGTGTCCGCCCTACCGCCAACCAGTCCGGTTTGACGAGCGCCGCCCGCCGCCGCAATATCGCGGGAGCATTCCAGCCGAAGCCGGGTACGGATCTGCGCGGCAAGAGAGTTCTGCTGATTGACGATGTTTTCACTACGGGAGCCACGGCCAGCGCCTGCGCCGCGGCCCTGAAGCGGGCGGGGGCGGCTTCCGTTTCCCTGCTGACGCTCGCCCGTGCAGACCGGCGATGGCGAGATTAGCGATAAGGAGCGAGGCCGAACGGATGGAAAAAGCAGCCAAGTTGAGTCTGGCAACCTCCAGACTCCAAAAGCCCGTGCTGGTATTGAACGCCAGCTATGAACCGATCAATATCTGCGCCGCCCGGCGCGCCGTCGTCCTGGTCCTCAAAGGTATCGCCGCAGCCGAGGAGATCACATCGCATTCGGTCCATTCGTCACGCCGGTCGGTGCGCGTGCCGAGTGTGATCCGCCTGCTGGAATACCGCCGTATCCCTCACCAGACCCGCGCCCTATCCCGTAAGAACATCATGATGCGGGACCGCTACACCTGCCAGTACTGCGCAAAGACGATGCCTGCGGCAGAGCTGACGCTGGATCACGTCATTCCGCGCTCCCGCGCCGGCGAATCGGCCTGGGAAAACCTGGTGGCCTGCTGCCATCACTGCAATAACCGGAAAGGCAGCCGCACTCCGGAAGAAGCCGGCATGAAACTGGCGCGCCAGCCGAGACCGTTCAGCCTGCACACCAGCCGTCACCTGATGCGCCTGCTCGGGAAGGGCGAAGATCAGTGGCGTAAGTACCTGTTCTTCTAAGGCGCTGCCGAGAGGTCCGGCAGTTGCGGAACAAACCTGCGTGGCATAACGTAAAGGTAGACAGAGGATGCCTTTCTGCACCAAATGCGGGACCGAGGTAGCGAGCAACGCCGCTTTTTGCGGTAATTGCGGCGCGAGACAGGGTGCCGGCGCTCCTCCGCCGCCATTCCCGCCGGGTCCGGCTCCGGATCCGCTGGCAGGGCTTTCCCCTCGTACAGCGTCCATCCTCTGCTACATCCCGATCGTCGGCTGGATCGCCGCCGTCATCGTGCTGGCCTCCCGAAAATTCAAGAACGACCACGCTGTCCGGTTTCATGCTTTCCAGGGGCTTTACCTCTTCGCCGTCTGGTTACTGCTGGATTGGATCGGGCCCATTGTGGACTCCGGGACCGTCCATTTCGTGAGATTTGACCATCTTTTCCGGGGCGTCCTGTTCGCAGTCTCCATTTTCATGATCATCAAGGCCAGCCACCAGGAGACATATGTGCTCCCCATCATAGGTGAGTTGGCCAAAAGATCAGCTACTGAATAAACCCCTGGTACGGACAGCGTCAAAAAGCGCTAAAATGTGGTTGTGGCTGGTCCTATGCCACCGACTGCTTGCCTTGCCCGTCTTAACGTATCTCCGGCCGAGATTAGCTCCCTCTCAGTTCAACACACCTTTCGGCACTACGCGTGCCGGAGGGCACAACAGGATGATTGACTAACATGAAGAATATTTATGTCGGGAACCTTTCGTTCCAGACCACTGAACAGGATCTTGAAGCGACGTTTGCTGCCTACGGACAGGTGGAACGCGCTCAGTTGGTAAAGGACCGCGAGACTGGAAAATCGCGGGGCTTTGGATTTGTCGAAATGACGGAGGATGCGGCCGCCGACAGAGCAATCGATGCATTGAACGGCTCTCAGCTGGATGGACGAAATCTGACCGTGAATGAAGCGCGCCCGCGCGAGCCGCGTCAGGGTGGCGGCGGTGGTGGCGGAAACCGGTTTGGAGGCGAAAGCCGCCGGCGCGAACCCCGCTGGTAGCGGCTTCCGGGACTCCGGAACAGCCTTCTCACTGAGTCTCTGAAAAATCTCTCCGGCAAAGGCTGACCCTTACAATAGTGGTTCACCTTCTACCTGGAGAGATCATGAGCAAGAAAAAAATCGGCATTCTTACCGGCGGCGGCGACGTTCCCGGTTTGAATGCCGTGATCAAGACAGTTGTCTACAGCGGCGGCGCAATCGGCGCCGAAGTGACAGGCCTGCGCCGCGGATGGGAAGCGCTTACCCATCTGAATTTTGAGGATCCTGCCAGCGTCTCCCGCTACGTTCTTCCTCTGAACCGGGAGAACACCCGCACCATCGACCGCACCGGGGGCACGTGGCTGCACAGCTCCCGCACCAATCCCCTCAAGATGAAGAAAGTGCCCGAATTCCTTTCGGGCGAGACCTTCCAGGCCTCGGAAAATACCAAAAAGGGCATCACGTCGACCGTCTTCGATATGACGCCGCGCGTGCTGAAGAACCTCGAAAAACTGGGTCTCGACTACCTGGTAGCCATTGGCGGCGACGACACGCTGAGTTACGCGCAGCACCTCGATAAGCAGGGCTTCAAGGTCATCTGCGTTCCCAAGACGATGGACAACGATGTCCGGAACACCGAATACTGTATCGGCTTCTCGACCGCCGTCAATCGGGCGCTCGACGCCATTGACCGGCAGCGCGCGACGGTCGGCTCGCACGAGCGCATCGGCATCTTTCGCATCTTCGGCCGCGATGCCGGCTACACGGCGCTCTATACCGCCTATGTGGCCTCCATCCGCTGCTGCATCCCCGAATTCAAAGTGGACCGCGACCGCCTGATCGAGCTGGTGCTGGAAGACAAGCGCAACTGCGCGTCTTCTTACTCTCTGGTTCTGCTTTCCGAAGGGGCGGAGTGGGAAGGCTATCAGGTGCAGGAATACGGACAGGCCGATGCCTTTGGACACCGCAAGAAGGCAAATATCGCCGAGGTCCTGAACGACTACATCCAGAAGCGCGGCGAAGAAACCATCGTCAGCGACCTGACTTACGATCTTCGCAGCGGCGCTCCCGACTTTGTCGACCGAATGGTGGCTAATACCTTCGGCGGCATGGCGATCGACCTGATTGGCCAGGGCAGGCACGGCGTAATGACGGCAATCAACAACGGCAAGTACGCGGCGGTGCCGATCCCCGATCCGAAGCTCGGACCCCGCGCGGTCGATGTCGAGAGGATGTACGACAAGCAGCGCTACCGGCCCAGCTACACCGGCAAGATGGACCTCCCCATCTTCCTCACCAATGCCTGATCGGAAGCGGGGGAGTATTGGCGCCGCAGCGACGCGGCTGAGGCAGTTGCTGCAGCGCGCCTCCCCCGCCCCGCCGCCCTCACTCGACGAGCGGCTGGTTCGCGAAATCCGCCGGAACTTCGACGCCGAGGCGGCGAACGAAGCGGACTTCCCTTCCACCATCGATCCCCGCATCCAGCACGTCGCGTTTTTGCGCCGCTGGTTTGCGCCGGCCGGGAATCAACGTCTGCTCGACGCCGGCTGCGGCAAGGGCCGGTTCGCGCGCGTTCTGTTCGGGGAGAACGCGGAGGCCCGGATCACCGGCCTGGATATTTCCGAGCAGATGCTGAGTTTCGTGCCGGAGGGGGTTGGCAAGGCCGCGGGGATTCTGACGGCATTGCCCTTCGCCGATGGCTCATTCGACGGTGTCTACGCCACCGAATCACTGGAACACGCCGTGGACATCCCCCTGGCGGTCAGCGAACTGTGCCGCGTACTGCGGCCGGGCGGCAAGCTGGCGATCATCGACAAGAGCGCGGACCAGTGGGGCCGGCTCAAAACCCCCGAATGGGAGCGGTGGTTCGACCGCCGGGAGCTCGAACGCCTGCTCGCGCGCCATTGCCGCACGGTGGGGAGCGAACCGATCTCCTACTGGGAAGACATTGCCCCGGACGGCCTGTTCTACGTCTGGTACGCGGAAAAGTAGCATCCTGCCCCGATATACTCTTAGATGCATATGGCAGAAGGCGAGGCCGCGCTCGGCGAGCCCACGAACTTTCCCGTCGCGTTGCCGCACGAACAGCCTGCGTGGAAGGTCGCTCTCAACTGGACCTGCGCGATTCTGATCGCGATTGTCTTCCTCGCCGCGGGGTTGTGGAAGGCCAGCGATCCGACGGGGGCAGCGGTCCGTCTGGCGCAGGCGAAGGTTCCCGAATTCCTCAGCGTCCCGGCGGCGGTGCTGTTCGGCATTGCCGAGACTTTTACCGGCATCCTGCTGCTGATGCCGCGATTCCGCCGCTGGGGTTCCTGGTGCGGATCGCTGCTTCTCATTTCGTTCATGGTCTTTATCGGGATACACTACCGCGAGCTGGTGGGAGCCGATTGTTCCTGCTTCCCCTGGATTAAACGCGCCGTTGGCCCGCAGTTCTTTATCGGAGACGGGATCATGCTCCTGCTGGCAATTGGCGCGGGGCTTTGGTCCAGCCGCCCGCACAGCCTGCGCAGCGCGGCCCTGATTCTGGCCGCCGTCACGGTGTTTGCATCGATTTCTTACGGGTTCGACGCCACTCGCCGAACCGGCACGGCCGCCCCGCCCACGATCGCCGCCGAGAGCGGCCCGCCCATTTCGCTGACCGACGGCAAAGTTTTCATTTTCTTCTTCGATCCCCACTGTCTGCACTGCCTCGCGGCCGGCAGGAAGCTGGGAGCACTCGAATGGAATGGCACTCGCGTCGTTGGTGTGCCGGTGGTCAGCCCGGAAGCGGCCGACGGGTTCATGACGAAGACAGGACTCGCGTCGAAAGGACCGGTCTCAACGGATGCGGACGCCCTCCGGAAGATCTTCAAGTTCGACACGGCGCCCGCGGGCGTGGCGCTCGAAGACGGCCATGAAAAAGCCCTTCTGGTTCAGTTCGAGGACCAGGAGCCCGGCGCGACGCTCAAACGTCTGGGGTTTATCCGGTGAGCTTCATTCAGTAAACACTCCCCTGTATAACGGGCTGTAACAACGACACGCCGAACTGCACTCAGTGGTCGGAGGCGCAGGTTAGGCTGCGTTATCAATGCCGGAGACGCTCGGAGGCGCTCTGGTTCATCTCGGTATGGTGGGGCGTCTCGGAGGCGCATCCGCCACTGCAAAACGGAGGAGACGGCTCGGAGGCAGTCTCCTCGTTTTGTCTGGCGGCCTGATTCGTTAGTAGAGCAGGCGAGTGCGGATGGTGCCGGGCACACCATCGAGGCGCTTCCGCAAATGAGAAGCGGACCCGCTCGCCGGATCGATATCGATTACCACGTAACCAATCTGCGCGTTAGTCTGGAGATACTCGGCTGCAATGTTGATTTTCTCTTCGGAGAAAATCGCGTTAATACCGGAAAGCACGCCAGGCTGATTGCGGTGGATGTGGAGAATGCGGTGCTTGCCGGAATATGCCGGCAGCGATACTTCGGGGAAATTCACCGCGGCGAGGGTAGATCCGTTATTGCTGAACCGGATGAGCTTATCCGCAACTTCTTTGCCGATATTGCGCTGCGCTTCTTCCGTGCTCCCGCCGATGTGGGGCGTGAGCAGAACATTCTCAAAACGCTGCAGCGGCGACTCGAACGGTTCCCCGCTTTTCGGCTCCTTCGGAAATACATCGACCGCCGCCGCGCCCACATGGCCCGATTTCAGCGCCTCGGCAAGCGCATCAATCACCACGACTGTGCCGCGTGAGGCATTGATCAGTTTCGCGCCGGGCTTCATCCGGCTGAGCTGCTCCGCCCCGATCATGTTGTGGGTCGCCGGCGTCTGCGGCACATGCAGCGTCACCACGTCCGCCTGATCGAGCAATTCCTCCAGCGACTCCGCCTGCACGGCATTGCCGAGCGCCAGCTGCTTATCGATATCGTGGAAAATAACGCGCATGCCAAACGCTTCAGCAAGAAGGCCTACCTGCGTTCCGATGTGGCCATAACCGATGATGCCGAGCGTCTTGCCCCGGACCTCGTGCGAGCCGGCCGCGGTCTTCGGCCACTCGCCGCGATGCGCCTGCGCATTGCGCCACGGGATGCCGCGCATCAGGAAAATGGTTTCGGCCAGCACCAGCTCGGCAACACTGCGAGTGTTGGAAAACGGCGCGTTGAACACCGGCACGCCCTTCTGCTGTGCGGCCACCAGGTCCACCTGGTTCGTGCCGATGCAGAAACAGCCGAGCCCCACCAGCTTCTCGGCGGCGTTCAATACCTCGGCCGTCATCTGGGTGGCTGAGCGGATGCCGATGAACACGGCTTTCTTCACCGCCGCCATGAGCTGCTTTTCCGGCAGCGATTTCGGGTGATATTCAATATCGCTGTAGCCATCGGCGCGGAACGCGTCAACGGCGCTCTGATCCACGCCTTCGAGCAGCAGCACGTGGATCTTGTCTTTATCGAGAGAGTTGGTTTTCACGAAGCGAATAGGTCCCTGTAAACACCGATGCCGCGCGAAGCCCCGAAGATTCCGGGACCGCGCGCGGCATTGGCTGACTGACTTGCAATGCGGTGCTGCCGATTACCTCGGGCAACCGACCTTCGAGACGGCCGCCGACGGAACCGGCGTGGCGCCCGAAAGTTCAGACGGGGTCTGAGCGCCGCTCGGGATGATCCAGACTTCGACACGCCGGTATTCGGCGTTCTTGTCGGATTCCCGGATCGCCTGACCCGACCGTTCCTTCACGTTCGTGGAGGAACCGCAGAGCGCGGGACGCGGCGTGGAGCTTTGATCCGTACCCGCGTTCTTCATCATGATGCGGGAGAGATCGAGCGACGGGCAAATGCCCTTACCTGCGCTGAGGACCGCTGCCGCATTCACCACGCGGGCGTTATCCAGATTCCGGCCCCGTTCCTTCGCGTCACGATGGCCGATCAGGACCACCTTGGCGCCCGGATCGTTGCGGAGCATCGGCGTCAGCTCTTCGAGCAGCAGACGCTTGCCGCAGTTGTTCACGCGGGAACTGCCGTTCGGGAAGACAACGTCGTCGAGGCGGCGTGCTTCCGGATCGAGCGTTACCGTGACCGGAGCGGTGCGGGTCGCGGTCTGGCCCTTTGCATCCGTTGCCGTGGCCGTCAGCGTAACGGTCTTGGTCTGCGGACGCAGGCGGTTGCTCATATCGAAGCCTGTGACACTGCCCGGATTGAACGTGTTGCCGGAGACGCCTTCGCCCGAGTAGCGGATGTTGATGTTGCCGCTGCAGGGGCCGGGCGTGGCGGTCGCATTCAGGGTAACCGGACCCGAGGAGTACGGAACCGAGGACGGCGCCGTGAAGTTCAGGTTCGGAGGTGTGAGCCCGTTGATGGTGAAGTTTGCCGGCGAAGAAGTCACCGGAGGATTCGCGGCGGTCACGCGGACCGATACCGTTGCCGTGCCGGACTCCGGCATGTCGTAGGAAGCGCCGGTCGCGCCCGAAACAGGCTGGCCGTTCACAATCCACTGATAAGTAGCCTGGCGGCTGCCGAGATTCGGAGCTTCAGCTGTCAGGTGATAGGTATGGCCGGGCGAAGTGGTGAACGGAGCGGAGGTCGCTTCGGACGGACCCGGGGTCACCGCTACCGTCACGTTGCGCGCGCCGGAAGCGCCGCTGGTCGGAACGCTGAAAGTAGAGCTGGTGGCGCCGGAAGCGGCCGTGCCGCCCACGTGCCAGGAGTAGGTCGGATTCGGGAAGCCGTTCGAGTTCACGTTGAGCCGCAGATCGTCGCCGGCGCAAACATCATGCGCGCCGGAGATCGCGGGGGCTGTGGTGGGCACGGCGGGCAGATCCACGCGCATAGCCTGAGTCACGAGCGGATTCGGCGGCGGGGGCGGTGGCACATAACCTTCGCGCAGAATCACGCCAACACTGGCGTAGAGAGAGCTGTTCTCTCCATCCGGCGGGATAAAGAGAGTATTCGCACCGGTGGCATGATCCGGCAGGCCCATGTGCGCGCGCGGATTGACGCGGCCGCCGACATCGAAGCGGATGCCATAAAGGTTGTTGATGTAGTGCTTCACGCCGACGCCATAGGTGATGGCGGGCTCAACTTTCCTCTTCAGGCCGAAAGTGGGCTGCACGAAGTTACCCGAGGCCGAGGGCCCCAGGGTGCTGCCGGGGAAGTACCACACCGCGGCGGGACCGCCGAGGACAAAGAACCGGGTCTTCGCTGTGCGCGGCTGGAAATGATAGACCATGTCGAGCGCGACCTGTAAGTTCTTCGACTTGAACGACGCGTACGTATTGCTCTGGCCGGCAGGCCGCAGCAGGAGCCGGTTGCTGCCGAGCATCATTGACGCTTCGACGGAAACTTTGGGGGTAAAGTCGAAATTGTAGCGTTCACCGAACAACCAGCCGTTTTTGAATCTCTGATCGTAGTTCCGGGTATTCATTCCCTGGAAAGCCTGGAACCACTGCCATCCGACGAACGGCGTGATGTCCCATTTTGAATATCCATAGTTGTCGGCGTCGCCGGAACTGGCAGGCTTCGCGCTGGCGGCACTTTGCGCCACAGCGCTCCCCGCCAGCCCGAGAACCACGGCGCCGCACAGCAAAACTTGCCGGCTTCGCCGGACAAATTGCGACCTCATCGTCATGAAATTATCTCCCTCTCTCAACTTGCAGCCTTCATTATCAATTATTTCGGGCTTTGGCCGCCATGCTGGTACCGGCCCCACTAACCGACTTCTCGGCCGCGGCGGTCCACATCCCGATTCCTGTCGAATACACGCCGCGTCTCGGGAACAGCGCAAAAAGCGTGTCCGGAGCCGCGGAAAGAATCACCAATGATGCCGGGCCGGCATTGCCGCCCGTCTCATCATCGAGCGGCTGCCAGCGCTGGCCGCCGTCGGTTGACACAAAAATCCTCCCGCCCTGCGACGCGAACGCCTCATGAGGCCGGGTGGGGTGAAACAAAATCAGGCTGACGGTCTGCCGATCCAGCCCGTCATGCACGGCGGTCCACGTCCCACATCCGTCCGTGGAGCGGAACAACCCAGCCGGCGTGGCTGCCAGAGCCACAGATGAATTTGCGGAATTCAGTACAGTTGCCGACTGCATATCAAATGCCAAACCGTACCATGGTCCCTGAATTCCGGTACTGCCACAGGTTTTCCAGGTGACGCCACCGTCCATGCTGGCGATCGCTCCTGACCTGGTAAGCGCCGCTACCGCGCTTGCCGAGCGCTGCAGCGACAACGTGCCCGGCTGCATGGCTTCGCTCGAAACCTTCGTCCACGATGCGCCATCCGCGCTGCGGAACAGGCCACTGGACGTAGCCGCGAGCAGAACGCCATTGGGCAGCGGCAGGAGCGCGGAGACGGAAGTGCTTGCCTCCGGCATTCGTCGAGAGGTCCAGTGCAGACCGCCATCCCTCGATTCCGAAATCCCGTGGTAGCCGGCAGCGTAAAGCCGCTTCGCATCATCCGGCGCAGCCGTCATCTGAACGAGCTGATCCCCTGCCGGAACCGCCGCTTTGTCCCATCGCGCGGCAAGATTTTCCGTCCGGTATGCGCCGCCTGATCCTGCTTCGTAGACACTACTGGAGTAGAGCGCCAGGCCGGACCCGGAGAGTGTTGTGAAGCTCCGGTTGGTAAATCCGGTGTTCGACTCCCGCAGCGTGCTGCCTTCGTCATTCGAAACCAGAAGCCCGCCCGGAAATGCGCCGGCAATGGCGGCAAAAAACACGCGGCCATCGAGGCCAGCATCGAATGCCAGGGAATGCACGCTGTAGGGGCTCACCTTGCGCCACGCGTGCCCGCCATTGACGGATTTCAGCAGCCCATCCGTCGTGCCCGCGAAAATGACTCCCTCGTGCCGGGGATCGATCGCCACAAAATGAGTGCGGAAGGCGCCGCGCGGCGTTTCAAGGTGCGTCCACTTGCCGCCGCCATCCATGCTGTTGTACACACCGCTGCACGCGCTCGCCATCACGTGCGAAGGATTCTTCGCATCCACCTGAATGCTGAAAACGTCCGAATCGTCGATCATTCCGGTATGGATCGACTCCCACGACGCTCCACCATCCATAGTGCGCCAGGGAAGATGCGTCGTGCCGGCGTAGAGAATTCGGCTCTCGGTGGGATGAAAGGCCAAAGAAACCACGGGACGAAGCTCCGTGTCACCGTCTTTCGTGATGTGCTTCCAGGTCGCGCCCCCATCGTGGCTGATAAAAACGCCGGCGGACGTACCGGCTGCAATCACGGACGTATCCGCGGGGAACAGCGCCAGTGACCACACGCCGAGGCCAGCCGTGCCGGGAAGCTGCTTCCAGGTGGTGCCACGATCCGTCGTTTTATAAACACCCGAAATGCGTCCGATTTCGCTCTCCACGCCCGCATACCATGTGTTCGCGGAATTCGGATCGATCTCAAGCGCGTGCAAAACGCCGGAGAATTGGGCGGGGAACGGCAGATTCTTCCAGGAAGCGGCGCCGTTGTGGGAGACAAAAATTAAACCGTTGTGGGTGGCGGCGACAACCTCACCTTTCAGGTGTGGAATCGTACGAACAATATCCGCATCGCCCCCGAAAGGACCGGTGGCCAGCCAGGAAGCCGAAAGGACGGCGGGGGCCGCCAGAAGGGCAACTAGTGTAAATGCTGGTATTTGCGAGAAAACGACCCTACCGGCGAAGACCCTTGCCACAGCTTCCATTCTGCCACGGAAGTCCTGATTTTTCAACGGGATTAAGGGAGGTTCCAATAACCGGGCTCTACCGATGTTGGGTAACGCTCACTGCATTTCTTCCTGCGCCGCGTGAAACCCGGTGTTCGCCGCGGGGATTCCCGCGTAGACCGCGGTCTGCAGCAAAACTTCTTCGAGATCGCACGGCTCGAGTTCGTGGTTCAGTCCGGTTCGCACGTGGAGCCGGAATTCTTCCCACCTGCCGGTGGCGGCGGTAATTGCGAGCACCAGAAGCCGCCGGGTGCGCCGATCCAAACCTGGCCGCGACCAGATCGATCCCCAGGCAAACCGCGTGATCAGATCCTGGAAGTCGCGAGTGAAATCCGTGGTTGTCGCGGCTGAGCGATCCACATGCTCGTCGCCGAGCACGGCGCGGCGAATTTTCTCGCCCTCCTCTCGTCCAGCGAGAAGGAACCCGAGGAGCGCCGCGGAGAACGATCGTGGCCTTTCCAGATTCGAGAGATGCGCCGCGGGCAACACGACATGCTTCGCGCCGGGAATTCGCTCGGCGAGAAGATCACCGTGTCCTTCCCATGGAGTGGAGACGTCGCGGTCACCGCCGATCACCAGCGTGGGGACGCGAATCTTTCCGAGCAGATCAATCTGATCCAGGTCTCGGATCGCCGCGCAGCATCCGGCATAGCCCGTTGGATCCGTCGCGAGGAGAACGCTCCGCATGGAGGCCACAAAGGGCGGATTGGCCGCGAGCGATTCCGGCAGAAAGCCGCGCTTCATAGCAGAATCCACGAATGCCGGCATGCCTGCCGCGAGCGCCTGCTTCCGGCGCGATTCCATGATTTCCGGCGCCGGGAATTTCGCCGACGTGTTCGCCAGCACCAGATGCGTCAGCCGCTCCGGCTGATTCGCGCCAAGCCATTGCCCGATCATGCCGCCGAGCGAAAGTCCGCAGAGCGCGAATCTATCAATGCCGAGCGCGGATGCCAGCGCGACGACATCACCGGCCAGCATCGCGACCGAATAATCGCCGGGCGTCGATTCCGATGCGCCATGGCCGCGCACATCGCAGCGCAGCACACGAAAAAACGGCAGCAGATCTTCCGCCTGGCGATCCCAAAGACTGTGATCGGTGCCGAGCGAGTGCACCAGCACGACCACGGGCTTATCGACGTTTCCATCCAGACGGTAAAAGAGCCGGACCCCTCCGGCTTTCGCAAACGGCATTCTTTCTCCTGATCTTCGAGCCTAATCTTCCAGTAAAGCGCGGCGGAACTCTTCGGCGGAACCGAGATAGTCTTCGGGCACGTCGAGCGCGGCGATCTGTTCGGGCGTGAGCAGTTCCGCGATATCCGGCATGAGACTGATCGCCACCGCAAGCGGGATATCGCGCTCCAGCGCAATGCGCGACGCTTCCGAAAGCAGCGCATGCGCGGCGTCACGGCCTGTAGCGCCCGCAATCTGCATCATCACGCGCTCGGAAAACACCAGCCCTTTCGTGGCGCGGATGTTGGCGGCCATTCGTTCGGGATGCACGACCAGATGATCCATGCCATGGGCCGCCGCGGAGAGCGCGGACCCGGTGGCTTCCACTACGTTCGAGATTGTCATCCATTCGGCATGCAGCCCGCCGATGCCGCGTTCGTGTTCCTGGAGCATTCCCGCGAGAAAATCCGCCACCAGCCCAGGCGTGCGATTCGCACAGGCGAGCACGATGGCGAATGAAGACGGATTCCGTTTGTGCGGCATCGCGGAAGAGCGGCCGGTTCCCGCTTCTTCTGCTTCGCCGACTTCCTGCTGCATCAGCAGCACCGCATCGCGCGCAATCTTGCCGAGCGTGGCGGTGTAGATCCCGCAATCCGCCACAACGGCTGCGAGGCGATCGCGATGCGTGTGCCATGGAGCATTGGGCACTCTAAGCCCCAGTTCCTCACCGAGCAATCCCGCGACTTCCCGGCCTTTCTCCCCCAGCGCGGCAAGCGTGCCGCTGGCGCCGCCGAATGCCAGCACGAGCGCTTCTTCAAAAGCCGCATCGAGCCTCGTCCAGTCGCGCCGCAGCGCGGCATACCAGCCGGCGGTCTTCAGGCCGAACGTCACCGGCGGCGCGGCCTGCAGAAGCGTTCGTCCCAGCATCACGGTTCGGGCGTGTTCCCCGGAAAGCCGCCGCAGCGTTTGCAGAAGGCGTTCGTGATCGGCGGCCAGAATGGCGCGCGCGCGTCCCAGCAGAATCACGAGCGCGGTATCCGTCACGTCCTGTGTAGTAGCGCCCCAGTGGACAAACCGCGCGCTCAGCGGACTGGTTTCGCGCACATTCTCGGTCAGCGCTCTGACAACAGGAATGGCCATTGCCGCCTGCCGCCGGATATCCGCTGCCAGCGCCTTCGGATCGTAGCGCGGCGCTTCACAGGCGCTCGCAATTGCTTCCGCCGCGTCGGCGGAGATGATGCCGCATCGGGATTCGGCTCGCGCCAGCGCCGCTTCAAAATCGAGCATGGCCTGCAGCACGGAGTCGTCGCTGAACAGGGCGGCAAGCGCATCCGTCGTAGTCAGGCACCCGATGAGTCCCCGCGCCATGACATCGATTCTGACACGTTCCTGAGCCGGCGAACCCATTAAAAATCGAAGAAAACGGTCTCATCCGCACCCTGCAGGCGGATGTCGTGGGCCCAGAGTCCGGCTTCGGAATCCCGATGGGCGATTAATGTGGCGCGGCGGTTCGCGGGCACGGCGCTGAGCACGCAATCGGATTCGAGCGATGGATCGCCCTCGAAATAGACGCGCGTGAACAAGTGGCTGCACAGACCGCGGGCGAACACGGTGACGTTGATGTGCGGCGCTTGCCATCCGCCGCGATCGTCCTTCACGCGGCCCGGACGCACGGTTTCGAAAACCGCAACGCCATTCGTATCGGTCTGCATACGTCCGAAGCCATGGAAGCTCTGGTCGCATTCGGAAAAGCGGCCGTCTCCCGGATGGCGGTAGACACCGTTAGCATCGGCCTGCCAGAGCTCGAAAATACCGTCCGCAACGGGAGCGCCGCCGCCATCGAGCAGGCGAAGGTTCAGGCGAATGCGCTCGCCCTTTGCGCCCGCGCCCGCCATCACTCCGAGCGCGGAGTTTGTTGTCAGGGCAAAATGAAAAAACGGGCCCACCGTTTGCGACGGCAGCGCCGCGAACCGGCTCATTCGCGCCCCTCGAACGGCGTCGCATCGCGGCCGCGCAGCACGAAATTGAAGCGGTAGCCGAGCGCCCACTCCGGCTCCGTCAGATCGAGATCGAAGCTCGATACCAGCCGCTCGACAGCCGCCGGATCGCCGATCGACTGGCTGATGGGATCGCGCGCCATCAGCGGATCGTTGGGGAAATACATCTGAGTCACCAGGCGCGTGACGAACGCGGGACCGAACAGCGAAAAGTGAATGTGCGCCGGCCGCCACGCGTTCGTGTGATTTCGCCAGGGATACGCGCCCGGCTTGATGGTCACGATGCGATAGTTCCCGTCTTCATCCGTGATGGTTCGGCCGGCGCCGATAAAGTTCGGATCGAGCGGCGCGGGATGGACGTCGCGCTCGTGCCGATAGCGGCCGGCCGCGTTTGCCTGCCAGACTTCGATGAGCGTATTCCGGATGGGACGGCCGTCTTCATCGAGCACTTTGCCGGCGACGATAATCCGCTCCCCGAGCGGCTCGCCCGCGCATTGACGAGTGAGGTCGCTATCCGTCTCCCCGATGGGATTATGGCCGTAGACCGGCCCGGTGAGTTCCGAGAGCGTGTGCGGTAACTGGATGAGCGGCTTTTTCGGCGCGCGCAGCAGGGTCGATTTATAAGGCGGATAGTCAAGCCGCGCCTGATCGCCCGTTTGCATCCGGGGATAAATTCGGTTCATTCCGCCACCTGCCTTCCGTGCGCTTCCGCTGTCCTTCGATTCAATTCGCGCAGCGCTTCGAGCTCTGTTGCCGCCGGAGGCATCGTTTCCGCCAATGTATCCGCCGCGCGGACATCCCAGCCCGTGGCCGCGCGTACTGCCTCCATGGTTACCCCAGGATGCAGACTCACAACCGACATATCTTTTGTTACCTCGCCGGGCTTCATAATACACAGATCGGTTACGAGAAGCGCGGGCCCTTCGGTCATGATGCCAAGTTCGCGGCGCTCACGGCCGGTGGGGCCATGACCGAGAGTAGTCATGAAATCCAGCCGGTTGACGAACGTCCGCGGGCTCTGGCGCATCACAATGAAGACCCGTCCGCAGCTCGTGGCGATTTCGGTCGCGCCCCCGGCGCCGGGCAGCCGGATCTTCGGACTGCCGTACTTTCCGATGACCGTGCTGTTCAGATTGCCGAAGCGATCCACCTGCGCGCCGCCCAGGAAGCCGACCGTGATGCGGCCCCCCTGAAGCCAATAGCGGAACATCTCGGGAACGGATACGGTAGTCAGCGCGGTCTCGCACAGCTCGCCGTCGCCGATCGAAAGAGGCAGAACCCGCGGCTTCGTTTCGATCGTGCCGGATTCGTAAATCAAGGTCAAGCCGGGCGCGTGCGTCATTCGCGCCAGATTGCAGGCCGCTGAAGGCAGGCCGATGCCGACAAAGCAGATATCGCGGTTGCTGAGAGCGCGCGCGGCGGCGACCGTCATCATTTCGGCGGCGGTATAAGGCTGGCTCAACCGATATTCTCCCGAATCCAGACCGTAAACGCATCGCGGTCGCGTGAAATCTCATCCCACTTCACGTAGAACGAATTGTCGCGGGAATAGTAGCCGTGCGCGTAAGACGGACGCGCGCCGCCGGGCGCAAGTACAACGGCAGTGATGGTCCACGATGGGAGAATGACGGCGTTTGGACTGCGCTCGCCGAAGTCTTCCACGATTTCTTCCACGGTTGCAATCGACCGCTTCGAAGCCAGCACGACCTCCTTCTGCACCCCCGCAATGCCTTCGATCAGCACATTCCCGGCCCGGTCCGCTCTCTGGGCGTGGATGATCCCTACATCCGGCCGCAGCGCCGGCACCGCCGCCAGCTTTTCGCCGGTGAACGGACAATCCACGAACCGGATATTCGAATTCACCGACGGCAAATCAACTCCGATGTAACCGCGAAACACGGCGAACGGCAATCCCGACGCCCCGGCGGCCCAGGCGTTCGCCATGGCGGCATGGCTGTGTTCTTCGATTTCAAGCGGACACGGCCAGCCACGCTCCACAGCATCGCGAAAGCGATGCAGCGAGCCCACACCCGGATTCCCGCCCCACGAAAAGATGAGCTTCGACGCACAGCCGGCCCCGATCATCTGGTCATAAAGCAAATCCGGCGTCATCCGGATCAACGTGAGGCGGCGGCGGCGCTGCCGGATGATTTCGTGACCCGCGGCGAAAGGAATGAGATGCGTGAAACCTTCGAGCGCTACGCGGTCGCCATCCCCTACGTTTGTTGCGATGGCATCCGCCAGATTCGTGAAAACGGCCATTGTGCGATTAACGTCCGATTGCGCGTTATTCGCCAATTGTAAGATGATGGAACCCGATCCTGTCAATGGCCCAACCGTTATGACGAAGAGCAGCGATCCCGATTACGTTCTCTCGCTCGCGCGTGGCCTTCAGGTCATTGAAGCGTTCAACGACAGCCCACGGGGCCGTACCGTCTCCCAGGTGTCTTCGGCTACCGGCCTTTCCCGCGCGGCGGTTCGCCGCCTGCTGATCACCCTCGAACAGCTCGGGTATGCGCAGCACGATGGCGCCGTACACCGCCTGACGACGCGTATTCTGCGCCTCGGCTTTTCGTATCTGTCCTCCACTTCGCTCGCGTCGCTCGCCATTCCGGTACTCGAGCAACTGAGCGCGCGAATTCATGAATCCTGCTCAGTCAGCGTGCTGGATGGCGACCAGATCGTTTACGTAGCGCGCTCGGCTTCGAACCACGTGATGGCGGTCGATCTTTCCGTCGGCAGCCGCCTGCCGGCCCATTGCACATCCATGGGGCGCGTTCTGCTTGCGGGGCTTCCGCCCGCCGATCTCCGCGCGGTCCTGAAAAGCTCCCCGCTCAAACGGATGACGCCGAAGACGCTCACCACGCAATCGGCTCTGCTGAGGGCAATCGAGACTACCCGCGAGCAGGGCTATGCGCTCGTCGACGAGGAGCTCGAAATCGGACTTCGATCGATCGCGGTGCCGGTGCGCTCGGAATCGGGCCGGGTTGTGGCGGCCATGAACACCGGCGTACATGCCGCGCGGCTCTCCCGAAGCGATCTCACCGGGCGGATTCTGCCGGAACTTCGCGCCTATGCGCGCCGCCTCGGCCAGATGCTGCCGTGAGTTATCCGAGAAAAGCAGCGGGCGATTATCGCACACCTGAACGGTAATCGGCTTCGCTAAAATAGTGAGGCAATGGAGCCGGTCTATTTCTGCGATGCCATCCGCACGCCCTTCGGCCGCTACGGGGGGGGGCTGGCCGCCGTCCGCACAGACGATCTGGCCGCCATTCCGATTCGCGCGCTGATGGAGCGAAACCCGCGCGCGGACTGGCTGCGCCTCGATGACGTCTTCTATGGCTGCGCCAATCAATCCGGCGAAGATAACCGGAATGTCGCCCGCATGGCGGCGCTGCTTGCCGGCCTCAACGAGCGCATTCCCGCCACCACCGTGAATCGCCTTTGCGGTTCGAGCCTCGATGCGGCATCGCTCGCCGCGCGCTCCATCCTTTCGGGCGAGATTTCCTTCGCGATTGCCGGTGGCGTGGAATCCATGTCGCGCGCACCTTTCGTCATCGGCAAGGCCGACGCGCCGTTCGCGCGCGGTCAGAAGCTGGAAGACACCACCATGGGATGGCGGTTCATCAATCCGCTGATGAAGCAGAGGTACGGTACGGAGACTATGCCTGAGACCGCGGAGAACGTGGCGGCCGAATTTGGTATTGCGCGTACAGATCAGGATTCATTTGCTCTGCGGAGCCAGCAAAAGGCGGCGGGCGCGATCGCCAATGGACGCATGGCGGAAGAAATTGTGGCTGCCGGAACGCTGGCCGCCGATGAGCATCCGCGCCCGCAGACAACGATCGAAGCGCTGGCGAAGCTGAAGGCGGTTGTACGGCCGGATGGCACGGTGACGGCGGGCAACGCGTCCGGCATCAACGATGGCGCCTGCGCCCTGCTGGTCGCGTCCGAATCCGCGGCGCGCGAGCACGGGCTGCAGCCGAAAGCGCGCTTCATCGCTTCGGCCAGCGCGGGCGTCGCGCCGCGCGTGATGGGGATGGGGCCGGTGCCCGCGACCGAACGCGTGCTTGCCAAAGCCGGACTGGCGCTCGACCAGATGGACATCATCGAGCTGAATGAAGCTTTCGCCGCCCAGGGACTCGCGGTGCTGCGCCAGTTGCACATAGCCGATGACGATCCGCGCGTCAACCCGCAGGGCGGCGCAATCGCCCTCGGTCATCCACTGGGCGCCAGCGGAGCGCGCCTCCTCACCACGGCCATCTATCAACTGCAGCGCACGAAAGGCCGCTACGCGCTCTGCACCATGTGTATCGGGGTCGGCCAGGGAATCGCGATGGTCATCGAGCGTGTCTGACATACGGACTCAGGTTGGCATCGTCGGCGCCGGTCCCGCGGGACTGCTGCTCGCGCACCTGCTGCATCTCGAAGGCATCGAATCGGTCGTCATCGAGAACCGCTCGCAGCAATACGTGATCGAGCGCGTACGCGCGGGGGTGCTGGAACAGGGAACGGTCGATCTCCTCCACGAAATGGGCCTCGGCAGCCGCCTGGCCCGGCAGGGCATGCGTCATGAGGGAATTTACCTCGCGTTCAACGGCGTGCGCCACCGCATCGATTTCGCCGCACTGACCGGACGCGCTATCGCCATCTACGGCCAGAATGAAGTCGTCACCGATCTGATCCACGCGCGCCAGTCCACCGGCAGGCCTTTATTCTTTGAAGCCTCCGGCGTCGCGATCCACGATTTCGAGAACACGGCGCCCCGAATCACCTTCACGGATGGCGGAGAACCCCACACGATCCGCTGCGACTTCATTGCGGGCTGCGACGGCTTTCACGGCATCTGCCGCCCCAGCCTCCCGGCGGCGGCACTTTCCGTTTTCGAATGCGAGTATCCCTACGCGTGGCTCGGCATTCTCGCGCACGCGGCGCCTTCGTGCAGTGAGCTGGTCTACAGCCGCCACGAACGCGGCTTCGCGCTCTTCAGCATGCGCTCCGCGAAAGTCACCCGCCTCTACCTGCAATGCGCTGCCGGCGAAGACATTCACAACTGGCCGGACGATCGCATCTGGCGTGAACTGCACGCGCGCCTTTCCACCTCCGACGGCTGGCGGCCCAACGAAGGCGAAATCTTCCAGAAAGGCGTCACCGGCATGCGCAGCTTCGTCGCCGAACCCATGAGGCACGGCCGTCTCTTTCTGGCGGGAGACGCGGCGCACATCGTCCCGCCCACCGGCGCGAAAGGCCTCAACCTTGCGGTAGCGGACGTCCGCTATCTCTCGCTGGCACTCGCCGATTTCTACCGCAACCGGGGCGAGCAGGCGCTCCATGAATACTCCGCGAAGTGTCTGCGCCGCGTGTGGAAAGCCCAGCGGTTCTCCAATTGGATGACTTCCCTGCTCCACCTTTCGCCTTCGGCCACGCCGTTTGAGAACCGGCGCCATCTCGCTGAGCTCGATTACCTGACCAGTTCCCGCGCGGCCATGACGAGCCTCGCCGAAAACTATACTGGTCTTCCGATGGAATAAATATGGAACGAGTCTGCTTTCTTCTCCGTGTGCGGCCCGGGATGCTCGACGAGTACAAGCGCCGCCACCAGCAGGTCTGGCCCGAAATGCTCGCCGCGCTTTCCGCCACCGGCTGGCGCAACTATTCGCTGTTCCTGCGTCCCGATGGTCTGCTCATCGGCTATCTCGAAACGGACAACTTCGAGGAATCGCGCCGCCGCATGGCGGAGACCGATGTGAACGAGCGCTGGCAGCGTGAAATGAACCCGTACTTCGTGCATGACAATGGCCGCGCGGACGAAGCTTTGGAAAGGATCGAAGAAGTCTTCCATCTCGCCTGAGTCGGGATACGCTGTAGGGAGCCAGACCATGCAACGACGAAATTTTCTCTCCACCACACTCGCTTCCGCCGCCGCTTCCGCGCTTGCCCGGCGCGCTGCCGCGCAGAGTGGCGCCGCGCCGCCGGTGCGGATCGGTGTGGATGTCTACAGCCTGCAGTCGCAGAACTGGACACCCTTTCAGTCGCTCGATTTCTGTTCGAAGCTGGGCGTGAAAGTGGTCCACTTCAGCGAAATCCGTTTTTTGGGCAATCTCGAACCGGACAACCTGACGAAGGTCCGCGACTACGCGAAGAATCTGAACATCGATCTCGAAATCGGCATGAAGTCGATCTGCCCCACCTCGACCATGTTCGATGCCTCGCAGGGCACGGCGGAAGAACAGCTCGGGCGCATGATCAAAGCGGCCACGATCATCGGTTCGCCCATTGTCCGCTGCGTTCTGGGCAGCGCAGCCGAGCGCTCCGGCAAAATTCCTCTCGAAGGCCACATCGAAAACACGACTAAGGTTCTGAAAAATATTCGCAGCCAGGCCACGGCGGCCAACGTCAAAATCGCCATTGAAAATCACGCCGGGGACATGCAGGCGCGCGAACTGAAAATGCTGATCGAAGGCGCGGGGCGCGACTTTGTCGGCGTCTGCATCGATTCCGGCAATCCGATGTGGACTCTCGAAAACCCGCACCTCACGCTCGAAACCCTGCATCCTTACGTGCTGACCAGCCACGTGCGCGACACCCACGTCTGGATGACCCCCGCCGGCGTTGCCGTCCGGTGGTGCCGCACAGGCGAAGGCAATATCGATATTGACGGCTACATCCGGAAGTTCATCGAGCTGTGCCCTGGCCGCGCGCTTTCCGCCGAAATCATCGTGATGCCGAATCCGCGCATGTTCGCGATTCACGATGCGAAATTCTGGGAGCCCTACAAGACCACGCCCGCCTGGGAGTATCAGCGCTTCCTCGATCTCGCTGAGAAAGGCGTGCCGCCCGCCGGCGCCGAGGCGCCCGCCGCGGGGCGCGGGGGCGGCCGGAGCCGCGGACCCGTCAGTCCGGAAGTGCAGGCGCAGCGTCTGGCCACGCAGCGCGAAGATCTCGAAGTCTCTATCCAATACACGAAGAAACTGCTCGCATTATGAAACACTCCTATCGCGCCGACCACGTCGGCAGTTTCCTGCGCCCCCCGGCGCTGCTCGCCGCGCACGCCGCGAAAGATCCGGCACTTCGCGAGCTCGAAGACCGCGCCATCCGCGATGTCCTGCAGCGTCAGGCCGACCTCGGTTTCACCATCAGCACCGACGGCGAATTCCGCCGCAGCACGTTCATGAGCGATTTCACGGATTCCGTGGATGGCTTCGCGCTCGGAGAAGAAGCGCTCGGCTATTCCTGGAAGAAGGATTCCTCGACCGCGACCGCGCCCAGCCATATCCCGGGCGTCGTCACAGCCAGACTGAAACAGCGGCGGCGCCTGACAGCGCTCGAAACCCCTTTCACGCTCGCCAACAGCCGAACCAACGTGAAAGTCACGCTGCCGAGCCCGAACCAGTTTCCGTATATCTCATTCAAAAAGGGCGTGACCGACAGGGTTTACCCGACGCGATCGGAGATGCTCGCCGACATCGTTTCCATTCTCAGCGGTGAAGCCGCCGCGCTCGGAGCCGACGGCGTCCACTACATCCAGATCGATACGCCGCGCTATTCGTACTTCATCGATCCCAAATGGCGCGAATGGGTACGCACGGAAATCGGCGTCGATCCGGACGCGGCGCTCGACGAAGCGATCGCCGCCGATAATGCTTGCCTGGATGCGGCGCGCGGTTCCGGCGCAACTCTCGCCCTCCATCTCTGCCGCGGCAATAATCGCGGCAACTGGTATGCACAGGGCGGCTATGACGCCATCGCCGAGAAGCTCTTCAGCGGACTGCGCGTCGATCGCTTCCTGCTCGAATTCGACGACGAGCGCTCCGGCTCATTCGAACCGCTCCGCTTCATACCGAAAGGCGTCACTGTTGTGCTCGGCCTTGTCAGCACCAAAAAGCCCGCTCTTGAAAAAGCCGAAGATCTGATCGCCCGCGTCGAGGCAGCGTCGAAATACGTGCCCTTCGAAAACCTCGCTGTCAGCCCGCAATGCGGCTTCGCTTCGGTCATGGAAGGCAACCCCGTGACGGAAGAAACGCAATGGGCCAAACTGAAGCTGGTCGCCGATACCGCGCGTCAAGTCTGGAAGTAGCGCGTGACGTGGGTGTCAGCCCGCTCAACCCAGGTAATTCCCGGAGATATACGTGTGCAGATGGCCAATCATGTCCTCCTGCACCGAAATCACCCACTTCATCAGATCGCCGATCGACACCATGCCGACGGCGGAGCCCTGCTCCACAACAACCAGATGCCGCAGCCTGTAAGTGGTCATCATGCGCAGGCAATCCTCCACGGTATCGTCGGGCGTCACGGTATTCGCGGGATAGGACATCACCTCGCCCACGGTCGTGTCTTTCGACGAGCGGCCCAACAGAATGATTTTGCGCGCGTAATCGCGCTCCGAAAAAATACCCAGCAATTTCTCCGGCCCCATGACGGCGAGCGCGCCGATGTCGCGGTCCGCCATCTGCTGGACGGCGCTGTAAACAGTCACTTCCGGCGCCACGGAAAACACTCCCCATCCCTTGCTTGCGAGAACGGAGTGAAGCGTATCGCTCAGCGGCATACCTGCCTCCTTTCATCGGACGAGTTCACGTTACTCCGTTCCCGAACCGGTAGCAAGCGCAAAAACGTAATTAGAGAAGGTTGTTTTTTTCGAGCATTTCCCGGATCGCGGGCCCTATCCTGAGGAATTCGTCATAGTCCGGACATTTCCGGAAATAGCCGTTGGCGATTCTTGCGCTTTCGCCCCGGTCTCCCGGCGAATCCGATGATGTGACCACCATCACGGGCAGCTTTTCGAATCGTGCGCTCGCGCGGATTCGCCGCAGTACTTCGAAGCCGTCAACGCGCGGAAGATTGATGTCCAGAATCACCACATCCGGCGCGGGGGAGCCGCCGTCATCCTCCGCTTTTTCGATGAATGAAATCGCCTGCTCTCCGTCGACCGCGGCGTACACTTCGACAGGAAGTTTCTCCGCGCGCATGGCTTCGCGAACCAGCAGCGCGTCCGCCAGATTGTCTTCAACCATCAGCACGTTCAGCCGCCGCCCGCTGGACTCGTCCGGCGTATCGCGGGATGCTGAAGTGGAAAGTGGCGCCGTGCCCGGCGGAAGACTCGACCCAGATTCGTCCCCCATAGCGTTCAACGACACGCTGGCAGATTGCCAGTCCCACTCCGGTGCCACTGTATTTCTGGTCGCGGTGAAGTCTCTTGAATACGCCAAAGATTTTCTCCTTGTACTGCGGGTCGATCCCGATCCCGTTATCGCTCACTGAAAACTGCCATGCCGCCCCCAGACTCACGGCCGATATATGAATCCTGGGCGGCTCTTCCGTCCGGTACTTGATCGCGTTGCTGATCAGGTTCTGGAGCACCTGCTGCAGATGCACCTGTCCGATGTAGATTCGCGGAAGCACGTCGTGCGTAACCGTGGCTCCGCTCTCGCGGATGGCTTCCGCCAGGCCCGCAAGCGTCTGCTGCAGAACCGCATTCGAATCCTGCAGAGAAACCTCCACATCCGCGGCGCCGGCCCGCGTGTAGGCGAGCAGGTCGTTGATGAGCATCGCCATCCGCCGCCCGCCTTCGGTGAGGAACCCGAGAAACTGTCTGCCGTCGGCGTCCAGAGCATCTTTGTACCGCCGGCCTACAATTTCGCTGTATATTGTAACGTTCCGGATGGGCTCCTGGAGATCGTGACTGGCTGAATAGGCGAACTGCTGAAGATCGTCGTTGGCCCGCCGCAGCGCCTCTTCTCTTTCTTTCTGCTCGTGGATGTCGGTGTTCGATCCGATCCACATCAGGATCTTCCCTTCCTCGTCGCGCATCGCATGAACACGCGTCAGGTGCCAGCGGTACTCTCCATCCGCTCGCCGGAAGCGGTGCTGGATATTGTACGGCTCGCCCGTCTCGAGCGCGCGCGCGCGAATCTCCTCATCCATATCCAGATCGTCCGGATGCAGAATGACGGCCCATCCCAGATGACGAAGCTCTTCAAACGAGAGACCCGAAAACTCAATCCACTGCTGATTGAAATAATTGACTTCTCCCTCCGGCGTTGCCGTGAAAATCTTCTGCGGCATCGATTCCGCCAGAAAGCGGAATCGTTCACGCGCCTTCTTCTCGTCGCGCAGAGCTTCCTCGCGATCGATCAGCGCGCGCGTCAGCCGGTTGTCCCGGGACTGGATGCCCGCCAGCATGGCGTTGAAGCCATCCGTCAGCAGCCCGAGTTCGTCCGCCGAAACTTTCCTGGCACGGATGCCGTAATCACCTGTCTCGGAAACGGCCGTGGTGACCTTCACCAGTTGCGCGATGGGGCCTTCGATGAGGCTCCGGAGACTGCGCGAAAGCAGCAGCGCGATCAGGCTCGCCACTAACAGGACGCTCACCACAATCGTTCCGTAGAGCTGGCGCCGCTCCGCGATTTCGCGCAGATCGTAAAGGAACATCAACGTGCCGATCGGCTTGCCGGCCATCGTGATCGTGTAGGCGACCGTGGCATCGCGGTCGCCGAAAAGCATCTCATCATGCCGCGCCGGCGGCGGACAAGGCTCGGGATCGCTCGCGCGAACGTAGCGCGCCAGCATCGTCCCATCCACCTCATAGAGGCAGGCAGTCACCAGATGCAGGCGCGCGCGCAACGCGCTCAGCGTTTCCGATGCGGACTTTGAATCGTTGAATTCGAGCGATGCCGTGCTGTTGCCCGCCGTGATCTGCGCCAGCGCCTGCAGGTCACGCCCGAGGTTCGCGCGGAACAGCACGGAATCGAATACCAATATCCCGAAACAGGCAAGCAGCATCGCCACGGCCGTGGTGGCCATGATGATGACCATCAGCTTTCGCCGGATGGGTGCGTCGCGGAATCGGGCGCCGGTCAGCATACTATCGAATCACCTTCTGGGCCACGGTGAGCAACCCAGAGCTGAGTTTCAGTCCGGATGCTTCCGCCGCCCGCCAGTTAATGTCAAACGTCACTCTCCGGTTATCGATGACGAAGCCAATCATTCCGCCGTTTCGCGCGAAGTCCGAACCCTCACCGACGGTCAGGACAGCGCGTCCCGGCTCTCCCGTGAAACGAGGACGATCCTGATGCTCGCCGATATAAAGGACCTGGCACGCGCCCGGCGCCGGCTCGCGCTCCAGCCGCTGGATCGCAATCTTCCGTCCGGCGACTTCCTCTCCCGCGACCACCTGGTTCAGCGTGGCCCCGAAAGGATCCGACCCCAGAATACAGATATTGAACGTTTCGTTCGTCCCCATCGCCGCCTGCGGCCACGCGACGAAGCGCGTGAACTTCAGCAGGTATGTAGCTTTGACCGCATACTCGAGCGAGCCGGGCGCGGACGCGCCCGCGTCCGTCATCGCAGCGAGCAGCGCCACGAGCACAACTACGCCAATTCGCCGCAAATGGAAGGTCACCTGCGCCACGTTAGTTGAGCGTAACCGCTTCTTTCGATTCCGACAAGCGGCCCCGGATCGCCCGCATCTTCAATATGCGACGGCTGCAGAAGATTTCGGCCCACAATGGAAATTTCCACCCGCGGAGCAGCCCGCCATCCGATTCGCGCGTCGGCCGTGGAATAAGCCGGGACAGGCCCCACCAGCAGGGCGCTTACGTACCGGTAAGTCAGGTCCACCTGAATTTTCTTCGAAACATCGAGCTCGGACTGAATCAGAGCCTGGTGTTGCGGACTTGCTCCCTGTATGCCGGTCGCGGTGCCTATGTCTCCGGAGTTCGGGGCTCCGTAGACGTTCATGTGGAGAAACGAGTAGCTGCCCCGCAGCCGCCAGGATTCGGTAGGGCGCCATTCGGGACTCACTTCAATGCCTTTCGTATACGCCAGAAGTCCATTGCCGAACTCCAGCGGAAGAAGGTAATGCGGCACAATCGGCATCGTGACTCCGGGAGCCCCTGTCTCAAAGAACGTCGTCCCCGTAAGCTCCTGATCGAACAAATCGTGATAGTGGTTGAAGTAACTGCTGACGTCCGCAAGAACGTGCTTGCCGAACAGCCTCCGGTATCCGAGTTCGTATCCGTTCATCTGTTCCGGAGAAAATCTGTCGTTCGCATTGAAGCGGCCCATCCATGGCGTGCCGTCGGGAAGGAAACCCACGAATCCCGAGAGAAAGAAATTCTCCTCCACGTCGGACGGCGTGCGCAGTGTGTGGGTGAATGCCGCCCATACAGTCTGTGTCCGGTCGAGAGTCCAGGAGAGCCTCACACTCGGCTCGTAGCCGATTCCATGCGTGAAGTTGGTGTGAAGCGCTTTGGTTCCAAGCGTGAGCGTCAGGCGCTTCGGAACGAGCGCGATCTCGTCCTGGAGAAACCCCGTCAGAAGGTAGTCCGTACGCGTCGCGGGAAGGAACGTCAATCCGGTGACCACCTGAATGTCGCGCACCGGCTCGAAACGCGTCCCGAGCCCCCAACTGACTTTCTGCCGCCCGAATTGAAGGTTCTGCAGGAAGTCGACATCGAACGTGTTGCGCAGCTCACCCAGATTCGGTTCGTGGCGATTTGTGCGGTCGTAGTAAACCTGGACCTGAATATCATTGCTCTGGCTGAGATTTCGTTGCCAGCGCGCCAGAACATTGCCGCCCGAAAGGAATTCGTTATCGTCAATGTTGTATTCGTACGGCGGAGTATATGCGCCGGCCTGCACACGCTCGCCGGCTTCTTCCTGGTAGATATCGCCCTGCAGGGTAAAGGCGCCGCTCCCCGTGTCGGCCCAATCCATACGAAAGCCGCCCTGCACGGAGCGCCAATCGTCGAAGTTGCCATTGTCCGGATGCAGTTCAGCGTCGCGGGTGAATGCCTTGCCGTAGAACCGGTAGTCGAAGTTCTTCCCGTTACCGCCGCCAAAGCGAGCGTTCAGGAATCCCTGCTCTTCATTACCGCCGCCCAGCGAAACAAATGTTCCACGCGTCTCACTCGCACTCTTCGTCACTACATTGACGACGCCGTTAACCGCATTCGGTCCCCATACCGTCGCGCCGGGACCGCGCACCACTTCAATGCGGTCCACATCTTCGAGCAGCGTGTCCTGCACTTCCCAGTAAGTGCCGTCGAACAGCGGCGTATAAACAGTGCGGCCATCGATGAGCACCAGCACCGATCGCGCCAGCCGTGTGCCGAAGCCGCGAATTCCGATTGACCAATGGTTCGCATCGATGCGCGCCACTTCCACGCCAGGCGCGAGACGAAGCGCTTCCGGAATGCTGGTCGCTCCCGAACGCCGAATGTCTTCGCCAGTGATGACAAAAACGGCCGAAGGAGAGTCGAATGCGGGCACGGGTGCCTTCGACGGTGTGGTGACTTCAATCTGTGCGAGTTCTTCCAGCGAGAGCTTTTTCAGCACTCCCGGATCCGAGAAATCGTCCGCGGGACGCGGCGTATCTGCATGCGCGGCAAAACCGAAAAAACACCCCCAGACCACAAGCAGGGCTGATGGGCGCTTGTAACCTGCGGACAATAAAGGGTGCAAGCCCAATTCTATCGAAGTGCGAAACCGCCAATTCATACGGCTGAAGACGTCAGTGTATGAAACGCTACCTGGATCGAAAATTGCTTAACGATACTGGCCCTGAACGGCATCCAGCACTGCGGAACCGGGGCAAAGCCTGTCGTAAGGCACCTGCGCGAGCGGGGTTTCCGACGTGTTGATCATCTCGTGCATGTCCGGGACGCTCTCATCGGCGTAAAGAATTCCCGTCACGACCTCATTCGGATGATCCCGCAGATACTGCATCGCGGCCAGACGGTCGTTCACTTGGTAGTTATCCGGCACGCGCGTGAAGTGGATGACGCTGCCGTCATGCATCGTCACATTCGTGCCGCCCAGCTTTGCAATATCGGCGACAATCTCGTGCTGCGGCGGCACGAAGTTTGCTTCGGTCGCTTCATGCAGATGCTGGCGCGTATAAAGATAGCTGCGCGTGGAGCCTTCATGATCGTTGAACGTCACGCAGGGCGAAATCACATCGATCAGCGCGAGCCCGCGATGCTTCAGTCCAGCCATGAGGATCGGAATCAGATGCTCTTTGTCGCCTGAGAAGCTGCGTGCCACAAACGTCGCGCCGATGCTGAGCGCGAGCTGCACCGAATCGATCGGCGCCATCAGATTGGCCTCGCCCTTCTTGCTCTTCGAGCCCACATCCGCTGATGCCGAGAACTGTCCCTTGGTCAGGCCGTAGACGCCATTGTTCTCGATCACGTACAGCATGTTGAGATTGCGCCGGATGGCGTGGCAAAGATGGCCGAGCCCGATCGACAGGGAGTCGCCGTCACCCGAGATCCCGATGTAAGTCAGATCGCGGTTGGCCGCGCTCGCACCGGTCACAATCGCCGGCATGCGGCCGTGCGCCGAGTTAAAGCCATGCGCCCCGTTCACGAAGTAGGTCGGCGTTTTCGACGAGCAGCCGATGCCGCTCATCTTCGCGATCATGTGCGGCGGAATCGAAAGCTCCCACAGCGAGCGGATCAGCGCGCCCGTGATGGAATCATGTCCGCAGCCGGCGCAGAGCGTCGACATCGTCCCTTCGTAGTCGCGGACCGTCAGGCCCACGTCATTGCGCTTCAGACTGGGATGCGCTACACGCGGCTTAGCGATTGACGGCATTGAGTTCCTCCACTTTGCGCGGCGTCTTCCGTGCTTTTGATCCCCTCGGCCCGTTCGATGAACCCGCCTCGCTTTCGGCTGGCGAATCACCGGTGAGCTGCTTCTCCACGGCCTCGATCACGGAACGCGCGCTCAGCGGGAATCCGCCGTAAATCAGGATCGAGCGCAACTGATCTTTCTGAGCACTGGTTTCGAGCAGCAGCAGCGTGCGAAGCTGCGCATCGCGATTCTGTTCCATCACGAAGCAGAACTCGTGATCGGCCAGGAACTT
>Ga0134125_10001316_pt1 | contig 30624 bp, 25 predicted proteins | sample KB31751_FD_96464 | JGI IMG/M metagenome (GOLD analysis project Ga0134125, IMG submission 96464) | Terrestrial soil microbial communities with excess Nitrogen fertilizer from Kellogg Biological Station, Michigan, USA - KB3-175-1 | ecosystem: Environmental > Terrestrial > Soil > Unclassified ... | reverse complement strand
CTACAACGGTTCACAGGAATTTTATAATGATTTTGGAAATTTTGATGTAACCATTACTGTCCCGACAAAATATGCCGTTTGGGCAACTGGCGACCGGCAAAACCCTTCAGATAATTTCAGTAAGAATATTTTAGATAAAATAAATACAGCTTCACTTTCTACAGATATTATTCATGTTATCGATTCTTCTGATTATATCAAAAATGATGTTTTTAAAAGTGATGCAACCGGTATTTGGAAATTTTCTGCAACAAATGTTACGGACTTTGCATTTGCATTAAGTGATCATTATTTATGGGATGCGAGTTCCATTTTGGCAGATTCAGCAACAGGGCGGAGAACAGTTGCAGAAGCGGCTTTCAACAAAATTCATAAAGATTACTTTGATGTTGCCAACCAGGCGCATCAAACTGTCTATTTGACGAGTCATTATTATCCAAAATATCCATTTCCCTTTAATCACATTACTGTTTTTGACGGCACAGATCAGATGGAATATCCGATGATGGTAAATGATAATCCAACGCCAACGCATAAAGATGCAGTGCAATTAACAACCCATGAAATTTTTCATTCTTATTTTCCCTTTATGATGGGGATCAATGAAACGCAATATGCCTGGATGGATGAGGGCTGGGCAACGATCGGAGAGTCGGTTCTTTCACCAAAAATGGGCGAGCCGGAAGATGAAGGAATTTTCAGTAAAACCCGCTATGAGCGCATATCAGGCACGGATGCTTATGTTCCTTTGATCACCAATACCAAAGAATACACCGGTACTGCTTATCTCGCCAATTCTTATGGAAAAGGAGGATTATGTTATTATGTTTTACAGGATTTATTGGGTGATGAAATTTATTTCAAATCGCTGCATCAATACATGGATGATTGGAAAGGAAAACATCCGACACCGTATGATTTCTTTTATAGTTTTAATAAAACAAGCGGTAAAGATTTAAACTGGTTTTGGAACCGTTGGTTTTTTGGGTGGGAATATCCTGATCTATCGATTAAAAAAGTTGAAAAAGACAAGAATGGTTTTAAAATTACCATTGAAAATAAAGGCGGATTACCGGTTCCTGTTTACTTAACTATTTTTTCAGGAGATGGCAAAAAATCAATTGAAAAATATACAGCAGAAGTTTGGAAAAATGCTGATAAAGAAAAAACATTCGTCATTTCAAAACCTTTTTCCTCGATTGGGAAAATTGAATTAGGAAATGAATTGATTCCCGATAAATATCAAAGCAATAATAGCTGGAAGGCACAGAAATGAGAATGAAAAAGAGATAAATTTGTTCGTCTACTACAAATTCAGATCTTAGAAAAAAAATACTTACTTTTGGCGTTAGTAATTTAAAGCGAGAGTATGATTATATCTTTTGGTAATTCAGATACTGAGGAGATTTGGTTCGGAAATCGTGTAAAAAAGTTGCCAAATGAAATCCAGAACATAGGAAGGCGAAAACTTAGAATGTTGAATAACTCCGTTAATTTAAATGATTTAAAAATTCCACCTTCAAATAGATTAGAAAAACTATCCGGAACTTTAAAAGAATTTTATAGTATTAGAATTAATGACCAATGGAGAATTATTTTCAAATGGAAGGCTGGAAATGCGGATGGGGTTAAAATTATTGACTATCATTAAATATTTATAAAATGGCAAGACTTAAAAATATTCATCCAGGCGAAGTCCTTTCAGAAGAGTTTCTTGCGCCTTTTAATATAACCGCTTATAAACTGGCAAAGGATATTGAAATTCCTCAAACCAGGATTTCAGAAATCATAAAAGGCAAACGCAGGATAACGGCTGATACTGCTTTGAGATTAAGTAAATATTTTGGAAATTCTGCTAAATTCTGGCTTGGTTTGCAGAACGATTTCGATATTGAAGAGCAATTATCAGCACATGGAACAATACTGAAATCTATTAAAGCATTAAACGTTGTATAATAAAAAACTGATTTTTTTTAATTTCTGAGAATAAAATTTATAAGCAACCCATTTCTAATTAACAAAACGTGCGATTTTAAAATTCTAAATGTTCCAACTCCTCATAAAAAGACTGGCTTATGGTGTTCTTGTATTAGCAGGCGTTGTCGTAGTTGTGTTTTTTATTTTCCAGGCATTTGGCGATCCTGCACGGATGGTTTTGGGTCAAACTGGAGATAAGCAAACAATGGATAACATTCGTAAGGAATTGTATCTCGACCAGCCAAAATGGAAACAGTTTGTTTTTTATGTAAATGATATTTCACCGATCAGTATCGATACAAAAGAAGAAATAATACAAAAAGATTTGCATGGCTTTTTTATTTCGATTGGAGGAAATGAAAAATTAGGCATTAAGATTCCATATTTAAGAAGAAGTTATCAAACTAAAAAACCGGTAACAGAAGTTTTGATGGAGGCCTTGCCGGGAACGATTTTGCTCGCTTGTGCTGCCATGTTATTTGCCATTATTGTCGGGATATTTTTAGGAATCCTTGCGGCGGTGAAACAAAATACCTGGCTGGATACAACCTCTGTTTTTGCCAGCGTTATTGGCATTTCAGCGCCTTCATTTTTTATGGCAATTGTCATCGCTTATGTATTTGGATTGGTACTGCACGATTATACGGGCTTGTCGCTTACGGGAAGTTGGTTTAATATTGACCAGGTGACCGGAAAGCGATATCTTACTTTGCAAAATCTCATTCTTCCTGCATTGACTTTAGGTATTCGCCCGCTTTCCATTATAACCCAATTGACAAGAAGTTCGATGCTCGATACGCTCAACCAGGATTATATCAGAACCGCTTATGCAAAAGGATTAAGCAAAAGAAAAGTAGTGCTTCATCATGCACTTAGAAACGCTATAAATCCTGTATTGACGGCTATTACAGGCTGGTTTGCTGAATTGCTCGCGGGTGCTTTTTTTGTAGAATATATTTTCGGCTGGAAGGGAATTGGAAAAGTAACCGTGGATGCTTTGGAAAAACTTGATTATCCCGTGGTAATGGGTTCTGTGCTTTTCGCGGCAACGATTTTTGTGCTCATCAATATCCTGGCAGATGTGTTATATGGAATTATTGATCCAAGGGTGAAGATGAAATAGAGAGTGGTTTGAGTGCTATTGTTTTATTGAATCCGCAAGTTCTCTTTTATCTAAAATATTCCAGCAGAATAATTGCAATTCCTAAAAGAATTTCAAAGACCATAATGTAGTCAAAATATTTTCCTGCAGAACCAACTTTCACTTTCGAATACAATCTTCCCAAACCAGAAAAGATCACAACGAGGCCAATAAAATAAATCAGGTCATTAATTTCATGAAAATTAAAAACGACATACGCCATCAGAAATCCAAGACTAAAATAAATGCCACTCAAAAATCTGAAAAGATTATCTAATGTTGGAGTGAGAACTGCCCGATCTGCAAGAAATGAACCGGCGCCTTTTAGTAATAGATTCATACCTCCCAGCAAACAGATGAGTGCTACAATGCTCAATAAAATTTGCAATGCGATGTCCATGATGATTGTTTATTTAGTTAGAAATTTTTGGCTCTCTAAAATTAAGTAAACAAACAGTATGTGGACGATTTTAATTTTAACAGCATCTATTTATAGTTTTAAAACAGTCTTCCCTGTTCTCCTGGTCTTCTGAAATCTGACATATTCATTTTCCATCTATCGCCATTCATTCCATATAATTTTCCATATTTTTTATATTGCTGGCTTACTATTTCAGCGATGCTTCCTTCTCCGCGCATCCTCAATCCCCAACGGGTATCGTTTACTTTTCCATCATGACTAGCCTCTATCAGGTGCCATACTTTATCGGCACGGTCAGGAAAATTTTTATACAACCAGTCATGAAATAAGAATTTGATAGCTCCATTCAAACGAATGAAAGTATAAGCCGTAAATTTTGCTCCGGCTTCGCTTCCTGCTTTCATAATCCTTTGCATTTCATGTTCATTCAATCCCGGAATCATCGGCCCCATCATGATTCCCATATGAACGCCAGCCGCCGTTAATTCTTCTATCACTTTTAATCTTTGTTTTGCAGTTGCAGTTCTTGGCTCCATTACTCTTCGAAGGTCTTCATTAAAAGAAGTGACAGAAACCATCGCGGAAACCAAATTTTTTTTCGACATTTCCTGCAGAATGTCTTTGTCTTTTAATATCCAGGAGTTTTTAGTAAGAATTCCTACAGGCTGATTAAATTCATTGCAAACTTCAAGCAAGCCACGTGTCAATCTATAATTTTGTTCGGCCGGCTGATAGCAGTCTGTATTGCCGCTAAGCATGATTGGATGGGGATCCCATTTGGGATGCATCAATTGTTTTCGAAGCATTTGAGGCGAATTGATCTTCACAATTATTTTTCTTTCAAAGTCCAGACCCGCACTGTAGCCCCAGTATTCATGCACGTTTCGGGCATAACAATAAATACATCCATGCTCGCAGCCTGCATAAGGATTCATGCTGTACATCATTCCCAGGTCGGGGCTTTCCACCTTATTCACAATTGTTTTTACATTTTGTTCAATGTACTGTGTGTTTACATTTGGTTTTTCCCAATCGTCAATCGATTCAATTTCTTCTTTAGATTCCTCGGTTTTTAAAAACCGGTTGGAAGTATTGAATTGCGCGCCACGACCGGATAAATATTGTTGTTGTTCTTCTTTTTGTTCAGGCGCTACTTTAAAATGATCTTGTTTTAATTGTGTTTTCATAGATGATTTTTTTTATTGAAACAGCTTCGATGGTTCTTAATTTTTCTAAATAAATAATTCAATTTGTTGACCTTTTGCAGATAAATTCAAAAAGTCGAACCGTTGTACATACTGGTATTTTTCGCCAGGTTTTCGTTTCATCAACAGCATATTATCTGCTACAAATCTTCCTGTGAAATGACTGTTACTGTATTCGAGCCATCCTTTTTCGTATTGCCACGGCAATAATTTTCTTGCAACTGTTAGATGAGGATTATCCATAAAATGTGGCTTATTTTCTTTATTTAATGCCATTAGATGTTGTACAGGTTTCAATTCTTTAAGCAAGTTTTTAACCTGTAGTTTTGATTCTACATTAATAAATATGGTATGGCTGGGGAAACTGCCATAATCCTTTAAATCAACTTTAAAAGGACGATAACTCATCGCTATTTTATTTAGATGACTCACCAGCCGGTCCTCTCTCATTTCAAATTGTATAAAATTTACGAGGGTGATATGGGGTTTGGAATAAAACGCAGACGGCGCCTTATACTTCTCAGAAAATTCTTTTTTTACCTGTACAATTTTATTGCGTAAATCCTCGTGTGGATTTAGTACAAGCAGATATTCACTATAATTATATCCGGGTATTTGTGGGATTGTTTTTAAGTCCATAATTGATAAAATAATTTGTGAGCGAAATATTTTAGTGTAAATTTACTAAATATTTTAGTATTTAATCAAATTCTTTTTATGCAAAACGATCAGTTTTATTCTGCCGGATATAAGGGGACAAAGACTTTTAGCCAACATGAAGTGCGAACAGCAAATGCAACAGGTTTTGGCGCCGCTGCAGATGATTATATGGAACGGGGTATTGATCTCAATGAAGAACTTATTCATAATAAGCCAGCAACTTTTTTTATGCGCGTTAGCAGCGATGCTATGAAAGCATCAGGAATTTATATTGGAGACGTGGTAATTGTGGATCGCTCTTTAAAAGCGGCCAATGGAAAAGTAATTATTGCCACATTTGGCGGGGAAATGCTTATCAGACGGTTTGAAAAAGTAAATAATAAAGTGCGATTGCTCGCCGATAATAATTTGTCTCCGATAGATGTTGATTCAACCTGTGATGGTTTTGCTGTCTGGGGCGTTGTCACTTATGTTATCCATAAACCATAATTTGATGTTATGGAGAAGGAAGAAAAAAAGTTTAAGGCCATTGTTGATTGCAATAGCTTTTATTGCTCATGTGAAAGGCTTTTCCGTCCCGACTTGCAGAAGAAGCCTGTAGTGGTATTAAGTAACAACGATGGTTGTATTATTTCACGAAGTGATGAAGCAAAACTTTTGGGTGTTGAAATGGCCGGTCCATATTTTATGGCAAAAGACCTGATCGAGAAAAATGATGTTGCTACTTTTTCCTCCAATTATAATTTATATGGTGATATGAGCAAACGGGTTATGGACACTTTAAAAATGCTGGTGGGCGAAGAAAATGTAGAAGTTTATTCGGTTGACGAAGCCTTTTTAAATGTTCCCACAAGTGATATAAATCTTTTTAATGATTATGCATTGCATATCAGGAAAGTTGTAGAACAATGGACAGGAATTTCAGTATCTGTAGGTATTTCGACTACAAAAACACTGGCTAAAATTGCCAATCATGTGGCTAAAAAAAATAAAGCCGCCACAAAATGTATTTATACACTTATTCATCCGGATAAGATAAGAGAAGTATTAAAAATGACACCGGTTTCAGAAATATGGGGCATCGGAAGAGCGAATGCAGAAAAACTGGTGAAATGGGAGATAGCAAATGCATGGGATTTAAGTAATATGCATGAAGATTGGGTACGAAAACATCTTGGGGGAGTTGTGGGAGTAAGACTGGTAAAGGAATTGAAAGGAATTCCATGTATCGAAATGAAAAACGAACTGATCACAAAAAAAATGGTTACAACCTCACGAATGTTTGGGAAAAATGTAAAGCAATTAAGCGACATAAAAGAAGCTATTTCCACTTACATTTCAAGAGCCGCAGAAAAACTCCGCCGGCAATATTGTGCAGCTTCTGTCATACATATTTTTATGGTAGCAAAAGAAGAAAGTCATTCCGTCACTTTCAGTCATGGCGCAACAATCAGCGCTTCTGCAACTTTGCCTATGGCAACTTCTGTTACTAATGAATTAATTGCTTCGGCCTTGCAAATGACTGAAAGAATTTTTAAACCGGGACGGGAATATAAAAAAGCAGGTGTTATCCTCAGTGGAATTGTTCCTGATCATTCTATTCAAAGTAATTTATTTATGCCTGCCGCTGCAAACAACAAACGACTTTTGATGGATACGCTGGATAATCTGAATTTCAGTATGCGAAATGATATTATAAAATTTGCATCGTCAGGAGTAAAAAATGATTGGAAAATGAGACGGGAATTTCATTCACCAAAATACACTTCACGCTGGGACGAATTGAGGAAAGTAGATTGAGGAATGTAAGAATTATCTAAAGCGGATTATCCCATTGAAGTTGGAAAAATTTCTTCCGGAACTTTATGCAAATCTTCCGGAATTTTTAATTTTCCTGCTAATAAAGCGGTACCAAAACCAAGCAAAGCAATGAAGACAAATGACCAGCGCAAACTGATCATCTGGGCAATAAACCCGATAGCAGGAGGACCGATTAAAAACCCAAGAAAACCAACGGTAGAAACAGCTGCCAGCGCCGCTCCGGCAGACATCGTTGTAGATTTTCCTGCAAGTCCATAGACAATCGGAACCACGGAAGAAACGCCAAAGCCAACAAGCAAAAAACCTACTGTCGCAGAAATCAAATAAGGGAAAATAACCGAGATCAGCAAGCCGCTGCTGATCATCGTTCCACTGATTTCCAACATACGTTTCACGCCAAATTTTGTAACGAGCCAATCTCCTATAAATCTTCCTAACGCCATTGTGCCTGTAAAAGCTACATAGCCGAGAGTGATCAAAGTAGCAGGAGCTTCAACAATTTTTTTGAAATAAACTCCGCTCCAGTCCGACATGGCGCCTTCGCACAATAAACAACAAAAAGCAATCATCCCAAGCATCATGAGTTTTTTGTCAGGCTTCACAAATATTTTCTGTGATTGATGTTTGTTGGCATCATGAGGCAAAGTAAATTTATAAGAAATCAGAACGAGTAAAATGACAAAGCTGCAAACGATTGAAAAATGAAAGAAAGGAGAGAAGCCTTCTGAAATAAAAAATGTGCCGGTTACTGCGCCGGTAAAACCTGCAAGACTCCAAAATCCGTGAAAAGAAGCCATAACGGATCTTCCATATAAACTTTCCACTCCGACAGCTTGTGTATTCATTGCAATATTGATTAGATTGCCAATGATGCCGAAAAAAAACAGACTTAATGTTAATTGAGTTACTGATGCTGAAGATGCAAGCAGCAGAAGGATGAGCGGATAAATTATCGAGCCACTCACCATCATCGGTCTGCTTCCGAAGCGGGAAACCAGCCACCCGGAAACAGTAAGGCTAACCATCAAACCGGCAGGCAGGGCAAAAAGTACGCCTCCCAAGGCTCCATCGCTTAAATGTAATTTTGCCTGGATAGCAGGAATGCGGCTTGCCCATGTTGAAAAAGTAAGTCCTTCAATAAAGAAAAAAAGACTGGTAGCGATACGGTATTTCCGGAAAAGAGTGGTTTTATAATTGGGTTCCTGCAAAAGATTTATAAGCTTAATGGTTACTGTTAATTGGTTTAATATTTTTAACTCATAAATCTCTCAACTCATGCTCTATCGAAAATGCATTTGTTTTCCTGAGATAACTACTATTTATTTTTTCATCAGTCGCTTTCTTCTTCCTCAAAGTATTCAGGCAATTCTAAAACTTTTATCGTTTGGATAGCATTTCCGGCAATTCCACGCAAAGAATTGTACATGAAGTTAGTGTTATTCAAAACCTTTTGCAATTGTTTTTCACGTTTTTTCCAATGTCCCATAATGGAACGTCTTTCTGTTTCCAGGTCAATTTTCATTTGTGTATATCCTTCAATAATTCCTTCAACTTGTAATTTAAATTCATTACTCGTCAGGTAATCATAAAGTAATACCATTTTATCGCCTTTATTTTCCTGTGAGGAAAGGGCGAGATCCAGCGCAATGATATGTTCGCGGATCACGTGACATAATCCTTTGAATTCTTCATAAGAACAAATCCAAACTCCTTCTCTTAAACCCATTCTTTCCATACCGGCCGGCATGGTATCTGTAACAAAAATTCCAATGTTAGCGCCGTGTTCACGAATATCATTTTTAAATTTTTCGATCCAGCCTTTTCCAAAGTCTTTCGTTCTTTTGCTTTCATAATAAATGCAGCCACATGCTTCTTTTGATTTGGTATTGACCACCTGCCTGCAATCTGCTCCCCGCGCACCTTTCTTCACTTCCTGGATGGTATCTAAAGGGAAATTGCTCCGCAACCATTCTTCAATCGCCAGTTCCTGGATTTCACCCTGCAATTGCATCGAACCCTGTTCCTGCTTCCGGATCATTTCTTCCGTAAGTTTTTTTTGATCTTCAAGCTGCTTTTGCAATTCTTTCAGCACCAACTCATTTTTATCCTGTTCCGCTTTTTTGATTTTATCTTTTTCAATCGACAGCGTTTCATTCAAAACTCTCTGCGCTTCTGCTTCAATCGCTGATTTTAATTCGTCTTTTTCTCTTTTCAGTTTTTCAACTTCAGCTTTACTTTTATTGAGTTCTTTTAACTGCTCGGATTTCTCATTGAGCTCTTTCTGCAATAATAAAAATTCGTCAGACTTTTCCTTCTCGATTTTATTTTTTAGAAAAGTTTCCAACGATTTTCTTTCTTCCTGCAGCTTCGCATTCAATCGCTCCTGGAACAACTCATTTTCCTTCTGTTTTTTCTTTTCAAATGCATCTTTTTCATTCTTCAGATCTTCCGATTGCTTTTGAAAATTTTTCCTTTCTCTTTCCAGTTCCAGGTTGAATTTTGCCTGCAATTCAGTTTGCATCTGCTTGTATAAAATACTGTTTACATCTATTTGTGTATGGCAGTTAGGACATTCAATTTTTGTTTCGGTGCTCATAATTTCGAAAGTTGGATGAGATCAATAATTAGGGGTCGGTGTTTTGAAGAGCCGCGTCAAATTTATTAATTAAATGTTGATTGAAAAGGCAGTGTTGATAAAAAGAAAGAGGGGAAATGCAACGTTATCTGAATTAATAGTGTCAGAGAAATTAAAATGACACTTTTCAAAAATAAATCTTTTTATCGCTTGATCCTTTTAACTGGAATTCCTTTTCTTTTAGGTTGTACAAAATACAAACTTGAATCGATCAATAATAACTCTGCCACACTTTATAATTGCAGCTCAAGCTCAACCGAACCTTATATTTGTTTTGATTCTTTAATAACTGATAGCCGCTGTCCAAAGCCAGGAGTATGTTTTTGGTCAGGAACGGCAGTAATTAAAGTAAGTTTTCATGAAAAGGACAATGTACACACTTTTAAAATGTCTCTCAAAGGTTTTCCATCTATCGGTTATCCTAATGATACTGCTATTGCCGGCTATAGAATCGTGTTGATTGATTTAACCCCGTATCTTGATTTTACTGTGCCTTCGCAAGCATCGGATATCCGGGCAACATTTAATATCATTCAGTAGTATAAAAAGCTGGTCAATCTTATCGGGAAAAAAATTATAATATAAGGCCTTTGAATCTATTCGTAATAAGCTAATAAGGTTTTCAGCGGGGAGAGTTCGCTTCTTGGCCAATAAAAATTTGATTTACTTATCTGTTTACTGTTTCAAAAATTATTTTCTCTTTTTTAGTCATAGAAAAAATTTATTCTATCTTTATTTTTTCGATACAAATTTTTTACAAATAATCTTTTTGCAGGAAACCATTAAATACAGTGAAGAAGAATTGATTCAATTGCTCAAAAGCGCTGATCAATCCGCCTTTAGTTATTTGTATGACCATTATTCCGGAGCCTTGTATGGAGTTATTTTTAAAATAATTGGCGAACGGGCCTTGGCAGAAGATATTCTTCAGGAAGCATTTGTAAAGATCTGGAACAATTTTTCTTCGTACGATTCTTCAAAAGGCCGCCTGTTTACCTGGATGCTCAACATCACCCGAAACTTAACAATTGATACACTCAGAAGTAAAAGTTATAAAAAACAATCAAAAATCCACGGAAGCGAAAATGCCGTAAATTATGCGGGCAATAATGTCAATGAAAATGAAAAGTTTGATGCGATGGGAATCAGGAAACAAACCTTGCTGCTCAAAGAGGATCAGAAACAAATAATTGATATGGCTTATTTTGATGGATTTACACAGGAAGAGATTTCGAAGAAATTGGGAATACCATTAGGAACCGTAAAAACAAGAATGAGAACAGCAATATCTGTTTTAAAAAAATTAGTACAACCTTAAATTGAATAAACAAGAATTCATATCATCCGGTTTGCTCGAGCTTTATGCAATGGGGATTTCTTCAGCAGAAGAAAATAAAATCGTTGAGCAGCATCTTCAGGAATTTCCGGAATTGAAAGACGAACTGAAGGAGATAGAAATGTCTCTTGAAAATTATGCGCAGGCAAATGCAGTGCAACCTGCTGCGCACGTAAAAGAAAAATTATTCAACCAGCTTTTTACAAAAGAGGGAGGTGATGAGAATAATGAAGCACCGGTAATCTCTATAAATAAAAAATATCGTCGCCCGGTATTTTATAAGTTTATTGCAGCAGCAGTTTTCATTTTATTGATAGGAAGTATTGTTCTTAATTATAGTTATTACGAAAAATATCACCAGCTGAATGATGAATTGGCAAATGCTCAGCAAAAACTGGATGAACAGGAAAAATCGACCCAGGCAATGAGCCATGATTTGGACGTGATGACAAATAAAAATGCGTTGCCTGTTGTATTGAATGGTACCCAAAATGCACCAGATGCAGTTGCTAAAATATTCTGGATGAAAAATACGGGCGAAGTTTATATTGATCCTAAGAATCTGCCAAACGTGCCGGAAGGAAAGCAATACCAGCTTTGGGCAATCGTTGACGGAAAACCTGTTGATGCCGGGCTAATCGAAACAAGTAAAGGCACTTATCATATTCAGAAAATGAAATCCTTTGGCAATGTTCAGGCCTTTGCCATTACTCTGGAAAAAGCAGGTGGAAGTCCGACACCGACGATGAATGAAATGATTGTTAGCGCTAAGATGTAAAAATGGATTTGCTACTTCAATAGTTTTTCTGACTTCTTCTCTACTTCTTCTTTCATTTGATTTTTGAAATCCATCAATTTTTTTGAAAGTTCTTTATCAGAAGTACCTAAAATTTCTGCTGCCAATATTCCCGCATTTTTTGCAGCATTAAGAGCTACAGTAGCGACCGGAACGCCGTTTGGCATTTGTAAAATGGAGAGAACAGAATCCCATCCATCTATGGAATTGGAAGATTTTATCGGTACACCAATTACCGGAATTGTTGTAAGCGAAGCAATCATTCCGGGAAGATGTGCAGCGCCACCCGCACCTGCGATGATCACTTTTAACCCACGCTCAACGGCAGTTGTAGCATATGTTGCCATTTTCAATGGTGTGCGATGAGCAGAAACAATATCTAATTCATAAGGAACACTGAATTGCTTTAAAATTTCAGCAGCAGCTTGCATAATATTTAAATCGCTGTCGCTTCCCATGATAATCCCAACAAGAGGTTGTTTTGATTTTGCCATTGAATTAATTTGAACAAATATAGTTCAAGCTTTTATTTTAAAACGAAATCTGAACTAACATTCAACCATCGGCTTTCAGGCTTCAATTAAAGATTTGCAATATCTCCATCCAGCAATGCCACAGTTGCTTCAGCTATTTTTGCCTGGTAAAGGGCATTGTACAATCGGTTTTTTGCATCGTTATAGCTGATCTGTATTTGCCGAAGTTCTACTGAAGTAATGTTTAATTTTTTATAACGCTCTGTGGCGATATTAATATTTTCTGTTGCCAGAACCAGGTTATTTTTTTCAAGCTCTATTGATTTCAGTGCATTATTATAATTGATGTATGCATTGGTAAGAGCCGTTTCAATATTATTTTTTGTTTGATCAATGGTAATCTTTTGATTTTTTATTTGAATATCACTGATCTGCAATTGTTTTTTAACTAAAATTCCATTGAACAATGGGACCGTAATTCCTACTGATCCTGAAGGCCCGTATGTTTGATTGAAAAGTGTAAAACCTGCGCCATTGCTGTTTCTTGCGAAATTATAAAAGCCGTTTAAATCAACAGATGGAAGTCGCGCTGCATTGATTTCTTTTTTTTCCTGTGCCAATACCAATAACTGGCTGTTAGCAAGAAGCACATCCGGGTTTTGCTTTGCAATTTTGGTTTGAACAGCAGCATAAGCCGGCAAAGGCACTACGACAATAGTATCAACAACGTTGTAAGAAGTATCAGGATTTTTTCCCAGCAGATTATTCAGAGAAGATTTGGCAACAGCAATGGAATTTTGCAATGAAAGCAAATTTGAACGCTGTTCATTCAGATCTACCTGCGCTTCCAGCACTTCATATTTTGCTCCGGTTCCGATCTCGAATCTCCGCTCGGCAAGGTTATAGCGATCGGTATATAAAACAATTTGTTCCAGAGTAGCTTTTTTTTGTTCCTCCAGCGTTACAATATTGTAATAGGAACTGATAACATTAAAGACGGTTTCATTCAGGTTTTTTCTGAAAGAATATTCGCCGCTTCGTTCTAACTCTTCCAGTCTTTTCTTGGTGGCAAACATTTTGAATCCGTCAAAAACGCGCCAGTTTACTGCAATTCCTGCATTAAGATTTTGAGTAGTATTTCCGTTTTTCCTGGTAACAGTGCCATTGCTTAATTTTTGCTCCAGGTTATTAACTCCAACAGCTTTTGCGGCGGTTGCGCTTATAAGTGGGATAGCGCCTGCATTTGCCCAATTGTTATTGATCGTACCTATTTCAATTTCATTTTTACTGATGATGATTCCATAATTATTTTCAATGGCAATCTTTACAGCATCCTGCGCTGTCAGCAACGAATCCTGCGCACGAACAGAAAAATCAAGAAGCAAACTAAAACCAAAAATCAAGAATAAAAATTTATAACAGCGCTTCATTCAAAGGTTGTTTTTTACGTGAAAGAAAAGCATACATTGCAGGCACCACATACAATGTCAGGATCAGTGAAAATAAAATTCCACCAACGATCACAACTCCCAATGGCACACGGCTTGTAGAGGCATCTCCTATCGAAAGCGCCAGCGGTAATGCGCCAAGAGACATGGCCAGACTGGTCATTAAAATCGGGCGCAAACGCAGATAAGCAGACTCAACAACCGCATCAATTTTCTTCATGCCGGCATCTCTTTTTTGGTTGGCAAATTCAACGATCAGAATTCCATTTTTTGTAACCAGGCCGATCAGCATGATCATTCCGATCTGAGAAAAAATATTAAATGTTTGCCCAAAGATCCAAAGCGAAAGCAAAGCTCCTGCCAACGCCAGGGGCACTGTGATCATAATGATAAACGGATCCACAAAGCTCTCAAATTGGGCGGCAAGAACCAGGTAAATCAGGATCAATGCAAGCACAAAAGCAAAAAGTGTGTTTCCCGAACTTTCTGAATAATCCCTGGAAGTGCCGCTTAGTGCTGTGGTGAAAGTTGGATCTAATAATTTTTTAGAGATGCGCTCCATCTCTTTAATTCCATCTCCAACAGTGTAACCCGGTTGAAGACCTGCAGAAATGGTAGCTGATTTATACCTGTTGAAATGATAAATGGTCGGAGGTGCCGATGCCTCAGAAATAGTAACTAAATTATCAAGACTTATGTTTTGACCAACATTATTTTTCACCATGATTTTGCTGAGATCATTCGGATCATCTCTGTCGCTTCGATCTACTTGTCCGAGCACCTGGTATTGTTTTCCTGATTTCAAGAAATAACCAAGCCTTCTGTCGCTATAAGCAAGTTCAAGAGCCTGGTTAATATCATCCACACTTATTCCTAATTCACTTGCACGAAGCCGGTCAATGTTCACCCGTAATTCAGGTTTATTAAATTTTAAATCCGCGTCGACGCCTTGTAAAACAGGGCTTTTTTTGGCTTCATCTAAAAATTCAGGAAGCACTTTTCTGATTTTATCAAAATCATTGTTTTGAATTACAAATTGAACCGGCTGACCGCCGCGACGATTGGTAGAAATAGTTTCTTCCTGGCTCGCAAAAGCTCTTCCCTGTGGGAAGTTTTTCAAATTCTTGTTGACCATTTCTACAATTTGTTGTTGCGATCTGTTTCTGTCTTTTGGATCAGTAAGCATTACATTAAAGAAACCACTGTTGACAGAACCTCCGCCAAATCCCGGAGCGGTAAGGCTTATAAGCATTGTCTTTTCAGGAATCGAATCAGTTAAGAAAGTATTCAGTGTGTCCATGTAAGAATCCATGTAATCGTATGAAGTACCTTCAGGAGCAGTAACGCTTAAACGAAACTGGCTGCGATCTTCCAACGGAGCAAGTTCTGAAGGAAGTCCTTTGAAAATAAAATAGATTAATCCTAAACAAACTGCCACCAAAGCAAGCGCTACCCATTTTACTTTCATAAATGCGGCAAGGCTTTTTTTGTAACCATTTTCCATTGCCTGGAAGAAAGGTTCTGTTTTTCTATAAAACCAGGAATGGCCAATCTTTTTATGAGTCAGTTTTACATTCAGAACGACGGTTAATGTCAATGAAACGAATGCTGAAATGAGCACGGCCCCTGCAACTACAATTCCAAATTCACGGAATAATCTTCCCACAAAGCCCTGCAGAAAAACAATCGGTAAAAATACAATTGCCAGCGTAATAGAAGTAGAAATAACAGCAAAATAAATTTCTTTGGAACCTTCTTTTGCCGCCTGGTATTTATTCATTCCCGCTTCTATTTTCTTGAAAATATTTTCCGTGACCACAATACCGTCATCCACTACAAGTCCCGTTGCCAATACGATTCCGAGAAGAGTAAGCACATTAATAGTGAAGCCAAAAATGTACATAATAAAGAAAGCGCCAATTAAAGAAACCGGGATATCAAATAAAGGACGAAGAGCCAGTATCCAATCTCTGAAAAATAAATAGATGATCAGAATTACCAGGCCTAAGGCAATCAAAAGTGTTTCTTCTACTTCAGAGATAGATTTTTTGATAAACTTTGTCTGATCCATTCCTACATCTAATTTCAAATCCGGTGGAATTTCTTTTTTAATATCAGCAAGTCTTTTATAAAACTCATCAGAAATCGCAACATAATTGGAACCAGGCTGCGGAATAATCGCAAGCATGATCATCGGAACTCCACTTTCTTTCAGTCCTGACTCTTCATTTTCCGGACCTAAAACAACATCTGCAACATCGCTTAATTTTACGTTGACACCGCCAATATTTTTTACGATCAAATTTTGGAATTGATCTTCTGTATTTAATTTTCCAAAAGTTCTCACAGATAATTCTGTATAATTTCCTGAGATTTTTCCGGCAGGAAGCTCAACACTTTGCGTTAGCAAAGCATTTTGCACATCGTTGGTAGAAAGGCCATAAGCCTGTAATTTATCCGGCTTGAACCAGATTCGCATCGCATATCTTTTTTCTCCCCAAACAGAAATCGAACTTACACCGGGAATAGTTTGCAAGCGCTCTACAATATTATTTTCCGCGTATTCAGTTACCTCCAATAGATTTTGTGTATTGCTTTGGACTGTTACTGCAATGATGGGTTGTGCACTTGCATCTGCTTTTGAAACAACCGGTGGTGCGTCTATATCCTGCGGTAATTGTCTTGTTGCCTGTGAAACTTTGTCTCTTACATCATTGGCCGCAGTTTCAAGATCAACACTCAATTCAAATTCCACATTGATATTGCTGCTTCCCTGGTTGCTTGAGGAACTGATGTTTTTTACCCCAGGAATTCCATTGATGGCTTTTTCAAGTGGCTCTGTAATTTGCGATTCAATGATATCTGAATTGGCACCTTCATAATTTGTTCTTACAGAAATATTGGGAGGATCAATTGCGGGGTAATCCCTTACACCCAAAAATTTAAATCCGATGATACCAAATAACACGATCACCAGGTTTAAAACAATGGCAAATACAGGACGCCGTAAACTTATTTGAGAAATATTCACTTTTGTTACTCTACTTATTTAAAGATGAAAGATCGATCTTACTTCCGGGTTTGATCGAAAGCAGACCAGTAGTAATAACAGTATCACCGATAGAAAGACCACTGAGAATTTCAACTCTTGCAGAATCTCTTGTGCCGGTAGTTACTGTTTTAAAATCTGCAAGGCCGCCGTTATAAACGATCACTTTTTTATCCCTTGCTTCCGGAATGATTGCTTGTGTTGGGATCATTACCGCTTTGTCATTATCGCCCATGTCAAAAGATACTTTGGCAAAGGAACCGGCGGTGATATTTTTATCAACGTTTTCAACAACTGCATGCACTTTTAAACTCCTGTTTTCTTGCGTGATGCCGGATTCTGTTGCAAAGATCTTTGCCTGATATTTTTTGTTGGTTGCCTCAGTGGTGAAATTGATCACATTGCCGAGTTTTACTGCCGGAGTAAATCTTTCCGGAACACTAAATTCTAATTTTAATTTTCTGTCCTGGCGAATGGTGGTAATGACAGTAGTTGGAGTAATGAATGCACCAATACTGATATTTTTAAAACCAAGTTTTCCATCAAAAGGAGCACGGATAATCGTTTTATCGATCGAAGCTTTTAAAACTTCCATATCAGCTTTAATGCTACTCACATTCAAAACACTTAGATCATAATCCTGCTGGCTGATCCCTCCGATCTTTAATAATTCCTCTTGCCGTTCCTGGGTTTTTTCAGCAACCTGTAATTGGACGGCCAGTTTTTGAAGCTGTGCCTGCAGGTCGCCATCAAAAAGACGTGCCAGCAAAGTTCCTTTGGAAACATGAGCGCCTTCTTTGATAGAAAGATAAGTAACTTTTCCGGATACTTCCGGATGGATTTCTGTTTCCTCAAAAGGCATCAATGTGCCCGCCACTTCTATGCTTGAATGCAAAACGGATGGGTAAATAATGTATCCCTGAACGGATAATGGCCCCGCATGAGCAGCAGATTTATTATTTGATTTTGGAGGATCTTCTTGTTTTGTTTTGCTTCCGCAGGCAGTAATAAAAGATAAAAATAAAATGCCTGCTATCAATTTCCCGTGCTTCAATTTCATTATACTAACGCTGATTTTTTTTGTCTGAATTTTATAAGACGCTGAAAGTTAAAAAAACCTTCGCTTTAATTTCTGTTAAGCGATTACTTTTAATAATTGTTTCACTTTATTGGCAACATGAATAAGCTCTTGTCTTTCATTACTGAGAACTGTTACATGTCCCATTTTTCTTCCAGGCCTTGTTTCTTTTTTCCCATAAATATGAACGAACACATTCTCGATTTGCAGCACATCTGCCAGGTTTTGATATTTGGCTTCGCCTTTATAATTTTCTTCACCGATAAGATTGACCATCGCAGAATTTGTAATGGATTTTGTTGATCCTAAGGGATAACCAAGCAGGATACGCCAAAGCATATCAAACTGCGAAGAATAAGCGGCCTCTATCGTATGATGACCGCTGTTGTGTACTCTTGGCGCGGTTTCGTTCACCAAAACATTGTCGTCAATATCAATAAATAATTCGACCGCAAAGATACCGGGGCTTCGAAGATTTTTTACCACCGTTAATGCCACTGCTTCTGCCTTCCATAAAGTTTTTTCACCAATATTTGCCGGACTTAGCTGGTATTCCAATAAATTCAAATCTTTGTTGAAGATCATTTCTACCGGCGGATAAAGAGTCGTTTTTCCATCCGCACCAACCGCAACAATGATTGAAATTTCTTTTTTGATACTAACTAATTTTTCCAAAACTGCTTCTTCGTCAAAACCTTTTTCAACATCATTTTCATTCTTTAAAATTTCAACGCCGCGCCCGTCGTAGCCGCCAACAGCGAGTTTGTGAGCAGCAGGTAAAAAACTTAGATGGTTTTGAATATCCTCTTTTTTTGAAGTGATCACAAATGATGAAGACGGAATCTGATGTTCTTTATAAAAATTTTTCTGTAAAATCTTATTCTTAATAATTTCAAGTGCTGAAGGTTTGGGATAAACTTTCACGCCTTCTGATTCTAATTTTTTTAATGCTTCAATATTAACTGATTCAATCTCAATCGTAATGGAGTCAAGGTTTTTACCAAAATGATATACGTCATCAAAGTTGGTAATGTCGCCTTGTATAAAATGACTGCACAAATGAGCCGCAGGGCATTCCGGATCTTTTTCCAGTACAAAAGTTTCTACGGGATAATTGGCTGCCGCCTGCAATAACATTCTTCCTAACTGGCCACCGCCTAGTATTCCAACTTTTTGCATGAAAAAATTTTTTGCAAGATAAATGTTCAAAATTTATTTGAAGAGGTTGAGTAATGATTTAGAAATTATTTATTAGTAGCAGGTGAACAAATAATGATGATTTTTAAATTTATTTTTCGAACATACATTCATTTAGAAATCAGTTAAACAATTGTTTAGAGGTGTTAATTTTAAATAATACTTTCTATTATATTTGTTTAAGATCTTTTATTTCCCGTATTAAAAATTAAATTATGACCGCTCTCAGAACATGTTTTACGATTCTCGCCATATTTTTTTCTGCATCAATCCTTGCACAAAAGGCCACCGTATTAAAAGGTGACGGGCTGAATAAATTATCGATTTTGGAAGGCAAGTGGAAAGCAGAAAACCAAGCTGGCTCCGGTGATAGTACATCTGCTGTTTTTGCGTGTCACTTTTCAGAAAACAAAAACTTTCTGGTTTGTGATCAGATGATAAATCATGAAGGACATCAAACAAATAATCTTTCTATTTATTCTTACGATAGCCTCAATCATTATAAACTTACTTTAGTTGGCATTCCTGGCATTGAGCCATTCTCAATTCCTGCTATCACCACCGGCGATAGTTTAATTTATCCCGGAAGCCATTTGGAAAATGGAATAAAAGTTTATAACCGCACTTTGAATGTTTTTTTGAACAATGCGAAATATGAATTTTTTATTCAATCTTCAAATGATAATATTCATTGGACGACTTCTCTTTCCGGAACAACGGAAAAGATAAAATGATTTGTTGCGCAAGTTTCTTATTCAAATTATCGTTGTATAATTTTAGAAGTTATTTTCGCTTATGCACAAACTTCTGATCCTGTTATTTATTTTTCCTGCGATTTCAGTTTCTTCTCAAACCATTGAAGGAACAGTAAAAGATACCGAAGGCCGGATTCTGCCGTTTGCTTCTGTTCTTGTCAAGGGCACTCCATCAGGCGTTACAGCCAACCAGGAAGGAAAATTCAGCATCCATCTTTCACCTGGAAAATATGTTTTGGATTGTCATTATGTTGGATACGCTACGTCTTCAAAACAAATCACTGTTGACTCAGCAAATCAAAAAGTAAATTTTGTATTAACGCAACAGAAGCTGACTTTAAAAGAAGTGGTGGTTAAAAAAAGTGCAGAAGATCCGGCTTACGAAATTATTCGTAATGCGATTAAAAAAAGAAAGTTCTATCAAACCGAGGTTAAAGCTTTTCAGGCACAGATCTATATAAAAGGAATGATCCGGATGATCAATCTTCCTGAGAAAATTTTCGGAAAGAAAATTCCTGAAGATGACAGAAGTGAGATGGGGCTTGATTCTTCGGGGAAAGGAATTATTTATCTGACAGAATCTGTTACCAAAGTTTCTGCAGAAGAACCAGACAAGCTAAAACTGGAAGTGGTTTCTACAAGAGTGAGTGGTAATAACGAACTCGGATTTAGTTTTCCGGCATTTCTGAGCTTTTATGACAACAATGTGAATATTGCAGATCAATTAAATCCTCGTGGCTTTGTATCGCCGATTGCTGATAACGCTTTTAATTTTTATAACTATAAATTCATGGGAAGTTTTTTTGAAGACGGAAATGAAGTGAACGTTATAACAGTGATCCCTAAACGTAATTATGAGCCTTTGTTTTCAGGTATCATCAACATTACTGAAAATGACTGGCGCATTTATAGCTGCAATCTTACCTTAACTAAAAAATCTCAATTAGAAATTTTAGATACGCTGCAGATCACTCAGATTCATATGCCTGTTGAAAAAAATATCTGGCGCATAAAAAACCAGGTGATGCATTTTAGTTTCAATCAATTTGGTCTGAGGGCAGGAGGAAACTTTGTAAATGTATATTCTGATTACAATTTGAATCCTCATTTTCCAAAAGGATTTTTTGATCGTGTGATGATAAAATATGATACTTCGGTAAATAAAAAACCTCATGCTTACTGGGATTCAATAAGGCCAGTTCCTCTTGAGCCACAGGAAATAAAAGATTACCGGACAAAGGACAGTGCCTTTGCATCCAAACAGGATTCTACAAAAGAAAATCTTGATTCATTGAGAAAAAAACAAGGACCGGTAAAACTTTCGCAGGTATTTTGGTCTGGCGTAAATCGTACTCATTACAGTTATTCTAATCCTTACCAGGTACAATTTGATCCATTGTTGAAAACCCTGCAATATAATACGGTAGAAGGTTTGGCAATAAATCCATCTTTAGTGATTTCAAAATTTTCGAAAAAATTAAAAGCGAAAATAAGTTTCATTGCTGATGCACGATATGGATTTAATAACAATCATCTCAATCCGTGGGCTGGTTCAAAATTCACCAGTGCAGATGTTTTTGATCCTGATAAAAAAATGAAGAATGAATCTTTTTTTGTGGCCGGCGGCAAACGTGTCAGCCAGTTTTTCAAAGAAAGCCAGATCACTGGTTTGACCAACAGCATAGGCACGCTTCTTTATGGAACGAACGATATGAAGATCTATGAGAATTATTTTGCAAAAACCGGTTTTGCAAAAAAGTGGGAGAGTGGCGTCAATTTTTTAATTGAAGGTGAATATGAAGATCGGTTGCCAATTGATAACACCACTGATTTTATTTTAAATAAGAAATGGCAATATCGTTTTACTCCAAATTACCCTGTTGAAATTTTGTCATCACAATTTCCAAGACACCAGGCAGTTTTAGGGCGGTTATCGCTCAGTATCCAGCCCGGACAACATTACATTCAATTTCCAACTTACAGAATGGCTATAGGATCTACGTATCCAACGTTTACTTTTGATTACACCAAAGGATTTAAGAATATTTTTGGAAGTGATGTTGATTACGATAAATGGTCATTGAATGTTGCTGATAACAATAATTTAAAGCTGGCGGGTGTTATAGAATATAGTTTAACCGTTGGAGGTTTTTTAAATAATAAATCTGTATTTGCGCAGGATTACACACATTTTTATTCAAGCTATTCTCACATTGCCGGTGAGTATGTAAAATCTTTGCAACTGGCTTCTACTTACCAGTTTAGTAATATTTCCAATTTCTATTTTGAATTTCTTTTTGAACATCATTCGAATGGATTAATAACGAATAAAATTCCGGGATTCAAAAAATTGAAATGGAATTTGGTTGAAGGAGCCAATGCCCTTTATATCAATCCAAACACGCGGTATTCAGAAGTGTTTGTTGGCCTTGAGAATATTTTTAAACTCTTTAGAATTGACGCGGTTGCCGGTTTTCAGAATGGTTTTAAACCTGTCTATACTTACCGGATAGGCTTCGGTGGATTGTTAGGCGATGCATTTAACGCACAACGATTTAAGAGAACAGAAAAAATTATCGATGTATGGTAAAATTAATTACAGTTAAGAAAGAACAAGGTTGGTTTATTATTATTATTTTTTCGTGATTACAATTTTCTCCGTGTATTCCTGGATGACCTTGTTGAAGAATTTTCTTGCATCTTCAAACTTTTCTGCGGGGATAACATTGGTAGAAAGTTGGAGAAAAGCTACAGAAGTAACCGTATTGCTTTTTTCATCATAAGAATATTTTGTCAGGAATTTCCCATATTCAAACTGTTCATTCCATGGCTGTGGAAGATTGGCGACCATGTAATTTTCAGGAAGCTGATAAATTGTTGTATCAGTTTTTATGAAAGGAGAATGAAAATAATAAGGCTTCGTTCTTTTCTTAGTGTCAGGCAAAGTGGCATTCATTATTTTATAAATTCTCGGGTTCAAAAACATTTTACTTCCGGCTGAAAATTCAGGAACTTTTTCAAAGTCTAATTTGAATGAAGTTTCTGCACAATCATTTTTTTTGTTGGTATTCATTTCAAATGCATCAGGCTGAAGAAAGCCCAGCCTTCTAATAAGATATTCTTTCTGATCATCTTTTTTTTCATTCATTACATAATTAATAATTTCCTGCTTGTATTCTCCAGTTGTCTTCATCACGCTTTCACTTTCTCCTGAACCATCTTCTTTAAGAATTACTTTTGTATGAAGGCACAATGTATTTTCGGATGCTTTACTTTTTGGTGTCGGAACCAAAACTCCGCCATTTGGTGTGATCAGTAACGCATTTCTATTTTCCGTAAAACTTCCCAATATGCCCGGGTCAGCTGTGTTGTCTGTGCATTCGAGCCATGTGGTATCGTGATTTTCAGGCACACAAACTATGACATGATTAAATGCTTCTTCAGGAAAATCGGGATCAACAGGTTGCTGATTATATTCTGCATTAATAAGCGCCGGATAACTTACAATTCCAACAGCATCAAGCATTGCCTCCATATAATTTGCAAGCGCTTTACAATCGCCATATTTTTTCTTATCAACAAAATCGGCATCAAAAGGTTTCAACCCGCCAATTCCTAATTGAATACTCACATACCTGAAATTCTTTTGTAAATAATTATAAAGTATGTCGATTTTTTCGCGATTGCTTTTTGCATCCTTCACTAAATTTTTCAAAGACATTTTTGTTTCTTCTGATAAATTCAAAGAGCCTTTTGTGAGCTGTGTATACCAGTCTCCCAGGTTTTTCCAACTTGTAAGATCACCATCATTTCCATCCATTGAAAATTTATTGGGAGAAATTAAAATTGCCGGATAACTATTTCTATAACTACCCGAACCATCTTCTTCGGGAACAGCAGCAAGATTTTTTACTTCCCATGAATAAATTTTATTCTTGCTGTCAGAAGAAATCGCAGGCGCTATTGAAACATGTTGCGCTTTAAATTTCAAATCCAAATCTGCCGGAACAGAAGCAGTGTATTGAGACTGTTCTACAGATTGTTCCGGATCTTCAATAGAGTAATCCGGATAACGGATAGTCCCTTTTAATTTTATTACATAATCATATTGAATCGTTAACGGGTAAGTAGCAGTGGCAACTTTGAGATAATATACTTTTCCGTCAATGACAAGCCCCTCGCCAATTCCCTGCGATTTCATGTCCTTCATTTTGTATTTATTCAACTGTTTTCCGTTCGCATCAAAAACTCTTATTTCTGCATCATCAAGCTTTGTGAACTCGTCAGTGGTTTGTTTAAAGAAAAGAACATCATCTGCTTCAGGATCGAGAACAGTGAACACCTGGTGAATAGAAATCTTTGCATTACTAATATCCTTTACTTCAAAATTAATTTTCTCTTCACGCTTCACACTGTGCGCCTTTTCTTTTAAAGCGGCAGGGATGGTGGAGGCATCATAAATATTTACCTGCGAAAAAATTTGTGTAGTGCAGAAAGAAAATATAAGGATCAGCAAAAAGTTTTTCATCAGGTAGTTTTTTTCTTTTTGATTACAATTTGTTCATTCAAAGTGCTGAATAATTTTTTATAAAATTCCTGGAAGTCACCATAAGAGCTTGCGGGATAATAGGAGCGTGTAAAATCGAGAGAGATCCTGAAATTTATTTCATTATTATCGCGCTGGATAAGGCGTTCGAGCGTAATGGATGAATCCGGCATGATCATTTTTATGCTCTTTGGAAGATCGTCAAATTCATAATCAGCCGGAAGATCTACTTTGCCAATCAGCATGTATGATTGAGGATAATTGAAATCAATATCTGTTTTTCTTTCATCGGCAATGAATGGATTTTTTTCAAGCCCCTGGAAAAGATTCAATGTAAAATATTTGAAGTCTCCGGATGCATTTACAGGCATTGTAAAATCCAGTTTCTGTTGCAGGGGCATTGTATCAACATCTTCATATTTCAATTCAATATTTTTTACTTTAAGTCCGGTAAGGTCTTTGGTAAAATAATCATCAAAAGAGCTCTTCTCTTCTTTCCATTTTTTTACCCGTGGATTTTTCGAATAGCCATAACTGTAGATAGTTGCTTTTCCTTCCATTTGAGCATCAGCAGTAATTTCTGCAGAATATGAAACAATATTTTTCCAGCGGTCTTTTGCATCTGAAAGTCTTACCCAGCCCCCATATTCTTTGTCAACAATAAATCCTTCATTGTCTAAAACATCATACGGAATAAGGTTAGCAGGATTGTATTTATCAGCAGCATTCAAAAAATATTTGTTGTCGCCGATGAGAACACAAGTCATGGCACAATTGAATTGGTCCAGGAAAGGATAAACGGTATTTACCGTTCCATTGTCTTTTGTGCTGACCAATAGTGGGAAAGCTTTGATCCCTGCATCTCTCAAAAGGCTGATGAGGATAAAATTGATCTCTGCATTGCTGCCAATTTTTTTCTCCCATGCAGTTTTCACTCCCTGTGAAGAATAAATATGTTCGGAATTATTCCAGTTCATATTTTCCCGAACGTAATTGTAGATCACCACCATTTTGTTATAGTCCCCCTGCACATTTTTTAATGAATCATCCAAAGATTTTGTATGAGGAACGTTCTTCTTTAATTGTAATCCAAAATCTTCATCGTCCAATAATTGTTGTGTAAGTTTCTCCCAGCTGGACATTACTTCTTCTTCCTGGCCGTCGTTGTAAACAATCCGTTGCAATTGACAAACAACACGCTGCAGATAATCTTTCTCTGCACCCATAAAAGGTTCTTCTCTCAATGCAGGAACATTTTTTAAAGAAAAAGTTCTTTCCTCAGCATGATCAGAAACAAGACCTCCGTGATAATATATATTGCTGTTAATCACTTCACTTTTGTGATCTACATTCTGATAGGACAGAACCTGTGTTACAAATCGAAAAATATTGGGAATTAAGATTCTGTACATGCTGAATCTTGTGGGAATATCATCCTGGAAGTACCAGTCATCAACATTTCCTAACGATTTCTTTGTATCAGTAAATTTATATTCAAACACGCTTCCAACTTTTACATCAGGCATGGTAAAAGTGACTTCCGAATACTGGTTGTTTATTTTTTTAATATAGATCGAAGAGTTATCAAGCCTGGTGGTAACAACATTTCCTGCATCATCAAGATTGTAAGTGACGCCGGAGATATTATTAATGTTTTCATATCTCTCCCTACTGTAAAAACGAACTTTGATGTTCGCTTCGTCAAGTCCTTTGTCTTTTAGAATTTTAATGCGTGTTCTTGAATCTGTGATGATTTCAATGTCGTCTCCAACAATATCATAATGAACATCTGAGAAGGAGAGAAGCTTGTATGCTTCTGCGTCTTTGTCAAATTCACATTCTTTTAATTGAAGATCTGCTTTGTCAATTTTTCCGTAGCCGGGAATTTCTTTTTCTTTTTGAGCAAAAATGAGGGATGTGCTCAGTACGAGCAGGTACGTTAGTGTTAGTTTTCTCATGGAGGTGTTAGTTAATTGTGGCTACGAAAGTAGAAAAAAATTATTAACAAAACATTTTATTTCCCATTAAGAAAGTAGAAAATGAAGTATGATTGTTTTTGAAAATAAAAAGTAACCGAAGGGAAAAATAGAAATTTAAATTTCTCTTTTTACTGAGATTTCAAGGAAAGCATTTCCCAGGGTTTGAATAATATCATCAGCGATCAAAGCTTCCTTTGAAATATTTTTTGCCGCAATGTCGCCTGCAAGTCCATGAAGATAAACTCCAAGAATACAAGCATTCAAAGAGGAATATTTTTGCGCAAGCAAGCCTGTGATAATTCCTGTAAGAACGTCTCCGGCGCCGGCGGTAGCCATTCCAGCGTTTCCTGTCGAATTAAAAAATCCTTTTCCCTGTGGCGAGGCGATAAAAGTATAATGGCCTTTCAACACTATAAAGATGTTCAGCTCTTTTGCTTTTTGCAAACACAGATTGATCCGGTCAAAATCAGAATTACTTTTTCCAAACAACCTTTCAAATTCTTTGGGATGCGGCGTTATAATGCTGCCTGCAGGAATCAATTGATATAATTCCTGGTTCTCACTTAATACATTGAGCGCATCAGCATCTATAACAACCGCTTTTTTAGTTTGAAATAATTCTTCTAATAGATTTTTATGAGAAGGATGTTTTCCGATGCCGGGGCCGATGCCAACTACATCGTAATCAGAAAAATCTTTTACATCTTTAATAAATTGCTCTCCTGAAACTTTACACATTGCTTCCGGTACTGCAGTTTGAAAAACAGTATATCCTGCTTCGCAAATAATAGCGGTAAGTTTTCCAACGCCGCTTCTCAAACAGGCGCGTGAAGCCAGAACCGCGGCGCCCATCATTCCATAACTGCCAGCTACCAGTGATGCATAACCGTAATTTCCTTTGTTGGAGAATTTCTTTCTTGGGAGGTATATTCCTGAAATTATTTTTTCATCTACAAATTCAAACTCACTTTTTTCTTTTACTTCAAATTCACTTGAAAGCCTGATGTCAAGCAAAACGATATTTCCAACAAAACCAGAGTTCTCCGGCATTAAAAAAGCAAGCTTCTGATTTTGGAAAGTAAGCGTATAGCTGGCTTTAATGATGCTATTGTCAGCGGAGCTTTTATCAATGTATAATCCGCTGGGAACATCGATCGATACTATATTTGAAGGGTTCCGGTTAATATAATCAATAAGCGTTGAAACCAATCCGGCTGGTTTTTTATTTAATCCGGTTCCAAAGATGGCATCAATAATTAAATCTCTTTTTGTCAGGTCAGGAAAAGAATTTTCATTTTCCAGGTAGAAGATTTTAGCAGATGTTTTCTTCAATCGTTGAAGATTCTTTTCAAAATCAGGAGAGCCTTCTTTTTTATCCTGTAAAATAAAAACAGAAACTTTGTATTCGGCTGATAAATGCCTTGCAATAGCAAGACCATCACCGCCGTTATTTCCTCTTCCGCAAAATATTTTTATTGCGCCGGGCTTTAAAAGATTCCCGCTGATCCAATGGGAACAGGCCGTAGCAGCGCGTTCCATTAACTCAATGGATTTTGCAGGCTCATGCTGGATCGTAAAAGAATCCCATGCTTTTATTTGTGAAGCAGAAAATATTTTCATCGTGCGTATTACTGAAGATATCTTTCTTTAAGAATAGTGACATGGTGTTGAAAATGGCCAGCAGTGATATATCCTAACGCTTTTACACTTATTTCGTAATCGCTTGCTTTTCCAACAGACTGTAGTTGTTCTTCTGAAAAACTATTAAAAAGATCGATGGTCGATTTTCTCACTGCCGTAAATTCTTCAATTAATTGTTCCCATTTTCTATTGTCGGCATTTGAATTTTTAGTGTATGTATTTTCATCAAAGGAAGGAAATATATTGGGATCTTTCCGGGAAAAGGCAAGTGCGCGAAAGCTGAAAACCCGCTCTGCGTCTGTAATATGCTGCAACACTTCTTTAATGCTCCATTTCCCCTCTGTATATCGATACAGGTATTTTTCTTCAGGAATGGAGTTAAAAAATGCTTCAGATTCCCGAAGCTGCTTTTCTAAAACTGTTTTTAAATCCTCATTTGCAACCAGCCTGATATAATTTTCAAAATAATTTGGATAAGTGCCAATTGAAGTTTTGGAAGACATTTTTTTTAAAATTTAATGATTTGAAAAAATAGGAAACAAAAATACTAATATTAAAAATTGAATAAGTGCAAAATAAAGATCAGCTATACTTTTGTTTACGGCACCAGATAAAAAAACCGACAATGATGATTGCCGGCTTTTAAAAAGAATTCTCAATAATTAATCTCTGTCTTTTTTCTTATGTCTCTTGTGTTTCTTTTCTTTTTTCATCGAGCCATCAGCGCCATTCGCATCTTTTTTTCTTTCTCCTTTCAATGTTGATGCAAGCTGTAAAGCATTATAAGCATTCAATTCTCCGCCGGAAGTGGAAATATCAGAAAGATAAACACTATCAGTTGAGCCAGGCAGTTTTACTTTTTCTGTGATCGGTGTAGCTGATTTGGTGATCACATATTTAACCTGTTCTGCACTCAGATCAGGATAATATTCAAGGATCAAAGCAGCAACGCCTGCAACAACAGGGGTGGCCATACTGGTTCCCGAAAAGTTGCCAAATTTATCATTGGGCAAAGTGGAATAGATATTTACACCAGGTGCAAATACATCAACAGACTTCTTTCCATAATTGCTAAAACTGGCTGTGAACCCGCCATTGGTAGAATCACCGCTGGCGCCAACCGTAATGAAATTAGGCGCTTCTCCGGATTTGTCCAGAAAATAAGGGTTTGGAAAATTAGCGGCAGAGTCAATATTTTTTGCATCGTTTCCTGCTGCATGAACCAAAAGAACTCCTTTGCTTTCTGCATATTTCACTGCGCTGTCAACCCATGCTTTCTGGGGAGAATAGCTTTTCCCGAAACTCATGCTGATCACCTCAGCACCGTTATCAACAGCATAACGAATCGCGTTGGCGATATCTTTATCATGTTCGTCTCCGTCAGGAACCGCACGAACCATCATGACCTTTACATTGTTGGCAATTCCATTCATACCAATTCCATTATCCCTCACAGCGCCAATAATCCCTGTTACGTGAGTACCATGAGAAGGAGTGCCGGCCATCACATCAGGGTTTCCATAATAACGATCGTTGAAATCATTTGGATTGTCTTTTACGATGTCGTTTCTGAAATTCTGAGGTGGAGTAGTAGCAGCTTCCCCTTTGCGGATTTCTCCTTTCAGGTAATCAAGAATATCTGTATTGCTGATGTCGTAATTATTATTGGCTCTTGCCATATTCAGATAAATGGCAGCGGCAATTTTTGCGTCAGGATCTGCGGAAGTATAACCTTTCAGATCATTGCCGGTAAACTCTGTTTTGCCCAGGTCTTTTGCAATAACAGAATCACCTCTTTCCAGGATGGGCAATATCTTTTCCATCTGCAAAAGTTCTGCAGGTGGTACTGCTGTAGTAACCTCCTCTTTTGCTCTCAGGTAGCTTTTGTATTCTTCCTTCTGAGCATCTGTCATTGTGGTAGTGTCTACATTTTTGCCTTCATATTTTTCTTTCAGACTCCAGTAAACCCTTGCACCCTCATAAGAATCCTGGTGAACATTTTTTCCGTCTTTGCCTCCAAGAAAATTCCATCCGTACACATCATCTACATAACCATTATGGTCATCATCAATTCCGTTTCCGGGTATTTCGCCGGGGTTGTGCCAGAGAATCGGCTTCAGGTCGGGCTGTAATGTGTCGACACCGCTATCGATCACAGCTACCAAAACGGTTTTACTTTTTTTATTATCCAAAAACTGGTAAGCTTTGTCAAGGCTGATCCCATAATATCCTGTGGTGCCCCTGTCTAACTGGTACCAATTATTTGGTGCCACTTTTATTGTTGAATCCGTGGTAGAATTCGTCTGAGCAAAACTCCATAATGGCAATGAAGCCATCAGCGCGATTCCAACAAAGATTCTTTTACTTTTTGTCATACTGTTATTAATTTTTTTAAGATCACAAATATTCAAAATTTATTTTAAGATAACCTGCCTTTCAAATAAATTAAATAATATTTATGGGTTT
>Ga0134125_10001315_pt1 | contig 30628 bp, 30 predicted proteins | sample KB31751_FD_96464 | JGI IMG/M metagenome (GOLD analysis project Ga0134125, IMG submission 96464) | Terrestrial soil microbial communities with excess Nitrogen fertilizer from Kellogg Biological Station, Michigan, USA - KB3-175-1 | ecosystem: Environmental > Terrestrial > Soil > Unclassified ... | reverse complement strand
GTTTGACCTGGTTGACTTCCAGGCCCGAATATTTGCTCTTCCACCCGTAGTACGTCGGCTGGCTGATGCCATGGGCCCGGCAGATCTTGGCGACCTTCTTGCCGCCTTCCTGCTCCTTTAAAATGCCAATAATCTGGCTCTCGGTAAATTTTGTCTTTTTCATTTGCTTCCCAATTTTAGCGATTAATTTTTAATTTAGATCGCTACAGTTTTTGGGGAAGCTTTCAGAAGCAAATAGAGAATTTCAGGAGTCTGCCGCGGAAATAATCCCGGTAAGCTTCGCCCCATTGCAAATTAATATTTGAACTTCGCAGGGTCCTCCTTTGGACTCCAGAAAAGCAATACTACAATTTGCCTTTTCCTCGGCTGATAATGATACACTATCTGCGTTTTCTTATTAACGGTGCCAATGCGGACATTCTTTCTTTTTACAGAAGGCCGGCACATTTCGGGTTGCCGCTTTAAATTAGAGAGGAGATTGACGGTGTCATTGACAAAATTGCTCACTTCCCTTTCAGTCCAATTCGTTTCGAGGTAGTCAACAATTTTTTTGAAGGATTTTTGAGCAGTAGGCGTCCAGAATATTTCCTTGACTACTTCTTCAGCCATTTCTTATACTTTTTTAGGGCATCGTCCTGACGTACTAATTTACCAGTCTTCATTTCAACTAAAGACTGGTCAATTGCCTGCTGCTGTTCCTTGTTTATTTCATCCCACCAGTCTTGTCGTTCGGCAGCAAAAGTTTTTACCACACCTAAAACAGCCTCTTTCTGCTGGTCGCTAAGGCGAGGCAAGTACTCATTTATTTCCCGATCTATAATTCTGACAGCACGCATATTATTATTTTTATTCTAAAATAAGCCAAGTCCGATTCCTGCAGGAGAGGATTAGTAATCCGTAAATTACAAAAATTCTCTGGCAGCTTTGCGGAAATTATGTTGTTTAAAGTCCTCGAAAAATAGGGTCTGGGTGATGAACGTTCGTCTCCGTTCTTCGGGGAGTTGTAAAAATTCGATCATATAGCTGATGTTTCAATATTGTTTGCAATCTGGTAGAGGATACGGCCGATCCGCTGCGGTGCCAGCCGGGCGCCATTCCGGATATCTGCCGGGTTTTCCGCTCTCAAAACTTCCGTCAACTGCCGGATGATGTCAGGGTTTTCTGCCTGTTCCCCGAGGGAAATCAATGCCTGGATTGCCAAAAAGACCGTTTCTGTTTGTACGGCGAGTTGCTTGTGGGTTGTTTTTTTGAAAACGATGGTTGACCGCCCCACCTTAATCCGCTTGGGATTGCCATTGGTCAGGTACACCACTTTGGTCGGCACCTGTGTAGACAGTCCCAGTTTATTCAATGCTGCTGCACCGGTTGGCCGGATCACAACCTTGTCGCGTTCGGCGATCTGCCGTGCCACATCTTCCAGCGAAGGCCGTAGGACTCCGAGTTCAGGATCCGTCTTGGGCTTTACATAAATGCCTTTAGCCAACCGGACGAGGGTTTTGTTCCTTGCCAGCCGCGAAAAAGTCTGGTGAATGGCATCGGGCGCACCGAATTCGAGTAGGTCAGCGGGGAAGAACACGGTTCCCGGATTCGCTTCCTTCATTTTTTCGGTGACAGAACGTGTAATGGTCTCGGCTGGCATTTGTCAGGTTTTTTATAAACTTCCTGACAAAAGTAGGAAATTGTCAGGTTTTTTGCAAATTTCCTGACAATCAACCGCCTAAAATCTGGTCCGTGTGTTTATACTAAAATGATGCTGTGCGTTTATACTAAAATGGCGCAGTACAGAACAGGGTGGCAAGATTGTGGTGGATATCGTTGATCCGCATGGTTTCTACCTAGCCGATGCATTGCCCAAATTGCAAGGCTTGGCTCGTTACGCGGAAAGCCATTCCTGGCATTACCGCCGCATCGAAACTGTTGCGGAAGTCAATGGAAATCTACGCGTGCTTAGGTTGAACGATACCGATGTCCGCGCAGTATTAGTCGAGGCTACAAACGCCGAAGCCTTGTACAGGAGCGCAGCGGCGGGCAACTATACATAACTATTGTTTCATCGCATGGGATATAGCTAACTTATTCATAGTCAATAATTTAATTGAAACAACGCGATGATTCTCCAACTCTTATTCCATAGCTGAATAAAAACTTAGCAAGTCCCTAAACAACTATGAAATAAATTTCGCATAACAAATCTATACATTTCATATCTTTATGGAGACTTTTCAAGTCTCTAAATGAATATAAAATATAAAACACTTTCCAATAAATCTGCCCAAGTCATAAAGCACTTCAACGACTTGGGTAGGCCGGCCTTTACCATAAATGAGGCCTATTCATTGCTGAAGACCTCCACCAAAGAAGCCGTCAAGAAGCTGATACGCGACATGATTAAACGCGGCCTGCTCATGCGCCTCAGAGAAGGCACTTATTGGATTATTCCTTATGAACAAGATTCCAATACCTACTTTCCCAACTGGCACCTGGTCGCACAATACCTGATCGGAGATGCGGAGCACTATATCGGGTACTACAGTGCAATGGAAATACACAGCCTGATTACCCAGCCCTCCCTTGTTGAACGCATTGTCGTAAATCAACAGATCAAGCCATCAATTCTGGATATCCAAGGGGTAAAATTTCAATTCATTTACCACAATCCTCGCCATTTCTTTGGAGGGAAAAAAATATGGGTCGACAGCTATAATAAAGTTACCTGTTCCGATCTGGAAAAGACATTTGTAGACAGTCTCTATAAGCCGGATTACTCCGGCGGTATCGTCGAAATAGCGAAAGCATTGTACAAATCGAAAGACAAAATAGATTATCAAAAACTCTATCACTATTGCGAACGTTTTAAAGCCCAATCAGTCGTTAAACGCTTGGGATTCTTATTGGATTTGTTGGAAATAAATAACCCGATTTCCGGCGATCTTCAGCGAATAAGATCCAACTCCTATATTCTGCTGGAACCCTCCTACGAAAGGAAAGGAAGATGGATACACAAATGGAATGTTTTGCAGAATATGGAAACCACAGACATTACTTCACCCGTATTCACATGATATGATCCACCCGAAAGAAATCAACGCCGTTGCCAAAAGATACAAACTCAAGGATACTCAGATAGAAAAGGACTATGTGCTGAGCTGGATGTTACTGGGCATTTCTAAGAATCCAATCCTTTCCTATAACCTGGCGTTCAAAGGAGGTACAGTTCTCAAGAAGGTCTACTTTCCAGACTATCGATTTTCTGAAGACCTGGATTTCACTCTGCTCGACAATGGTATCATGAATGAGGACCTATTGGCTGAGTTCGAAAAAGTCTATGCGTTTTTAAAGGAAGAAGCAAATATTACCGTGCAGCTGAAGGAAAGCACGACGCATGAAAGCGGTAGTCTTGCCTTTTATGTGAATTACGTTGGTCCATTACAAGGAAACCTGACCAGCCGGGATATAAAGATAGATATTACCAAAAACGAAGTCCTTGAATTTCCGGTTGTAGTGAAAAAAGTATTTATCCTTTATAGCGATTTGCCGGAAGACTCGTCTTTGTTGAAATGCTATCCCTTAGAAGAGATACTGATCGAAAAAATGGCGGCGTTAATGGGAAGAACCGAACCAAGGGACCTATACGATTTCTGGCACTTGACAGAAAACGAACGCCTGGATACCGGGAATCTAAAACCGGAATTTGAACGCAAGGCCAGGAACAAGGGGCATGATTTTCGACAATTCGAGCAAAAGGTACTCGAAAAAGAAAAAAACCTTAATCAGGCTTGGCAAAGGAAACTGCAAGATCAGGTCTATGACCTTCCCAAATTTGCGGACGTGTTTCGGAAATCAAAAAGGCATTTTAAGCTCTAGCATCGGCAAGAAGTCGGGCGGGCAAAAATTACTAGAATAAAGTTGAGCGATTATTAGGTTTCAGTGCGCGCTATTACTAGGATTCCGTGCAGAAATTGGCCAAAAAGGAAAAACCCGTACCTTCACCTCAGCTCTTTTCCCAGGTCGCAATTCGGTCGCGCCGAAACCGCCGTCCTCACAACTCATTGTATCTGAAGCATAAAAGCGAAACTGTTCGAGCCCCGTCCAGTCCGCAGGACCCGAAGTCAAACAAGATCAAACCCGCTTCAGATGCAACGCTGGAGCGGGTTTTTTCATTTTGGGTATGTCAAATCGCATCCAATCATATCCAATCGCGAGGTCGCAATTCGGTCTCAAACCGATCCCCTGCGACCTAATTCTGATGTAACCCGGCGCTGTAGTGGGTTTCATCGTTTAGATCATCCAACGGTTCTTATAAATGATGGCGATTTGTGCCGCCGGTAAGATAAAGTTGTTGCTGAGGTAGGCATAGACCTTTCCAACGTCCGTTTTGAACAGGATACGTCTCAGTTTCAGCCTTTCGGTCACCTGCCCGTTCACCTTTACGGCCACCGTGATGTATTGCTCTTTGAGAACGCCTTTGGCCTGGCGCTTCCGGGTTTTATCGATCAATACCTTGGTGACATGGTAGTCGGCGTTCTCCTTCATCCGGGTCACAAACCAGATCTTCTCCCGGGTCCACTTGGCAAACTGCCGGTAAGCCGTATAGCCTTTATCGAAGACAAGCCAACTGCCGACCGGTAATTTGAGCTTGTACAGGAACTTGACATCATTTTCTTTGGCGGCCGTCATACGGACAAATTCCGTCACCCCGCTGAAGGCATCCATGAGGGCATGTACTTTGATGCCGTCTTTTTGCCGGGACCCATCCAGCCGCTTTCGGCCAACACCCCGCAAGATCTCGGTGAACAACTGGATCGTGGTAGAGTCGATGATCTTTAAGTTCCTTATACTTAACCCCTTTAACCGGCTGTTCGAGATAAAAGAATGGTACTGGGCCAGTAATCCGTAATAGATCGTTTCAAAGACCTGATAGCTCCGCTTGTTGTTTGCATCCGAAAGCGTGCTGCGAGCCGGCGCCTTATCCAAACCCAGGTGGGATGGCTTCCCCTCACAGGCCAGCATCCCCTCGCAGACCTCCCGGAGCCCATTACAGTAGCTGAAAACACCATACAGCAGGCTGACCAGGTGAATCCGAAGAGGTAACCGCTTATAGTATCTGTTGGCCTTATGTTTTCTGTTCGCTGCACGGATAAGCGAGCTGGGTATAACATCCAATATCTGTGATAAAACCGGCTGTCCGGAGAATTTCTTAATTTCACCCATAAGGTAATGCTTGTAGTGTGGTAACTCAAACATAGCCTTTTTTGGGTGCTTCCTCGGAACTGCCCTTTTTTATACCCCCATTTCTCTATATTTTAGTCGGACAACAGTGGAATTTAATATCACCCATCTCGATAAAGTCTTACTTCTCCAGACCCTTTATGTGCATGCCGACCCCAAGGGCTATGGAGAGAAACAATACAGGGAATTGTTGAAACAAGGGAAAATTGTTGAGGGGCTCCCTGAAGAAGAATGCAGGAAAATATTGAGTCAAAAATACCCGGCCAGTGGCTACCTGGTGGACTACTACAACGGAAAGCCATTGAAATTGGACTGGAGAAGGAAGGAAGGCGGGCAGATATTTGCCATTAGTATAGCTTACGACGCTGCGCATGGAAGATTCCGCTTTTTCGAAGCGCTGTTGAATGTCTTTGATCCGGAGGAAATTCTCATCACAAAAAAGGAATATGACCCCGCCTTTGACAAATTGTATTTCAAAAAAGAAGATACCCGCATCATCGAATATGAATTGGCGCAAATACTTGCATACGCAATTCCTATCCATGAGACTAGCCCGCACTGGAGGATAGATCCAGACAACAACGGTTACAGGTCAGCCTTTCTCAATGGGCTTGATATTTAAAAACAAATTCCTTCACTCCCTCCCGGAGCCCTCAACCTCCATCAGCCAATAAGCAGCGAGATCAGCTCCTCCCGCTTAACGGCATCATTACTGGCCTCGGCCAGTTTACGCAGGACTTTCATTTCTAACTTCAGATCAAGCAGGTTGAGAACGTCGGTTGTAAAATCTGGAATAGGATCGATCGCCCATTGCTTTAACAGCGTGCCATATATACCAGCCATCAGATCATCACCGATCTCAAGATAATAGAAACATAGAATGGCGGTAAACGTATTGAACTCGCTGATATGAAAGGAATCTCTTTCCGGATAAAGAGACGAGAGGTCGAAATGTCCGCCAAAAAACGCTGGAATTTCATCGGACCTGCCATCTTGAAGAAGCTTTTGGGCATAAGCGATCTTGCCGAACAGGTAGTCCGGAAATCTCTTCGTCATCCCGCGTAGGACATCCTCCGCCTTAGATTTTTCCTGTAAAATAATATAGGCATTATACAGGTAGTTGTGAAAGATAGGGTTGTTTGGCCATCTTCGCATTCCCTCCTGGATGCGCGGAATCAGGTTCCGTAGCTTCCTCGCCCCGGCCTTTTCCCGGAAAAGGATGAAGTGCATTTCTTCTGTCTCCTTGTTTTCTTCCGGATCGTTCCCATAATTTCTATCGACAATAGGTTCGTGGATGACGCCCCGGGTGAGCTTTGTCATCAGTTGATTGGTGTCCAGGCGCCGGGCGGCCGCTTCCGGAATATGTACGGCCTTTTGATAGATATAGACGGTTATTTCCTCACCGGGTTCCAGGTGCTGGGCCGCGCCTTCAAGGATAAAGTCTTCCCAGTCCTCCTTATCCCAAGTTTCCGGGTCGCCAGGAAAATAATCATCTTCGCCGTTCTCGTCCTCTTCTTCACCGTACTCTAAATCTGCAGCATCCCGGAAAAATTCATAGTTCCCTTCTCCGGCAAATCGTTGCAATTGCCTTAAATAATAGCTTCTCCTCGGATCCGATGGATTGGCCATCAGGAAGGGCTTGCCATCTTTGCCGCAATCGATGTCCATTAGCGCTATTTGGTCATCCTCGTCCGTCTCGAGGATCATTTTTGTCGTAGCGAAATCCTGTATTGGCTCGATTCCATAACTTCCAGCGAAATCAATGGCACTATAGATAATATTGTGCGCCAACACGTAGTCACAGATTTCCATGACGACTCCCTCCTCCACTGCGAAATCCTCCTGGAGTTCCGAGAGCATATCTGGTGACTGGTTAAAAAAGAAGAAAGTGTCCTTGACACCCGTGCATAAAAGATCCACCAGGTAAAACCCGCCGGTGATATTTCCGTTGACATGCCTCCGTGAAACGATCACCTGGGCCAAACCTGCCTCTCGCCAATCTTTGGTCACCAGGCATTGGTGTACCGGTAATTTCCTGGCATTCCCGCTTTGAATATATGCCTTGTCACTCATGGGCCTGGCGGCCGTGGATCCCATTTTCCTATCCTTGGTTGACATGCTACAAAGCTATTATTGGAGCATCTTAGGCTCGAATTTAGATGTGCACCTAATTTCCACAACTCTTCATCTCCGGAAATTGTTTTCTTATCGCCCTGAAGCCCATGCAGGCATTACGACGAACGTTCACCTCGGGTAGATCACCCAAAAACCCCTATCTCAGCATCTTTTACCAGCCAACCCAAGAATTTCGCAAAAATCTCAATATCCTGCCCCACACTCGCCTTTTCCAGCGCCTGCATATACTCATCCCGCCGCTCCACGGGAATAATCGTCCAGGGGTACCCGCCCGAAGCAAGCATAGCATTCATTAAAAACCGCCCCATCCGGCCATTTCCATCCATATAAGGATGAATAAACACAAAGACAAAATGCCCAAGCACCGCCCGGACCGAAGCCTCCGGCTCCGATTCCAGGAGTTCAAATAGCACAGGCATGACATCCGGCAACGCGTCCACATTTATAGGAACATGCTTGAATTAAATGTCCTGAAACCCTTGCCCAGCAAGGGTCTCAGCATTTTAGGTTCATTTCCCGGGTCCGCTCCATTTAGGATGTCAATTCGCAGCTCTAACACAACATCCAGAAAATCAGCCCCTTCGACACATTACTTAAACACCTTTTCCATCTTTCCTCAGCCGGCTGAGGATGCTTATGAGGAGTCAGAAAAATAATTTATTTTTGGTGTCTCGCCTTGTCTGAAACTGTCTCCAGCACTGAATTACAGCCATGTAAAATTCAGGTTTCCTGCCATTTATTTTTTCAATTTTTAAATGCAAAAAGGAGGCATATTATGGAACCGACAATGACTATTCTTTTTTTTTGGAAAAAAGTCAGTCCCAGGACAGAATTGTGACCTTGGCGAAGCAGTACGGGATTGAATTTCAATACCATCAGTCAAAATTGAGCGAAGATCCTATCTATGACAACCGATATTTCCCTTTTATCCATCTTAGCGATCATGACCACGGACTGGAAGACGTACAATCAATGCCCGCAGGAGATTCACGTTCTTCGCTGGATAAAGTTCCTATAGCCGTGCCGCAATATGCGCGACTTTTGGCGAAGCGAAGGAGGTGCCAACCGCATCTCGCCCAGCCGCTGGGCCACCATCAAGAGTAGACCTTATCAGTTTCCGGCGATGTTGCCTCTACTTCCGATTTTGGGACTACTTTATTGTTGAGCATTCTTTATATAATTAGGCGATTCGCATTCTTTCCAATACTCCACAATTTTTATGATAACCTTTTTTAATTCGTCGTAGCTGGTTGGTTTGACAAAAAATCCTTGAATAGACCTTGAATAAGCATCAATTACATGCCTCTGTTCCGCGCTCGTAGAGAAAAAAAGATAAGGAATTGATTTCAATCTTAAATCTTCGTTATTATGAACTTTTTCCCGTAACTCCATGCCATTTAATTTAGGCATATTTATGTCAGAAAGGACAAGAAAAGGTTCGATGTTTGTATCGGTCAAATACTCCAAAGCTTGTACACTGTCCCCAAAGAAAATAAGCTCATTCTTGTAATTGAGCTCTTTAAAGATCTCAGCCAGTAGATCCTGGTCATCTATATCATCTTCAATAATAATAATTGGGCCGCGTTTGTTCATTGTACAATTTTTAGCATCCTCTCTTTATCCGGCATTTTGTGTTTGCAAATATAGGTGCTTGCTGGTACTCACGGTATACTGTATCCACGAAGGCGGGAATTATTCTGCCGCAAGCAAATGACGGGCTAGACCAAAATATAATACCAAAGCTACCTCTATGATCTGGATATTTGCAGATCTAATTTCAAATCTAAATTATATCATAGCAGGAATAAGGATTGATGTTTGTTATGTCACAATTAACTGAAAATTATTAATAGTACAAATTATATAAGGTTTATACCTAAATAGAGCGTATCTTCACTACTGGCATTCTACCGTTCTATATCTTCCTGGTATAGTGATAGCATGATACCTCAAAATAAGCAACCCTGGTAGTTGCATACATAACTTTCAAAAAAGCATAATGAAAAAATTTTATTTAGCCTTAATGGGCATGACATTGCTGTGTACCTCCACTTTTTCGCAAAAGGTAAATACGGATTCGCTAACCCTTGTTTCGAAGATCAGTAATGACCAGCTAAAGCTTGGTAAATTACTGAATGAAATGGGCGACAAGACAAGGGCAATGCAGGATGATTCCGCAAAGGCGCAGCAATCCGCCAATAATAATAAAATGGCGGCCGACAGACTCGGGGACGACGCCCAGGATAAAAAACTTGCCAGGCAGGCTGATAACCGTGCCGGTGATGCCAGAAGTGATAGTCGGAAGGCGAGAAATTCCAGAGACAAGCTGGATCGCCTGAAACAAGAGATCCAGAAGCTGCAAGGAAAAATAGCCGGCAATCAGCGAAGGCTAGATCAAATAGTAAATGCAGGAAACAAGGTCAGTGTTCTTGCGCCGATATCACCCGCACCGGTCGTACCTGTTTTTACCGATACCACACAACATCCCTAGATGGCCAACTGTACCCTCAATTGTTACAACTCTTCGGCCGGATTGGAAAAAAAATTTCCCTCTCGGTTCTTATTTTGTTGGCCTTAGGCTGATCGTATGCAGCCTCCTCTTTCGGGAACTATAGACAACTCTACGCAGTGCTAGTTGGCGCAGAGAAGTGCCTACTAAGCCGGTCCTTTCTGACATCTCCCCAAAGATCGGCGATACTTAGTTCCGACCGCTCCCTCTGATTTCAGTCGCTTTGCTTCACCATACAAATTCCCCTATTTCGTCCTATCCTCTTCCTCCTCCGCCCCACCCCTGTCATGCCGTACCTGACTGGCATTTGCCGACCGCCCCAGGCGATAGCTAAATGCAACCCCTACACGCCTCGTATCCGTTACCCGCGTCGAATATGCCGTCACATCCGCAATATCGATCGTCTGGCTCAGCGACCTCGAGAATGTACCCAGTAAGTCATTGAACGTCACGTTCAGCGTTCCCCACCCGCCAAGGATGCTCTTTCGCACGCCGCCACTGATATTGAACAGCGCTTTGTCACTCTGCGATTGGGCAAATGTCTGCTTCCCGGGAAAGAACCCATCCAGTTCGGCACTCCACCCTCCCGGCAACCGAAATTCGTTGGACGTCTCAAACTCATGGACATTTGTCGTTTGATCCACGTTCACTCCGGGCGCACTCCCGTTATTGCGGATGTACAATAGCACCGCGTTGGCATGCAAAGACCACCAGGTTGTTGGCTGCAGGTTAAACGTAGGAACAAAACTCACGGCCCGGTATCGGATAAAATTGGCCGGCCGGGTCATAAAGATGTCTCCCTCCGCCTGCGTCAGCCCCTGGATCTCATGATTCCCATATAAGTAACCCACCGTCAACCCAACATACTGCATATAGGCATACTTCAGTTCGATCGATTGATAATAATACGGCTGCAACTCCGGATTGCCCGCCGCGTAGGAATATTGATTCTGGTAAATAAGAAAGGGATTCAACTGCTGATAGTTCGGCCGCCTGATCTTTCGCGTAAAGCTAAGCACCAGCAAGTGATGACCCGAACTATCCAGCTTATAGGAAAGATATTCCGACGGAAAAAGACTGGTATAGTTCAGCCTGAATGCCGAGTCTGCTACGTCCGGATTGGGTAACTGATGACCGGCGGCGGCGGTATTCTCCGCCCGCAACCCCGTCTGAACACCCCAGCGCCGCCATTGCTCATGCAGATTGACATACCCGGAAGCGATCTGCTCCCGGTACCGGAAACGATTGGATTGACTATAATCCTCCACAGGCTTCCCATTTAACGCGGTGAACCAGTTGAGCGCATCGTCGGTTGTAACCGAACTCCACTTCAAGCCTGCATTCAACTCCGCTCCATCCGACAAGGGGGCGACATCATCAACCTTACCCGAATAAATGTCGATTTGACCGGGCAACTCAAAAATCCGGTTTTGGCTGTCCGCTATTTGCCCATTTGGCAAATAGGTCGCGAGCGGCGCATCCTGACGGCCAAAAGAATAAAAACGGACCCAGTCCAGGTCCGCACTTACCTTCGCTCCCGACTGCCGGAACGTATGCGCCGCATTGGCATTCACCGCGATGTTCCGCCAGGTATAGACCCCCTGTGTAGCACCCTGACCGGTGGAATCCAGCGACCCGGCTCCGTCATAGGCGCTGTTGTTATAAGACAACCAGTCCTTTTTCGGCCTCGTGCTCCCATTGACCATCCAGCCAACCGTCGTACGCGGGCTTAGCATATAATCCATACCCAGCCGCCCATTCCATCCCTCCGACCGATAGTGATAACCGCTGGTTTGCCGCGCCGAAGAACCGAGTATACCGTTACCGGCATAAAAGTATCGCGAGAACGTCTCATTGCTATAATTTTGATCCAGACCATAGCCAACGTTGCCAAACAAATTGGTGTGACGAGCGTGGTAGTTAAAGGTGAGCGCATCATTACTACGGCCATAATACCCCTGGTTATAGCTCCCGTTCAGTCCGCCATTGACACCTGCGTCCCGAATTTTCTTCAGCACGATATTGATAACAGCTCCGCCGGCTGCATCATATTGCGCGGGCGGATTGGGTATCAGCTCCAGTTTATCCAGCATCCCTGCCGGCAATGAACGGAGGTAGGCCGCAAGATCCGCCCCTGACATATAAGTAGGGCGGTTGTCGATCAGGACCAATACATTACTCTTTCCGTTCAGGCTTATATTGTCATTTGCATCGATCATCACGCCCGGACCTTTCCCCAGCACTTCCAGCGCATTACTTCCCGCCGCCGTGATCATCGCGTCGACATTAACGATCGTCCGGTCAATCTTCTGCTCGATCAGCGGCCTCTGTCTTGCCACAACAGCCGCTTTCAGCGCCCGCCGATCCGTCGCGACCAGGACCACCACCGGCAAATCGATCACCGGCCTGTCCGACCGTAACAGAAGACTGCTGTCCCGGAAAGTTCGCAGCCCGATGTAAGAGACTTCGATCTCATACCGGCCGTTCCGAAGATGGGCAAACGAGAAAGCTCCCCGGCTATCCACTACTTTCGACAGCGTGTCACCGCCGCCCGCCAGCATCGCCGTGGCCCCGGCCAACGGCAGATCATCCTGATTACGAACATTGCCCCGGATAAGGCCGTGGCTCTGCTGACCCGACACGGATCCGGCCGCAAACAAGCTAAACAAAACACAAAAAAAACCGATTAATCTCATAATAGAGCTGATCAGGGGAATGTCACCCTCATCAACGCAAAGATGATCGCCCGCCACAGTCAGGAAAAACCAGAGGGCCGTAAACCCTGCGTTCGGTGCCGGAAGGCCATTCCCCGATGACCAAGGCCCCAAATCCCCCTTTCCCGAATCCGACCCCGGATTGCTCCAATTCATCCCCCGCATGACATCTTTTCCCGATAGTTTGCGAAATTCGCCGCATGAAGGATATCCGATTGGCGCTCCTTTCTCGCACTGAAGGGGCCCACCTGCTCTTCAGCACATCGGTGCTTGCCCTCCAGGCACTGGGCGTCTATTTGCTGTACGCCGCCGGTTTTCGGTTGGATGTCCTCACCGCCGGTCTCGACGCCGCCCTGTTCCTGGCTTGTATATATGTGGGCCGCTGGCTTTGCAGCCGCTGGTATCTCAGCCGCCACTACCTGGCGCTGGCGATGTACACCCTGTTGGTTTGTGTAATACTGTCCCTGCTCAACTGGGCGATATTCAAATATGTCGGGCGTCATCCCCACGCCGGCTACCTCGAAGTAACCCGCGACAGTTTGCCCTACTACCTGATCGGCCTTGTCTCCGGTCTGGCCATAAAGCTCATCCGCGCGATACTCCGGAAAGAAGTGCAGGAGTCTCAGTCGCTCGCCAACCAGCGGGAAACCGAGTTCAGGAACCTACAGGAGCAGCTGAGCCCGCACTTCCTGTTCAACGTCCTTAACAATCTCTATGGTATTTCAATTTCCAATCCGGCGCGAATGCCCGCGTTGCTGCTCAAGCTGTCCCAACTGCTCCGGTATTCCGTTTACGGTGGCCGGAACCGCTTCGTTCCGCTGGCCGATGAACTGGAATACCTGCACAACTATATTGAATTTGAGCAAATGCGCATCAGCGACCGCCTCGTGCTCGAGCTCCAACTCGATCGACCGGCCGACCGTTCCATACAAATCGCGCCGCTTGTGCTGATCGTATTCGTGGAAAATGCATTCAAACATGCCCGCAACAACCTCGACCAGCAGATCTATATCGGCTTCACCTTAAAGATCCGCGACGGATACATCCGTTTCACCGCTACCAATTCCTATCGGCGGGAAACGAAGGACGAGAAATCGCACGACGAGGGGAACGGTGTCGGACTTACCAATACCGTCCAGCGCCTGCGTCTTCTCTATGGGGACAACTACAGCCTTAGCCAGCTCGCCGAAAATGAAAGATATTTTGTCGAACTTAACCTAAAAATTACCCATGGCGAACCACATTCGGTGCGTAATCATTGACGATGAGCCGGTCGCCCGAGACATATTACGAACGTACTGCAACCACCTGGCCGATCTTTCCATCGTCGGCGAATTCGGCAACGCCCTCGATGCGCGTGAACTTCTCAATAGCCAATCCGTGGATCTCCTATTTCTCGACATTAATATGCCGGTACTCAGCGGTACCAGTCTTATTCAAACCCTACGACATGCACCAGAGGTGGTATTCACAACCGCCTATGAGGAATATGCGGTGCAGGCCTTCGAGCTTTCCGCCTGCGACTACCTGCTCAAACCGTTTTCGCTGGAACGCTTCATCCAGGCAGTCGACAAGGCAAAAGAGAAGCTCCAATCGCAAAGCACTGTTGCAACTAAAACGGATGCGCTGTCATCCAACACTCCTCAAACCACCGGCTTTTTCTTCGTACGGTCCGATGGTAAGACCCACCGCGTGGCCTTTCAGAATCTTCTTTATGCCGAAGCACGGGGGAACTATACCAAGTTGGTCACTTCAGAAACCACTCTATTGCCCAAAATCAGTTTTTCCAGCTTTGTAGAACAATTACCAACCCATTCCTTTATCCAGGTGCACCGCTCGTTTGTCATCAATTTGGCAGAGATCAACCACATAGAAGGCAACCGGGCGCTGATCCGCCAGCAGGAAATTCCGATCTCCGGACAATACAAGGAATCGCTTTATAAAGCAATCGGACTTCGGGAACCTTGAGCCACATTCACCTTCCATAAACACCAACCTACTTCCACCGTCTGTAATTGACTACCTCCGCTTCCAAACACGCGAATCTGCGACAAGGAAAGCATCTGCCCGGCGTTTAGATTGACCGGTGGCTGCCAAAGGCCCAAAACGGCCCCACCTCCGCGACAAGGCACCGACTGGCGAACGAACATCTATCGATGGCTTTGATCCTGGATGGCCAGGTCTTGCCGGGTAGGCTGACCGGACAATCGCGAAGCAACGTTGGACCGCCGCTGATTGAACGCAGGTAGTGTATCTGACCATACTTTGGAACCGGAGATCTTAAACCGGAATTTGAACGCAAGGCCAAGAATAAGAGGCATGACTTCGACTATTTGAGCAAAAGGTACCGCCAAAGGCCAGACGAACAGTGAAAGATTAGCCCCTGGAACTATTCGCCTTTCGCTTGGGACGAACTGGACACCTGGCGGAGGTAAGAAATTGACTGACGAACAACTCCGCCAGATAGCGCTGAACTCGCAAAGGAACATGGGAGAATCCTACCTTTTCCGCTACGCGTTCTCCCCCGGGATGCAAATCATCTATGGCTGTGACGAAGGGCGGGGTGCCAGTCTAAAAGAACACGGCAACTTTTAATTTTGCAAAAAGTGGCATTCCGGGCGTGAAGCTGATATCGTCTGCCGGGGCGGATTCATTCCTGAGACGGGACTCCACTTCGTATTGGGCGTCCATCCATTTCGCATTGAAGATGTTTTGTATCTCGATCCCGACCTCGTACCGGTGACCTTTGTAGTAAACCGTGAGATCGTTTAGAAAATAGCCTTTGGCAACCAGGCTGTTGTCACTGGTCGCCGGGCGGTCCTTCATATAACGAGCGCTCCAACCCCCGCTGATGCCGCAGGGCAGCTTTACATAAAGGCCCGCAGAACTATAGAGCGGAACGGAGAGGGGCAGGTAGTTCTCGCCTTTGGATAGTTGTGCGTCGCGGGCCCGGCAAAGATTAAGGTCGTAATCCGCGAAGAGCCAGGGCGTGAGTTCATAACGGGCGGAAACATCGAGGCCTTCGCGCCGCGTCCTGTCGCCGGGGCCGAAAGTCCCGTCATCGGCATTGTAGGTGAATTCTTGCTGCAGGAAGAGGTACCAGGTGGCGATATTAAGATAGAGCCGGGGCAGGGGCTTCCAATTGAGCCCCAGGTCGGCGCCATAAGCCGCCGGCAACACATTCAGTCCCCTGTTCTCCGCGACGGCCTTGGCGTCATTAGAGTGAAATCCTTTGCCCAGTTTGGCGTACAATTGGAATTCGTTATTGAAGGTGTATTCCGCGCTGGCCTTTGGGCTGAAAATGCCCTTGCCTTTAGCCGGCTGAGGAGCATGCAGGAAATCCTTGTAGAATGTATTCAGGTAGTCATAACGGACACCCCCGTCGAAGAGCCATTTTCCGACCCGGTATTGCTGATCCAGGTAACCGTTCAGCGTCCATTCCCGGATGTCGCCGTGCTGAAGATAATCCAGGACGTCGTTGTAATTTTTTGTATGGCTGAGTTCGCTGCCGTGTATTTGGTTCATCTGAAATCCGAGACCGGCGGTGGAGGTCAGGGTGCCCTTGACACCCAGGTATTCACGATGAGAAAGCTTGCTGTTGTAGCCATACAGGTCCCTGGATTCCCGCTGCCGGAGCTGGTCGCCGTTGATGCTGTCATCTTTGAAGAAGGTCTGGTCATAGTTCACATTAAAGAAATAACGCGCATAGTAAGCCTGATTGGTCCACTGGGTCCGGTCGGTGACGGCGGTGGTGAGACGGACGATCGCTGTGGTCCGTGACGTGTTCCCGCCTTGTGCGCTGTCGACATATCCCCACCGGCTGATCAACCCTGATTCGACCGCACGCAGCGGGATCTCGCCGGAGGAACGCCAAATGCTGTTAAACGTCGAAACCGTGACCTTGAGCTGGCTCCCGGCGGAGATCTGCGAGATGTATTTGCCGAACAGGTTGCCGCGATTGAAGTGCTGCCCGTAATGGAAAGGACCGTCGGTATAAAAACCTTCCCCTGCGATATAGGCACTTTGACCCCGGGCGCGTGCCTTGTCACCGAGGAGGTTGATCCCGGCGAAGATGCGCGCCGTGTTGAAAGCGCCGCCTTCGAGTTTGATCTCATTTTTTTCGAGCGCGTCAGTAGTGCGGAAGGACAGGTAGGCGGCGGTAGTGAAGTCGCCGTGATCCGCATAATAGGGTCCCTTGCCGTATTCGAGACTCTTGACTAATTCCGGGATGACAAAGTGAAGATCCGCAAAGCCCTGTCCGTGCGCCTGTGAAGGAAGGTTAAGCGGCATATCGTCCACGGAGACGCTGACGTCGGTGCCGTGGTCTGCATCGAATCCGCGAAAGAAGATATGGTCGGCTATACCTCCCCCCTGGTGTTGCATGAGCGAAAGTCCCGGCACGAGCCGCATCAGGTCCTGCGCGGAGTTGAGCGCGTGAAGGTGCAGGTCGATACTGCTGATGGTAGAAAAAGCCGCGTTGGCCGGGAGCGCCTGCACCGTGACGGATTTCAGGTCGATCTTGCCGGGCGCCAACCGGATAAGGAATGGGCCCTCGGCATCTCCGGCGGAGACCGTACGGCTGGAATATCCGACATAGCTAACGCGAATGGAGTCGGCCGGGGCAGACAGGCGCAAAAGGAAATTGCCCTGCGGATCGGTAAGCGAAGAAGGGCCGTCAATGACAGAAACAACCGCATTTTCGAGCGGTTCGCCGGAAGCCTGATCGACGATCTTACCTTTAAGGATCGTCTGAGCCCGGGCAGGAATCAAGCCGGGCAATAGCAAGACAAGAAACAATACCTTCCTCATGTGGTGGTGGTAGAATTACGGATATTTTGCTGATGGATGCCATGGACAGCTCCGTAACCGTCCGTATGGATCGCAAGGTCACGCCGCTGTCAGGATGTGAAGCGGACGATACCGATGAATGGTTGCAGTAAGGAAATTGTCGGTGGCCGGTCAGGCGGGCGGGTGAAAAATATCGACGGCGCGGTCCATCGAGGACGCGGACAAAAATGGCCTGAACAGCAAACTTGAGCTGGCAAGTTCCGGCACCATGGGCGCACTAACACTGTCGTCGCTGAAGAATACCTCCTGCTTGTTGTCGGCCCGGCGTTCGGGATTGTTCCTGTCCTGGTTGTCGTTATGCTGAAGGCGCTTTCGGAGCTGACAACGCCCGCAGCAGTGCATCATAGGCTTATCGCGGTTTTCGCAAAGTGTTTTAGCGATATAGTCCCGATTGGCGTAGAAATCGACGACAATGACCGCTTTGCTGAAGCTTGAGGCCACAAAGGCCACCAACAGAACGAGCGCGGAACATTGACGAAGCATGTAGTATTGAAACTTTCAGCAAAGGTACGGAATGGGGACTGAAATATTTCGTCCCTTGATCCCGGCTAAAATACTGCAAGAGCCTCGTCGCTGCCTGCGCGGCCGGAGGATACATTACTCAAACAACCGCCCCTGAGAAATCTTGCGTCCGGATCGGGTGCCTTCCAGGGCGAGCAGGAAGGCCCTCCCCCACGCTGCTATATCGTGTATCCTGACGGTCTGGCGCATCGCCTGCATGCGCGTCCGCTGCTCTGCCGCAGGCATTTCAAGCGCGGTCAGGATCGCGTGCGCGATATTTGGAACATCATTGGGGTTCACCGCCAGCGCCTCGGCCAATTGATCCGCGGCTCCGTCCAGTTCGCTGAGGATGAGGACGCCGTTTTCCGCATGTCTGCTGGCGACAAACTGCTTGGCGTAAAGGTTCATGGCATCGCGCAACGGGGTCAGCAAGGCAACGTCGCAAAGCCGGTACAGGGTCAGCAATTCCTCCAAATCCAGGCTTTTGAACATATAAAACAGCGGTTGCCATTCGAGCGTGCCAAATCTCCCGTTCATCTCGGTCACCGCTTCGTCGATCAGTTTCTTGCGTTCCGCATACCGGGAGAGGTCTTCCCGTGAAGGAATAATCACGAGAATTAAAATCACTTTGCCAAGATACCCGGGATTGTCGCGGAGAAAATACTCGAAGGCCGAAATGCGGTGGCGGATCCCTTTGGTATAGTCAAGGGCATCCACGGAGAAAACGATCTGTTTATCTTTGAACGTACTCCGGAAGCCGGCAACCGTTTCGGAAGTCCGGGCTACCTCTTCCGGAGCCTTATCGAACCGTGAAAAATCAATTCCAACCGGAAAGCTCCCGGTTTTTACCAGCCGGTTTTCGAATTCAATCGTTTCGCCATTGCCGCCTGCGCCGAACGTCAGTCTGACACAGTTGCGAAAAAGAGCAGCATATTCGTTGGTCTGAAAGCCGATCAGATCGGCGCCCAGCATTCCTTTCAGGATTTCCTCCTGCCAGGTGCCCGGCAGGTGCCTGAAGATCTGGAACGAAGGAAAAGAAATATGCAAAAACAACCCGATACTCAAGTCCGGAATCCGCTCCCTCAACTGGGCGGCCAAAGGAAGCAGCTGATAATCATGTATCCATACGGTATCGCCCGGCCCCACCATGTCGCAAATGCTGTCCGCAAATTGACTGTTCATGCCGACGTAGTTTTCGTAGGCAGTAGGGGCAAATTCGACATAGGAAGGAAAATAGTGGAAAAGCGGCCATATCACGGTGTTGGCGAAACCATGGCTGATCGTCGACCGGTGCCTTACCGGCAGGAAGACAGGATTCCACAGGTGCCCCGCCGGGGGCAGCCGGTCCTTCACCGAATCCCAAACTATAGGATCGCATGGCGCCGTCCCCGCCCAGGCGATGCTTGAAAACACCGGCTGATCCCACGTGGTGATACTGCGAAGGAATGCTGAAACGGCAACCGTCAGGTCGTCGTAGTGTAGTGCCGCATCAACCTGATCGCCGCGCTGTGTCAACTCTACCGGTAACTGACCGGTCACTATCAAAAGCTTATTGAGACGATCGGTGCTTTTCATGGATTTTGTTAATCAGTTGTAAAACTACACCCGTCACTGCAAATTGGCATTAAAACAAAATTAGAATCCAATTAGAAAACTGTCGTCCGATGTGGAGAAATCGTTCATTTACTCACATCGGCGTATCCTGCTTCCTGCGGCGGTTTTGGAGCAGCCGCCCGAAAGTCGGCCTGCAAATGTGGAAAAGCCTGGCTGCCCCGACCCCAACCATCGCTCCGAGCAGCGCTCCGCAGATGACATCTCCCGGGTAATGGACGCCGTTATATACCCTGCTGAAAGATACGCAGGCAGCCCAGCAAAGGACAGTCCATTTCAACCGGCCGAAGCTGGGCGGTAACGTGAGAACAAGGAACACAGTAAGCGCAAAGGTGTTGCTTGCGTGACTGGACACGAACCCATACTCGCCGCCGGGACCGGCGGGGCTCAGATGTATATATGGAAGGAGCGAAGGTTCATGAGAGGGTCTTGGACGGCGGACCAGGTTCTTGATCAGATCGGACGCCAGTTGGTCGCTGGCCGCTTCCATGACGGTAACCCAGAAAAGAAAGTACCACGCCTGCTGCCGGAAACCGCGATAGATCACCAAAAAGAGAAAAATGTACAGCGGGATCCAGACATACTGATTGCTTGCCCAAAACATGACGAAATCGAAGAACGCGTCATGCTTTGAGTTCAGGAACAGAAAGAGCTGCTTGTCCAGCGCGTCAAGGCGTTCAAACATATCACAACGGTTGTCTTGCTTTGCGGCGAGGGCAGGAAAGGCAATATTGCTCCAAGCAAAAAAATCCCCTTAAAAAAAGGGGATCGTGCAACTAATTCTTAGAGAAAACTTGTCTGTTTAATATACGCAAGGTATGATCATGCCGCCATGCTCTCAAAATATTATGGATTAATTTTAAATTAAACTACCGATGCCCGACCGGCAGCGCCCGAAGGAGCCGTCAGTTTAGCCAAAATGGTCCCTGGCGGATTAAATTTGCAGTATATTCACAATACTAACTTTCCCGAACGAAATCGCTGGCGAGCCGACAAGTCAAATAAAAGCGTCCTCCCGATGCGAAAAATAAGGTGGTTCCTGTTTCCGGTTCTGATGGTCGTCGCCATTATCATGACGCTGAATCTGACCCGCATGTTGCCGGGTACGTGGCAGGCCGCTCTTTTTTTGCAGGGGCGATAGCCGGGCTTTCACCGATGGCAGTGGACATTTCCACTTCGTTGAGGCGGGGCAAGCTGGATTTGGGATTGCCGGTATTGGCTACTATAATCATCCTGCTGTTCTTGCGGCAGTACCTGATCGCCGACGTCTTTGTGCTGCTGATCGTGCTGGGCGATCTTTTCAAAGAATACATTCTGTGGCGGGTGGAGGAGTCTGTGAACGCGATCTCCCACGCACTGCCTGATCTGGCGTACCGAAAAACGGACGATGTCAGGCAAGTGCACGTCCGGGAAATACAGGTGGGAGACATACTGGTAGTAAAAGCCGGCGGCCGTGTGCCGGTGGATGGCGTTTTACTGGGTACGGAGGCGGAGTTGGACGAATCGGTGATCACAGGGGAGTCCAGGTTGGTCTCGAAGACCAGACCGGGGAAGCGCTCGAAACCCTGACCCGGATCGATTCTATCGTATTTGATAAGACCGGGACGCTGACACGGGGGACCCCGGAGGTTGACAAACTGACCGTGCTAGACGGATCGCTCGATGAGCGGCGTCTTTTGCAGCTATCTGCGAGCGTCGAGAAATATTCTGAACATCCTCTGGCGAGGGCCTTCGTGCGCCGGGCGGAAACAATGGATTTGCACTTGTCGCCGGTGACAGACATAAAGGTAATCGAGGGGAAGGGTATCCAGGGCGTATGTGAGGGCAGGACAGTCCTGGTAGGCAGCGCCCGACTGGCGGCCGGCCTGGGTATTACTTTGTCTGCGGATGCCGGAACCGAACTGCAGGCCAGAAGCGCCCCGCCATTTGTGGTGATCGATGGCAAGCCGGCGGGAATCGTCTTCCTACTATTTCTGAAGCCAATGTAGGGATCGCCATGGGGCTAAAAGGAACGGATATTACGCTGAATTCCGCGAAGGTGGTGCTGGTTCACGACGACATCGGAACGCTACCCTATTTGCTGACGGTGAGTAAAAAAGTGTTTCGGATCATTCGCTGGGATTTGTACCTGGCCACCTCGATCCATGTGCTGGCAGCGACCTTGTCGGCAGCAGGGCTGATCTCTGTGTTGGGAAGTGCGTTGATCCACCAGGTCAGCAGCGCGACGGTGTTGTTAAATACGCTAAGGTTGTATTCGGTTTCACAGACCACTTCTCTCACTGGCGGAGCCGACGACGATCGATAAAGTCCATGAACGGCCCCAGGTACGATTCACCGATCGGGACCTTGCGGGCGCCGATGACGATCTCGTTGTCCTGGATAGCGGAAATAGCGCGCTTCGCCACGATATAGGAATGGTGCACCCGGATAAATTGATCCGCGGGCAGCTGCTCCTCCAGGGCCTTCAGCCGTTGCAGGCTGACGACCTTCCGGGAGGGCGTATGGATGGCCACATAGTTCCGCAGGCCCTCGATAAAAAGGATTTCTCCGAGGTTAAGTTTGACAAGCCGGGTGCCCTCTTTGATAAACATATAGGTTTCGGCGCCGCGCGCTTCATCCGTCGCCTTGACCTTTTGCAGTCGCTGTTCCGCTTTATTCACCGCTTTGACAAAGCGGTCGAAGGTGATCGGCTTTTTTAAATAGTCGACGACATCCAACTCATAGCTTTCCAGTGCGAATTCGGAAAAGGCCGTCGTCAGGATGGCCAGAGGCGGATCGGGCAGCATTTTAAGCAAAGCCAGGCCGGTCATGTGCGGCATTCTGACATCCAGGAAGAGGAGGTCCGCGCGATCGGCTTTGAGGGACGCCAGCGCCGAGACCGGGTTATCGCTTACGGCAATCAGCCGCAGGGTGGGCAGCTGGCCGACATGCAATTGCAGCAACTTGCTGGCCATTGGCTCGTCTTCGATGATATGACAGGTCATGCTCATGGCCGTTCGATCGAAAGGGCGACAAAGAAGGAGTCGTTCGTGTCCCGAATGTCGAGTTGGTGCCGGTTTGGATAGCAAAGCGCCAGCCTCTTTTTCACATTGCTCAGCCCGATGCCCTCGCCGGCAATGGGAATGGCATCCCTTTTTGCCTTACTGTTCGAGATGGTGTACCGGAGTCCATTTTCGTCCGCTACCAGCCTTGCCCTGATCCAGCAATCGCCGTCGCCGCCGTCAACACCGTGTTTAAAAGCGTTCTCGAGGAACGTGATCAGGATAAGCGGGCTGATCAGCACATCGGTATTCCCACATACCTCGAATTCCAGCGGTATTCCTTCCCTGAGGCGAAGCCGTTCCAATCCGATATAATGCCGCATATAGTCGATTTCCTTTGCCAGCTCGACCTTTTCATAGTTGGCGTCATAGATCATATATCGCATCACTTCCGAAAGCTTCGAAATGACTTGCGGAGCGGTGTCGGACTTGATGGTTGAAAGATAGTAAAGATTATTCAGGGTGTTGAACAGGAAATGGGGGTTCACCTGCGCCTTCAGCAGCCTGATTTCCGCGTTGAGGGTATCGGTCTCAAGTTGCCGGCGGCGGGAATCCAGCACAGGCCAGTCTGTGGCAAAACGCAGCAGGGCGATAAAAAGGACAATAAAGAGATCCCCGACCGCTGACTGGATGATGAGCTGGGAGTGGGCGAGGTTCCGGACCTCCCAGGACCGCCCGAACGCGAGCGTCTCCGCGGCGACGCGGAGAGCTGCCAGGACGACAAAAGACGAGAGGAACAGCAAGCTGAAGACAACGAACCGCTTTCGCAACAGGAAGGCCGGTACCAGCCAGAAATAGTTGAAGTATGATAGGATAAAGAGATAGCCGATGCTGATAGCGGAGGAGAGGAAGACATGCCCCCAATGGATCTGCGGCCCCGTCTGGTAAAACGTGACATGGTTGACGATAAAGGAGGCATACACCGCCCAAAAGGCCGCATGAAGGAGGACTTCCCGCTTCTTATGTAAGGTCATTGCCAAGGCGGATACAAGGTAATGCAATCGGCCAATCCCGCCCAATTGCCCTCGCGACTTTCGTCAAATATTCCGGCTGATCCGTCCTGTTTTCCGCCGGATGCATCCGCACGCGAAAAACGCACGCCGCATTTCCGCTATTTTGGCGCCATGACCAAGTGGCTACGAGCGCTTTTCGGCTTTCTCCCGGTAATCTGCTGCGCCCAGGTTCCGGCACAGACCCTGTCAGGGGAGGTGAAGGATTCGCTTACACGGGCCCCGGTCCCGCTGGCGACCGTATCGGTCGGCCGCAGAGGGCAGGACACCGCATTGAGGATGACCATCACCGACGAAAAGGGCCGGTTTAAGCTGGCGAACATCCCGGCCGGAAGCTTCGCGATGACCCTGTCTTCCTTTGGCTACATATCCCGAACATGGACGATAACGGTCGCCGCGGATGCGGGCGTCGTCAACCTGGATAGTCTTTACCTAACCCCGCGGAGCGAAATATTACAGGATGTTGTGGTTGATGGAAAAAGGACCCTGATCGAAGAGCGACTGGATCGGACGGTATACAACGTGGAACGGGACAAATCGCTCACGGGCGGAGATGCCACGGACGCCTTGCGGCGCGTACCGATGCTGTCTGTGGATATGGACGGTAATGTGACGCTACGGGGCAGTTCCAATATCAAAGTTCTCATCAACAATAAACCTTCGACGATCACCGCGGCCAACCTCGCGGATGCGCTAAAACAGATCCCGGCAGACCAGATCAGGTCGGTGGAGGTCATCACCTCGCCATCGGTAAAATACGACGCGGACGGGTCGGCGGGCATCGTCAATATCGTATTGAAACAGGATCGGTTGCACGGCATGCTGATCGACCCGGACATGGCGGTCGGGACGAGGGCCTCTTTCCTCGGATTGACCGGGGCCTACAATAACAAAAAGATGTCCTTTTCCATCGGCGGGTTCGGCCGGGCGACGTATAACGTCACCGGCGTCTACAGCAACCTGCAGACGGTTGGACAGCAGGCCATCGGCCAGGTGGCCTCGACGAAAAGGAACGAACTGACGGACAACTACAATGCAGGCTGGGAATATGACCTGGACTCGAACGATTTTTTCAACGCGTCGCTGCGGTTTAGCCAGTTGGACACCCACAATGATCAGCTTCACCTGGTCAGTAATTTCTATACGGGCACGGTGGCCGATAGTGCGGAGCTGCAGCAGGTGGGAACGGTGGGCCGGTCGGGAACGGTGGATGCGGCGGTGAACTTTACGCATGCGTTCGGAAGGTCGCAACGGGAATGGAGCCTGCTGACCTTGTTTAGCCGAACTGACGGGTCGAGCGGCTTTACCAGTGCCCGGGATGACCCGGGAACGGGGGCGCTGATCGGGCAGGTGCGGAATGCCGACCGCAGCTCGAATCAGGAAATCACGGTGCAGGTGGACGATGAAACACCCCTGGACTCCAACCAACTGATCGGATTCGGGGCCAAGTATATCATACGGCGGGTCATCAGTGACTACAGCTATGCAACCGCGGCCGAAAGTGAACCGTTTACCGGGGAGCGATCGCCCGGGCTGACGAACAGGTTCACATACGATCAGGTGGTAACGGCCGCCTATCTCGAATACACGCTGAACACGCGCACGCCCCTGAGTTTGCGGACGGGCTTGCGGTATGAGTATACGGCCATCCATGCGGGGTTGGCAACCGCAGGCAGCGCGTTGCCGGGCATTTCACCCTATGGGGCCCTCGTGCCCGCCGTGAATCTGGGTTGGCGGCTGGGCAACGGGAACATGGTCAGGCTGGGTATTACCAGACGTATCCAACGGCCGTCCATACAATATCTCAACCCAAACGAGTTCGCCCCGGCGCCGGGAAGTCTGTCAATGGGCAATCCGGCGCTCGGACCCGAATTTGCGGACAACATCGAGCTGGGATACACCACGGCGATCGGGAGCCTCACCATCGGGATGTCGGCGTTTTACCGTCATACGACCGGCGCCATCGAAAGCGTGAGCTTCCCGTCGGCCTCCGGCGACACCATTGAACGAACCTATGCGAATATCGGAACGGAACGCTCGGGCGGCCTGGATGTCTACTCCAACCTCGATCAAGGCAGGAAATTATCGCTGAGCGGGGGCGCGGATATATATTATGCGAAGTTGGACGGAGGGTCGGGCCCGGGTGCAGGAGGCTCTTCGGGCCCTGGTGCAGGAGGCTTTTCAGCGTCTGGCGCCGGCGGTCGCAACTCGGGCTGGGTAGTGACCGGGAGATTATCCGGCGGGTATCGGTTCGTAAAAGGCTGGTCGCTCTATTTGTACAGCTATTATCGGGGCAGCCGGGTATTGCTGCAAGGGTTCCAATCGGGATATCCCTATTACAGTCTGACCCTGAAGCGGGATCTGGCGAAAGGGCGCGGGACCATCGGCCTCGGGGCGGAAAACTTTCTCTCGAAAGCGATCCGGGTTACGACAAAAATCAACTCCGGCGCACTGACGGAGTCGACCACGAACCTGAGCCACACCCTGAGTTTGCGGGTATATATGAGCCTCGTCCTCGGCAGGCTGCGGGTGGTGCGGAAGGAGCGGCAAAAGAAGTCGGTGACCAATGACGATTTGAAAGCTGGCTGACCTTGCCCCGCTACGCAAATTAAAAGTTAGGCGAATGCTTGTTCGCGTTCCGCTTTTTGTGCAATTTTAAGCCGAATGAGCAAAAGGATTTATCTGATTGACGACGACCCTATTTTCGTTTTCCTGATCCGGAAGGTCATTGAGGCGATTGACGCTGCTGCCGGGATCGAGGTCTTCCCCGACGGGGAACTGGCGATTTCAAGAATTGCCGGACTGCTGGACGAGCCCGCGTTAATGCCGGACCTCATCTTCCTGGATCTCAACATGCCGGTCCTGGACGGCTGGGGCTTTCTGGACCAATACAGCGAGATCCGGGGCGGGTTTCCGAAAACGGTCGTGTTGTATATCATCTCTTCCACCATCACTCCGGCCGAGATCGAACGGGCAGGCGAATTCCCCTTTATCTCCGGGCTGATCATCAAACCTCCGGATAAGGGCCGCATCGAGGAAATTTTGACCGGCAGCGCCACCCGGTAGCGTCAGCAGGGAACCAGATTTCATTTTCCGGCCGGCCGGACCAATTGACAAACGTCCGTCCGTAACTCGTATGGGTCGCTGACGGTTGCCGGGCTGTTCAGGTAGATCTCAAAGGGAGGGCCGTCTCCCACGACGTGAAGTTCCCGCATCCGGCCGTTCAATGCCGCGTATGCAAGGGCCACCTGGCCGTAAGGCCCTTTATAGTGCACGATCACCGCGTCGCCTCCTTTTATACTATCGATCCGGATCCGCCCCGGCTCCATCTTCGGCACCCGGTCTACCTCGATGGCGGCATCCAGGACAAAAGGTGGAGCGGAGGAATAATAAAAGCCCATCATCCTGCCCGGTCTTAACTTGCGCTGCCCGATCAAAAAGAACATTTCCCGGTACGCTTGTCCCAACACCATACCGATGCTATCCTCCGCCACAACCGTATCCCGGACCCGGAGGTAATACATCGGGTTCATCCTGGCCCCTTCCACAGTCAGGACAGGAAGCCGGGAAGTGTCGGCGATCCCATGCGAGCCAAGCAGCAAAACAAGCAGGGTTGTCAGCATCGAAGATTGTTTTTCGCCGGGAAAAGATAGCCGCCGCTGCAGACCGGAGCAATGACTGCGATCACGCCGGCTGCCTGAAAAGCATGATCCTCGTCACGACCACTGGCCGCGTAACGGCCGGCATCCCGGTCATCGCCATCATTCGGCTACAGGGAAATGAGCTGTCGGACCCTGTCCGGTTCAGGGATGCGTATATGCTTGCCTGAACATTGGACAAGTCCCTGCGAGGCCCACTGTGTCAGGATGCGAAATACCGTCTCGTACGTGGTGCCCGCATAGAAAGCAAGATCCTGCCTGTTCACCGGCACCTGGATAAAGCCTTCGGCATTCTCGCCGAACTTGTCCCGCATCGAGAGCAGGGAATCGGCCAGCCGTTCACTGGCATTCAGGACGGCAAGATCCCGGATGCGCTTTTCAGCCATTTGAAGCTCGTCGGCATACAGACTTATCAATGCGAAAACAAATCCGGGGTTAGTCTTTGCGGTCGTCTCGAGGAATTGGGTCGTCACGAAGCAAGCACTCCCGTCTTGCAGGGCCGTAGCCGAAACCGGAAAATGTCTGGCAACCCCCAATCCCCGGTGGCCGACGACATCCCCACGGGTCGCGAAACGCAGGATCAACTGCCGTCCATTTCCCCAGGACTGATGGATCTTAACCGCGCCCGACAGGATAAAATAGACGCCGCGGATTGCTTCGCCTTCTTTGAACAAGTCCTGAGCTTTGTTGAAATGGACGATCTCGCGCGACACTTCGATGACCTTCTGCCATTCCGGAAGACAATTGGTGCAGAGAAAACAGCCTTCTTGCAAGCAACCATTCTGTTTCATCGGTATGATGTTGTGGTGAGCTATGGGACGGCTATCCGGCCGACCTCGGCGACAACCTCGGTACCTGCGACCCCGGTGCCCTGGAGGGACCGGACGATCCGGCCTTCCCGGTCCAGCACCGTTATACCGGCGGAGTGACTGATATTCCCATTGCCGGCGTTGGCGTATTGAATATTCAGCACCATAGACAGTTCCCTGACCTGTGCAGCGCTTCCCCGCAGCAATTCCCAGTGGCTGTCCAGCCCCTGCTCCCTGGCGAATTCGCGCAGTTGGGCAGGTGTATCCCTTTCGGGGTCAAGGGTAACCAACACACATCCGACCTGATCTCGCACACCGGCCGGAAGGTTGTTGCGTATCGCCTTCATATCGGCGATGATCCGCGGGCAGGTATAGCCGCAGTAGGTGTAGATCATGGCCACTAACTGCACCCGTCCTTTCAATGACTGCAATGCCACCAGGCGGTTATTCTCATCCGTCCATCGGCCGTCCAGCTGGTAAATAGAATTGCTTGCCACCGCCGGCTCGTCCGGGGCGGCGGTTACAGGATGACCCGGACAACAGCTGTCCGGCATAGTCGCCACCCTTGGGTGACAGGAAAGGAGCAAGAAGGCCGGTATCATCATAACTATCGTAATATTTTTCATGGCTTGTTTTTTTTAATGATTGTTGTCGCGCGCGCAGCGAAATCCAAGGCTGGCGACGGTATAGGATGCCTGGAGACTGCCCCGGAACGCGTAGCGCATAAAGGCGGCATAGTCTTCTTTGTCGGCGGCGCCAAGCGAACTAGCCGCGCACGAGAACCTTTTTGCGGCGCCATCCTGTCCGTCTTGCCGGGTAACCGTAGCGTTAAAATCGGCTACCCATTCCCAGATCAGCCCGTGCATATCGAACAGCCCGAAACCATTCCGGTACGTGGAGCATACAGGCGGCAATATTGTTGGTGTGGGGTGGTCGTACCAACCGAGGATGATTGCCGTGAGACGCGTATTTCTTTGCATTCCTTCCGGTGCAGCGGCAGCCGCATATTCCCATTCCGCTTCCGTAGGCAACCGTTTCCCTTTCCATTTGGCGTACGCAGCAGCCGCAAACCACGAAACGTTGGTGACCGGACTATTGGACGGAGTTTGGGTCCCGGGCTCGAAGTCGCCGGCCCATTGCCGCAAGTAATTTTCGTCGGCAAAAAGCCGCGCGACCTTTGATCGCGCCCACTGAGGGTTGGCCCTGACAAATTGAAGGAACTCCGCGTTCGTCACGGCATGGACGTCCATATAGAAGGATTTCACTTTAACGATTGCGGATTCATTGACCGACCGGAAGAAGGGCCGGTACCGACCCGCCGGGATCTCCCTCATTCCCGCCAAACCGCTGTCACCGAGGGCGGTCTCGGGTTTTGCCCGGTTGAACATCAAAGGCAGGGAAAGTAAGATGACAATGGCAGGTTTCATACAGCTATTGATTTCTGGTTTGTCTGACATCTTTTGCCTGGACCATCGGACTCTTATTGCCCCAGTTGTTCCGCACATAGGTCAGGATGCTTGCGATCTGGTCGTCCGACAACGAAAGGTTGGGCATGACGCCCTGAAAGTGCTTTCCGTTAACCGTGATGGGTTCGTTGTTGATGCCATGCAGCAGGATCCCGATGCCTTTATCCTGCCGGCTCATCAGAAAGTCCGAGTGAGCAAGCGGCGGAAAGGCGCCGGGCACGCCCTGGCCGTTGGGTTGGTGGCAGGAACTGCAATTGGTGGAAAAAAGGAGTTGTCCGTTCTTCAGGCGGTCGCTCATCGACAGTTCGGGCGCCGCGGCGACCTTCGGGAGGTCTTCATCAATGTCCGCTTCTGCCAGGCCCGGTTGGTACAGCTGATCCCTGATCTTGCCGGAGTAGACCAGCTTATCTTCCTTCCCGCTCACGACCAACTGAGCCAGTGCGCCCTGGTTGAATGCGCGGAAGATCGAGTGATCGACGATACTGAAAGTCCCCGGTTCCTTGCAGGTGAATTCCACAATCGCCGCCCCGCCGGCCGGGATCAGCGTCGTGCCGATGTTCTCGTGGAATTGGCTTCCGCCTTCTTCATATACCTTATCGAATATCTGTCCAATGATGTGGAACGATGAAACCAGGTTGGGCCCTCCGTTGCCGACATAGATCCGGACGCGGTCGCCCACCTTTGCCTGCAGCGCGTTGGGGCCCACCGTCGAACCCACGGCTCCGTTGAATACGACATATTCGGGTTGCTCCCTGATCGCCTTATCCATATCGAATGTTTGGAGGCCTGGCTCGCCATTCTTGCCTTTGGTGTAGAATTCACCCTGCATCAGGTAAAATTCCCTGTCCACTTTTGGCAGACCGCCTTTTGGCTCGACGAGGATCAGGCCGTACATGCCGTTGGCGATATGCATGCCGACCGGCGCGGTCGCGCAATGATAGACGTACAATCCGGGATTCAGTACGCGGAACCTGAAAACCGAACTGTGACCGGGCACGGTCATAGACGCTTCCGCGCCGCCCCCCGGGCCATTGACCGCATGGAGGTCGATATTGTGGGGCATCTTGTTGCCGGGGTCGTTGCTCAGGTGCAATT
>Ga0134125_10001314_pt1 | contig 30650 bp, 27 predicted proteins | sample KB31751_FD_96464 | JGI IMG/M metagenome (GOLD analysis project Ga0134125, IMG submission 96464) | Terrestrial soil microbial communities with excess Nitrogen fertilizer from Kellogg Biological Station, Michigan, USA - KB3-175-1 | ecosystem: Environmental > Terrestrial > Soil > Unclassified ... | reverse complement strand
CTCCGAGAGCATCAAGCGCGACGGCAAGGATCCTTATGCGTTCTACAATCGCGGCATCGCCTGGCGCCTCAAGGGCGACATCGACAAGGCCACGGCCGACTTCGGCGAGGCGGTAAAGCTCGACCCGAAATTCGCGCTCGCTTACGCCCAGCGCGGCTACGCCTGGTTCGACAAGCGCGACTACGACCACGCCATCGCCGACCTGACCGAAGCGGTACGTTACAATCCGGGTGACGAGGCCGCCTTCACGCGTCGCGCGCTCGCCTGGCGCGCCAAGCAGGATTACGACCGCGCCGTCAACGATTTCAGCCAGGCGATCAAGCTTTCGGCCAAGGACGCCGTACTCTACGACAATCGCGGGCTGGCTTGGCGCATGAAGGGCGACCTCGATCGCGCCATCGCAGACTTCGACCAGGCGATCAGGCTCGAGCCGAAGCTCGCGGCCGCCTACCACGACCGCGGCACGGCCTACGGCATGCGCGGCGACGCCGACCGCGCCATCGCCGACCTCTCGGCCGCGCTCAAGCTGGACCCGAAGAACGCGGTCGCGCTCAACAATCGCGGCTTCGCCTGGCGCAACAAGAACGAGCTCGACAAAGCGATCGCCGACTTCGGCGAAGCGATCAAGCTCGACCCGAAATACACCGCCGCCTTCTTCAACCGCGCCAACGCCTATTTCGAGAAGCGCGACTTCGACCACGCCACCGCCGACTTCGAGGCGGCGATCAAGCTCAACCCGAATTTCGCCGAGGCCTATAACGCGCGCGGCGTGGCGCTCGACACCAAGGGCAAGTTCGACGAGGCCATCGCCGACTTCGGCCAGGCCATCAAGCTCGACCCGAAGAACGCGCGCGCCTTCAACAATCGCGGCTTCGCCTGGCGCAACCGCGGCGATCTCGACAAGGCGATCGCCGACTACAATCAGGCGCTGACGCTGAACGCGGGCTACGCGCTGGCGCTCTACAATCGCGGCATCGCCTATTACGACAAGCGCGACTTCGAGCACGCCACGCGCGACATGAACCAGGCGATCAAGCTCAACCCGAACTTCTCCGCCGCGTTCATGGACCGCGGCATCGTGCTCTACGACAAGCACGACTACGACCGCGCTTTGCTCGCGGCCGACGCCTCGATCGTGCCGAAGGCCGGCTACGCGGTGAGCTTCGGCGGCCGCGGCGCCAGCTACGAGAACCGCCGCGAGGGCGACCGCATCATCCAGGAGGCGAGCGCGCCGGTGCGCAATACGCAGTACAACGCGTTCGCCTATTCGCCGGACACGTTCCCGCCGGCGTCACCGGCGCTGATCGCCTCGGCGCAGGCCGAGGTGCCCCGTCAGGCCGCGCCAGTGCCCGTTGCCGCGCACACGCCGGTCTCGGCGGCCGACCATCACGAAACGCAGGCGCGTCTGCGCGCGGTGCCGGAGAAGCCGAAAGCCGCCGCGCATGAAACCGCCGCCGCCCGTCCGGTCCGGCGCGGGCCGGTGCCGATGCCGCCGCACCGCTTGCAGCGCCAGCCGCAGCGGGCGACGCTGCCGCGTCATCCGCGCATCTCGGAGAAGAAGCCGGTCGTGATCCCGCGCCGCGCCGCGCTCAGCCGCGCTTCCGCCGCGCAGCGCGAGCCGTTTGGCTCTGTGTTCGGCCGATAGTCTTACCGAGCATCACCAGCACCGGCCCGGGCAGGTCCGCAAGGACGAGCCGGCGCGCGAGATCGCCGATCGGCGCGTGCACGGCCTGCTGATCCGGCCGCGTCGCGCGGGCCACCGCGATCGCCGGCGTTGCCGGATCGAGGCCCTCGGAGACCGCCTTCGTAACGAGTTCGGCGAGCGTGCGGGTCGGCATATAGATCGCCGTCGTGGTCGCGGCGTCGGCGAGCGCCTTCCAGTCGAGATCCTGCGGCAGCTTGCCGTCGCGCGCATGGCCGGTGACGTATTGCAGCCGCCGCGCGTGGCCGCGCCCGGTCAGCGTCAGGCCGAGGCTCGCCGCTGCGCCTTGCGCCGCGGTGATGCCGGGGATGACCTCGACCACGATCTCCGCCTCCGCGCAGGCGTCGAGCTCTTCCGCGGCGCGGCCGAAGATCAGCGGATCGCCGCCCTTCAGCCGCACCACGCGCTTGCCTTGCTTGGCCAGCGCCACCATCAGCGCGTTGATGTCCTCCTGCTTGCAGGACGGGCCGAAGCCGGTCTTGCCGACCAGCATCTTGCGTGCCTCGCGGCGGGCGAAGTCGAGCACGTCGCGCGAGACGAGATCGTCGAACAGAATGACATCGGCCGATTGCAGCGCGCGCACCGCGCGCAGCGTCAGCAGTTCCGGATCGCCCGGACCGGCGCCGACGAGCGTCACCGTGCCCGCCTCGACCGCGGCGCCCTCGCCTGACACCTCGGCGATGAAGCGGTCGAAATCGGCCTCGCCTGGCGCGGCGTCGGGGTTCTTGACGGCATGCGCGGTGAAGAGCTGCCAGAACCGGCGCCGCCCGGCAAATGAAAGACCCGACGCCTTCACCGCCGCGCGCCAGCGGTGCGCCGCCGCCGCCCAGGCGGAAAAGCCCTGCGGCAGCATCGCCTCGAGCTTGGCGCGGATGGCTTGCGCGAACACCGGCGCGGCGCCGTCGGTGGAGATGCCGATGACCAGCGGCGAGCGGTTGACGATGGCGCCGAAGGAGAAATCGCAGAAGGCGGGCTTGTCGATGACGTTGACCGGCACGCCGGCCGCGCGCGCCGCGGCGGCGAAAGCAGCGGCGGACACATCGTTATCGAAGGCGCCGATGGCGACCGCCGCGCCGGCCATGTCCGCGGCTGTCCACGCGCGTCCATGCACGGTGATCGCGCCGCGCGGCGGGTCGGCGACGACTGCCGCCATGTCGTCGGAGACCTCCGCCGCATAGACATCGACACGCGCCCCGGCGGCGGAGAGCAACTCCGCCTTCCAGGCCGCGGCGGCGCTGCCGCCGGCCAACACCGCGCGCCTGCCGTCCAGCGACAGAAACACCGGCAACCGCGCCAAGGGCTCCATGCGGCCCGGCCGCGTTTCGAAAGGCGTACGATCGTCAGTCACGTCCCGGCATCCTCGTCTCAATACACATCCGCCTGATAGCGGCCTTTGCTCTTCAGATCGACGACGAAATCCCTGGCGTCGGCCGGCGAAACCCCGCCGTGCTGCGCGACAATCTCGATCAGCGCCGCCTCGACGTCCTTGGCCATGCGCAGCGCATCGCCGCAGACATAGATATACGCGCCGTCGTTCATCCACGACCACAAATCGCGGCCGACCTCGCGCATGCGGTGCTGCACGTAGATCTTCTCGCCGGCATCCCGCGACCAGGCGAGCGTCAGCCGGGTGAGCAGACCCGCCGCCCGCATCGCCGTCAACTCCTCCTCGTAGAAGAAATCTAAATCGCGGTGCTGGTGGCCGAAGAACAGCCAGTTGCGGCCCGGAGCCTTCACCGCCTGCCGCTCCTGCAGGAAGGCGCGGAACGGCGCGATGCCGGTGCCGGGGCCGATCATGATGACGGGCTTTGCCGGATCGGCCGGCAGCGCGAAGCCGTGCGCCTTCTGCACATAGACGCGCAGGCGGTCGCCGGGAGCGACGCGGCTGCCGAGGAAGGTCGAGCAGACGCCAAAGCGCATGCGCTTGTCGACCTCATAGCGCACCGCGTCGACCGTGAGCGCGACACGGTCCGCCGCCACCTTCGGCGACGACGAGATCGAATAGACGCGCGGCTGCAAGGCATCGAGACATTCGATCACGGCTTCCGGGTCGGGACGGATGCCGGGAAACTTGTGCAGCGCCGCCAGCACGTCGAGCGTGCCGGCATCGCCGTCGGGGTCCTTGCCCTCGGCCAGCGCCTTGGCCTTCGCCTTGCGTTCGCCGCCGGTGATGTAGGAGATCAACTGGAACAGCATGTCCGGCGCCGGCGACAGCGACACGCCGTCGCTCAGTACCTCGCGCAAAGTGCGGTCGCCGATCGGGAAATCTGGCGGCGCGCCGAGCGCGACGATGACGCCCTCGACCAATGACGGCTCGTTGGCCGGGAAGATGCCGAAGGAATCGCCGACTTCGAAGTCGAGACCGCTATCGCGGAGATCGATCTCGATGTGCCAGGTCTCCTTCTCCGAGCCCGGCTTGTTCAGCCGACGCCGCGACAAAAACGTCGCGTAGACCGGATTGTCGCGCGAGCGGCCGGCCGGTGCAGCGGCACGCGGCGCGGCCGGCGCCTCGGCGACGGGCGCGGTCGCAGGTTCGAGCTCGGCATAAAGCTGCTTGAGCATGCGCGCGGTGTCCTTGCCGCCCGGCACGCACAGGGTCAGCCGCGTCTCCGACTTGTCGAACAGCTTCGCCGCGTAGTCCTTGCAATTGTAGCCGCACTGGCCGCAGTCCTGCTGCGCCATCGCCGCCATCATGCGGCGCGGCAGCGGCTTGCCCGCGGCGAGCGTCATGCGGTCGGCGAGCGCCATCGCCGGATCGTGCCACGGCGCGTCGTCCGCTTCGGGCGCCGGCAGATCGATGAGGCCCGGCACCAGCCGCGCGGCTTCCGCCGGCGACAGCGGCGTGATGCTCTCCTGCAGGCCGAACAGGCCGGCGAACAGACCGTTGAGCCACGTGCGCTGCTCGACCGTGAACGGCGCGTTCTCCGGAATGAAGCTCGGGATCGGCGGCCGGGGTGCGATGCTCATGCGGCGGCCTCCGCGTCGATCATGCCCTTGAGCGCGTCGATCTCGTGCCGCCGCGTAAAGCTGAGGAAGCTCTCGTCCGGCGCGGCGCGATGCGCGAGATAGGCCTTGAGGATGCGTTCGACCGTGCGCGGCGTCTCGTCGGCCGTGACGTCGCGGTAGAGCGCGCGGCCGATCGCGGCGTTCGGCCCGAAGCCGCCGCCGATCAGCACGTGATAGCCCTCGACCGGATCAGCCTCCTCTTTCGTCTGCACCTTGCAGGCGAGCAGACCTATTTCGCTGATCGCGTGCTGCGCGCAGGAGTGATGACATCCGGTGAGATGGATGTTGACGGGCGCGTCGAGCGCGACGCGGCTTTCGCACCAGGCCGCGATGTCCTCGGCGTGCTGCTTGGTGTTCGATGCCGCGAACTTGCAGCCGGTGTTGCCGGTGCAGGCGATGAGCCCGGCGCGCACGGCGCTGGACTCGGTCGCGAGCCCGAGCGAGGCGATGCGGTCGATCGCGCGCGCGACGCTCTCGTCCGCGACGCCGGAGATCAACAGGTTCTGCCACACCGTCAGGCGCAGGTCGCCGTCGCCGAGGTCGCCGGCGATCATCGCCAGGCCGCGCATCTGCTCGACGGTGAGCCTGCCGGTCGGCGTGACGACGCCGATCCAGTTGAGGCCCGCCTGGCTTTGCGCGTGCACGCCGATATGCGCGGTGCGGCTGAAGGCCGGCCGCGGCTCCACGGCTCCAGGCACCGCGCGGTCGAACGTGCGGCCGAATTTTTCCTCCGTGAACGCAACGAACCTCTCGATGCCGACGGCGTCGAGCACGTATTTCAGCCGCGCCTTGGTGCGGTCGGTGCGATTGCCGTGCTCGATGAAGACGCGCACCACCGCGTCCGCGACTTTGGTGGCATCGGCGGGCTTCACCAGCACGCCGGTGTCGCGCGCGAAGTCGGCATGCCCGGTGATGCCGCCGAGACAGAGCTTGAACCAGACGCCGGCCTCGAAGCCGAAGCCGTCCTTCACCGTCACCGCCTGGAAGCCGATGTCGTTGGTATCCTCCAGCACCGGAATCGTTCCGGCGCCGTCGAAGGCGACGTTGAACTTGCGCGGCAGGCCGGTGAGCGAGCGGTCGTTGAGGATATGGAAGTGCCACTCGCGCGCGTAAGGCCGCGTGTCGATCAATTCCTGCGGGTCGATGCCCGCGGTCGGCGTGCCGGTGACGTTGCGGATATTGTCGGCGCCGGAGCCGCGCGAGGTCAGCCCGAGGTCCTGGATGCCCTCGATCATGGCGACGGCATTCTTCGCCTCGATCTCGCGGATCTGGAGATTGGCGCGCGTCGTCACATGCGCATAGCCGCCGCCGTAGCGCGCGGCGAGATCGGCAAGCCCCGCAAATTGATGCGCCTTCAAAATCCCGTTCGGCATGCGCAGCCGGCACATATAGGAGTTCTGGTTCGGCGCGACATAAAAGAGACCGTAGAAGCGCCAGCGGAAATTGTCCGGCGGCTTCGGATATTCGTTGGCCGCGGCCTGCATCTTCAGCCGCTCGTAGGCGTCGAAGGGATGCTGTTCGCGCTTGAACTTCTCCGGATCGGAAAGCTTGCCGCCGGCGGCGATGACGCGGTCCTGCGCCTTCAATGCCGCGGCGTCGGGGCCGACCGGCTCGGGTGCGACAGCCGCAACGGCGCCGGGGACTGACCCGGCGCCGGCGACGTTCTTCGCAGCCTTGGCGATCTGCATGCCGGCGACGAAGCCCTCGAGATAACGCTTCTGCTCGGGCTCGAAGTCGCCGGCGCCGAGCGCCGCCGCGGGCTTGAGTTCGGTCTCGCTCATTCCGCCGGCACCTGGCTTGCGGCGCCGAGCGGCGCGGGCGCGGAGACCTTCGGCCTGTGCGTGATGTAGAGCGCGATCCCGGTGAAGATCGAACCGCCGACCAGATTGCCCAGCGTCACCGGGATCTGGTTCCACAGCCACCACTGCGCGAACGTCACCTTCGCGCCCATCAGCATGCCGGTCGGGATGACGAACATGTTCACGACCGAATGTTCGAAGCCCTGGCCGAAGAAGATCAGCATCGGCATCCACAGCGCGGCGAGCTTGCCGACTGTCGAGGCGCTGGTCATGGCGATGACGATGGCGAGGCAGACCATCCAGTTGCACAGGATCGCCTTGACGAAGACCGTGACCATGCCCGCGACGCCGAGCGCCGCGTAGCCGGTCGTCTTGGCCTGCGCCACGGCGATGATCGTCGCCGCCACGCCGGTCGGCGCCGTCGAGCCGAAATTGGTGAGCGCGATCGCCAGCAGTGCGCCATAGGCCATGCTGCCGAGCAGGTTGCCGGTGAAGACGTAGACCCAGTTCATCAGCATCGTGCGCGGATCGCCGGTCCTCTCGATGCACGGCAATGGCAGAAGGCCGAAGCTGCCGGTCACCAGGTCGAGGCCGAGCAGCACGATGATGCCGAGGCCGACCGGGAAGATCAGCGCGCCGACCAGCGGCACGCCGGTCTGCAAGGCGCCGGTGAAGGCCAGGCTCGTCGCCGCGCCGAGGATGCTGCCGGCCAGCGCGCCGCGCACGATCAGGTCGACCGGCGTCAGCCCGAGCTTCATCCGTCCCGTGTTCATCATGGCCGAGGCGACGTCGACCGGCTTCACGTAATCCATCTCTCCGCTCCCTGTGCTTGGCACCGGCATGCTGCAGAGCAGCAAGGAGCGTGCCAGTCAGGAAGTCATTGATTCTGATAGAATATTCAACAAATGCCGATTCGGCCGCGAAGGCGGTGGCGGCGAATTGAGCGGCCGTAGACGAAATTTTGTGCACCGCCCACGCGCGCCCAAAATTCAGCCAGCGGCCGCCGCCGGCACCCGCACATTGGCGTGGAAGTCGAGGCCGTTGACCGTCTTGGCCACGTAGCCGGCGCGGACGCAGAAGTCGCCGAAGTGCTCGCCCTTCTCGCGCTTCGCCGCATAGGCGGCGAAGATCGGATCGAGCGCGGCGACGATGCCGGCGTCGTCGAGGTCCTCGGCATAGAGCTTGTTCAGGCGCGAGCCGTCGAAGGCGGCGCCGAGATACAAATTGTAGCGGCCGGGGCCTTTGCCGACCAAGGCGATCTCGGCGATGTAGGGTCGCGCGCAGCCGTTCGGGCAGCCGGTCATGCGCAAAGTGATGTCCTCGTTCGCCAGACCGTGCGCGGCGAGCCGTTCCTCGAGCTTGGTGATCAGGCTCGGCAGGTAGCGTTCGCTCTCGGCCAGCGCCAGGCCGCAGGTCGGCAGCGCCACGCAGGCCATGGCATTGCGCCGCAGCGCGCCCGCCTGCCCGGCGAGGCCATGCTCGGCGGCGAGCTTCTCGATGTCGGCGCGCTGGTCGTCGGCGACATTGGCGATGATCAGGTTCTGGTTCGGCGTGATGCGGATCTCGCCCTCGTGCACCTCGGCGATACGCCGCATGCCGGTCATCAATTGCGGCCCGCCGGGAAAATCGCGCAGGCGGCCGTTCTCGACGAACAGCGTCAGGTGGTACTTGCCGTTCTCGCCCTGCGTCCAGCCGTAGCGGTCGCCGTTCGAGGTGAACGCATAGGGCCGCGCCTTTTCCAGCGGCTTGCCGGCGCGCCTGGCGATCTCGGCGCGGAACTTGTCTGCGCCATTGTCGTCGAGCGTGTATTTGAGCCGCGCATGCTTGCGGTTGGTGCGGTCGCCCCAGTCGCGCTGGATGGTGACGACGGCTTCCGCGACCTTCATCAGGTCCTCGGTGCGGCAAAAGCCGAGCACGTCGCCGGTGCGCGGATAGGTCTCCGGCTCGCCATGCGTCATGCCCATGCCGCCGCCGACCGCGACGTTCCAGCCTTCGATCTCGCCCTTCTTTCCGACGATGGCGATGAATCCGAGATCCTGTGCGAACACGTCGATGTCGTTCGAGGGCGGCACCGCGAAGCCGATCTTGAATTTCCGCGGCAGATAGGTCTTGCCGTAGATCGGTTCGACGTCGTCGCGCTCGCCTTCGCCGGCGACCTTTTCGCCGTCGAGGAAGATTTCGTAATAGGCGTGCGTCTGCGGCTTGAAATGCGCCGAGGCGCGGTTGGCAAGCTCGTAGGCCAGCGCGTGAATTTTCGACTGGTGCGGGTTCGCCACCGCCATGACGCCGCGATTGTCGTCGCCGCAGGCGGCGATGGTGTCGAGCGCCACCGCGTTGATCGCCTTCAGCGCCGTCTTGACGTTGAATTTCAAGACGCCGTGCAGCTGGAAGGTCTGCCGCGTCGTCAGCCGCAGCGTGTCGCCGGCATAAGTGCGCGCGACGTCGTCGAGCGCCAGCCACTGCTTCGGCGTGATGACGCCGCCCGGCAGGCGGATGCGGATCATGAAGCCGAAGGCCTTCTCCATCTTCTTCTTGGCGCGCTCGGGCCGCAGGTCGCGGTCGTCCTGGAGGTACATGCCGTGGAACTTCAGGAGCTGCTGGCTGTCCTCGGACACGCCGCCGGTCATCGGATCGGCCATGTCGGCGGCGAGGTCGCCGCGCAGATAGCGGCTCCGCGCCTTGAGGTGCTCCATCGCGGTCAGTTCGTTCTTCTTGTCGGCCATCGTGATGTCTCTTGTCCCGGACGCAGGCAGCAGCGCCAAAAGCGGTGCGCCACGGAGCCGGGACCGTCAAGGATACGGAGGTTGTGCGGTCCCGGGTCTGCCGCGCGTCATTATCATGCCGCGCCGCTCCCGGGACACCGGGCTCAATATACGTCCTGAAGGTAGCGCTTGTCGCGCTCGAGGGCGGCGACCGCCTGTTCGGCGCCTTCGGCCGACAGCCCCTTCACGTCGGCATAGGCCTTCGCCAGCGTCGCCTGCACGTCCTTGGCCATGCTTTTCGCATCGCCGCAGACGTAGAAGTGCGCGCCGTTCTCCAGCCAGTCGACGACGTCCTTCCGCTGCTCCCAGATCTTGTGCTGGACGTAGACCTTGTCCAGCCGGTCGCGCGAGAAAGCGAGGTCCATGCGGGCGAGCGCGCCGTCCTTCAACGCATCCTGCCAGTCGAGCTGGTAGAGGAAGTCGTCGCGGAACGCGCGGTCGCCGAAGAACAGCCAGTTCTTGCCGGTCGCGCCGATAGCGCGGCGCTCCTGCACGAAGGCGCGGAACGGCGCCACGCCGGTGCCGGGGCCGACCATGATGATGTCCTTGTCGGGCAGCGGCAGGCCGAAATGCTTGTTGGGCTTGAGCTTGACGCGCACGCGCGCGCCGCGCCTGAGCCGCTCGGCAACGTAATTCGAGGCGACGCCCTTGCGGTCGCGGCCGTGACTGCCATAGCGCACCGCCGAGACGAGCAGATGCGCTTCCTCGCCGACGTCCTTGCGCGACGAGGCGATCGAATAGGCGCGCGGCGCCAGCGGCCGCGTCAGCGCGCGCAGCCGCTCGGCGTCGAGCGAAATCGGGAACGTGCCGACGAGGTCGATCAGCTGGCGGCCGTTGACCCAGTCGCGCGCCTCGCCGTCGGCGATCAGCTTCTTGACGTACTGGTGGCCGGTCGCGGCGGCGTAGTTCTCGATCGCCTTGACCGACAAGGTCGTGACGTCGCGCGCGGTCAGGAACTCGTGGCGCAGCGCGTCGTCCGTGACGCCGGCGAGCTTCAGGAACTCGTCGACATAGGCCGGATCGTTCTCGGGATAGAGGTCGAGCGAGGCGCCCGGCTCGTAGGCCGGCGCCGCGCCGTCGAAGCCGAGCGCGAGATGGATCGTCTCCTTGCCCGAACGCGACGAGTTGAGGTTGACGTGCTCGATCACCTCGGCCTCGACGATGTCGGTGTTCGCCGCGGCATGCGGCTTGCCGCTGAAGTCGACCGAGATCACCTTGGCCTGGTTGAGACCGGCCGGGGCGAGCGCCTTCAACGCGCCGTCGATCCACTGTCCCGCCGGCTCGGCGAAATCGAGATCGCAGTCGACGCGGGTCGCGACACGTTTGCCGCCGAGCGCTTCGAGCCGCTCGTCGATTTTCTTGCCGACGCCGCAGAAATCCGCGTAGGCGGTGTCGCCGAGCGCCAGCACGCCGAACTCGACGCCGTCGAGGCGCGGCGCGCCCTCGCCCATCAACTCGTTGTAGACGCGCACGGCGCGCGCCGGCGGATCGCCCTCGCCCCAGGTGGCGGCGATGACGACGAGGCGCTTCGCCTTGGTCAACGTCGAAAGCTCGAGCTCGGCCATGTCGACGACCGCCGGCTTGAAGCCGAGCTTGCGCGCGGCCTTGGCCATGTCGGCCGCGAGCTTCTCGGAATTGCCCGACTCGCTCGCATAGACGATCGTCAGCGGCTCGGCCGCGCGCGGCGGCGCCGCCGCATGCACCGCTTCGCCGCTGTTGGCCGCCTCAACGCCGGCGAGGAAGCCGGCGAGCCAGGCGCGTTGCACCGCCGTCGCCGGGCCGACGACGCGGTTCAACAGGTCGACGTCCTCCTCGGAGAAGGGCGCCGTCTTCGGAATGGACGAAAACACCGACATGCCTTAGCCCCACAGCCGCGGCAGCACGCCGATGGCGATCAGCGCCACCAGCGCCGAGGCGATCGCGATCAGCCAGCTTTCCAGCGACTGCTGCGGCCAGAGGCCGTGCGGCTCGTGGGGGAAATCGGTCATCGGTCGGGGCTCCAACGGAAACAGGAGCCATAGATAGAAGGCCATGCTCGGAAGCGGCAATAAGTGTGAAAAAATAAGAAGATAGTTGTGCCGGGCGGGTCCGGAGAGCAAAGCCATTCCCCTCCGCCCGGCTCTGTGGAGAACGCCGGTCTTGCGTGTCTCGCCCGCCGGACCGTGGCAAAGAGGTCACAACGGGCCTTGCGGCCCCTCCGGAAGAGTCGGCCCTTCATGCCCCCGCCGCGCGCCTTTGCCGCTTTGCTGACGCCCGCCGAACGGCGGCTGTTCGCGCGGCTCGACACGCCGCAGAAGATCCAGGACTTCCTCGACCGCCTGCCGGTGAATTTCGAGCCCGACGGCGACACCGTGATGTCGCCGCGGCGGATGCTGCGCGCGAAGGCGGCGCATTGCGCCGAGGGCGCGCTGTTCGCCGCCGCCGTGCTGATGTTTCACAAGAAGCCGGTCTGGCTCGTCGACCTGCGCGCGCGGCCGAGCGATCACGATCACGTCGTCGCGGTGTTCAAGGAACACGGCCGCCTCGGCGCCATCAGCAAGACCAACCATTCGATCCTGCGCTGGCGCGACCCGATCTACAAAAGCGTGCGCGAACTGGCGGTGAGCTATGCGCACGAATATTGTTTGCCGAGCGGGCAGAAGTCGCTGCTGGCGTTCTCGCGGCCGTTTTCGCTGGCGCGTTATGCGCCGAAGCGCTGGGTGACAGCGGACGAGGACCTCCACTGGCTGATGGACGATCTCGACGCCTCGCCGCACGAGGACGTCGCGCCCAAGCGCGTGAAGCAGCGCCGCTCGCACCCGATCGAGATCAAGGCGCAGGGGATGACGGAGTGGCGGCGACCGCGCAAGGTGAAGCGGTGAACATTGACATCCGCGCGCGCCACGGGCTTCGTTAGCCGCAGGACCGGCCGATGACCACCTTCACCTACACGCGCGAGATCAGGATCGCCTGGGCGCATTGCGACCCGGCCGGCATCGTGTTCAACCCGCGCTTCTTCGAGTTCTTCGACACCAGCTCGTGGGGCCTGTTCGAGGCCGCGCTCGGCGTCAGCCAGCACGACCTCGCGGCGCGCTACGGCATCGTCGGCATCGCGCTGGTCGACGCGCGCGGCAACTTCATGAAGCCGGTCGCTTTCGGCGACACCGTCGCGATTACCTCGCGCGTGTCGGAATTCCGCCGCTCCTCGTTCGACGTCGAGCACAGGATCGTCAAGGCCGGCGAGGTCATGGTCGAAGGCCGCGAGAGCCGCGTCTGGGCCGTGCGGCACAAGGACGATCCCGACCGCATCACCACCGCGCCGATCCCGGCGGAGGTGATCGCGAAATTCGGGTAGCGCCGCGCGCGCGGCTGCAAAACTCACGCGATCTTCACGTACTCGAACTCGCCGGGACGGTTGTCGATGCCGACCTTGGGCGGGGCGATCCACGAGGCGAATTTGCCCGGCTCGTATTGCGGCTGCATCAGGCTCTCGATGAAGTCGCGGTCGGCGTCGTTGGGCAGGAACTCGCTGCGGCGGCGCGCCCAATCGGGATCGGAGAGCACCGTGCCGCCGGTATCCGCCTTGATCTTCGCGAACTCGCCGATGTGGCGGTTGAACGCGACGTGCGGCAATTTGATCTCGAACGGAATGCCGAAGCTCTCGATCACCTTGTTCCAGCGGCCGACGCCGACATTGGCGTCGTTCACGTAATCGTCGCGCAGCCGCATGTTGAGCGCGGAGAGCGCCGGCGCATTCTCGTTCTGGATGTGGCCGTCGATCAGCCGCAGCACCGGATAGGTCGACTGCTCGAGCCTGTGGTCGTCGTCGAGGCGGTTCTCGCGGTAGCGGCCCTTCAAGCCGGCATGGAAGGCGTTCGCCGCATTGGTCGAGATTTCGTTGCCGAACAGATCGAGCGTCAGCGAGAAGTGCAGATTCGCCTTCTTCTGGATGGTCGGCAGGTCGATGACGCCGAGCTTGCGCACACGCGCGATGTCGAAGGGGTCGGCGATCCCCGCCTCCTTCATCGCCTCGCACGTCCGTTGAATGACGCGCGTCACGCCGGTCTCGCCGACGAACATGTGGTGCGCCTCTTCCGTCAGCATGAAGCGGCAGGTGCGCGACAGGGGATCGAAGCCCGACTGCGCCAGCGCCTCGAGCTGCATCTTGCCGTCGCGGTCGGTGAAATAAGTGAACATGAAGAACGACAGCCAGTCCGGCGTCTTCTCGTTGAAGGCCCCTAGCATGCGCGGCGAATCCGCGTCGCCCGAGCGGCGCTGCAACAAGGCTTCCGCCTCCTCGCGGCCGTCGGTGCCGAAATACTTTTGCAGCAGGTAGACCATCGCCCAGAGATGACGGCCCTCCTCGACGTTGACCTGGAACAGGTTGCGCATGTCGTAGAGCGACGGCGCGGTCTTGCCGAGATGGCGCTGCTGCTCGACCGAGGCCGGCTCGGTGTCGCCCTGGATGACGATCAGGCGGCGCAGCATGGCCCGATATTCGCCAGGCACTTCCTGCCACGCCGGCTCGCCCGCATGCGCGCCGAACGGAATGGTGCGGCCCTCCGCCTGCGGCGCGAGAAGAATGCCCCATTTGTAATCGGGCATCTTCACGTAATCGAATTTGGCCCAGCCCTTCGGATCGACGCTTACCGCGGTGCGCAGGTAGACCAGCGACTCCTGGAAGCCTTCCGGCCCCATGTCCTTCCACCAGTCGATGTAGCCGGGATGCCACTTCTCCAGCGCGCGCTTGACGCGCACGTCCTCGCCGAGGCCGACATTGTTCGGGATCAGGCCGTCGTAATCGACCTTGCCGATGCTGGTGGCGACGTTCATGGCCGTTGTCCTTTGACCGTAGTTGCGTGTCCCGGGCGCGGCGCAGCACGTAGAGGTGCGCCGCAGACCCGGGACCCCGGTTCTTCACTCCCAAGGCAACCGGGGTCCCGGATCAGCGGTGCAAGGTTTCGCTGCGCTACACGCTGCACCGCATCCGGGACACGGAGGCCCATCACACCCTGTCCTTCCCGTAACTCGGCTTCACGCCGGAGCCATAGAGCTTCAGCGCGCCCTGCTCGCCGACGGCGTTGGGGCGCTGGAAAATCCAGTTCTGCCAGGCGGTGAGGCGGCCGAAGATTTTCGTTTCCATCGTCTCGGGTCCCGCGAAGCGCAAATTCGCCTCCATGCCGGTCAGCGCGTCCGGCGACTGCGCCGCGCGCTCCTCGACCATCACGCGGAGTTCATCATCAAAATCGAAATCCTCGCGCGCGAAGGTGACGAGACCGGCCTCGTCCGCCGCTTCGGCGTCCAATGCCTCGCCGATACGTGCCTTCAGCGCATCGAGCGTCTCAGGCTCGCCGAGGAGGCGCGCCTGCAAGCGCGTCAGCCCGTTGCCCATCGGATAGAGACCGAAATTCGCCTCTCCGAGCACGATCGCCGCCGGCTGCCGGTTGCCGCCCTCGCGCGTGCCGATCAGCATCATGGCGCGGTCGGACGCGAAGACGAGTTCCGCCAAAGTCCCGGCAAAGCACGAGCCCGGCTCGATCACGGCGATGAAGGTCTTCGGCGTCACGTCGATGCGCTTCAATACACGCTTCACGTAATGCCGCACCTCGCGCAGCAGCCAGTCGCCCTGCCCTGCGGCCAGCAGCGCGTCATGGTCGAGCACGCCTTGCGCCTCGCCGTCGGCTTTCAAGAGGACAACGCCGATGGCCGGCTCGTTGGTGCGCAGGTGCAAAATCGCGTCTTCCAGTTCGCGCGCCATCGCCAGCGGCCAGAACGCCGCGCCGAGCGCATGCGCGGCGGCGGCCGACGCCGGCACGGGCTGCGACGGCCCGCGCACGGTCAACGTCGCGATGCTGCGCGCGCGGTCGATGTCGATCTCGACATGCGCGTAGGTGACGCGGTCGCCGCCGTTCGCGCGCTGCAACGGCGTGAGCGCGATGCCCTTGCCGTCCTTCGGCCGGTCGGACTTCTGCGCCAGCGCATGCGCGCGCGCCTTGACCGCCTCGTCCCATTTCGACGGCGGCACCACCTCGTCGACGAGGCGCCAGTCGCGCGCCTTCGCGCCGCGCAGGCCCTCCTCGGTCGAACAGAATACGTCGGCGCGGTCGCGCCGCACCTTGCGCTTGTCGGTGACGCGCGTCAGCCCGCCGGTGCCCGGCAGCACGCCGAGCAGCGGCGTCTCTGGCAGCGACACGGTCGAGCGCCGGTCGTCGATCAGCATGATGTGGTCGGTGGCGAGCGCCAGCTCGTAGCCGCCGCCGGCGCAGGAGCCGTTGACCGCGCTCATATAGATCTGCCGCGAGTTCTCGCTGGCGTCTTCCATGGCGAGCCGCGTCTCGTTGGTGAACTTGCAGAAGTTCACCTTGTGGCCGTGCGTCGCCTTGCCGAGCATACGGATGTTGGCGCCGGCGCAGAACACGTTGTCCTTGCCGGACTTGACCACCACGCAGCGCACTTCCGGATGCTCGAAGCGTAAGCGCTGCACGGCATCGTTCAATTCGATGTCGACGGCGAGGTCGTAGGAGTTGAGCTTGAGCTCGTAGTCGGGCGAGAGGCCGCCGGCCGGATCGACGTCCATGATCAGCGACGCCACCTCGCCGTCGGTCTCGATGCGCCAATGGCGATAGCGGGACGGCTCGGTGCGGAAGTCGATCGTGCTCATCCCGATCCGGTCCTTGGGTGTGTCCTGCCGGGCTCTTCGGCCCTATGCATTATTATGCAGATGACCTACCATCCGGTCCGGGACGCGGCAAGCAAAGTCGCGCCGGAACATCGAAAAGTCCCGCGAAATTGATTGCTTTCGCCGCCCGGGGCCGTCATAGTGCTTGGAAATATAGTGCATATGACGATGACCAATCCGCTCTCCACCCCCGGCGTCCGCGATTCCGAGGCCTATCTCGCCAGGCTCGGTGAGCGCGTGCGCCTGCTGCGCAGCCAGCGCGGCATGACGCGCAAGGCGCTGTCGGCCCACGCGAAAGTGTCCGAGCGGTACCTGGCGCAGCTCGAGGCCGGCAAGGGCAACGGCTCGATCGTGCTCTTGCGCCGCGTCGCCAAGGCGATCGGAACCTCGGTCGCGGAACTCGTGCGCGAAGGCCCCGAACCGGCGATCGAGCTGACCTTGCTCACGCAATATCTCGAGCGCCTGCCGGCCGACACGCTCGCCGAGGTGCGCAGGCTCGTCACCGAGCGCTTCCGCTCCCCCGCCGAGGCCGACCGCTCGCGCCGCATCGCGCTGATCGGTCTGCGCGGCGGCGGCAAGTCCACCCTCGGCCCGCTCGCGGCGCAGGCGCTCGGCGTGCCCTTCATCGAGCTCGACCGCGAGATCGAGCGCCGCGCCGGCGCTTCTCTCAGCGAGATCTTCGACATGTTCGGCCAGCAGACCTTCCGCCGCGCCGAGCGCGAGGCGCTGGAGGACGTGCTGGCCAAGCACCCGCAATTCGTGATGGCGACGTCCGGCTCGATCGTCACCGAGGCCGCGACGCTCGAGCGCCTGCTCTCCTCCTGCCTCACCGTCTGGGTCAAGGCGGAGCCGGCCGAGCACATGCAGCGGGTGATGAGCCAGGGCGACATGCGGCCGATGGCCGGCTCGCCCCGCGCCATGGCCGACCTCAACTCGATTCTCGACAGCCGCAAGCCGCTTTACGCCAAGGCCGACCTTGCCGTCTCGACCACCGGGCGGACGCCGGAGGAGACGCTGGCGGAACTGTTGCGCGCGGTCGCGGTTCCCGATAATCGCATTGCGCGCCGTTCGGCGTGAGCCACCCTGAATTTCCCTGACAGGAGCCGGCGATAGGCCGGGCAAGGCATGAGCGAGACGATCAAGACTGACGTTGTCATCATCGGCGCGGGCCCGATCGGCCTGTTCGCGGTGTTCGAGCTCGGCCTCTCGACATCAAGGCGCACCTGATCGACATCCTCGACAAGGTCGGCGGCCAGTGCGCCGAGCTCTATCCGGAGAAGCCGATCTACGACATTCCCGGCATCCCGATGGTCACCGGCCACGGGCTGACCGAAGCGCTGATGGAGCAGATCAAGCCGTTCCACCCCACGTTCCATCTCGGCGAGATGGTCCTGAAGGTCGAGAAGCTCGGCGAGACCTCGTTCCGCGTCACGACCGACGGCGGCAAGACATTCGAATGCAAATGCGTGGTGATCGCCGCCGGCGGCGGCTCGTTCCAGCCGAAGCGGCCGCCGATCGCCGGCATCGAGCCCTACGAGGCGAAGTCGGTGCACTACGCCGTGCGCAAAATGGACGCCTTCCGCGGCAAGAACCTGCTCATCGTCGGCGGCGGCGACTCGGCGCTCGACTGGACGCTCAATCTGCAGCCGATCGCCAAGCGCCTGACGCTGGTGCACCGGCGCGACGAATTCCGCGGCGCGCCCGACAGCGTCAACAAGATGCGCGCGCTCGTTGCCGCCGGCGACATGGATCTCAAGATCGGCCAGGTCACCGAACTCGAAGGCTCGGACGGCCAGCTCGTCGCCGCGACCGTCAAGGGCAAGGACACGAGCGACCGCATCGCGTGCGACGCCATGCTGCCGTTCTTCGGCCTGACCATGAAGCTAGGCCCGGTCGCCGACTGGGGCATCAAGATGGAAGACGAATTGATCCCGGTCGACACCGCGGCGTTCGAGACCAACATCCCGGGCATCTTCGCCATCGGCGACATCAACACCTATGCCGGCAAATTGAAGCTCATTCTGTCCGGCTTCCACGAAGGCGCGCTGATGGCGCAGAAGGCTTACCACTACGTCTATCCGGACAAGCGGCTGGTGTTCCAGTACACGACGTCGTCGACCAATTTGCAGAAGAAGCTGGGCGTGGCGTGAGCCTGCGAGCGCGCCGCACGCAGGCTTCACCTCTCCCATAGGGAGAGGTCGGATCGCCGCAGGCGATCCGGGTGAGGGGTTACAAACTTCAGATTCAGTATCCCCCTCACCCCGGCCCTCTCCCCGAAGGGGAGAGGGAGCCCGCAGTGCCTGCGGCAATGTCGACGACGAATTTCTTTCGCTCCAAGAGATAGCTCAATGCCCCACATCACCTTCATCGAGCACGACGGCACGAAGCACACGGTCGAGGCCGAGCTCGGCGCCACCGTGATGGAGACGGCGCTGAAGAATGACATCGGCGGCATCGTCGCCGAGTGCGGCGGCTCGTGCACCTGCGCCACCTGCCTCGTGCATGTCGACGAAACGTGGACCGACATCGTCGGAAAGCCGCATCCGGAAGAAGACCAGATGCTCGACGCCGCCTTCGAGGTGAAGCCGACCTCGCGCCTGTCGTGCCAGATCAAGGTGACCGACGCGCTCGACGGCCTGATTGTGCACACGCCGTCCTACCAGGGCCGCTAGAGCCCCCGCCCTTCCCGCGCACGCCGCCCTCTGGCAGAATTGAAAAGCCGGTATAAACGGCGGATAAATTTTGTGCAGGGAGGCGACAATGCTCACGCGAAGAGGTTTCGCAGGCGTAGCGGGCTGCGCGATCTGCAGCCTGGCGGGCTTTGCGGCGACCGAAGTCATGGCGCAGGGCGCGCCGGCGACGACGGCGAACGGAGTGACGCGGAAAATCCTGTCGCGCACCGACGGCCCCGCCGCCGGCTACGAGACGATCATCATGGACGTGACGCTCGATCCGGGCGCTGTCATCGCGCGCCATACCCATCCGGGAATCGAGTCGACGTACGTCATGGACGGCGGCTTCGAGCTTCCCGTTCAGGGCCAGCCGACCAAGATGGTGAAGGCGGGCGACGCATTCCAGATTCCGCCGGAGACGCCGCATGCGGGCGGCAAGCCGCCGACCGAGAAGACGCGGCTGATGATCAATTACATCGTGCAGAAGGGCAAACCGCTCGCCACGCCGGCGTAAGCGCGCCGGCACAAGGCCGGTGGCGCCGCACGGCGCCGCCGGTGTCATCCGATCGTCAGTCCGGAAGCACCGTCATGCCGCGTTTCGCGCATCGTCTCGCTTTGGCCGTCGCGCTGCTCGCCTGGACCTTGCCGGCGCAGGCCGCCGACGTCCGCGTCATGATTTCGGCCGGCTTCTTCCACGTCTATGCCGCGCTCGGCCCGGCTTACGAGAAGGCGACCGGCAATCATCTCGTCACCATCCGCGGCCCCTCGCTCGGCGATTCACCGGAGGCGATCCCGGCGCGATTGACGCGTGGCGAGGAGGCCGACGTCACCATCATGGACGGCGCCGGCGCCGACTACCTGATCGCGCACAAGCTCATCCGCGCCGACAGCAAGATGCCGCTGGCGCAATCCTTCATCGGAATGGTGGTCAAGTCCGGCCAGCCCAAGCCCGACATCGGCACGGTCGAGAATTTGCGCAAGGTGCTGCTGGCGGCCAAGTCGATCGCGTTTTCCGACTCGAGCAGCGGCACTTATCTGTCGACCGTCGGCTTCAAGAAGATCGGCGTTGCGGACGCCGTCGCGGCGAAGTCGCGCAAGGTGCGCGGGCCGCCGTCGGGCGAGCCGGTCGCCGCCGTCGTCGCGCGCGGCGAGGCCGAGATCGGCTTCCAGCAGGTGCCCGAGCTCATCAACGTCCCCGGCGCCGATTTCGTCGGCACCGTGCCGCCCGAGGTGCAGCCGCCGACCTATTTCATCGGCGCGCTGACCACCAACGCGCGCCAGCCGGAGGCGGCCGTGGCGCTGCTGCGCTTTCTGTCGTCGAAGGACGCCGCCCCCGTCATCGCCAAGGCGGGGCTCAAGCCGCTGGCGCAGTAGGCGCGCTCAAAACCCCGTCGCGAAGCGCGCCATCACCACGATGATCGCCACCTGCATCGTGCCCTGCACGGCGACGATGCGCACGTAGGTCTTCATCCAGCGCGCGATTTTGGCGCCGTCGGGCTGCGGCTTCTGCATCTCGAAGTAGAGGCGCAGATTGGTCGGCAGGAGATAGCCGAGCCCCTGCACCGTCAGCACGGTGACGATGTCGAGCGCCGCGATCACCCACCAGAACTGCGGATAGGCAAGGTCGAGAAAGCCGAGCCGCACCGCGAGGAACCAGCCGGCGGTCGAGGTGATGGTCGAGAGCGCCGGCATCAGGATGAGCGTGCGCGGGATGATGCCGCTCATCACCGCCTTGCGCGTTTCCGGCGAGACGCGGCGCAGCACCGGGCCGACGATGAAGCCCATGAACAGGTCGATGCCGGTCCACAACGCGCCGGCCATCACGTGCACGAAATTGAGGAACCAGAGGCTGTCGCCGAGGATGGCCACGACCATCGCGGCGAGCGCGGCCAGCGCCGGGATGAGATACCAGGGCCGGAAGGGCGAGGCGATCGCCGGCGGCGCGGCTGCGCCCGGCGCGGCAAGGACGGTTTCGGTCATGGCGATTCCCCGGCTCGTACACCGCGCATTGTAGCGGCCGCGCCGCGCCGCGCCATCGCCCTATCCGTCGTCCCGGATCAGTCGCGCCGGTGCCGCTTCTTGTGCCGCGCGGGCGCGGCGGCGCCGGTGTAGCGCGGGTTCTCGAAGCAGTCGCCGATGCGGCCACCGGCGACCGTGTCCCAGCACTGTTGATGGGTCGAGAAGCCGCAATTGGTGCCGTTGCTGCCCTCGAGGCCGCCGCCGTAGATCGCGCACCACGGATATTCGATCTCGGCCTGGGCCGGGGCCGGCGCCAGCAGCACCGCGCCGCCGATCACGCCCGCCGCCATCGCGGCCGCCGCAACAATCGTTTTCATGATCCCGATCTCCTGGCGTCCTGCCCGCGCCCGCCCCCCGCTTCATATAGCTAAACGTGAACCGCAAGGGAAACCTGTGCCCGCGGAACTGGACGGGCGCGGCCCGCCGGACTATCACGCGGCTTGGGCCGCGGCCCGCCGCCTTGATGAACCCCGCCGACGAAAGGACATTCCGTGACTTCCACCCCCGCGACCGAAGACATGCTCTACGAGGTGAAGGACGGCATCGGCTGGGTCACCTTCAACCGCCCGCAGGCCTGCAACGCCTTCACCTTCGCGATGTACGAGCGGCTGGCCGAGATCAGCGAACAGGCCAATACCGACAAGTCGATCAAGGTGCTGGTGTTCCAGGGCGCCGGCGAGAAGGCCTTCGCCGCCGGCACCGACATCAACCAGTTCCGCGCCTTCAAGTCGCCGGAGGACGCGCTCGCCTACGAGAGCCGCATCGACCGCGTGCTCGGCCAGCTCGAGACCTGCCGCGTGCCGACCATCGCCGCGATCAACGGCGCCTGCACCGGCGGCGGCGCCGGCATCGCCGCCTGCTGCGACATCCGGATCGGCACGAAGACGGCGCGCCTCGGCTTTCCGATCGCGCGCACGCTCGGCAACTGCCTGTCCATGTCGAACCTGTCGCGGCTGACCGCTTTGGTCGGCCCGGCGCGGGTGAAGGATATGATCTTCACGGCGCGGCTCGTCGAGGCGGAGGAAGCAGCCGCCGTCGGCCTCCTGACCGAAGTGGTCGAGGACGGCGCCGCGCTGCAAAAGCGCGCGGCCGAGATGGCGGCGCTCATCGCGACGCACGCGCCGCTGACCATGACCGCGATCAAGCAGGGCCTCGCCCGCCTGATGACGCGGCTGACGCGCGAGGAAGGCGAGGACCTCATCCTCATGTGCTACATGAGCAAGGATTTCCGCGAGGGCATGGACGCGTTCCTCAACAAGCGCCCGCCGCAGTGGAAGGGGGAGTGAGTTAAGCTCGCAGCGCTCGTCGCTGTGCCCTCTCCCCCTGTGACTAGCGCCTCGCCCGCGGCGCGATCAAAACATCCTGAACTAACCTCGCCGCAACCATGTTGTTTCGGACAGGCCGGCGGCGCTAGGCTGGCGGCAGGGACCCTGGCGAAGCGGAGCGGGCGATGGTCAATCGGCTGGCGGGATCGGCCGCGGCGATGCGGTATTGGCGGCCGGTCGCGCTCGCCGCGGTAACCGCGCTGACGGCCCTGACCGCCGATGCGTCGGCGAAACCGGCGCGTCAGGCGCAACCGGCCGAAACGGCGGCCCCGCGCCCCGCCGGCGAGCCGATCATGGCGATCGTCTCCATCAAGGCGCAGCAGGTCACCTTCTACGATGCCGACGGCTGGATCCTGCGCGCGCCGGTATCGACCGGCGTCACCGAGCGCGAGACGCCGGCCGGCGTCTTCGCCGTCCTCGAGAAAGAAAAAGACCACCACTCCACGATGTATGACGACGCGTGGATGCCGAACATGCAGCGCATCACCTGGAACGGTATCGCGCTGCACGGCGGACCCCTGCCCGGTTACGCCGCCTCGCACGGCTGCATCCGGATGCCCTACGGATTTGCCGAGAAGCTGTACGACAAGACGCGGATCGGCATGCGCGTTATCATCGCGCCAGACGATCCGGCCCCGGTGGAGATTTCGCATCCGGCGCTGTTGACGCCGAAGCCGGACGCGCTCGCCGCCGCGCCGGCGCGCGCCGAGACGCTCACGCGCGAGGCCGCCGAGGCCGCAGCCTCCGCCGCCGACGCCAAGAAGGCGGCCGCGCGCGCGGCTCGCGAGGCGAAATCGCTGACCGCTTCGCTGCGCGGGTTGAAATCGGCCAAGGCCCGCGCCGACGCCGAGCTGGCGTCCGCCGAACGGGCGCTTGCCGCAGCCACGACAGATCGGGCGAAAGCGCGGGCCGAGGAGCGGAAGCAAAAGGCGGCCGCCAGGGCGGCGGAGGCCGGAACGCGGCTCGACACCGCCACGGCCGATGCGACGGCGGAACGCGATGCCGGCGCGGCCGCCAAGGATGCCGTGAAGGCGGCCGAGAGCAAGAAGACCGCCGCCGCCAAGGCGGCGACCGAAGCCAGGCTCGCGCTCGAACCGGTCTCGATCTACATCAGCCGCGCGACGCGGAAGCTTTACGTCCGCCGCAACACGCACAGGCACTGGCCCGACGGCGGCGAGGTCTTCGACTCGTCGATCGAGGTCCCGGTCACGATCCGCGATCCCGACAGGCCGATCGGCACGCATGTGTTCACGGCGATGGCGCGCACCGATACGGGCCTGCGCTGGAGCGTGGTGACGATCGATCATGGCGACGAGGCCAAGGACGCGCTCGACCGCGTCACCATCCCGCAGGACGTGCTCGACCGCGTCGCGCCGACCGCCGCGCCGCGCTCCTCGATCATCATCTCGGACGAGCCGCTGAGCAGCGAGACCAACTATCGCACCGAATTCGTCGCGGTGCTGAGCAACCAGCCGCAGGGCGGATTCATCACGCGCCAGCCGAGCAACAATGTCGACGTTGCCGGCGACGACGACTACCGCGGCGGCGGCAGCTTCCCGTATTATCGCGACAACTGGGACAACAATTCGTACCGGCGCAGCGGCGGCTATTATTATCGGCCGCGCCGGGGCTGGACCTGGCCGTTCTGATCTCCGCCCGTCATTTCGCGGCGGATTTGGAATACTGCGCGTAGAACTCGGCGACGCGCTGGCGCCACATGCCGACGAAGTCGGCCGACGTGACCCGGTTGACGTTTTTCCAGACGCGCTTGACGGCCGGAAGCGTGTTGCCCCAGATCGCGCGCTTGCACCACTTCTCGCCTTTTTCCTTGCCCTCGTAGGTCGCGCACATCGACCGCCAGGCAAGCCGGCGCGGCTTGCTCAAATGCTCCACCGCGCCTTCGACGCCCTGTTGGTGAATGAGGTAGATGTCATTGAAGGTCGGCGTCCGCTGCGTGAACATCTCGAACATGACGTTTTCGGTCATGAATTTCAGCGCGGCGGCGACGGTGTTGTCGCGCGCGTCGAGGATGTCGCCGGAGCCGTACATTTCGAATTCCTTCTGGCTCAGCTGAAACAGGCCGATATACGACCCGGTGCGCTGCTTCGGGTCGAAGCCGGACTCGATCCTGGCGACCGTCTTCATGAAGGAGAAGTCGAGCTTTAAAAGATCGGAGACGCGCTTGATCTCGTCGATCGGCGCGCCCGGCGGAATGCTTTTCAAGGAGTCGAGCACGGTCTCCGCCGGCTTGGTCGCGGGCGGGATTTCCGAATAGGCATAGTAATGCAGGTACGACAGATCCCGCTGTGCGTCGTCGTCCGCGGCGGGCGCGGCCGGCGAGGAAATCGTCGCGACCGTGACCGGGGCCGTGTCGACCGCAACGGGTGCAGCCGCGTCCTCGAGCCGCGCCTCCTGCTGCGGGGCGGGAACCTGCGCGGGCTCCGGCGCGGCAGATGCCGGCTCGACGTCGGGCACCCGCGCCTCGTTAGGCCGCGCGTCACTCATTGGGAGCGGCGGCAGCACGGGCTTCTGCTCATGCGCAACGGGAGGCAGCGCGGCCAGTTCCAATGGCGCGGACGGCGCGACGGACGGCGCCGGCCGATCGACGTGCCGATACGCCACCGCGCCTGTCAGCACCGCCACCACCGCGACGAGGCCGGCCCACCAGAACCTTCGCATTCCCGCTCCCCAGGCCGCCGGCGTCCGCCGGCCGGCGGCATCATAGCCTGCGGCGGCGGACCATGCGAACCGGCGGCGGCACAAGGTTAAGCGACGCCCTCGCAAGCCCGCGCGTTTACGGCATCGACGATCAGGCATCGCACCCTTGAATAAGTCGCACCCCCGTGCGCAGATTGCGCAAAATTGCCGTCCGCTAACGGTCCGGGGGTGCGATGCGCTTGAATCTGGGGTGTGGCAACCGGAAGGTGCCGGGCTGGGTCAACGTCGATAAAGTGCAGGCCTGTCATCCCGACCAGGTCGTGGATCTGGAACAACTGCCATGGCCCTGGGCCGACGATTCAGTCGAAGAGGTCATGCTCTCACACGTGCTGGAGCACCTTGGCGAGGACACGAAAACCTACCTCGGCCTTATCAAGGAGCTTTATCGGGTCTGCCGTAACGGCGCGAAAATTGTAATTCTCGTTCCGCATCCCCGGCATGATTTCTTCCTCGACGATCCCACCCACGTCCGGACGATCACGCCCGGCGGCCTCGCGCTGTTTTCGCAGAAGGCAAACCGTCAGTGGATCGCGAGCGGCGCCGCAAATACACCGCTTGGCATCTATCACGGCGTCGATTTCTCAATCGAGTCGGTCAATCTCCCGCTCGACGAACCGTGGCGCACGCGCCATGAGCGCAAGGAAATCGCCGACGACGAGCTTCAGCACGCCGTGCGCCATTACAACAATGTCGTCGTCGAGTTTCAGATCGTGTTGCGCGCCGTGAAGCCCGCCGGCAGCATGGGGTGAGTCTGAACCGGCGCCGATAAGCGGATCGGGAGGCGCTGGCCGCTGCGCCCTCGCCGGCGACGCCGCGCGCGCCCGATGGGCGGCCGCGCAAATCCGCGCTACGATGGCGTGACCGGCGCCCTTCAAGAGGCGCCCGTGCAGGGGGAGACATCCATGATCGATCGCCGCCGATTGCTGCTGACCGCCGCCGGCGCAAGCCTCGCGCTCACAACCGGCGCCCGCGCCGACGACGCCTGGCCGACGCATCCGGTGCGAGTCATCGTGCCCTACCCGGCCGGCGGCTCGACCGACGTGCTCACGCGCATCCTCATGGAGAGGTTCAGGGAGGCGCTCGGGCAAAGCTTCGTGGTCGAGAACCGCAGCGGCGCGGGCGGCAATATCGGCATGGCCGTCGTCGCCGGCAGCCCCGGCGACGGTTACATGATGGGCGCGGCGACCATCGGCCACTTCGCCATCAACCAGTATCTCTACAAGACCATGCCGTTCGACGCCGAGAAGGACCTGCTCCCGGCGTCGCTGACCTGGGAACTGCCGAACGTCTTCGTCGTCGCCGCCGACCGCGTGCCGGCAAAGTCGGTCGCCGAGTTCATCGCCTGGGCGAAACAGAAGGGCGAGGTCACATTCGGCTCACCCGGCGTCGGCACCTCGCCGCATCTCTCCGGCGTGCTGTTTTCCAAGACCGCCGGCATCAAGGCGACGCACGTGCCGTTCCGCGGCGCGGCGCAGACCATCCCGGCGATGCTCGCCGGCGACGTCAACTTCGCCATCGACAACCTCGCGTCTTACGTCGGCACCATCCAGTCCGGGCAGATGCGCGCGCTTGCCGTGACGTCGGCGCAGCGCTGGCCGACCATGCCGGACGTGCCGACGATGGGAGAAGCGGGCGTGAAGGACTTCGTCGTCACCTCGTGGGCGGCCTTCGTGTTCCCGAAGGGCACGCCGCGCGCGATCGTCGACAAGGTCTCGGGCCTGATGAAGACCATCGCCGCCGACCAATCGATCCAGAAGCGCTTCCAGGTTGCCGGCGCGCGCTGCATCGCCTCGACGCCCGAGGAGGCCCGCGCCTACGCGCAGCGCGAGGCGGCGAAGTGGAAGGACGTGGTCGCGCTCTCCGGCGCGAAGGTGGAATAGGTTTTGTTCATGCCCACCATCGCCATTCTCGACGACGACCACATCCTGCGCCTGATCCGTTACGCCATTGCCGGGCCGGGCGAGGTCACGCAGGCGTGGGCGCAAGGGTTCTTCCTGCCGGAGGAGGCCAAGCTCGCGCGCGTCACCGCCGCCGGCGACGGCCTGCACGCGGCCGACGGCGTGACGCTGCTGCCGCTCGGCACGGACGTCCGCACAGGCGGCGACCTCGACGTGCTGATTTTCCGCCGCGGCAAGATCGACGCCGCGCTGATGGACGCGCATCCGCGCCTGCGGCTGATCCAGCGCATCGGCGAGCGCGCCGACCAGATCGACCTCGCCGCCGCGAAGGCGCGCCAGATCGCCGTCTCCTGCGTGCCGCGGCCGTCGCTGCAACTGACCGCCGAGCACGCGATGCTGCTGATGCTGGCGCTCGGCAAGCGGCTGATCGCCGCCGACGCGGCGACGCGCGCCGGCGCCTATGACGCAAACCGCGTGCATCCCGATCACGGCGTCGCCTACAACTGGACGCGGCAGGCGCCGCTCGCCGGGCTTTACGGCAAATCGGTCGGCATCGTCGGCATGGGCGAGGTCGGCGGCATGCTGGCGCGCATGGCGGGCGCGTTCGGCGCGCGCGTTCTCTACTGCAACCGCACGCGGCTGCCGCCGGAGAAAGAAACCGCGCTCGGCGTCGACTACCGCGCGCTCGACGCGCTGCTCGCGGAGGCCGACTTCGTCTCGCTCAACGCCTCGAACCTGCCGGACAACAAGGGCATGATCGACGCGAAGTTTTTCGCGGCGATGAAACGCACGGCCTATTTCGTCAACACCAGCCGCGGCCGCATGGTCGACGAAGCCGCGCTGGCCGAGGCGCTGACGCGCGGCACCATCGCCGGCGCCGGGCTCGACGTGTTCTTCGAGGAGCCGCTGAAACTGCCCTCGCCGCTCGCCACCGCGCCGAACGTGATCCTGACGCCGCACATCGCCGGCGGCTCGCGCACCGGGATCATCGAGGAGGTTGCGGCGGTGCTTGGCAATTGCCGGGCCATCCTCAAGAGCGGGGAATTGAAATACCGGGTGGCGTGAGCAACGCCGCGAGCACGGCGGGCCCCCTCTCCCCTGTGGGGAGAGGGTTGGGGTGAGGGGGTTCCGGACTCTCGAATTTTGTAACCCCTCACCCGGATCGCCTTCGGCGATCCGACCTCTCCCTATGGGAGAGGTGAAGAAGCGCCCTACTTCGCCTCCGCGATGTTCTCCCACACCAATTCGCGGTGCTGCGTCTTGCCCTGCCAGACGCGCGGCTTTTGCGTCAGCACGAGCCGCCCGTCGCGGAACGCCGTGAACCGCGTCTGCTCGCCGCCGACGCGCTTGGCCTCGGCGCTCGCATCGACGCGCGTCACCAGCGTCTGGCCGTCCCAGGTGTAGTTGCCGCAATACGACATGTACTCGCGCACGCTCTCGCCCGCCGGCAGTTCCTTCCGCGAGTCGCACAGGACCGACATCATCCGCCCGTCGGCGTAGAAGACGAGCAGCCCGCGCGGGTCTTCTCCATAGGGCGGATGCATCGGCTGCCCGTCGTCGCCGCGCGCCGACGTTTCCGCCAGCCGCCACACGCCCACGATCTCGCTCACGGCACCTTCAGCCCGAGCTTCTTGATCAGCGCCGCCCACTTGCCCTCGTTCTCCTTGATGTTGGCCGCGTAGGCTTCCGGCGTCGACGGCATCGCCGCGCCGCCGTCGTCGATCAGCCGCTGCTTGATGTCCGGCATCGCCAGCACCTTGTTCAATTCCTTGTTCAGCCGCGCGACGACGTCCTTCGGCGTCCTGGCCGGCGCGACCAGGCCGTAATACTGCACGATGTCGAGCGGGATGCCGGCCTCCTTGGTCGTCGGCACGTCCGGGATCGCGGCGAGGCGCTCGGGCGCGGCCACCGCGATGGCGCGGATGCCGCCGGCCTTGATGTTGCCGATCGCCGGCGGCAGCGTGTTGAAGGCGAGCTTGACGTGGCCGCCGAGCAGGTCGGTGGTCAAGGGCCCGGTGCCCTTGTAGGTGACGATAACGATGTCGGCCTTGGTCATCGACTTGAACAGCTCGGCGCCGAAATAATTGAGCGTCGGCGACGGCGGCGTGCCGATGTTGAGCTTGCCCGGCTCCTTCTTCGCAAGCGCGACGATGTCGGTCATCGTCTTCACCGGCAGCGAGGGGTGCGCCATGACGACGATCGGGATCGAGGCGACGATGCCGATCGGCGCGAAGTCCTTTTCGAGGTCGTAGCTGGGATTTGACGGCAGCGAGGCGCCGGTCACCAGCATCAGGATGGTGTAGCCGTCGGGGGCCGAGCGCGCGGCGTCGCGCACGCCGATCACCGAGCCGGCGCCGGGCCGGTTGACGACGATGACCTGCTGGCCGAGGCCCTCGGAGAGCTTGTTGGCGATGACGCGGCCGACGGTGTCGACGCCGCCGCCGGCCGGATAGGGCACGATCAGGCTGATGGTGCGGGCGGGATAGTCCTCGGCGCCCGCGGCGCCCGCGGTCAGCGCCAGCGCCGCGGCGGCGATGGCGAACAGCCCCGCGCGTGTTGTTGTGCGCATGGTGTGTCTCTCCCCCAAGTGTTCGTTGTTCGGCTTGTCGTTATAGGCGTCGTCCCTGCCCGATGATGGCAGGGATCGGCATGAGGGGAAACAACGCGGAGGTGGCGGAAAGTCCGTTTCGGAGGGTGAAAGGCAGGGCCGGTCGGTTACAGATTGAACATCCTACCGACTACATTTTTGGCCCAGAGCGATTGCAGTCGCCCGAGCTTTTCAACCACGCGCTTATTTGCGGTCCGGTCATACCATTGAGATTTTCGCTCAATTTCGCGCGAAAGATGCTCAACACGGCCACGAAGCTTTTGATTTTCCACCTTGGTAAGACGATCTCGCAACATCAAATCCAGAGATCGGGATAGAGTAAGAATCGATTCGTACAACTCGCGCTCGTTGGCGAAGTCCAGACCAATGAACGCTTCGGCTGCCTGATTCATTACATTAAGCATGCTCTGCTTAGCGCTTACGAAGATTACATTGTCTAGCCCTTCCCCACCGTAGGTCCTTATTCGCATTCCTTCTGATTTGAGGACCTTCGATACTTCATATGCGATCGTGGTCTTCCCGGACCCACCCTTCCCATAAAGAAAGGTGCGCGGCTCATCGGACAGCTTGAGCCACCTAAAAATTTTATCGATAGTGCTTAAGCGGCCAACAAATCTCTTAATTGTGGCTGGGCTTGGCGGGAGACCGCCACTAAGTGAGGACTCAGCCTCAGCGTCGGACGCCTCAGTTGCGCGACAATATAGTAGAGACACATGGCGCGGTTCTGCAGATACTACTTCGTGATTTTGACGGACCCAAATGACGTTTGCGCGCTGCTTACCAAATGGCTTATCGAATCGAAGCGGCAGCTCGGTCGAATTGACAGGGCAGACAAGAAGAACATCAATGGCGGACGAGGTTCCCGTATCGTAGCGACGACATGATAGGGATACGGATGCGGAAAGAATTTGATCAAGTGCCTGTTGAAGGCGATCGATGTTTGGAGAAACTTTGTTGTGTCCGCGGTGCGCAGTTCGTCATGGACGCCAAAGACAATAATTCCGCCATACGAGTTAGCAAAAGCGCAAATAAGTCGCGCAATTCCCGCGAAATAATCGTCCGAATAGGAGAAGGGCCATTCCCGCTTAAAGTCCCACACAGGACCTTCTTGCGGCACAAAACTTCCGTCCGGCTGCATCAAGGAAGAAAGGAGTGCCGACCGATCTTCTGGTAACTGGCCCTTCTCAATCGCGGCCTTTATGGCGTCCATAGTCAAGAACCCTCCCCGCCCCTCGATTTCTATACCATCACGGGTTGAGTTTGCGAAATTTGCCCCGACCCCTTGACATCCATCCTAGTCTCCCTATCCTAGGCTTATCCACCCCCGCGAGGGGCGTTCTGCAGGACACTGCTCAACGTGGGGTGGACGGCGGCGCCCGGGAGCGGGGCTTGTAACCCCGCGCCCGGGAGGCCCCGCACAGCCGCCCGCCGGCATTAAGACCGGCCGCCCACGAGCAGGGCTGCACGTGGCGGAGATGAAGGG
>Ga0134125_10001313_pt1 | contig 30686 bp, 25 predicted proteins | sample KB31751_FD_96464 | JGI IMG/M metagenome (GOLD analysis project Ga0134125, IMG submission 96464) | Terrestrial soil microbial communities with excess Nitrogen fertilizer from Kellogg Biological Station, Michigan, USA - KB3-175-1 | ecosystem: Environmental > Terrestrial > Soil > Unclassified ... | reverse complement strand
TCCTTGCCGCGGCCGAGCGGGCCTTCGTAGCCCACGATGTACTGGGCGCTACCACCGGTCCACGGCGGGAAGCCGATGCCCATGATCGACCCGATGTTGGCGTCGGGCACGGTGCGGAGCACGCCCTCGTCGAAGCACTTCACGGTCTCGATCGCCTCGGCGAACAGCATCCGCTCCTTCATGTCCTCGAACGGGATCGCATCCGGGCGGAACGGGCCGAAGTGCTCGGGCAGGCCGGGCCACAGCCGGGTGCGCCGGCCGGCCTCGTACTCGTAGAACCCGGCGCCGTTGGCACGTCCCGGGCGCTGGTGCTCCAGCACCATCCGGTCCACGATCGCGTCGGCCGGGTGCGGCGTCCAGGTTCCGCCCGCCTCCTCGACACCGCGCCGGGTCTGCTCCCGGATCATGCGGGTCAGCGTCAGGGTTAGCTCGTCGACCAGCTGCAACACCGGCGACGGGTAGCCGGCCTGCAAGCTGGCCTGCTCGATGGACGCCGGGGCCGCGCCCTCGGCGAGCATCGCGATGCCCTCGTTGATGAAGGTGCCGATCACCCGGCTGGTGAAAAAGCCGCGACTGTCGTTGACGACGATCGGGGTCTTGCGGATCTGCTGCACGACGTCGATCGCGGCGGCCAGCGCGGCGTCCGACGTCTGCTCGCCCCGGACGATCTCCACCAGCGGCATCTTGTCCACCGGGGAGAAGAAGTGCAGGCCGAGGAAGTCAGCCGGGCGGTCCACACCCGTGGCGAGGCCGGTGATCGGCAGCGTGGAGGTGTTCGAGCACAGCAGCGCGTCAGGCTCCACAACGTCGAGGACCTCGCCGAAGACCTTCTTCTTCAGCGTCGGGTCCTCGAACACCGCCTCGATCACCAGGTCGCAACCCTTGAGATCGGCGACGTCGGCGGTGGGGGTGATGCGGGCCAGCAGCGCGTCGCGCTGGTCTACCGTCGACCGGCCTCGGGTGATGGCCTTGTCCAGCACCTTGGCCGAATACGCCTTGCCCTTTTCGGCAGCCGCGAGGTCGACGTCCTTGAGCACGACCTCCATCCCGGCGCGGGCGCAGGAGTAGGCGATACCGGCGCCCATCATCCCGGCGCCGAGCACGCCGACCTTGCTGAAGGTGCGCTGCGGGTAGCCGTCGGGGCGGCTACCGCCCTTATTGATGTGCTGCAGGTCGAAGAAGAACGCGTTGATCATGTTCTTGGCGACCTGGCCGGTGGTCAGGTCCAGGAAATAACGGGTCTCGATCTGCAGCGCGGTGTCGAAGTCCACCTGGGTGCCTTCCACCGCCGCGCACAGGATGTGGTGCGGAGCCGGCATCGGCGCGCCCTTGAGCTGCTTGCGCAGCGTGGCCGGGAATGCGGGCAGCATCTGCGCCAGCGCTGGGGTGGCCGGCGTGCCGCCGGGGATCTTGTAGCCCCGTACGTCCCAAGGCTGCTGCGCTCGCGGGTGCGCGGTGATCCACTCGCGGGCCTTGGCGAGCATCTCCTCAGGGGTCTCGACGACCTCGTCGACGATGCCGAGCTGCTCGGCCTGCGCCGGACGGAGCTGCTGGCCCCTTGTCAGCAGCTCCGTCAGCGCGACCATCAGTCCCAGCATCCGCACCGTGCGGGTGACACCACCCAGCCCGGGCAGGATGCCGAGGGTCACCTCGGGAAAGCCGATCTTGCTGCCTGGAGCGTCCAGCGCGATCCGGTGGTGGCAGGCCAGCGCGAGTTCCAGGCCACCGCCGAGCGCCGCGCCGTTGATCGCGGCGACCACTGGCTTGCCCAGCTTCTCCAGCCGGCGCAGCTGACTTTTCACCAGCGCGATGTGCACGGCCAGCTCGTTGGCGTCGTCCGGCGTGACGTTGCGCAGGGTGTTGAGGTCGGCGCCGGCGAAGAAGGTCTTCTTCGCAGAGGTGATGATGACGCCGGTGATCGAGTCACGCTCGGCTTCGAGCCGGTCCAGCACCTGATTCATCGATGCCACGTAGCGATCGTTGATCGTGTTCGCCGACTTGCCGGGGTCATCCAGCGTCAGCGTCACAATGCCATCGGTGGCGTCCCACCGAATGCTGTCAGTCATGCTCATCACATCCGCTCGATGATGGTGGCGATGCCCATGCCGCCGCCGACGCACAGCGTGGCCAGGCCGTAGCGCAGGTCGCGGCGCTCCAGCTCGTCGACCAGGGTGCCCAGGATCATCGCGCCGGTGGCGCCCAGCGGGTGACCCATCGCGATCGCGCCGCCGTTGACGTTGACCTTGTCGTGTGACACGCCCATCTCGCGCATGAACCGCAGCACCACCGCGGCGAAGGCCTCGTTGACCTCGATCAGGTCGATCTGGTCGATGGTCATCCCGGCCTTGGCCAGCGCCTTGCGGGTGGCCGGCGCCGGGCCGGTCAGCATGATCGTCGGCTCCTCGCCGGTGACCGCGCCCGCGACGATCCTCGCCCGCGGGGTGAGTCCCAGATCTTGACCGACCTGCTCGGAACCGACCACCACCAGCGCCGCGCCGTCCACGATTCCGGAGGAGTTGCCGGCGTGGTGCACGTGCTCGATGCGCTCCACCCAGTGGTAGCGCTGCAGCGCGACGGCGTCGAATCCGGCCTGCTCACCGAGACCGGCGAACGACGGGTTGAGCGCTGCCAGGGCTGCCATCGTGGTGTCCGGGCGCAGGTGCTCATCCCGGTCCAGCACGACGGTGCCGGCCAGGTCGCGGACGGGGACTACCGAGCGCTGGAAGTACCCGTTGCTCCACGCCTTGGCCGCGCGGTGCTGCGATTCCACGGCGTAGGCGTCGACGTCGGCACGAGTGAAGCCCTCGACGGTGGCGATCAGGTCGGCGCTGATGCCCTGCGGGACGAAACGCGTGGCGTAGGCGGTCTCCGGGTCCATGGCGATCGCGCCACCGTCGGAACCCATCGGCACCCGGGACATCGACTCGACGCCGCCGGTCAGGACCAGGTCCTCCCAGCCGGAGCGGACCTTCATCGCGCCGAGGTTGACCGCCTCCAGGCCCGACGCGCAGAACCGGTTGATCTGCAGCCCGGCGACGGTGTCGGGCAAGCCAGCGGCCAGTGCCGCGGCACGTGGCAGGTCCCCGCCTTGGTCGCCGATCGGGGCCACCACGCCGAGCACGATGTCGTCGATCCGCTTGGGGTCGAGGTTCGGGTGGCGGTTGCGCAGCTCGTCGATCAGCCCGGTGACCAGGGAGATCGGCTTGACGCTGTGCAGCGCGCCGGTCGGCTTGCCCTTACCCCGGGGGGTGCGCAAGGCTTCGTAGAGGAATGCTTCAGTCATGATGGGCTCCCGGTTCTCGAGCTAGCCGTCCTGGGGCGTGCCGACTCGCGGATCGCGCGGTTGACGGCGAGTTGGAAGTTGGTGACCACCCCGTCGACGGTGGTCGGTTTGAGCCGTTCCAGCAGCGCGATCAGCGCTGTGCGCAGCTCGGGTGGCCGGCCACGGTCGCGGTATTCGCGCAGCACGGTGTCGTGGAACAGGGCCACCAATTCGGTGGCCAGCGCGCTGGTGTGCCGTTCGATGATCTGCTTGGCCGCCAGCTGGACGTCGAAATCCATTCCGGTATCGAGCAGGCTCAGCCCGTAGCCCAGCTTGTCGGGGCTGGTCAGAGTCCATCGACCGGCGCCGTCGCCCTGGATCACGCCCAGGGCCGTCAGCTGAGCTAGCGCCCGGTCGTCCAGGGTGCGCCCGGCACGGTCTTCGAGCTCGGCCCGATCCACCGTCTGCGGCTCCTCAGGCAGCCACGGGGCGAGCAGCGCACGGTGCAGCGCGAGGTCCTCGGGCGAGCGGTCCAGCGGGATCCGGGCCAGGTAGCCCTCGATGGCGGCCAGTGTGAAGCCCAGCCCTTGCAGGTCGCGAACCAGCTCCAGGCGGGCGATGTGGCGCTCGTCGTACAGGCCCAGCCGGCCGCGTACCGCCGGCGGTGGGATCAGCCCCATCCCGGTGTAGAAGCGGATCGTCCGCACGCTGATCCCCGTGCGCTCGGCCAGCTCCCCAACCGTCAGCATGTATGTGACAGTACCACTGTCACGTCCGTCCCTCACCGCAGTCTGGATGCAGACTGCGGTGATTCGGGCCCGGAAAACAGCAGTCTGCATCCAGACTGCGGGAGAGGGGGATCAAGGTGATCAATCTGTATTCGGATACGCAGACGAGGCCGGTGCAGAGGATGCGGGAGGCGATGGCGGCCGCGGAGGTGGGGGATGAGCAGCGGGGTGAGGATCCGACCGTCACCGCGCTGTGCGAGCGGGTCGCTGGGCTGCTCGGCAAGCCGGCGGCGGTGTTCCTGCCGTCGGGAACGATGTGCAACGCGATCGGTTTCCGGCTGCACATCCGTCCCGGTGGCGACGCAGTGCACCTGCACCCGACCTCGCACCCGATCGTCGCCGAGGGCGGTGGTCCGTCGGCGCTGTCCGGCGCGGTGCTCGCCCCGGTGGCCGGCGAGGGCGGCATGTTCACCGCCGGCACGCTGGAGGCAGCGCTGTTCCCGGCCGGCGACCGCTATAAGCCGCGCTCCCGGCTGGTATCGGTGGAGCAGACCACCAACCTGGCCGGCGGGCGAGTGTGGCCGCTGGAGCAGATGCGCGCGGTGCTGGAGGTCGCCGCGCGGCATGGACTGCGAACCCACCTGGACGGGGCGCGGCTGATGAACGCGGTGGTTGCCTCGGGGGTGGCGGCCGCGGACTGGGCACGCGGCTTCGACACCGCGTGGATCGACTTCACCAAGGGCCTGGGCGCGCCGGTAGGTGCCGTGCTGGCCGGTTCCACCGAATCGATCGGGCAGGCCTGGCGGTACAAGCAGATGATGGGTGGTTCGCTACGCCAGGCCGGCATCGTCGCGGCCGGCTGCCTGTGGGCGCTGGATCACCACGTGGACCGGCTCGCCGAGGACCACGCCAACGCGCGGATCCTCGCCGAGGGCCTCGCCGAGCTACCCGGCGTCACTGTCGATCCCGGCGCCGTGGACACCAACATCGTGGTGTTCGGGCTTGCCGGCGCACCGAAGTTCTGCCGGCGGCTGGAGGACGAGCACGGGGTGCGGATGGGCGCGCTGGGGCCTGATCGGGTCCGGGCCGTGACGCATCACGACGTCGACACCACTGGCGTGCACCGCGCGACGGCCGCGGTCGCCGCGGTACTTGCCGGCAGCTGACGGGATCGAGTGCTCCGTTGGCGTCTCAAGCCGCCGTGGTGTCGAACTCGTCGACAGGCAGGTTGGTCACGAGTTCTGCTGCACCTTTCATGGCCGCTTGCGACCTGTCCGGGTCGGGATCGCTCAACAGCTCGGCCAAGGCGGTGGGGACGATCTGCCAGGAGACGCCGTACCGGTCTTTCAACCAGCCGCACGGGCCTTCCTGGCCACCCTCGGACAGAGTGCTCCAGAAGTGGTCGACCTCTTCCTGCGTCTGGCAGCTCACCTGAAACGAGATGGCCTCGTTGAAGGTGAATTCCGGACCTCCGTTCAACGCGACGAATCTCTGCCCGTCCAACTCGAAGGTGACCGTCATGACGCTGCCCTCGGGCCGGGGACCGGCTGCCCCGTAGCGGGCGACGTCGAGAATCCTGGAGTTACTGAAGACGGCGCTGAAGACGGTGGTGTAGAACGTCACCGCTTCCTCGCCCTGGGTGTCGAACCAGAGGCACGGGGTAATCTTGTGCATGGCGGTGTCCTCTCTCGCGTGTGACCTCGACGGCTCTTGTTGGTGAGACCGCCGGGCCGGGCAAGATTAATCGGCCGCGCTACACCGCTCTATAGCCCACATGCGCCTCAATGGCCCCATTATTCCCAAAGTCCGTGCTCGCCGACTCGCTCGACATCCCCCAGCGACCCCGCTTTACTCTCTACACCATTACATTGTGATCAACTTGCCGCGGGCGGCCGATACTGCTTGCGGATGTCTCCAGGCTCGCTGACGCCGCACAGTACCCCACTGGTCACATTGCCACTTCCGCCAACTCGTGATCGAGTGTAAAATCTATGTTTATTCATCTTCGCCGACCCCAAGCAAGCTCGTTACGAACCCATTCGTGAGACGGCTGCGTGCTGGGCCTGACCACGTGAAAGAACATTCCTCACAAGGTTGGGGGTAACAGTGACTGACTATGGGGGGCCGAATCTCACTAGCTGGTGGACCGGTCTGATCATCGGTTTGGTGATCTTAGTGGTCGTGGTGATCGTGGTAGGCACGCTCCTGGTGCTTGCATCCCGGATCAATGGGCAGGCGCGCTTAGCGGCTCGTGAGCTCGAGGCGACCCGGTCGACCACCCAGCCGCTCGGGGAGTTGGCCCGCACGAACAGCACGCTCCAAAGCATCCTCCGCGGCGCTCGGGCCGCTCGAAAAGCATTGGGAGGATAACCATGGCCTTGGCTCTCGCCGCCCAGGAAGTGACATTCTGGCAGGTGATTCTGATCATTGGGGCGGTCGTGATAGTCGCCGTGATCGCGCTTCTCAGCCTGCTCCTCGGCTTGGTTCGCTCCATCGAGACAAACGTGCATCGACTGGGAGGCGTAGCACAGGGGGTTGCCGGTAACACGGCCAACATCAATGTCGCGCTCGCCGTCATAGCTAGCCTGGATGAGATCATCGCCGAGCTCCGCAACCACGCTCGACTTCTAGGGGTGGGGTCGTGATGAGCACCCAACTACTCGTGGCCCTCACCGTCATCGAGATCGTGGCCCTGGTCGCCGTGTTGGCGCTGTTCATTATTGCGATCACTCGTCGGCTGCGCGCCGTCGGCAACGCCCTCCAGCAGGTGAGTGGGAATGTCATCAGCGCGATCCAAGGGAACGTGTTTCTGGTTGGCGCCGGCGCCGCCATCCTGAACAACCAGCTGGACGCGATCGCCGCCATGCTGCCTGCGGTCGCGGAGAAGGCCGAGTCGCTACCTTCGCAGAAGTCGCAGCAGTCGTCCTACGGTCGTGATCCCGTTATCGGGGCAAGGTAAGGAGGCGGCGATGGCACTGTGGTGGATCGGCAACGCGATTTTGATCTTCTTGATCATACCCGTCGTGGTGGTACTCCTGGCGCGTCTGGCGAGATCCGCCTTCGAAGTCGGGAGGATCATCGACACCGTCCACGGTCAAGCCGCTGGTATCGTCGTGGCAGTCGATGATGTGAAGCAGCTGGTACCCGTCCGCGACCGCGTGAATCGGGTGGCGGGTGGCCTTACCCGCTACGTCAATGCGGTTTCCCGAGTTCTGTGAGGAGCGAATTGCGATGCCGGCAGCCGCTATAGTCACAATCATCGCAGCACTGCTCACGGTGCTGGTGCTCGCTGTTTACCTGATCAGTATTGCGCGCGTTCTCGGCCGCGTGAACTCCAAACTCCGGGCAGTCAACGCTGGCTTGCCTACTATCGCCGAGAAGACCGAGCCAGTTGGATCGATCATCGATTCGATCAACAGCGACCTCGCCGGAGTGGACAACGCCCTGCGAAGGGTGCTCGCCAGATAACGCCGTTTCCTTCGCCCATCGGGGAATCGCAGACTTACGGCCGCTTGTGCACCGTTGACCGGAGCACAAGCGGCCTTACTGGATGCGGGGGCACCTTTTGACGCCGGGGAGAAGCGATGTAGGCAGCCGGAGGATGAACGGCCGGCGCCAGAGGTCCCGGGCGCCTCGGCCCAGGCGGCGCCTACCCTTCGTCTCGTGGCTGACTACCTGCCGACCGCGCCATACCGCGGCACCCGTGACTTCCTGCCGGCTGAGATGAGCGTGCGAACGCAGGTGTTCCAGCGACTGTACGACGTGATCGAACGGTACGGGTACCTGCGCTACGACGGCCCGATCCTGGAACCGGTGGAGATCTACGAGGCGAAGTCCAGCCAGGAGATCGTGCAGCAGCAGCTGTACACGTTGACCGACCGTGGCGATCGGCGGCTGGCGCTACGGCCGGAGATGACGCCGTCGGTCGCGCGGATCATCGCCGGTAACGCCGGCAAGCTCCAGTTTCCGGTGCGCTGGTACAGCCACCCCAATTGTCACCGTTACGAACGCCCGCAACGCGGCCGGGTCCGTGAGCACTGGCAGATCAACGTCGACGTGTTCGGATCGGACAGCCCGGCCTGCGAAATCGAGATCTTCGAATTGATTCACGACATGATGGCCGCGCTTCGAGCGGCACCGGACATGTGGGTGTTACGTGTGAGCGACCGGGTGCTGCTGAATGCGATCCTGACGACGATGGTCGAGGTGGCACCCGAGCGGATCCGCGAGGTGAGCGCGCTCATCGACCGGTGGGAGAAGTACCCGCAAGATCGGCTGGCGCAAGAAGCTGCCGATCTGGGCTTGACGGACAAGCAGTTCCACCGGTTGGGGGAGATTCTCGGCGCCGGCGATGACCTGCTCGAGGAGTTGCCCAGTGAGGCGCGGGAACGGTCCGTGCTGATGCGGGTGCTGGATAGCGATGCCCGAGATCTGGTCACGTTCGACCCGATGATCGTGCGGGGATTCGACTACTACACGTCGACCGTCTTCGAGGTTTTCGACACCAGCCCGGAGAATCGCCGCTCCTTATTCGGTGGTGGTCGGTACGCCAATCTGGTCGGCCTGTTCTGCGCTGCCCAGATCCCCGGAATCGGGTTCGGCATGGGTGACGTCACCTTGATGGATTTCCTCGGCACGCACGGCTTGTTGCCCGCGCCGCGCAGCGAGGTGGATGTCGCGGTCATCCCGGTTGACGAGACGCTGGCCGAGGCGGCCCGGCGGGTAGCGCGCGAGCTGCGCCAGGCGGGCCTGCGGACCAGCACGCCACTGGAGGTCCGGAAACTGGGCAAGGAACTCGGTCGCACCGACAAGGCCGGGGCCGGCATCGCGGTGATCATCGGGCCCGACGAGTGGGCCGCGGGCGCGGTCACCATCCGCAACATGGTGACCGGAGATCAACAACAGGTACCCGTCAGCACCGCGCCATCCGTGGTGACCAGGTTGCTGGCCCTGACCGGCCCGAGCTGACGAGCTGAACAACAATTCGCGTTCGATAAACCCCGCCCGAGCTTACCCTGAAATATGCGCGCTTCAAGAGATCGAGATCCAGATCGACGAGGTCGAAGACCTTGGCATATCCCTAACTCGATTGAGCGCGCAATCTGATTGACCGACTATTGTGAGAGTCAGTCCAAGATTCCCCTGTTGGGCCGGCTGGCCGAGCCGAGAGGCGGGGCTACCCTGTAATCGTTCGAACGGCAGGGTGTCTCGTTCTCCGCAAGGTAGCGCGGGGACGTTTTCGGGTGCGATGGCATGCGCGCTCGCAGAAGCGCAACGACGGAAGGAACCTGCGCCGTGACGTCTGCTACTACCCCATTAATCAACCTACCTTTTCCCGCACGTCGGCACCCCGACTCGGCCAGAATCGAGACATCCACCCGTGAATGGATCACACGATTCGGCTTGGGCCGCAGTGATGCGGACACCGAAGGACTCGTCCAGAGCCGTTTCGGCGAGGCTGCCGCCTACGGTTATCCTGACGCGCCGCTGCCGGTGGCCGAACTGGCAGCCGGCTGGTTCGCCTGGTTGTTCTTCAATGACGACCACCACGAAGAAGGGCCCCACGGATCAACCCAGAACTGGGCCGACGTCACCGAAGCCGTCCGCGGAACGCTCGAAACGGGCGAGGCCGCCGGCCCGCTCGCCGACACGCCACTGATCAGAGCACTCGCCGATCTGTCCTACCGCTTCGACGCGCTGGCCTCACCCGCATGGAAGCGGCGCTTCGCCCGGCACCTGATGGGCGTCATGACCGGCGGGCTACGCGATATCCAGCTGCGTGACGGCGGCACCCCGCTGCCACTCGTCGAGTACATCCCGCTCCGGCGGGACGCAAGCGCCGTCCTGACCTGCTTCGATGTCATCGAAGTCTGCGCGCATGCCGAACTGCCGGACCACGTCTATCGCTCACCCGCTCTGCAGGAGATCATCCTTGCCGGTGCGGATCTTTTCTCCTGGATCAACGACCTGTACTCCTTGGACAAGGAAATCGCCTGCGGCATCGTGTCCAACCTGATTCTGGTGCTGCAACACGAACGACGCCTGAAGCGGGAACAGGCATTCGTAGCCGCCCGCGAGCTCATCAACGACCGGGTAAACGACCTCCTCGCGGCCGAGCAGCGGCTGCCCGAGCTGATCGGCACCCTGCAACTCGATGCCGCCACCCAGCACACGGTGCACCGCTACGTGGCCGGCATCCGCGACTGCATCGCCGGGTCCAACGAGTGGCATGCCCACGGCACCCGCCGCTACCACCAACAGGTCGCCGAGCACAATGATCAGGTTGGCGGCTGACGCCCGCAGTAGACCATGTGGTTGATAAGTGATCATCGCGTTCTCACCAAGAGTGATGGCTACTCGCGTGCCAATTGCCCACCTTTGGGCGACTTCACGAGTTTTGATATATCCTGCTAGCCTCGACATCATTCGAACTTCCGACAATTATTTATATAGGGGCAACGCGTCGGCACGCCTCACGGCGTCCGGCTTCTTCTGGGTAAATCCAACGATGTCGACCGCAGCCCTCGATCGGTTGACGCTGTTTTCCCAGCTCGGCTTTGGCTGAGGTGTCGGCAGTTTATCGAGATGGCGAGTGGTATGCGCGATAGGTACGTCAGTGTCTACGTGACTGGACAGACGTGACCACGGCGAGCGTTGCCGGCTCATTATCCCACGTGGGCACCGATCGGCGCCTCGTGTCCGGACGCGTTCGAGAACTCGCAGTATTGCGGGCAGAATGGCAACGGAGCACGCTCGGTGAGCTGAGAACGGCCTTGGTGCTCGGCGCCGGCGGGCTGGGAAAAACGCGGCTGGCGGCCGAACTGGTGCCGCACGACGATAACTTCGCCGTCGGACTGGTCGCGCACAGTAGCCTTTTCGAGGGCATGCCACCGTTCGGTCCCTGGGCCGACGCGCTTGGACTGCGTGCGGGCGGCCCACAAGATGGCGCAGACGCTGATGGAGTCTGCCGCGTCTGCGGGAGCGGGCTTGGTGGGCTTCCCCCGCTCGTGCGCCGTGACGGTATCGCGCACGACGCAGCTTCGTGCGCAGAAGCTCTTCGGTACCACATCGTCGAGTGGCTTCCCGGTCTGGTCGCCAAGGCCAGTACCGACTGGCCTATCACCCTGATCCTCGATGACGCGCACCGCAGCGACCATGCGGTGTGGCACATGCTGCTGCGGCTCGCGCGGGACTATCCAGACAGCCGCGTGTTCGTTCTCGCCACGGCCCGGCCGGCCGAGCTCGCCAGGAATCGGACGGCCCTTGAGGTGCTGCATGCCCTGGAGCAGGACCTACGGGTGCGCCGGATTGCGCTTGCACCGTTTTCGCGTCGGGACATCCGGGAGCTGACGGCAGACATCCTTGGGCAAGACCGGGTGCCCGCAACGCTGGTGGACTGGTTGGCGGGGCGCGCGCAGGGCAACCCTCGGTTCGCCGTAGGCCTGCTGGAGGCGGTAGTCGAGTCCGACAGAGACTTCCAGGCACCTGCACTGGGCCGGGTTCCGGAGAGGCTGGCCCGCTGGATTCGCACCGAGCTGGCGCAATTCGACTCGTCGGCGCTGACCATCCTCGAGCTACTTGCGGTGGCATGCGATTCGCTGGATCCAGACGACCTTGCCCGGATCACCCGGTCGCCGATCGAGAACGTCGCGGTCGCCCTGGAGCAGCTCACGCGGGCCGGCACGGTGGTCGAGCAACAACGCGAAGGGTCTCTTGGCTATGCGTTCGCCCAGGTGCTCACCCGGGAGGTGGTGTACGCCGACATCGGTGCGGCCAGGCGGCGGGTGCAGCACCGGCGGGTTGCTGCGACGCTGCTCGCGTCCGGACGGATTCAGGCCGCGGCATCGCACTACATTCGCGCGGCACAAGCAGGGGACGGCGAGGCGATCGTCGCGCTGATCGAGCTGACCCGGCGAGCCCGCCAGCGCGGACTGGGTTGCCTGGCGTGGCAGACCGTCTCCGCCTTGCAGGACCTCCTGCCGGCCGGCGATGAGCGCTGGTGTGAGGTGTTCGATGCGCTGTTCCAACGGGCGAATTGGGGCATCGTCGATCGGGCCGAGCACTATGTGGCCGAGGTCGCCGCGGTGCAGCGGATGCGACAACTGCTTCCTGGAGTCAGCGACCTGCAACGGCAGGCCGAGTTCCGGTTGTGGATTGCGGGTCTGTTCGCCTACGGCGCCGGAAACGTCGATGCGGGCGCACGGGAGTGCCGGCAGGCTTTCGCACTGTGCCAGCAGGCCGGCTGCGGCGTCACGGCTCGATCAGCCGCGGCCGAGCTGGCAAAGATTCACGGGTGGGCCGGTGACCTGCGCGGCGAAGAGGTCGCGGCGAAAGAGGTGCTCATCGACGCCGAGCGGGCCGGGGATCAACAAGGGATCGCTGAGGCACTGGCGGCATTGGGGCACACCCTGGGCTGGCAAGGCCGGTTCGAGGCGGCCGAGAACGTGCTTGCCCGCAGCGTCGCGATGGCCACGGCAGCCGCGCACTCCTCGTGGATGTCGCAGAGCCTGGCGCTACTCGCGTCCCTGGATGCCTGCCGGGGCCACCTGGTCTCCGCACGCGCCCGGTGCGCCCTGGCCGCCGCGTCCAGCCCCGGAACGGCGGGGGCACCCGATCCAACCATCGGACGCTGCGGTGAGTTCATCGAGCTGCTCGCCGGTGATCTGACCATGGCGCAAGCGCATGCCCGGCAGGCAGCAGGCCACGAGCCGGCGGATCGATCTCGGGTGCCGGTCCGGCTGGCGGCCCGGGCGGCGATGCTGGCCGCGGAGCGGGGCGATCTCAGCGAAGCTCGCCGGCACCTCCACCACATGACGTGTATCGATAGCGGGACGCTCGGAATTCTGGAGCCGTTGTACTGGTGGGCCGAGGGAGTGGTGGCCAGGGCCGAGGGCCGGTTCAACACGGCGGCCACCGCGCTGCAGCGTGCGGTCGAGGGCTACTCGGCGATGGGTGCCCATGCCCTGAGAGGGTTCGTTCTCGCGGATCTGGCCGAGGCCGCGGTGATCGCCGGCGATGGCCACACCGCGGCCAGTGTCGCGCTATGGGCCGCAGACAGCGCGCGCCGCACCGGCGCGCCGATCCACCAGACGCTGCATCTGCTGGCTACGGCGTGGGCACTGGTGGGGCGAGGTCGCCGTGAGGCGGCGGCGCGATCGGCCTTGCGTGCTGTCGAGGGATTCAGCACGCGCGGATATGTACTGCTGGCTGCGCGTGCCCGCGTCACCTACGCGGAAGCCATTCAACGATCTGATTGTGATGCTGCCCGGGAGGCGTTGCGGCAGGCGGCCGTCGCATTCGACGAGTGCGGCGCCATCGTGCGCCATCAGCAGGCTCGTTCGCAGCTGCGGCGACTCGGCTCAGCCGGTCGGTGCACCGCGCGGACCGAGCCGGGCCCCGGGTCACTCACCAGGCGCGAGCGGCAGGTCGCGCAGCTGGCCGCGGGTGGCTACACGGCCGCGCAAATCGCCGCCCGGCTGCACATCGGTGTGCGCACCGTCGAAACGCACCTCGCGCGCAGCTATCCCAAACTCGGGATCACCTGCAAGCAGCAGCTGGTGCACCGCGCCGCTGAGCTCGGGCTCAACCCGGGTCCGTAGTTTCTACGGACCCGGGGCACGAATAAGGCCGATACAGGCCGGACGTATTCAGTCCGTATTTTCTACGGATGGCGTCTCATCTGATGAACCCTAAAATGTGTCGTGACCATGACACTAATTTCTGTCAATGATGAGATCGGTGGTGTGTGGCGTGACTGAATCGGTACAGGTCGAGCCAAGTGTGAATGGTCAGCAACCGCAGAATGGTCAACGTCCGCAGTTGACCCTGGCTACAGATGCCGCCCGCAATCTAGCGACGACGACCAAGTCCCAGCCACAGATGCAGGAAATCACGTCGCGCTGGCTGCTGCGGGTGCTGCCGTGGATAGAGGCTTCTGGCGGCACCTTCCGGGTGAACCGCCGAGCGAACTACACGGTGGGGGACGGTCGCATCGAGATCATCATGAATGGGGACGCCGACGTCCGGGTCGTCGCCGACGACTTGCGAGAGTTACCGATGCTGCGTGACTTCGACGATCCCGATGTACTGAGCGTACTGGCTGGTCGATTCGAGTTGCGGGACGTCGGGCCCGGCAGCGTCATCGTGCGCGAGGGGGACTCGGCTGATCAGCTGTTCATCATCGCCCACGGCAAGGTCAACAAGATCGGTCCCGGGAAGTACGGTGAACCGACGGTGTTGGGTACCCTGTCCGACGGTCAATATTTCGGCGACGTCGAGTTGGTCCAGTCCCAAGACACCTGGACCTATACCGTCACCGCAGTGACCCGGTGCAAGGTTCTCACGCTGCCCGAGCAGGTATTCCAAGAACAATGCGACCAGTCCACGGCCTTGCAGACTCAAGTTGACTGGTTCCGGTCCCGGCTCGACCAGAACCAGAACGAACATGGTGAGGCCGCCATCGAGCTGACTGCGGGCCATCGGCAGGAAGACCCGCTGGACGGAACGTACGCCGATTACGAGCTCAATCCCCGGGAGTATCAGCTCAGCGTGGCCCAAACCGTGCTGCGAGTGCACACCCGGGTGGCCGATCTGTACAACAATCCGATGAACCAGGTCGAAGAGCAGCTGCGGCTGACCATCGAGGCGCTGCGGGAAAAACAAGAAGACGAATTGATGAACAACTCCGACTTCGGTCTACTTCATCAGACCGAGTTCTCGCAGCGGATCAGCACCCGCATCGGGCCACCCACCCCTGACGATCTCGACGAACTGATAGCCACCGTGTGGAAAGATCCGGACGTCTTTCTGGCCCATCCTCGAACCATCGCCGCGTTCGGGCGGGAATGTAACCGCCGCGGCGTCTACCCGCACAATATCGACTTCAACGGTCACAAGATGCCGTCCTGGCGTGGTATACCGCTGCTCCCCTGCAACAAGATTCCCGTCAGCAAGTACCAGACCAGTTCGATTGTGTTGATGCGAACGGGCTTGGACAAGCAAGGCGTGGTCGGTCTGCATCAGACCGGGCTTCCCGACGAGGTCCAGCCTGGCCTCAACGTCCGTTTCATGGGAATCGACGAGAAAGCCATCTTGTCCTATCTGGTCAGCGCTTACTACTCGGCAGCCATCATGACTGCCGACGCTATCGGCATCCTGGAGAACGTCGAGATATCACGTTTCGAGGACTCGCCCGCGAAGGCAGCCGAGCAACCATCCCCGTCTCCGGCGCCCTCGACATCGGGGTCTTCAACATCGGGGTCCTCAACATCTGGGTCCTCCACAACGAGACGGCCGACCACATCCTCGACAGCTTCACGAAGGACGAGGTAACGAGGGCTCGTGATGCAACCCTACGAGCTGCCAGATTTCTACATGCCCTATCTCGCCCGACTGAATCCGCATCTGGACACCGCGCGGGTGCACACCAAAGCATGGGCACGTGAGATGGGAATACTCGACGCGCCACCGGATGAGCCCGGCGCGAATATTTGGAATGAGTCGCAGTTCGACTCCATGGATTTCGCGCTACTGTGCGCTTATACCCATCCTGACGCGCCGAGCCACGAGCTGGATCTGGTGTCGGACTGGTACGTCTGGGTATTCTATTTCGACGACCATTTCCTGGAGGTCTACAAACGCAGCCAGGATCAGGCCGCTGCGAAAGAGTATCTCGACCGGCTGCCCGCGTTCATGCCCGTCAATCTCACCGATCCGGTGCCGGAGCCAACGAATCCGGTTGAACGTGGTCTGATCGATCTCTGGACACGCACCGCTCCGAACAGATCACTGGAATGGCGACGGAGGTTCTTCGAGAGCACGCGCAACCTCCTTCACGAATCGACCTGGGAACTCGCCAACATCAGCGGCAACCGGGTGCCGAACCCGATCGAGTACATCGAGGTGCGGCGCAAGGTCGGTGGCGCACCATGGTCGGCCGACCTCGTGGAGCACGCTGCGTTCGTCGAGATCCCGCTCAGGATCGCGGACAGTCGGCCGATTCGTGTCCTGAAGGACAGCTTCGCCGACGCGGTGCACCTGCGCAACGATCTTTTCTCCTACCAGCGCGAAACTCAGCAAGAAGGCGAGATCAACAACTGTGTGCTGGTACTGGAACGATTTCTGAGCGTCAGCCCGCAGCGTGCCGCGGATCTGACCAACGACATCCTGACATCCCGCCTGCAGCAGTTCGAGAACACCACGCTGGCCGAGCTACCCGCACTGTTCGAGGAGTTCGGCCTGAACCTGCCGGAACGGGAGAGTGTTCTGCTCTTCGTGAAAGGCCTGCAGGATTGGCAATCGGGTGGCCACGAGTGGCATCTGCGCTCCAGTCGTTACATGAACGAGAAAGCGACCAGGCTCGGCGGCCCCAGCGGGCTGGGCACGTCGGCGGCGCAGATACCGTTGTCACCCGGCACCTTGGGCCTGCAACGGGTCAAATATCACACCCATTCGCCGTACCTGCCGGTGGGGCCCACCACCTTGCCGGATTTCTACATGCCGTATACCGCGCGGGTCAACGGCCATCTGGAGCGCTCCCGGCGATATTGTATCGAGTGGGCCGGCCAGATGGGGATGCTGGACGGCCCTCCCGGGTGCGTCGGGATCTGGGATGAGGAAAGCCTCGCGTTATTCGATTTCGCGAACTGTGCGGCGCGGATCCATCCGGACGCATCCGGCCCCCAGCTCGACCTGTCCTCGGCGTGGCTGACCTGGGGCACCTACGGGGATGACTATTTCCCGGCAGTCTTCGGGCCAACCCGGAACATGGCGGCCGCGAAAGTGTTCAACGCCCGGTTGCCGGCGTTCATGCCGCTCGACTGCCGCCTGGACGGCACCGGCACACCAGCGCCGGCCAACCCGGTGGAAGCAGGCTTGGCCGATCTGTGGATGCGCACCGCCACACCGATGACCACAAATCAGCGGCGCCAGTTCCGGCGGACCGTCGAGACCATGACGACCAGCTGGCTGTGGGAGCTGGCGAACCACATCCAGCACCGGATCCCCGACCCGGTCGATTACATCGAGATGCGGCGCCACACCTTCGGTTCCGATATGACGATGAGCCTGGCTCGCATCACGAAAGCGGGTCAGGTTCCCGCGGAGATCTTCCGCACCCGCACACTGCGCGCGCTGGAGAACTCGGCCGTCAACTATGGGTGCTTCACCAACGACATCTTCTCCTACCAGAAGGAGATCGAGTTCGAAGGTGAGCTGCACAACATGGTGCTGGTCACGCAGAAGTTCCTCGAGATCGATCGAAAGCAGGCGGTGGAAGTCGTCAACGACCTGATGACTTCGCGGATGCGCCAGTTCGAGCACATCATTACCACGGAGCTACCTCTGATCGTGGATGAGTTCGAGCTGGATGCCGCAGCCCGCGAGGCTCTCGACGGATACGTCGTGGGATTGCAAGATTGGATGGCCGGCATTCTCGACTGGCATATGCTCTGCGGCCGATATTCAGAGCAGGCCTTGCGGCGACGCTACCGGAAAGGGCCACGGCGGCTTGGTGTTCCCACCGGGCTGGGCACATCGGCGATTTCCCTCAGCACTCTGCGCAGCGCATGAGCCAGTTCAGGCTCCACCAGCTACGAGCGAAGGAGGACCGGTGTCTGTGCTGTCTCGGATGTCCGCGCCCGCAGCCGGCCACGACTTGGCGAGCGTGCTGGCCGACCTGCTGTCCAGCCCGCAACGCCCGGCCCCCCGCGACCTACCGCAGTCTGCCGGAGGTCTGGGGCATGACAGCCAGCCGGCCGCGTCGTTGCGCGACCGGCTCGTCACCGGTCCCACCGGGCTGGGTACGTCGGCGGCGCGGATCTTTCAGGACAGCACCGGCACCGGCGAGACCGCAACACCCACCAGCGATGAGTCGTCGGAGCTAGAGCTGTACTGCCCCCCGGCGGTCCGGGACGACGAGGCGCTCGGCGAGGAGGTCAACGACCGCCTGGTCGACTGGGCCGAGCAGGTCGGGATCTACCCCGGGCAGCTGTACCGGGTCCGGCAAGCCAATTTCGGGCGCCTGATGATGCTCACCCATCCAGCTACCAGCGACCCTGATCGACTGCTGGCGGCGTCGAAATGCGTGCTGGCGGAGTGGGCTACCGACGACCACTTCCTCGACGAGGAGTCCCTGGGGGCGGACGCCCAGCTGATCGCCTCCCGGCTAGGCGTCACGTACGGCGCGATAGACCCGGCCGATCTCCCGGTCTGTTACGCCCCGCACCTCGACAAGGCACTGTCGGAGGAGCCCGTCGCGGTCGCGTACCGCTCGGCGTTCGAGCACCTCGCCCAGTACGCCACAGCAACCCAGATCGCCCGGCTGCGTCACGAACTCGCGGTCATGTTCATGGCCTATAACCATGAAGCGAACTGGCGTAGCGCTGGGCGAATCCCACCGGTCTGGGAGTACCTGACACACCGGCATGAAAACAGTTTCCTGCCGCCCATGGTGCTGGTCGATCCCATTGCCGGGTACGAGGTTCCCGCCTTCGAGTTCGCCGATCGGCGGGTGCGCCGGGTGTTCTGCTTGGCCGGCAGCGCGAGCGTGATCCTGAACGATCTGTATTCGATGAGTAAGGAATCAGACACGGATTTCGACCTGCCCAAGGTGATTGCGGCCGAGGAGCGCTGCTCTGCGCAGCAGGCGATCGAGCGCGCCGTGCAGATCCATAACGAGCTGATGCACACCTTCGTCGAGGAAGCGACCATCCTCAACCAGCTGGGTTCGCTTGCGCTGCGGCGTTTCCTGGCCGACATCTGGGCCTGGCTCGGCGGTAATCGCGAATGGCACAGCACCACCGAGCGGTATCACGGCGCGAGCAAAGCCTGAGCGCTCGACCCGATATGAAGGAGGAGTTCACCATGACCACGACCGCTCCTGCGCCCGGCAAGGTACTTCACACCGCATACCAGAAATCCGTGGCGGCGTATTGGAACAGCAACCGCGACGACCCGGTCAACCTGCGACTCGGCGATGTCGATGGTCTCTACCACCACCACTACGGAATCGGCGACTATGACCCGTCCGTGCTGGAAGGCCCGAGTGACACCCGGGACGATCGAATCATCAAGGAAATGCACCGGCTGGAGACAACGCAAGCGGACCTGCTCCTTGACCACCTCGGCGATATCTCGCCCGGTGACCGTCTACTGGATGCCGGGTCCGGACGGGGTGGCACCAGTCTCATGGCTTACCAGCGCTTCGGCTGCCAGGTGAACGGAGTGACGATCTCGGAATACCAGGTCGAATTCGCCAACAACCACGCCGAGCAATGGGGCGTGGCCGACCGGGTGAAGTTCCACTTCCGCAACATGCTGGATACCGGATTCGAGACGGGATCGTGCCGGGCAGTCTGGACCAACGAGACCACCATGTACGTAAATCTGTTCCAGCTGTTCGCCGAATTCTCCCGCCTGCTGGAGTACGGCGGCCGCTACGTCTGCATCACCGGCTGCTACAACGACGTGACGGGTGGCCGGTCCAAAGCCGTCAGCCGGATCGACGAGCACTACATCTGCAACATCCATCCCCGCAGTGAGTACTTCAAGGCACTGGCCGCCAACAACCTCGTCCCGATCAATGTCATCGATCTCACCGCCGGCACCATCCCGTACTGGGAACTGCGGGCGAGATCCTCGGTGGCCACCGGGATCGAAGACCCGTTCCTGACCGCGTACCGCGAGGGCAGCTTCCACTACCTGCTCATCGCCGCCGATCGAATCTGAGGTGCGTGGTGACCGTGACCGATCCCGACGTCGACGTTGCCGATGAGCCGCATTTGACTCTCAGTACTGCCGCGGCACGCAATCTGGCGACGACGACGAAGTCCGTGCCGCAGATGCAGGAGATCACCCCTCGCTGGTTGCTGCGGGCGTTGCCGTGGGTGGAGGCCTCGGGCGGTACTTTCCGGACGAACCGCCGCTTGACTTACACAGTGGGCGACGGGCGGGTGACCTTTACCCCGACAGATTCGCAGCTGCGGCTCGTTCCCGGTGAATTGCGCGAGTTGCCGATGCTGCGGGATTTCGACGATACCGAGGTGCTCACCGCGTTGGCGGGCCGATTCACGGAACGGGAGATTGAGGCAGGGAGCATCCTCGTGGAGGAGGGTCAGCCGGCCGATCAGCTGTTCCTCATCGCCCACGGCAAGGTCAGTAAGATCGGTGTGGGCAAGTACGACGCACCCACTGTGTTCGATGTCCTGGCCGACGGGGACTACTTCGGTGACCGGGAATTGGTGCAGCCCGGACAGATGTGGAGCTATAGCGTCCGCGCGGTGACTGCCTGCACGGTGTTGACCCTGCCGCAGCAGGAATTTGAGCAGCTGACCGCACAATCCGAGACGTTACGAGCTGCGCTCGAACACTTCCGGGTTCAGACCGGCCGTCCCCAGAACAAGCGCGGCGAAGCCAGAATCGAGCTGACCGCCGGGCATGAGGGTGAGCCACAGATAACGGGAACCTTCGTTGACTATGACCGCACACCCCGGGAATATGAATTGAGCGTGGCCCAGACCGTGCTGCGGGTGCACGCCCGGGTCGCGGACCTGTACAACAATCCGATGGATCAAACTGAACAACAGTTGAGATTGACCATCGAGGCGCTCCGGGAAAAGCAGGAAGACGAGCTGATCAACAACACGGACTTCGGATTGCTGCACAACGTCCATGCCCAGCAGCGTCTGCACACTCGCACCGGGCCACCGACGCCCAACGACATGGACGCGCTACTCGCCCGCCGCCGAAAGACCCGGTTCTATCTGGCGCACCCGTACACGATCGCCGCATTCGGCCGGGAATGTAACCGCCGGGGTCTTTACCCGCCGAGCGTCGAGGTCGATGGCCGACAAATACAGGCCTGGCGTGGGGTGCCCATCTTCCCCTGCAACAAGATTCCCATCACGCGGTACCGCACCAGCTCGATTCTCGCGATGCGCACCGGTTTGGACGATGAAGGCGTGATCGGGCTGCACCAGACCGGGATTCCCGATGAAGTCGAGCCTGGGCTCAACGTCCGATTCATGGGTATCGACGACAAAGCGATCATTTCCTACCTGGTGAGCGCTTATTACTCGGTGGCCGTGCTGGTTCCCGATGCACTGGGCGTCCTGGAGAACGTCGAGATCGGCCGCTGAGGGAAGGTGAGATGATCGTGACCACCATGGACGTGATGGCCGCAGGCCGATCGGCCCGCGAGGTGCTCGCGTGGAGTCGCGGCCTCGTCGAACCCGCGCTGCGGTCGGCGGTCGGGACACTGCCCACCTCGACGTTGCGCGTCGCCGGGTACCACCTCGGATGGTGGGACGAACACGGCCGCCCAGTACGGGTGAGCGGGGGCAAAGCGATCCGGGCGGCGCTCGTCCTGTGCAGCGGACAGGCCGTGGGTGGTACGGCGGCCGCGGCAGTGCCGGCCGCGGCCGCGGTGGAATTGGCACACAACCACTCGCTGCTGCACGACGACGTGATGGACGGTGATCTCACCCGCCGCCACCGTCGCACGGCGTGGAGCGTGTTCGGGGTCAACCCGGCGATCCTGGCCGGGGACGCATTGCTGGTCCTGGCCCTGGACGTGCTCGCCGGCAGCGGGCATCCAGCTGCGGCGGACGGAATCCGGATGCTCACCGCCGCGGTGCAAGACCTGTTGGACGGCCAGAGCGCGGATCTGTCTTTCGAGCAACGCGCGCAGGTCGAGCTGGCCGAGTGCGTGCGGATGGCGCAGCACAAGACGGCCGCCTTGCTGGGGTGCGCGTGCGCGGTGGGCGCGGCGTTCGGCGGCGGGCGCCCAGAGCAGGTGGCGTATCTGCGCGGCTTCGGGATGCTGCTGGGTTTGGCGTTTCAGCACGTGGACGACCTGCTGGGAATTTGGGGAGATCCAGCCGTGACGGGTAAACCGGTGCACTCGGACCTGCGCAGCGGCAAGAAGTCCCTCCCGGTGGTGGCTGCCCTGGCGTCCCAAACCCCCGCCGGGCGCGAACTGGCCGCGCTCTACCACCGCGGCGTGCCGTTGTCCGAAACCGCCGCGGCCCGCGCCGCAGAACTGATCGACCTGGCCGGCGGCCGCGCGTGGAGCCAGGCGCAGACTGACGATTTGGTCGCGCAGGCGATGCGGGAGCTGTATTCAGCCGATCCGACGCCGCGAGCCGCCGCGGAGCTGGGCGCGCTGGCCGCGCTGGCCACCCACCGTGACCACTGAACCCACCCACGCATTCAGCGGGCGCAGCAGGGTACAAACGCGCTGATCAACCCCGCTGAGCGTGCTGAATGCGAAGTGTGTGCTCGCCAGTCTGCAGCACCCGCAGGCCGGCCCGGCGGGCGATCCGGGCGACGCCGTCGGCGTCGGATACCTCGCGCGGAGCGGTGGCTAGCAGCCGGGCCAGCCGGCCCTTGTGCGCCTTGTTGTGGTGACTGACGGTGCGCCCGTCATCGGTGACCACCTGCACCGTCACCGCTGCCGGCAGCAGGCCCAGCGCGAGGTAGCCGGATGAACGCAGGTCGACCACCAGATCTGGGATCCGACTCAGCAGTGGACCGAGCACCGGACGCCACACCGAGCGCACCGAACCCAACCCCGGCAGCGCCGACGCGGCGGACAGCCGGTAGGCCGGTATCCGGTCGTCCGCCCGGAGCAGGCCGAACAGCGCGGACGCCACCATCAGCCGCGCGCATTGTGCGGGCCGCAGCGAGTTCGCATCCAGCGCCGTGTAGAGCACCCCGGTGTAGCGCCTCAGCGCCGGCAACGTCGGAGCGCTCCACAGCTCACCGTTACGTTGCAGCTCGCGGTGCTGGTGGTGAGACAGGCCCAGCGCGGCCAGCCCCGTGGTCCGATCCCCGGCGAGCGCGACCAGCTCGTCGATCAGCTTGCGCCGGACCGGGGTGAGATCAGGATGTGACAGTGCCTCCAGTCCGGGTGCCTCCAGTCCCGGTGCCTTCAGACCCGGCGCCAGCCCCAGCGGCGGCCCGTCGCCACCGATCTTTTTGGTTTCCGACGGCGGCAGCAATACCAGCACAGCCGGGGAGCCTACGGATGTCTCAACTTCCTCCCGATGCCACCGCCCGTCGGGTGTCGAGCACGGCGAGGTCCGCAGCGGCCCGACCGGCGTGCCATCCGGCGGCGTTGCCGACGCTGAACGACCGGCATACCGACTGCGGGAACATCGACTCGAACAATTCGTCCACCACTCGTTCCCGCGCGGCCAGTACGGGTAGCAGCTCGGCCGCCTCGGCCACCGCGGCGGTGCTCACGTCCCGTGCGGTGCTCAACCGTTCCCCGATCCGGGTCGCGTAGGCGAGCAGGAACGATTGGCGGTACGACCTGGTGCGCGATCGCCCGCTGCGGGTGAGCTGGCTGCCCGCCGACACCATCGCCCGGGTCGCCTGAACCAGCAGCGATGTGCTGAGCAGTTCCACGATCTCCAGGTCGACCTCGTCACCGAGCACGGTGGTGAACCCGAGCTTCTCCGACAGCACGGTGCGGCAGCGGTTCGCCTCGGCCACCGCGCCCACCAGCATCGCTTTCGCGGCCACGTACGGGTTGTCCAGCCACAGCCGGCGAGCGGCGGCCGGATGCGGGTCTGCAACGCCGTTCACGCCGGCTGTCTTGTGCGGGGCACCCGCACCCGTATTTTGCGGGGCACCCGCACCCGGGCGGCTCTCCACCACGATCCGCTCCAGCGAGTACCGGCTCATCAGTTCCTGGGCCTTGGCCGACAGCGCCTCGGCTTCCTCGGGGAAAGTGGTCGACTCGGCCTTGGCCAGCAGCGCCCGCACCCGGGACAGCATCTTCTGATCGACGCCGCGGCGTGGCGTCGCGGTGACGGTGGTCGAACCCGGCGGCGCCACGATCCTGGGCAGCGCGGGCAGGGCCAGCAGCATCGCCAGCACCTCGATCACCGTCGTGAGCGTGGCCGCCACGTCGGTTGCCTGGCGGTGGGCCCACTGCCGCAGGTGACCACCTGCCTGGTCGGGTTTCCACCACACCACCGCCCCGATCTGCCTGAGGTCCTCCCGCCACCGCGGCGCCATGGTGGCCTCGGCGTAACGCTTCGACTCCTCCGCGATCGCATCGACGAGGTAGCCCACACCGGCCGCGTCCAGCCGCCGCCGGGCGATTTGATGCAGGTCGTCGGGCGACCAGCCGCGTTCCCAGGCCCCGGTGACGAGCGGCAGCACCGCACACCACGCCGCCGCAGCCACGAGCTCCGGCTGATCAGCGCACCGACCGGCCACGATGAGTGCGATGCGGGTACCGGCGTCGGGGTGACCCGCCCAGTGCTCGCGTGCCGCGCTGAGCAACACGGTCGAGATCGTCTCCGCCGAAGGCTTGACCCGCCCCGGCCCGGTTCCTGACGATGCGGCGCCCCATCCAGCGGTCCCGGATTCTCCGCCTGCGCCCGCCGCGCAGGCCCGGCGGTGCGCCCGGCGTCGCGCCGCCGCAGTAGCTCGCCGCTCCCGATTCCGCTGTACCACCGCACCCTCCCGTCTTCAGACCAACCGGTCGGCAGCAGTATGGATCGCCACCCTGACAATCCCGTGATCCCGCGCCGTCGCCGGTCGGCGCACTGTTCGCCGAACACGCCGGTGTCGGCGAGCTGAACCGACCGCGCGCACGCTTGCGCAACCGGCCCCACGTCCTCGCCTAGAACGGCGGGGGTTCGGGAGGATCGTCGAGTGGGCGCTTGGGTGCGGGTTCGGCAATGGAGTCTGGTTGGTAGGTCCAGGTATGCCCGCTGAGGCGTCGGTCCAGGTGAACGTGCCGTTGCCGTCTTGGTGGACTGACCAGCCCGGGGTGTGCTTGGTGCGGTGGTGGCGCCGGCGGCCACCGGGTACCTCCGCTGCATACTCGGACTGCCGGATCCGGGCGGCGGTGATCGAGCGCCACTACTCTGTGGGTATGAGCCTTGACGCCGTGGCGCGGCATCCGGTCGCCCTGGTGGAGTTTCCTGCCGATGACCCCGAGCAAGCCCTTCGCTTCTGGGTCGGCGTGCTGGGAGTCGACCTCCAGGAACGCGAGACCGGCGAGGGTGACGGCTGGCAGACGCATTCAGGTCAAACCGAACTTGGAGTTCATCGCCGCGGCGCAGGGCCCGGGGACCGCTTCTCGCTGCCCTACTTCTCCGTGCCCGACCTGTCGGCGGCATTACGGCGAGTGGAGGAGCTGGGCGGCTCGGTCATCCATCCGCGACCGCCGTGGGCGATCTGCCGTGACTCAGAGGGGAACCCCTTCGCCCTCATGGCGGCTCAACAACGGCAGCGGGCTCAGTAGCAGCCGCCGGTCGCTCGCCGCAGACCCGATATCAGGAAGCGGTTCTTGTCGTCGCTGACCGGCTGCCGTGCGTCATTGGTTCCAGATGCTGCCCGCAACCAGATCCCGGTGGTGGTTTGCATCAGGCCCAGTGAGTGGGGGTCCACACACCGCCTGGCGGGGCGGTGGGCGTCCCACAGCAGCGCGTCGTCGAAGACGTGGCCGCATCCGCCGGTGCGGCGACAGCAGTGCGCGCGATCAACCCCCACCCAGCTGGTGCCGCAGCAAGACATCCTCGGTAATGGCATGGCAGGGTTCAAGCCAGCTCGACCGCACGCCCGACGGTGATGTCCCCGGCGAGCTCGCGCGGTGTCGCGGTGCTCAAACGCACCCCCAGCGGGGTGGGGCACTCCCGCAGCGTGCGCTGGACGCGCGCGGTAGGTCGTCTCAGCGGGATGCGCGCTGAAATCCCGAGGCCAGCAAGGGGGTAGCCGCAGTGCTGCGGGTGCCCCCGGTGGGCCAGGATCGCCCCGGGTGCCCCGGGGTCCGGGTGGAGCAGGGTCGTGCGGGTGGTTGGCTGCGTGGTCGTGCTCATCCCACCTCCTCTTATCGAATGTACGTTCGAGTAAAGGTAGGGCACGGGCGGTCTGACTGGCCGTGACACGCCGGACGGCCACGACGGCCGGACCGGCGGCGGGATAGGCGGCCACCTGCGGATCACTTTTATTGATCATGCACAGGTCACGCTGATCGTCGACGATCTCGATGAGTGCCAGGCGTTGCTGTCCGCGGCGCACGATCGTGACGCCAGTTAACAAGGAGCCGCTGACCGCACGTCAGAAGTGCCGAGTCGTGCCGAGAGTCGCGCGGGACCGCGTCGTCTGTGTCTGATGGATCGGCAAGATTTAGGGTCGGTAACGCGGACGCTCGTGTGTTCGCCGCTTGATCGTCGATTCACACAATGACGCCCCTATCCGAATGCGGACGGTCGGAGAACATCACACCGACCGGTACCGCGTGCACGGCCAACCTACCGGGCCATGGCGGTTGGACCTGGTACCGTCGATCGGTCCCGCTGAGGGCGGCATGTGGATTCCCTCGCCTGGCAGGACACACCCTGTTTATCGTTTAACCGGCAGCTGTTCTATCATCGCGCCGGACAAGCCCCTCGATTTAGGAGATGGTCATGGCGCGCAAGGTAGAGACCGCACTCGTTGATGACATGACGGGCGACGCCGCTGATGAGACGGTGAGCTTCGGCTTGGATGGCGTCGAGTTTGAAATCGACCTTTCGGCAAACAACGCGGGTGTTCTGCGGGACATTCTCGCGGACTATGCGAACGCGGGACGCAAGGTCGGCAAGCGCACCGCCGTGTCGAACACTCGTTCCCGTGCGGCCGCAACATCCCGTGAGAATCGTGAACAGACCGCTGCGATCCGCGCATGGGCCCGTGAAGCTGGCCGCCAGGTGTCGGACCGTGGCCGGATCTCCGCTGAGGTAGTGAAAGCGTTCGAGGACGCACACCGTGGATTAGCGTCCGTGGGATGACGGCCGAATGTGCCACGGCGCGCCTGATTGGCGTTGTACTCCGCGAGGGGTGGGAATGGGCGCATCAACTTTCCGCACCGGATTACCTACATCAGCGGCGAGCCACCTAACGACACTAATCTAATAAGACCTACCCGGAGAACACGGGGCAGCCCAGGTAGTCACCAGGTCGGTAGCGATGAGCCGGATGATCGCCAGGTGCGGCACAACACCCCATCGGATCCATCAGGTGCTTGGCGAGCGCGCGGGTCGACCTGGTCATCCCGTAGTCAGCGAACTGGTGAGCTGGGGCGGTGACGGGCGATGGATAGTCCGGGAGTCCGCCTCCCTGAGGGGCAAGCGGACTCCCGGTTGGGCGGTGGGATCAGGCCGGGCGGACGCCGGTGGCCTGCAGGCCCTTGTTGCCCTGGCTGATCTCGAACTGCACGCGCTGACCCTCGTCGAGGCTGCGGAAGCCGTCAGCTTCGATCCCCGAGTGGTGCACGAAGACGTCGTTGCCGCCGTCGTCCTGTGAGATGAAACCAAAACCCTTTTCCGCGTTAAACCACTTCACAGTTCCCTGTGCCATGCGATGTGCTCCTAGCAGGTGGTGGAGCCCGCACCGTGCGGGATCCGGCCGGCCCTGATGACGCTGGCCGACGTCATTTTGACGCAGACCCTCGTCTCCAACTTGTTTCCGCGGGCGTGCATGACACCAACACTGAAACTGAACGACCTAAATCAACACTACCGCGCTGCTAGCCCGGCGGACCGCTCAACGGCTCTGCAATGCGTCCAGCGCGACCGCCATCGAGGCGGCGACCCGAAAGTCGAGGCGTGGGTCCGCCACGGTGACGCGGTAGCGGTCCCGGATGGTCTTCTGCCGCTCGCTGGACATCACCAGCTGACCTGACGCAGTGTCCACGAAGTCGAAGTGGAACACGAACGGGATCCACATGTCGCCGAGGTAGGGGATGAAGTCCCAGATCCGCCGCAGGATCGCGATACTCAGCCGCCGTTCCTGCCCCCGAGCCTCGAGGCCTGGCGCGAACAGGTGCCAGGTCGAGCGCAGCAGGCTGGCTCCGAACTCCTTCTTGAAGTAGCCCAGCGGCTGACCCTGCGCATCGAAGACGTCGTGACCGGCGTGCACGTCGAGCCGGTGGCGCGCCTTGAAGGAGAACACCGGACGGGACTTGGCCTCGTCCGCGTAGAAGGTCACGTGCTCCTTGAACGCCCACCGCTTCTGCTCCGCGAAGGCCAGCAGCGATCCCTCAGAGCCGTCCGCGCGGGAATCGAAAATCTGGTACCGGTTCACCATGACCGTGATCTTCTGGCGGACGAAGAACCGGGGCACCGCCATCGGCGCCCCGTCTGGGCTCGTACTCACCAGACCCGATACCTCCATTGCGCCGGCGGTGGCTTACCTGGTTATCAAGCTACCTGCGACGCAACGACGGCGATGCTGCGCGCAGGACCGACTAGCAGGACCAGGTAGTCGCTGGAGAACAGCGCGGCGGCCGTTGCGGCGTCGAGCTTGGCGCTGTGATCTGAGGTGAGATGTGGCTGTGCGCAACCAATCGGTTGGGGCGGGCCAGGACGGCGGCGTGACGCGCACGTCGATCCGTTGTGGAAACCTGCCGCGGTGCCGACCCGAGCCGGTCCGGTGCCGACACGCTGGATCTTGGCCACGGGCCGGAGCCCGACACACCGTGCACGCAAGCACGACACACGCGGGGTAGAAGCGAACGATGCCGACTACCGCAAGCGGCATCATGGCAACCGTGCGCGTGCATGAGGACGACCCGTGCCGGCTGCGCTGGTTTGAGCTTGCTTGCCTGTGCGCGGTGCTGCTGGCGGTGATCGGTGGGTGCACACGTCATCAGGCAACGCAGCCAGCGCAGCGAGCACCTGAAGCGTCGACCGCGACGGCCGCGCCGGATGCGACGACCATGGGGCCGGAGGGGGTACAGGCTTCCTGGGTGTTGCGTGAGAACCAGCGACCGGGCACCGACGACTGGAAGATCACCGGCACGCCGCCGGGGCTGATCACCGGGTTCGCCGATCGCACGTATGCCGCCGCGGGGGACACCGCGTCGCTGTTCGTGTCGACGGATGCCCCACGGTTCCATGTCGAGGCCTACCGGATGGGTTACTACCAGGCCAGTGGCGGGCGGTTGGTGTGGCGTTCGGACGAGCTGCCCGGCGTCGAGCAGCCGCCGTGCCCGGTGACCCCCGGCGTCAATATGGTGTCTTGCGAGAACTGGTCGCCCACCCTGCAAGTGGCGATTACGGCGGCGTTCGTGCCGGGCGACTACCTGTTCAAGCTGGCCGGCAGCGGTGGCCAGGCCAGCTACCTCCCGTTGACGGTGTGGGATCCGCACAGCCATGCCACCTACCTGGTCAAAAACGACGTACTCACCTGGCAGGCGTGGAACCCCTACGGCGGCTACGACTACTACGTAGGCAAAGGCAGCTGCCCGCCTCGGGTGTATCCGCTGTGTTCGCGGGCCCGGGTGGTGTCCTTCGACCGCCCGTATGAGTTCTCCTACAACGGCGGTGCGGGCAGCGGGGACTTTCTGACGTTGGAGCTGCCGCTGGTGCGCTGGATGGAACAGCACGGGCTGGACGTCGGCTATGTCACCGACCTGACGGTGATCCAGCACCCGGACATCCTCGTCAATCACAAGGCGGTGTTGTCCCTGGGCCACGACGAATGCTGGTCGCTGCGGGAACGCCAGGCAGCGGTGTTGGCGAATGCCGCAGGCGTGAATCTGGCGTTCTTCGGGGCCAGCGGGATGCTGCGGCACGTCCGGCTGGAGGCTTCCGCGCTGGGTCCGGATCGCCAGGAGGTGGACTACCGCGACTCGGCGCAGGACCCACTCAACGGCCACGGCAATCCGTTGCAGGTGACCGGCAACACCTGGGCGTCCGCCCCGGCGAGCTGGCCGGAGGACACCTTCGTCGGCGAGTCCTACAACGGCTTCCTGCTACCAGACGCACCCCGGGGCGCGCTGCGCATCACCGATGCCGGTGCGTGGATCTTCGCCGGTACCGGCTTGCACGACGGGCAGCAGGTCCCCGGTGTGATCGGCTCCGACGTCGACAGCCTCGATCCGCGGCTGGGCTACCCGCCGAACGTGACGGTCTTCGCGCACTCACCGCTGGACGCCTCCCAGGCGCAGGCCCGCACTCACCACGGCGGAGTGTTCTACTCCGACATGACCTACTACACGGATCCACAAAGCCACGCGGGCGTGTGGGATTCCGGCACCAATGCCTGGATCCACGGCCTCACTCCGTGCCCCGGCGACCGGCCGTGTCCCGCCGAGGTGATCGGGCGCATCACCGGCAACCTGCTGGCCGCGCTCGGCGCTGGCCCCGCTGGGGTAGCGCACCCCTCCGAGCCGAACTGGCAGACCCTCTATCCGGCAGCCGCGCCACCTGACACTCACCACAACTGACGGCAACGAAGCGTCTGTTCGAGCGAGCGTGGGTTTAGCGCCCGGTCAGCTGGGCAGCCCCGGGGTGTCAGCCATCTCGACAAGGCAGCAGGAGGTGCAAGGGATGCGACCAAAGAATGATCAGATCGCGGGTGACCAGGTGGTCACCGGTGATGGAGCCGGCTCAACAAGATACCTCGGTGCAGGTCAGGACAGCACAGAAGGCTGGACCGACCGCAGTCGCATCGTGCTCACGCCGATCGCGGCACCGTCGATCCTGGGCCTGTTCGGCTTCGCCGGGGCGACGTTCATGGTCGCCTCGTTGCTGGCCGGGTGGTGGGGTTCGCCGGCGGCAGCGTTCTACACCGCCGGGGCGATGATGCTGGCCGGCGCCACCGGTGGTCGAACCATCCTGCCGCTGGGCAAGTACAACCCCGCAGCGAACATCCCGGGTCGCCGGGCGATGGAGCCGGTCAGCTACCCAGCG
>Ga0134125_10001312_pt1 | contig 30696 bp, 34 predicted proteins | sample KB31751_FD_96464 | JGI IMG/M metagenome (GOLD analysis project Ga0134125, IMG submission 96464) | Terrestrial soil microbial communities with excess Nitrogen fertilizer from Kellogg Biological Station, Michigan, USA - KB3-175-1 | ecosystem: Environmental > Terrestrial > Soil > Unclassified ... | reverse complement strand
GCGAAGACGAAGCCCAGAGGCACGCGAATACGGCGGGCGATTTTGGACCAACTAACTGAATTCATGCGTTGCTTCCTGTAAGTTTGCGGACTGCGGCGAGAACTTCCTGAGCGCCAATCTGCAATAGTCCTTCGTCAGCGTTTCCGTGGTGAGAGTAGCTGGTTGTGCTGCTCGAATTTCTTAGTACGACGTTGCGAGTGACAAAGGGCCCGTTGCGGGCTGGATCGGTAGGGCCAAAAATCGCGACCACGGGAATGTTCAGCGAAGCAGCGAGGTGCATGGGACCGGTGTCGCCGCCGATGAATAGGCTGGCAAGGCGGGTGAGCGCGATAAGTTCGGTGATGGAACAATTTACCGGCACAGCGGTCTCTCGGCTTTCCTGCTGAACAGTTTTCGCAAGCGCTTCCTCGCGTGGGCCAAAGTTAATCAGGCATTTCATTCCGTCAGCCGCAAGCTGTTTGGCAACCTGGCCGTACCGCTCCGTGGGCCATTGTTTTGCCCCCCAACCGGCGCCGGGATTGAGTAAAGCGAAGCGAGAGATTTTGTGCTCCTCGAGCCACTGCTGCATTTTTTGTTCGGCGCCTTCATCGTGGGGAAGCAAGGCCACTGGCATTTTCAGCTTCTGCTGCGCAAACGATTCCGCCAGGGACAAATTCTGTTCAACTATATGGGTTCCGCAGGCTTGAATGTTTTGCGAATAAAACCTTCGCGCAAGTTTTTCCCGCGGAGCGGCAAACCCAAAGATTGCATGGGCTTTTGACCAGCGCGCGATCACTGCCGACTTTAGCGCTCCTTGAAAATCGATTGCTGCGTCATATTTCGCCGTTCGCAATGTTCGCTTGAATTCCGTTACCTCGCGGCGTGTTCGCGAGGAAAGCAGATTTGAGCGCCATTCGAATGTGTTTACCGTATGTACCGAATCCACCAGAGGACGTTGCGGCGAGAGTGGGCCGGAATGTCCGGCGGATGGAGCGCAAAGCAATTCCGCCCAGCGTTCCTCAATCACCCAATCGATTTTCGCATTTGGAAAAGCCTGCCGAAGGGCCGCAACGGCCGGGAGAGCGTGGATCACGTCTCCCATGGAACCGAGGCGGACGACCAGCAATTTGTGAGTATCGCGCGGAGTCGTGCCGCCGCCGCTGGACGCCATGTTCACCGAGTTTGCCGGTCAAGCCGGGTGCGAATTATCTCAGTCGCGGAGTGGTCTTTTGGATCGCCGACAATTTCCACTCGCCCGCCGTGCTGGCGGACGGCGTCGCGTTCCGGGACTGAGTCCGCTGTGTAGTCGGTCCCTTTCGCCTGGACGTCAGGGTGAATTTCATGAATAAGCGCGCGTACGTCCGGTTCGGAGAAAATTACCACGGCATCCACATCCGCGAGAGCAGCGAGGAGTTCGGCGCGCTCTTCCGCGGGAATGAGTGGGCGGCCTTCACCTTTGAGTGCGCGGACAGATTCATCAGAATTGACCGCCACCACGAGCCGGCCTCCCAACGCTTTGGCGGCACGCAGGTAGCGGACGTGGCCAACGTGAAGAAGGTCGAAACATCCATTGGCGAGGATGATCGCATCGCCGGAGCGCTTCCACGCCCGAGTCTGTTCCAGCAATGCCGGGCGGTCGAGGACTTTGGATGGAGGCACGGAGTTCAATGTTCTCGTATCACTGGCGTGGATTGCGTGACCGCGTGCAGCAATTCCTGCTGCGACACCGTAGCTGTCCCGCGCTTCATTACCACTAGCCCGCCGGCATAGTTCGCTAAATGCGCTGCTTCCTGGGTGTCTGCTCCTGCCGCCAGGGCCGCCGTGAAAGTAGCGATGACGGTATCTCCGGCGCCCGTCACATCGGCGACTTGATCGGAGCCAGAAATCGGAATGTCCGCGGGTTTGTGTTCCTGCGAAAATGCGGCCATGCCTTCACGCCCACGGGTAATGATCAGCGATTGAAGTTTCATGCGCGTCATTACTTCTTCTCCGGCGGCGCAGAGGCGTCGCCAGTCGGTTCCAATACGCGCGCCGAGGGCGTGCTCCACCTCCGGTTCGTTCGGGGTGGCCGCAGTGATGCCGGAATATTGCAGCATGCGATAACGCGAATCGAGTACAACCGGAAGGCGATCAAACCGTCCGCGTTCGCGGATCGTATTCCAAATGGCGGGCGCTGCCGCGCCGTAACCGTAATCGGAAAGCAGGAGGGCATCAGAAGCCCGTGTATATTGTCGCGTGGCCAGAACCAGCTCGCGCCTCAGGTGGTGATTAGGTTCGGCTTCCGGTTCTTTATCAAGGCGCACCACTTGCTGTCGCCAGGTGTGAGGCAGTCCGGCCAACACTCGCGTTTTGGTGACGGTGGAAAAACTCTTGTCTTTAAGAATTCCGCTGAGAGGTATTTTCTTGTGGCGAAAGTATTTCAGAAGCATTCGTCCTGCTTCGTCGTCGCCGACAATGCCAACGGGGAGAACATTCACCCCGAGATCGGCGAGGTTGTTGATGGCGTTCGCGCCGCCGCCCGGAACGATCGTGCGTTCCTTGTGTTTCAAGATCAGCACGGGAGCCTCACGGGAGACGCGCGAGATTTCCCCGAAAATGAATTCGTCGGCGACCAGATCACCCAGTACGGTGACGGTGACGTTGGGGAAAGATTCCACGATCTTCTTGAGACGGTCGGCTTCTTTTGGATGATGATGTTTATTCTTATTCATGAGATGAAAGGATTTTCTCATGGCGGGGACTTCGCGAGGAAATCATCCTTAACATGGCATCAATGGCGTTATCGGAGTCTTCCAGTTCCATGGTGACTTGGGCGACCGCGACCGGCGCGAGTTTGCTCAAGTGTTCGCCGAGGTTGATAGCGTCTTTTTCGGTGGTAATGAAGCCATTGGCCCGGCGTTCATCGCGAAGTTTTTGCAAGGACTGAACATCGCGTGGGCCGTAACTGTGATGATCGCGAAAGACCATTTCACCGGCAGGTTCAATGCCAGCGGCCCGAAGTTGGGAAAGGAACATGGCGGGACGTGCGATTCCACAAAAAACAATGGGCCGCGTTGGCGGGGCTTCGACAACAACGCCTCGCCGGATTGTCCAGATTAGTTTCTTGAGATGAAGAAGAAATGTTGGGCTGAGGTGGTCGGAGGTGACCACCGCGTCAGCTCGTCGTAAGGATGACGGCGGTTCGCGAAGGCGGCCGGAGGGGAGAAATCCATCGTCCATGTCGCGGGATGAAACCAGCACGATGTCAAAATCGCGGGCCAGTGCACGATGCTGAAAGCCGTCATCCAGAATATGGAGTTGAGGGCCGAATTTCTGTTCTGCAAATATTCCGGCCTTATAGCGGCTCTCGCCCACGACTACCGGCGACTCTAAGGCTCTGGCGATCAGAAGGGGCTCATCGCCAAACTTCTGAGGTGGGCCGGTAGGATCTACCAGCAATACGCCGCGGGTGTCGCGGCCGTAGCCCCGCGAAAGAATGTCAAATTTTATGCCTCGCGATTTGAGGAGCCTGCCGAGCAGGATGGTGAAGGGAGTCTTTCCCGCGCCGCCCACGCTCAAATTCCCTATGCTGATGACTGGACCTTCAAGTTGGCGCGAACGGAGAAGTCCGCGATCATACAAAGCGTTGCGGGCATAGACCGCGCTTCCATAGATTGCGCCGAGAACGCTCATCGAGTGCCTGCTGAAGATGATCTAGAGGAAAGCAAATTCTTCAGAGCAGCCACGGTTCTTTGCGTGGCTCCCATTTGCGATTGCAAAGTTTCCTGCGCGCGGCGGCCGAGTTCCGCTCGTTCTGAAGGATTGGATATCAGGTCCAGCAAGACTAACGGCAGTTCGGCGGGGCCGACAATCTTTACCGCGCTACGGCTGTGGAAGAGTCCGACAATGTCACGGAAATTTTCGGTGTGGTTGCCCACAATAATCGGAACCCCGTATTGCGCCGGCTCAATAATGTTATGGCCTCCGCGAGGGACCAGGCTACCGCCGACGAAGGCTACATCAGCTAAAGAATAAACCGAGCCCAATTCGCCAATACTGTCGAGAAGAAAGATGCCGCCGCGTATCGGTTCTTGTGTCCATAGCGTACGACGCCACCAGGAGAGGCCGAAGTCGCGCAATTGCTCGGCAACTTCAGCAAAGCGTTCGGGATGACGAGGGGCGAGGATCATGACCGCCGCAGGATGGCCTGTAAGAACATTGCGAAAAGCATGCAGCAGCAGGCCTTCTTCCTCGCGATCCACGGTGCTGCCGGCGACAAAAATTGGCCCGGCTTTCGCCCGCATGAGATTCTCACGGAGCCTCCCAACAATTTCAGAAGCAGTGGGGGCGGCAACATCGAACTTTAAATTGCCACTTACCTGTACGTGATTGCTGGGAGCGCCGATGTTCGCCAGGTGTCGGCTGTCTTGGTCAGTTTGGGCAAGGAATAAATTCACGTTCTGCAAAATGCGCGTAAGTAATCCGCGCCAGCGCCGATAGCCAGGAAAGGAGCGGTCGGAAATGCGCGCGTTGACGACGGCGATGGACGCTCCTTGCTGCTGTGAAAGGCGCAGCAGATTCGGCCAGAACTCAGTCTCGGCAATCACAAGCAAATCAGGTTTCAAGGCCCGAAGGTAGGGCCTGATGCAAAAAGCAAAATCCAAAGGAAAGTAGAAGACGTTTGCCTCGCCGAATTTCTCCCGGGCGAGTTTCTGTCCGGTATCCGTTGTCGTGGAGATGACCACGCGGTATTGCGGCAGTTCCTGCAGGAGCTGCGATACGAGCTTGCTGATCGCGAGTACTTCTCCGACGGAAACAGCATGGATCCATGTTGTTGGCTGATGTGGAGTTTTCACCAATCGGCGAGGGACGCGGCCGAATCTCTCTGCCAGTCCGCGAGTATATTTCCCATGGCGAATGGCTTGAAAGAGCCAGAATGGGAGTCCGGCGGTAAGCGCCAAAGCCAAAAGCAAGCTGTAGAACAGGTACATGAGGGAAGGGTCATTTTACGCGGATTGCGCTGCCGGTGGCACTAGACCTGAAATAGCTCTTTTGGCATTACCATTTTGCGCGCCCCGTGCATCCTATAATTAGTGCGTCACCGCAGCTGGGGCAAATCAAATCTCGGGCAATATAAAATATTTTATGAAGAAGATTAGCGTCACGATATGCGTGATTGGTATTTTGACTGTTCTGGCATGGGCATCGAAGGACTTCACCATGCCCGAGACGCATAGTGCGAAGGGATATCCCGCGCACGATGAGCATTCTATGGATAGGGTGACGGTGGCCCTCGACCCGTATGACACGCCGGAGAAGGCGAAGATTTTCAACCAGAAGTACGACGAAATTGGTTTTCTACCTGTTTTGATGGTCATCACCAACGACAGCGACCAGGCAATTTCCCTGGCCGACGTGAAGCCCGAATACGTTACGCAAGACAGGACAAAAATGCAGCCAGCCTCGGAAGACGATCTTGCCCGGCGGATTTCGCATCCTTCGGCGAACACGAGGCCGTCGCCGCTGCCTTTTCCGACGCGGAAAGTTAAGGGCGGAATGCGCGAGGAAATTCGGGAGGAGATCCACAACTCGCGTTTCGCGGCCATGGCGGTTGAGCCTCATACAACGCAGGCAGGGTTTCTATTCTTTGATATTTCCGGAATTTCCGCGCCTTTGGCCGGAGCGCATTTTTACCTGACGGGTGTTCGCGACGCAAATGACAAAGAGCTCATGTATTTCGACGTCTCTCTGGACGACTACTTAAATCCGCCTTCTCCGCACTAGTCGTAAAGCCAATGCCGGGCGGAAAGTGCTACATTAATTCCTCATGCCAGCCCTCAATTCCCGCTTCGTAAAAGCCTGCAAAGCCCTGCCTGTGGACCGTACTCCGGTATGGTTCATGCGACAGGCTGGCCGCTACATGGCGGAATATCGGGCCGTCCGCAAAGAGCATTCGCTGATTGAGATTTGTAAGAAGCCGCAACTCGCTGCGGAGGTCACGATTACCGCTGCAGAGAAGCTGGGCGTGGATGCAGCGATTATTTTCGCCGACCTTCTACTGCCGCTCGAGGTCATGGACCTGCCTTTTCATTTTGCCAACGGGGAAGGGCCGGTCGTGGAAAATCCAATAAAAAGCCAGGCAGATGTGACCCGTTTGCGGACCGATCGCGCAGCCGAATTAGGGTACGTCGCGGAAGCCATCCGCCTGGTGGGAAAACATTTTGACGCCCGGATGCCGGTGATTGGATTTTGCGGCGCGCCTTTTACCTTGGCCAGCTACATGATTGAGGGGCGGGGCTCGCGCAATTATCTGCAAACAAAAAAAATGATGTACACGTCGCCGGAAACCTGGGATGAACTGTTGCGCAAACTGGTGAGCGTGACTTCTGAATATGTTCTGGAACAAGTGAGCGCGGGAGCGGATGTAATCCAGATTTTCGATAGTTGGGTAGGTTGTTTGGGGGTTGAAGACTATCAGCGCTACGTGCTGCCGCGCACCCGGGAGCTGGTCGCAAAGGTGAAAAAATCAGGTGTGCCGGTAATTTACTTTGGGACTGAGACGGCAACACTGTTGAAGTGGATGAAGCAGACTGGCGCCGATGTGATCGGCTTGGACTGGCGCATCCCGCTCGATGAAGGCTGGAGCGCTTTAGGAATGCAGGGCGCGGTGCAGGGGAATCTGGATCCCGTGTTGCTATTCGCTGAGTGGAGTGAACTGAAAAGCCGGGCGACGGCAATTTTGCGGCAAGCTAACGGACGGCCGGGGCATATTTTCAATCTGGGGCACGGCATTTTGCCGGAAACGCCAGTAGAAAACGTGAAAGCGCTAACGGAATTCGTGCAGCAATACTCTCGATAATTGATGATGAATGATGGATGACGCATGACGTCATTCTCTTGTTAGGTGCCAGGTGTCGAATACTCAAAAAGATGCGGTGCTTCTGCTTGCGCATGGCAGCCCGGATTCCGTCGAAGACGTGCCGGAATTCCTGATGCGTGTTACGGGAGGCCGCGGTCTGCCTCCGCCAGTAGTGGAGGAAATCAAACATCGCTATGGCTTGATTGGGCGCTCTCCGCTGACCACTCTTACGCAAGAGCAGGCGGAGTTGCTGGCTGCCGAGTTGCATCTTCCGGTGTATGTGGGGATGCGAAACTGGAAGCCCTTCATTGACGATACGGTGCGCGCCATGATCGCGGATGGAGTGACGCGAGCCACTGTGATTTGCCTGGCGCCACAAAATTCCCGCACCAGCGTCGGGCTCTACCGCTCGGCGGTGATGAAGGATGCGCCGCCGTTTGCGGTTGAATTTGTGGAGTCCTGGCACGATCATCCCCTTTTGATTGCGGCTTTTGCCGAGAAATTGCGCGCCGCGCGAAGTGTGCCGTTGTTTGATGCTGCGCCAATTATTTTTACGGCTCACAGCGTTCCCGTCCGGACCATTGAACAGGGCGATCCTTACGACAAACAGACAAAGGAGACCGCCGCGCTGGTTGCCGTTGCGGCGGGATTGCGGCAGGAACAATGGAGTTTTGCCTTTCAAAGTCAGGGAGCATCGGGAGGACCATGGGCTGGGCCCGCTGTGGAAGAACAGATTCCGCATTTAAGCAGGGAAGGACACAAGGAAGTTTTGCTGCAACCAGTGGGATTTCTGGCAGACCATGTGGAAGTTCTTTACGATATTGACGTGGTGTTCAAGAAGTTTGCCGGAGAGCAGGGAATGAGCTTACGTCGAACCGACTCATTGAACGGCTCCCCTTTGTTGACGGAAGCGCTGGCTGATCTTGTACGCTCCCGGTTGATCTAGTTGAGTTTCGTTACCTCACATGCGAGTCATCGCGGGAAAATATCGCAGCCGCCCATTGCGTTCTCTCAAGGGGATGGACATTCGGCCCACATCCGACCGGCTGCGCGAGACTCTATTTGATGTTCTCACTGCGGGAAATCCCGCAGCGCTGGATGGAACCATTTGGATTGATCTGTATGCGGGAACAGGCGCGGTAGGAATTGAAGCTCTGAGCCGCGGTGCAGAGATGGTTTATTTTGTGGAAGCGTCCAGGCAAGCCGCAGAGTTGATAGCAGAGAACCTTGCTGGGCTTAAGATTGAAGGACATTCGAAAGTTTTGAAACTTGATGTGCTACACGCACTTCCCGCTCTGGCGAGCGATCACGTGGCCGCCAATTTTATTTTTTTGGATCCTCCCTACCGAATGCAGGAGGTCTATGCTCAAACTCTTAATTCTCTCGCGCAGACAGAGTTGCTGAAGCTGGATGGAGTCGTTATCGCGGAGCATGAAAAAAGGTTTGATCCGGGAGAAACCTGTGGACAATTCCGGCGCGCACGCAGGCTGGTGCAAGGAGATGCGGCGTTGAGTTTTTATCAACGAGAACGGCAATGAAAAGTGGTTACATCAGCATTTCATCAGTGCGGCGTACGATTGGATGTTGCATTTCGCGAAGATCGTTTTTCACCATGTTCAGGCCGTAAGCGCACTGCTCGAAATTCTGGGAGAGAGTGGCGAACAACGGAGCGACCTTGGCGTATTCGAAATATTCGAATTTAGAGACGATGTAGTAGCTTTCTTTGCCCGCCTTCATCCAGTCCACAAAATTTTCTAACCGGTTGTGGCGTAGGCGGACGTGATTGATGCTCTCGGGGAACATACCCGTGAAAAACAGAGTGTAATCTCCAATATGTTTTCGGACCTGCCGTTCGCGGTCAAAGGAAGGAGCGGGGCCGTACACGGGGTTCGACTCCATCACCATCTCTCCGACGTCGTTGATAGGCTTCCCCGTGGCGGTGACGACTTTGAAGAGTTGTTTTGCGTCGCAGAACTCGGCGAGAAGGGAGGCGACGTAGTTCACGATCTGCGGATCACGAATTCCTATCTGTTCCGCATAACGCCGTCCCACCAGCTCAAGGAAAAATTGTTCAAGCGGTTCCGGTTCCGGACTCATAAGACCTCCGCCTACTGGCCAGCGTCGTCATCAAACAATCGGCCGTATGGGCACTTCTTATCGCACTCATCAGCACAGTGCAAGTGACTTTTGTAAGTCGCCTCGCTTACCCACTGCATCTGGTTAGAGAGTGGTAGGTGAAATATGGTTTTATGCGCTGTTTGCTGGCAGTTAGGTGTGTCGGCTGCCATTGCGTAATTCGTTGATCCGTAACCTGAAAGGAGAGGGGAATGAAGCGAGAGAACATTTCGAGCAGTGCGCCCTGGGAGCCGGTTGTGGGTTATTCGCGTGCGGTGAGGACAGGGCCTTACGTGCATGTTTCGGGTACGACCGCGACCGGGTCCGATGGAAAGTTGGTTGGGATTGGCGATCCTTATGCGCAGGCGGTACAGTCCATCAAAAACATTGAGGCGGCTCTGGGAAAGGCGAAGGCAACCTTGAGGGACGTCGTGCGGACAAGAATTTTTGTGACTGACATTGCGAATTGGGAAAAAGTCGGCCGAGCGCATGGCGAGTTCTTCAAGGACATTCGGCCAGCCACGACCTTGGTTGCGGTGAGCGCGCTGGTTTCTCCGGAGATGTTGGTGGAGATAGAAGCAGAGGCGATTGTTGACGGGAACGTATAGCAAAGGCAGATTTGTGCGGGCTGAAAATGCGGAAGGCCAGCTACAGGAGCTGGCCTTCAAAATCGCAATGTAAACCTGAGTTACTTCTTGGGCGCGATGGCGTCCTTGGTTGCTTTGGCTACGCGGAATTTCACCACGGTCTTCGCTTTAATCTGGATCGGTTCACCGGTCTGGGGATTGCGCCCCATGCGGGCTTTGCGATGCGCCTTCACGAGCCGGCCGAGCCCCGGAACCACGAATACACCGTTCTTCTTGGTTTCCTTCACTGCTGTGTCGCTGAGATGCTCCAGGAATGCCGCTACCGTTTTGTTGTTGGTCTCAAGCTTTTCCGCTAGGTGGCGTACGAGCTGTGTCTTTGTCATGCCTGATGCCATAAATTCTCCCTCCTGCAAGTCTGAAAGTTTTTGGAACGATTGGCGCATCTTACACCATCACTCCTGTGGAAAAAGCATCGTTTTAAGCAGTTTTCATGCGGTTTTTCTAACTTGATACTCCTGGAGCCCGCAAAAAATGCCCTCTCGGGCAGTTTAAGCCGCCGAGACCGCGAATTTCAGCGGGTTTACAGCAGCGTCGTGGACAAAACCGCATGTCATAATGTTGCTCAGGAGGGAGTCGAAGTGAGCTGTGCCCTTTGCGAAACTCGGAAAGAAAAGCGATTTTGCCCCGCGATCCACGGCCATATTTGCGCACAATGTTGCGGCGAGCAGCGCGAGGTTACACTCGATTGTCCCAGCTCTTGCGTATATCTCCAGCAATCACGGCAGCATGAAAAGCCGCGCCGGGCGGGCGAAGTCAGTGGGGAGGCCCTTTTCGAGAACGTCGAGATCGGGCAACAATTCCTCTACGAGCATGAGCATTTGATTCTTGGTCTTAGCTTCTCACTCAGTCGAGCAGCGAGAGCGGATCGCGATCTTACCGATATTGATTTGATCGGTGCGATCTCGGCGGTGGCAAAATTCTATGAGACGCTGGTGCATTCAGGCCTGCACTACGAGACGCCGCTACCCGCTCTGCGCCAGCAAGCGGTTGCTGCTGAACTTCAAAAGATGGTGCGCGAATATCGCGAGACCGAACAAAAGCACATGGGGTATATGCGTCTTCGCGATGCGGAGATTTTACGGGCACTGGTGTTCCTGGTGCGCATGGCATACACGCGCACTTCAGGCCGGCCAAAGTCGCGAGCTTTTGTTGACTTCTTAATGCAGCAATTTCCGCCGCAGGAATCCGCGATTGTAGACGCGGCAAAATCGGGCGGAAGCCTTATCCTTCCTTAAAAGCGATTGTGCGACTTGTCATTTTCTTAACTACCTGGCCGCTCGGTAGGGCATCGCGCAATTCGCGAACTGTGTGCTTTAACTGGGGATGACGAGCGTCCGGCGCGATTTCTGTCAGAGGTTCCAAAACAAAGCGCCGTTGATGCATGGCCGGGTGCGGAATGCTGAGGCCCGGCGCGTGGACGATGGAATTTCCAAACAACAAAATATCAATGTCAATGGTTCTTGGGCCTTTCTCTTGCGTGCGCCTGCGGCCCATGGCCTCTTCGAGTTTAAGAACGGCAGCCAACAACTGACGGGGCATTTTTTCGGTTTTCATTTCTACCGCGCAGTTTGTAAACCAGGGTTGCGCGAGTCGCTCGACGGGCTCAGTTTCATAAAAAGACGAGACTTTGGTGACTTGGCCGAGGGACGACAAGGCTCGGATGGCGTCGCGCAATTGCTTTTCGGGATTTCCTAAATTGGAACCCAACGAGAGATAGACGAGTTTTTCCATGTTAAATCCCCCGCGTTTTCTAGTCGCGCCCCTATCTATGAACTTTAGAACCAGAAGAGGGCGGCTACGACCTTCGTGATATTTCGCGCGCGGGGCGCGGCTATTAGCATTGGAAGATCATATGCATCTGCAATCGCTGCTTTTGACCCATGATACCGAAGTGAGCCGCGTACTCCGGCCGGCTCTAGAAAAATTGTCTATCGAACTCGAAATTTGCAGGGAATCTGAGGCGGAAAAACGCCTCTCAGCAGACCGCTTTGACGCCGTGATTGTGGATTGCGACGACTTGCAGAGCGGCTTGCAGGTGCTTCATGGCCTGCGCCAGACGCCCGGCAACAAGCGGTCTATCGCCTTCGCCCTGTTAAATGGCACCACCACTACAACCAAAGCCTTCCAGTGCGGAGCGAATTTCGTTTTGCAAAAGCCTATTTCGCTCTTGAATGCTACCCGCTGCTTCAGCGCGGCGCTCGGGCTTATGGAGCGCGAGCGCCGACGGTATTTTCGCCATCCAGTCGAGATCACTGTGGGTGTTGCCTTTCCGGATGGCGCACAGAGAAATGTGATTGCCACGAATATAAGTGAAGGTGGCATGGCAATTTGCCTTGAATATCCCTTCCCAAGCCACAAATCACTTACGGCAACTTTTACTTTGCCGGGCGAGCGCGCCGCCATTGCAGCCACTGCGGAACTCGCGTGGACGAGCGACATTCGCGCAGGCCTGCGCTTCCTGCAGATTCCCGCGAGTTCGCGGGACCAGCTCAATTGCTGGTTGGAGCAACAGATAGTCAAATCCTAGCGCTCCCACCCGACACCCCCGCCGGAATCCAGAGTGGGACTTGCGCGTGGGCCGCTTCCAACGGCACCCTAGTGGAAACTCGTCAAATTGAATCTATGAATGGGGTGGCCTATGCCTTCAATTAATTTTCGGATTGAGCGCGCTCAGCGGTTGGTGCGCATGCTGGATAATGACGCGCCCTTGATGGTCGCGCGGGTTGCGCCGTTGGCACCTGAGCACCAGAAGTCCGCACTGAGCTACGCAGACATGTTACGGGCCAAGGCGCGAATGGAGTTGGAAGCCCTGCTTAACGAGAGGAATAGCAAAGAGATGGCGGACGCCGCACATCCGGCTGCCGACTGAGCCGACGTCTCAAAAATCAACGCGGACAGCCAATCGCTGCCCGCGTTTTGTTTTTTCTCTTGGGCGAAAAGCTTTTAACTTAAGTCAGCAAAGCTTAGCGGCCAGCCGTCGCTGCCATTGTCCGGAGCGACGTGATCTTCTCCAATAGCTCTTCCAAACGATGCCCCGTGTCCAGATTGCCGTCCACGTAGGGATGGCGGCCTCCATCAGCGTGCAACACCAGGACGCGTGTGCCCGGATGAGACTTCTTCACGATGTAAGGAAGATGATGGCGATCGTCACGGGTGAGCGTCGGCCCCAGCACCACGAGATTGAACGATTCATGGCGAAGTAGCGCTTCGACCAGCTTGCGATTGCTGGCCTTTTCCACTTTGTATCCAGCTTTCTGCATGGATTCGGCCTGCGCATTCAACACTTGTTCATTGCCTTCGCCGTACAAAATCTTGAATTCAGCTGTCTTTCCAGTGTTTGCCATACGAGATCAGCCAGGCCTTTCCCCTGGGCTGGATTGCTACGTTAGCAATTGCCGGAAAATCTGAGAACGTCACCGAAGATCAACAACGAAAGTGGGTGGGGCGGAAAGAGCCTTGTAGGGCTGCAAAGGCTTGTAAACTCAATACATGCAATAACTAAGACCGGGCCACTAAAAAGGGCTGAGACCGACGTTTGCAGGCTATTTCAGGTCTTGCAGCTTCGTCATGGCCATTTGGGCGAATGGGGTGTTGGGGTTGTCTTTCTGGACTTCCATGTAGGTCTTTTTGGCATCAAGCAATTGATTGTTTTCCTGGTAGGCGGCCGCCAGTTCCAACTGTGCGGTAGCCTTTCCGACCGAGCGTGTTGGCTTGCTGATGATCTGTTGGTAAAGAGAAATCGCATCCTTAGCGCGGTTGTTGCTCCGGTACACCGATGCCAGAGCAAACTTTGCCAACGCGGCCAAATCATCATTCGAGGAATTCGAGACGGAAAGGAAATCTTTCTCCGCCGCGGAAGTATTGTTCAAATCCACTTCGGTTGTGCCAAGAAAATAATGCGCGAAATCGGCGGAGCGGGTATGCGGAAACTGGGAAACGACCTCTTCCAATTGCTTGTGGGCCGCAGTGGCGCGCTCTTGAGAAGAAGCAAAGCTGGGATAATCGGCTTGCGCGGGCATTCCGGCAGGACGAATCGGCATGTTCATGGTGCGCACGGCTTTGTTCAAATCCAAACTGGCTTGCTGGTCCTGCTGATCCAGGTAATACCAGCCACCGAAGGCCGCGCAAAGCACCACCACCACCACGGCGACTATCACGATGAGCAGCGTTCGGTTGCCAAGCGACCACTCCACCAAGCGGTCCCATGCTTCCATGGTGACTTGGTTAAAGCGGTCTTCTTTCATCTGGTGACGGGTCTCTGCTCGCACGGGGGTTCCTCGGGAAGATGGGCTACGAACGAGTAGTCTAGCAGCAGCAAAACCATAGCGTCAAAGCGGCTTCGACAGCTTTCCGCTCCGCAATGCCAAATGGAAAGATCGGAGAACGACCTAGATTTTGTCCAGTTCAGGGTCCAACTGCGGCTCTGTCAGAGTGCCGGAGCGGTCGCCATTCGATGAAGATTCAGCATTGTTGGGTGGGGCCGGCTTTTTCTCCAGGAACTTTGCCGAATTTAAGAGCGTGCGCCCTAGAGACGGATTGTAGCTCGACCAGGGACTTTCACTGCCCTGCTCGCGCTCAAAATGCGCCCGCATGGATTCCATTTTCGAGTCCAGGTCGTCGAGGTAGTGGAGCAAAAGGGCCTCAGGGAACATAGGCAACTTGGGCGAGCCAAACTCGTATTGACCGTGATGACTGATGATGAGGTGTTCAATGAGGATTTTCAGCTCATCGGGGAAGCCGGGAATTTGCGCGATTTTTGCATGCAGCATTTCGAGTTCAATGATCATGTGGCCAAGCAACTGGCCCTTGGTCGTATATGAAAACGACCTGTTGTAAGTGAGTTCGTGGATCTTGCCAATGTCGTGCAAAAAAGCGCCGGTGAGCAGCAGGTCACGGTTGATTTGCGGATAGTTCTGGCAGATCAAATCACAGGAGCGGGAGAGAGAGACCACATGGTCCAGCAATCCTCCGATGTAGGCATGATGCAAAGTCTTGGCTGCGGGAGCATTGCGGTAGGCCGCAGCGATTTCCGGATCATTCATGAACGACTCAATGAGCGTCTTCAAATAAGGATTTTGGAAGGTCGCGACGAAACCCGCCAGGGTCCGCCAAAGTTCATCAATATTCTTGGTGGTCTTGGGCAGGTAATCCGCGAACTCGATTTCCGATTCGCCCAGGCGGCGCAGCTTGTGGATGGTGATCTGGAAACGGTTCTTGTATTTGTTGATCAGCCCTTTGACCTTGATGAAATCGTCCTGATCGAAGACGTCGAGGGCTTCCTCGACGTTGTCCCACATTTTGGCTTCAAGGTGTCCGCTGCGGTCCGCCAGCGTAAGGGCGAGGTAAGGCTCACCGGTTTTTTTGGGTTTAACCTGTTTGGAAATTACGACGAATGAAGAAGTGACAATCTTATTCTCGTGCGCTGCACAATCACAGATAAAGAAGTCTTTCATGGGCGGTCTCGCCTAATTACGCGTCCGAGCCGAGCCCGGGGCGCGTCGTGTGAGGCAAGCTTACCTTAAATGACTCCCAGTTTTTTCTTCTTTTTCAGCTTCTTCGCTTTTGGATCAGTGGTGGTTGTTTCCTCGGGTTTGGTTTCGTTAGGACTGGCGGCCGTGTCTACGTAGCCCGGCTTGATGTCAATGTAAGCGTCATCGCGCAGTTGTTCGAGGTAAGTGCGCAGCGCGGGCTGCAGCCTTTGCATGAGCACGGCATTCGCGACGCGCGGCTCAACTTCCTTAAATGTGGGAATTCCGCCGTTGTGGTGCTCGGTGACTTTTAAAATCACGAACCCCTGCTTGGTTTGAATTACGTCAGAAACGTCGCCCGGCTTCATGGCGAAGGTGGTGTCTTCCAATTGTTTTGCCAGCGTACCGCGCTTGAAATAGCCCAGATCGCCGCCCTGGGAGGCACTCGGCCCATTCGAGTTAGCCTTGGCTAAATCTTCAAAGCTGGTGCCCTTTTTGATTTGCGCCAGCAAGTCGTCAGCTTTGGCCTTGGCAGCGGCAATCTGATCATCGGTCGTGGCCTTTTCGGTGGAGATCATAAGCTCGCTCAACCGGATTTGTTCCGGTTCCGCCAACTCGTTTTTATGTTCTTCATAAAATTTATGCTCCTCTTCGGGAGAAGGCTGGAGCCGAGAGGCGACTTCGCGTCCGATGACCTGCTGCCGGATGATCCCGTTTTTGATGTTCTGTTTGAAATCCTCGAATGAGACTCCCTGCTGTTCCGCAGCTTTTTGCAGGTCTTCCAAGGTGTCGAGATGGTACTGCTTGCGCATTTCATCGAGTTGCTTAATCAACTCGGTGTCACCGGTAATTCCCAGGTCTTGGGCGCGTTGCAGCAACAGTTGCTGGTCAATCAAATCGCGCAATACATCTTTTTGCTCTTCCGCAAAACGCTTGTCGGCGGTGGCCGGGTCCCGTTGCTCAAGCTCCTGCTTTAATTCATCTCGACTGTGCTGGAAATCGCTGCGCGTAATGATCGCGTTATTCACGCGGGCGACAATTTCTTCGACAATCGTGTCGGCGGAGGTGACCGAAGGCAATGCAATCAACGCGCAGGTAATGAGTAGAAATAAGAAAAGCTTTTGCATGGAACTCTCTGGGGCCGCGAATTTAAGACCCGTTAATTGAGCCTAGGCACGCGGGACTTCTAGGATAACGATCTGCCGATATTGTACCTCCCCGGCGAGGATGAGTCAGCCCCGGAGGCTGGTATTATGGACATCTCCGTTTCTGGTCTGGAATCGATTCCGGCCGAGAGGTATGCATGCTCAGAAATATCTCGTTCTTCGTTTGCCTTCTTTTTGGATTGGGAGCCTCCTTCATGTTTGCCCAGGAACACAATGTCAATACCAAAGAACAGAAAACCGAGACGCCTGATCTCGCCCATCTGCGCGCCATGACTGCCCGCTTCGCGCCCACGCGAATCGAAGTGAACACATCGAAGCTGAATGCTGGAGACCGGCAGGCACTGGTCAACCTAATTGAAGCTGCACGGATCCTGAACCATGTGTTCATGCAGCAGTACTGGAGCGGCAATCTTGCCCTGTATCCCAAATTGCAGAAAGACAAGTCTTCTTTAGGCGCGGCCCGCTTGCATTATTTCTGGATCAACAAGGGCCCGTGGTCCGCACTCGATGCGAACAAAGCATTTTTGCCCGGAGTCCCCGCGGAAAAGTTGCCGGGAGCAAATTTTTATCCGGAAAATATGACCAAAGACAACTTTGAGCAATGGGTGGCAGGTTTGGCGCAAAAAGACCAGGAGCAGGCGAAAAGCTTCTTCACCGTGATCCGGTGGAAATCCGGCAACAGCGGCGAACTGCAATCCATCCCTTATAGCGAGGAATACAAGGACGATTTAACACGCGCGGCGAAGTTATTGCACGAGGCTGCAGATCTCACTGGCAATGCTTCCCTGAAGAAATTTCTCGACTCGCGCGCCGATGCTTTTCTTTCCAATGACTACTACGAGAGCGATTTGGCATGGATGGACCTGGATGCTCCCATTGACGTGACCATCGGCCCTTACGAAACTTACAACGACGAAATCTTCGGATATAAAGCGGCTTTTGAGGCCTATGTAACGCTACGCGATGATGAAGAGACGGCAAAGCTCGGGGCTTTCACCAGTCATCTTCAGGAGATTGAGAACAATCTGCCTCTGGATCCGAAATATAGGAACCCGAAGCTCGGAGCTGCCGCGCCGATTCGCGTGGTAGATGAAATTGTCGCTACCGGTGACGGAGCGCATGGTATCCAAACCGCCGCTTACAATCTGCCTAATGACGATCACGTGGTGCAACAAAAGGGCAGCAAGCGAGTCATGCTCAAGAACGTGCAGGAGGCGAAGTTCCACAGCGTTCTGCTCCCCATCGCTTCCCGCACGCTGACAAAATCCGCGCGAGCGGACGTTCGTTTTGAGCCATTTTTTACCCACATTCTGGCTCATGAATTGATGCACGGGCTTGGGCCGCACCAAATCAAGGTGCAGGGAAGGGACACGACTCCGCGGGAAGAAATAAAAGAACTTTACGGGGCGATTGAAGAGGCTAAAGCCGACGTCACCGGCCTGTATGCTCTGCAATACATGATGGACCATGCTGCCGAGATGGGCCTGAGCAAGTTAGTCTCTCCCGGTGAGGCGGGTGAGCGGCAACTCTACACAACCTATCTTGCTTCCTCGTTCCGCACTTTGCGCTTCGGTTTAAACGAGGCGCATGGCAAGGGCATGGCGGTGCAGTTCAATTTTTTTCTGGATAAAGGCGGATTTGTTGACCACGGCGACGGCACCTTTGGCGTGGACGTCCCAAAGATGAAACAGGCGGTCGCGGAACTCGATCACGACCTGCTTACTCTGGAAGCACAGGGCGACTATGCGGGTGCCAAAAAAATGCTGGATGAGCTTGGCGTAATACGTCCGTCGTTGCAAAAGGCGTTGGATCATTTGCAGGGAATTCCAACGGACATTGAACCCATTTACGTGACTGCAGACGAAGTGGCGGGCAAGGAGCGCTGAGAGCGGCGTTAGCTTCCATACTTGCCGGCAAGATACTTGCCTACTTCAATCTCCAACTCTCCGTAATCCATGCGGATGGTGGCGCGCATGGCCGCCTCGGTGGAGTTGCCTTCTCCAATTCGTTGCAGGATTCGCTGCAAGTCGCTCAACCCGTACGTGTCAATAATGTAGTCGGTCGCCGCGAGAGACTCTTCGTAGGCCAGTGAGGCTTGCGGGCCTGAGAATCCCATGAAACTGCCTTCCATGGCGTTGAAAGGCATTTCCTGATGAGCGGTGAAAAGTTTGGCCAGTTGCGGACCATAAGAAAGCGACTTCGGCTCCATGGCTTGGGCGACGCCTTCATTCAGCCAGTGCGGGCAGCGTCCGGCGGCAAGGTAGTTAATGAAAGAGTGTGTGAGTTCGTGCTTCAGCACATGAGCGAGATTGGGCGTGATGGAATCAAGCCCATTGATAGGAATGCGAAGTTTGCCGTCGTTTAACGCTCCGGTCCATGATGGCGCCTGGGTTACATCAAAAAATGCCTGGTCGGTGTAAAGGGTAACCGCGATCGTGCTGCGCGGTTCGACGCCGAGTTGCCGCACCAGGTCGTCGTAGTCCGACTCGAGCACGGAAATTAGCTGGTGGCGAAACGCCTCAGAAGTTTGCTTTCCCTCATAGTGCAGCGAGAAGTGGCTGCTGTCGTGTTCTGAAAAGCTCGATTCCGCAGTCGCATCCTTCTGCGCCTTAGCCAGAATCTGTTCAATCGCGGGATCCGGACGCAGTTGCAATGACCGTTTGAATGTTTCGACGGCATTTTGGGTGCGGTTCGCCGAATTTTGGGCATATCCGAGCATGTCGAGAGCATCGGGAGATGTCGGGGCGATGCGGACTGCGTGTTCGGCATAACTCAGAGCCTGTTCAGGTTCGCCAGTTCGAATGAGAAGGGCGGCATAGTAATTGAGAATGGTGGGATTTTCCCCGTCGAATCGCATGGCGGCGTCAAAGTGGTGTCGCGCCTTGGAAAAGTCTCCGTGATCGAATTCGTATTTTCCTGCGATGAAGTACCCTGCGGCGGCGGCGTGCGGGTCTCCCTGCTCAAGGGCCGCGAGCGCATCCGCGTCAATTCTCCCATCGTGAATGATCTTGTCGGTGAACTGGACGGAGTTACTCAGGTTGTCGGTGGGGCTCAAGGCCGGAATGTCGCGAGGGGCCGCCGAGGAGCCGCTTGACCCGTATTCCGGCGGCATGCCACCCGCAACAACGTGGTCCACGGACGATTTAGGAACGGCAAAAGTGTTTTCCCCGACATCATATTCAACATGGGTGTTGGTCTGGCGCACCTGGTCCGCCCAAATGGTGCGGCCATTTTTCAAGTAGATGACGTCGGCGAACAAGTCTCCAGTCATGAAGAATCCGGCCATAAGAAACAGGCCGAAAATCATGAACAACTGGAGGATAATAGTTCTAATTCGCATCAACGCGCATTCTAGCAATCGAACATCGGCCTTCGCAGATGACAAAAGTAATGAAGATCATTCGGCGCAGCTTGCTTTGCCTGCCTTTCCTGCTCATGAGCGTCGCGACTGTCTCTACGGCCCTCGGGGAAGTGCCGCCGAAAAAGCCGTCGGAGATGGGGCCGGCGCGGAAGTTGTATCAAGAACTCAGTAGCGTCGGCCTCGACCCGGCCCGCATCTTCCATATTCGGGGAGGAGCGCTTGACCGAGCATCGCTGCACATCACGCTCGATGATGGCACCATCGCTTTCACCAAAGATGTCGCGGGACACGTGACCGGAGCTTTCTTTCAGGGCGAAGGTGAGGCGCTGCTGATCCCACCGGGGCAAGTGGAGCGCGGCTCCATGGTCTTATTCACAGGCGGAGCGATTCTCGAAGAACAATTTGAAACGGCTTACTTTCGCTTTAACGACAATACGTTTTCGGAATTGCAATCATCGCTACGGCCCGACGACGATGCACAGGCGTTCTATTCCAAATGGAATGAAACCGCGAAGGACATGACGCAAATCGACGCATTGCGTCTGTTCACAACTTTCAGCGAGATGTTGCCGGATGCTTCGCATCCGTCCGAAGTTTCTGGTCAGCTCTCGCCCGATGATCGCTTTCTACATGCTCACCTCCTAGGAAGAAGGTTCGGCGGCTTTGATATTTATTACGATTCGAAGACGCGCGAACAGATCTGGGCCGGCCAACTGCACACGGTGAAAGAACAGAACTTTTACGATGTATGGACATCTTTTCCTGTCAACGCCCCGTCGCGTACCGAACAAGCAGTCAGCAGCACAACCGGGCAGGCAGGGCCACCCGATGCGGTGCGGATTTCCGATTACAAAATTCGCGTGGAAGTGAAACCTCCCACTGAACTGGACGCCGAGGCGAGGCTAAAGTTGCACGTATTGCACGGCGGGACCCGCACATTGTTGTTTGAGCTTTCGCGGTTCCTGCAAATCAAGAAGATCGAAGCCGACGGTCAGCCAGTTGAATTCATACACAACGAGTCATTGGAGGGTACCGAACTTGCGCGGCGCGGCAATGATGTAGTGGCGGTCGTCTTCCCCACTCCACTCAAGACTGGGGCGGAGATGGATGTGGTTTTTTCGTATGGAGGCGAAGTAATTTCGCAGGCTGGGCCGGGCCTGTTATATGTGGGGGAACGGGGCAATTGGTACCCAAATCTCGGGATGGCGATGTCGAATTTCGATTTGCAGTTTCGCTACCCCCGGGAGTGGACGCTGTTGGCCACCGGAAAGCAAGTCGCGCCAGAGGTAATTGAAAAACTTACAGGCGGTAGTCTTGAGCAAGAACAAGTCTCGCGATGGGTTTCAGAGAGGGCGGTTCCTTTTGCGGGCTTCAACTTGGGAAAATACGCTCGCGGCAACGCTTCCGCCCATGCGGTTCCTGTAGAGGCCTATGCAACAAATGTGGTGGAAAAAAACTTTCCCAAGTCCCCACAGGCTGCTGTGCTTCCATTCCCGCCAGCGTTTGGCAGGCGTGAGCCTGAAGTGATTCCGTTGAACCTTGCTCCCTCTCCGGCGAAAAATGTGAAGGCCGTGGCAGAGAACGCTGCGCAGGCTGTGGATTTTTTTTCCAATCTCTTTGGCCCATATCCTTTCAGCGGGCTTAAAATCACGCAGCTTCCCGGCCACGCAAGCCAGGGTTGGCCGGGGATGATTTTTCTTACCACTTATGCGTATTTGACGGACGCCGAAAAGGAGCTGATTCGATACAGCCCCGTCGAGCGAACCATGATCAATATGACGGTCGCGCATGAGACCGCGCATCAATGGTGGGGCGACCTCGTAGCCTGGGATGGCTATCGGGACCAATGGTTGATTGAGGCCCTGGCCAATTACAGTTCCATGTTGTTGCTCAAGGACCGCGACCCGGCACAGTTTCGGGCTGTTCTGGACAAGTACCGTGACGATCTTCTGGTGAAGCAGGAAGACGGCGATCCGCTCATGAACGCGGGCCCGGTCACCCTGGGCGTGCGGCTTTCATCGTCAAAATTTCCTGGCGGTTATGAGGCCATCAGCTATGGCCGGGGGACTTGGTTGTTTTCGATGTTGCACAGCATGATTACGGACGGAGAGCAACTTGGCGAGGCACGCCATCCGCAGAGCGGAGAGAAAGAAGATTTATTTTTGCAAACGCTTCGTCGTATCAGGGATGAATACGCGGGGAAAAACATTTCCACCCGGGAGCTGCTGAAGGCATTTGAGCCGGAGTTGCCGCCTTCACTCCGCTATGAAGGGAAACAATCGCTGGATTGGTTTTATGAGAGCTGGGTCAACGGCAGTGCGATTCCCCGCTTCGACTTGTCCAAGGTGAAGTTCAGCCAAGCGAATGGCAAGACGGTCGTTACAGGGGCGATTTCGGAAAAAGACGCTCCCGACAATCTGGTCACGCTTGTACCCGTGTATTCCCTTTTGCCGCGGAAGGCCTTGCTGGGCCAGGTGTTCGTGGATGATCACGAAGTGCAATTTCGATTGACCGCTCCTGCGGGAACAAGAAAGATCGTGCTTGATCCGGACCATACCCTGCTGACTCGACCTCAGTGAGGGCAGTTCTGTGTTGGGACAATCATCCCATTCTGGTTTTGCTTTCCAGTAATTCGTAGCCAATCATGCAGCGCCATATCATCCGGGAATCACATATCCAACAAAACAAAAGGATGATGAGCGGTCGTGAATTGCACTCATGTTTGGAAGCGCAAGTGCAATAAGGACAACGTGGAAATCATCATGCAACCGAATCAAGTACCTTCAAATATCGAGCCAAAGCTTTCCCCTAACTTATTTCCGGTTGGGAAAACGCGGGCTGGAATTCTGGTCGTGGAAGACGAAGAGTTCGTACGCGAGGCGGCGTCGGAAATTTTGGAATCCTGCGGATACCGTGTTTTCAAGGCACGCAGCTTTGAAGATGCCGTCCAGACCTTTCAACGCAATTTGGGCCTGGTGGAATTGCTTGTGGCCGACATTATTATCCCGGGCAGGAATGGTCGCGAACTAGTGAGGGTGTTGCGGGAAATTTCTCCCAGTCTGAAGGTACTGTATATTTCGGGCTACTCCGAAAATGTCGTTACCAGTCAAGCAGCGCTCGATTGCAACAGCCACTACGTCGCCAAGCCGTTTTCATTGCGATCTCTATTGGAGGCAATCGAAGCCGCGCTGGAGGGTGGAACGACCGTCGCTTCCGAGATCACCACGTCGAGGGCGGCTGCACCAACCGCGGCGAAGGTCAGGCGCGCTTCCAATAGCGGATAGCTTGCAGAATTTGGTCTGGAATGCTTTCCAGCGTAACCACTCGATGGAGCACACCCTGTTCCGCGCACGCTCGGGGCATACCATAAACCGCGCAACTGGCTTCGTCCTGACCGACGGTGAGCCCTCCGGCTTCGTAGATGGCCCGCATACCTTGTGCACCATCCGAACCCATGCCCGTCATAATGATCCCCATGGCAAGGTTCTGAAAAACTTCCGCTACAGAGAGCATCGTTACATCCACGGAAGGCATGTGGGTGGTCTTTTCGGGGAATGTGGAGAGCCGTATGGCGACCTTTGACGGCGAGCTGCGGTAGATGGTCATGTGCTGGCCCGCGGGAGCGATGTATACGCATCCCGGTTCAATGGGGTCATCGTGTTCGGCTTCACGTATTTTGATACGGCACAGGCTATTCAACCGGATGGCGAGTGGTTTGGTGAAGCCTCTCGGCATGTGCTGGACGGCCAGGATGGCTACGGGCAGATCCGAGGGAAGCGTCGGAAGGATTTCTTGCAGCGCTTTTGGGCCGCCGGTTGAGGTACCCAGAACGATCACGCCGGGTACGGCAAAATGAAAACGCTTGTGGATCGATACCGGCGAAGGCATCTCGTTTGCGAGAACTCGAGCCACAGGTCGGCGCTTGCGGCTTTCGACGGCGGCGTAGATTTTGGCGACGAGGTCATCGCGGATTTTAGTTGTATCCACTGACAAGAATGAATTTTTTCAGGTACTGAGTATCGTTCACGAGATACAGGCGGAACTACAGAAGAGCTTCGCTGAGCAGAGCGCGGGCGCAGCAGATGAAAGCGTGAAACAGAGAGGCCCCTCCCATGGGAATTAGCTTTAACGCGGCCAGTTTGCTTTCGGGTAACGGGATTGATGTCAACTCGATCGTCAACGAGGTCCTGAACCAGAAAAACGGACAGCTTTCGGTATGGAAGCAACAACAGACGGATCTGCAGAGCCAGGCTGCGGATCTCGGCACTATCAATGGCGCGCTTACAGCTTTGGTGAGCTCGGTAAACTCATTGACGGATGTCCTTGGGCCGCTCGACGCAAAGGTCGTCTCGTCCTCCGATAGCGGCATCGTCGGCGGGTCCGCGCAGACCTCGGCAACGGCCGGCAACCATCAAATCATCGTCAACAGCCTGGCGACCGTGGGCACGGTATTCACCGACTCGGTGGCCGACCCGAATGCTTCCATTTTGCCCGGCGGTTCCACAAGCGGTGACCTTCAATTGGAAATTGGAGGCGCAAACGGGACGACGCATGACATCGCCATTACGCAAGGAAGCAATGACACGCTGAATACGCTGGCGACCTACATCAATGATCAGAATTGGGGAGTAATGGCCAGCGTGGTGACCGACGCAAATGGCTCCCGATTGGCCATCTCCAGCCAGAGTAGTGGCAGTGCCGGCGCCCTTGCCATCGTAAACAATACGACCAGCCTCAACTTCGACGCTCCCATTGGAGGCACGAATGCCTCGCTTTCCGTGGACGGCATCCCTTTCAATAGCGCCAAGCAATACGGTCACCGGAGCAATACCCGGTGTCACCTTGAATCTCGTCACGGCATCGCCGGAAGAACCGGTACAGCTTACAGTCGGCGCCGACGCGACGCAGGCAACAAACGCAATCAATACGTTCGTCAGCTCTTACAACACACTGATTGGGTTTCTCAACCAGGAGTACACAGTGGATCCCACGACAAACACGGAAGGTGACCTCGCTTCCGACAGCTCCCTGCGTTCGCTGCAGTCCAGCTTGCTCTCTGACGCGACTTACAGCGTGTCGGGGAACGATGGTTACGTGAACTTGGCGGCGCTCGGAATCAACATGAACAACGATGGCACCTTGACCGTGGACAGTGGCACCCTGAACGCGGCATTGACCAACGATCCCACGGCGGTGCTCAACTTTTTTCAGAATTCGTCGCTCACCGGCTTTGCCAACAACTTCAAGCCGACCTCGCGAACCTGAGCGATCCAACGACTGGAATTTTAAACACGGACCTTGCCCAGAACAGCGCGGAGCAGAAAACCCTTACCGATCAAATCAACGATTTTCAGGACCGGTTGAATGCCGAGCAGCAACAATTGATTGCTCAATTCAGCCAGGTAAACGCCACGTTGGAGGAATACCCGTTTTTGTTGCAGGAGGTTACGTCGCAACTCAGCCAGCAGACATCTTCCTCCTCAGGCAGCTCGAATAACGGTGGGGCTGCGGCGACTGGAACTTCATTTTCGAACAACTCTTCTGCGTCCTCGGGCATTTGATGGGAGCGCAGCTCCAGACAACCAGGCCTATTTTCCTACATAAATCTATGAAAGACGCCCAAACTATCTATCGCGAGGCCGCACTGCGCGGAGCTACTCCCGTGGGGTTGGTGGTGCTCTTATACGAGCAGGTGGTACAAGACCTGCAACGCGCGCTGGCTGCGATAAAGCAAAACAGTATTCAGCAGCGCACCCGGGAAATCAATCATGCCATTGCAATTCTGGGGCAACTGAACGGAACGCTCGACATGGAAAAGGGCGGCCAGGTTGCGCTCAATCTCCGGCACTTTTATGAAGACGCCAAAAATAATCTGGTGCTTGCGCAAGCTCAGGTCTCGTCCGAAATTATTCGCGGACAAATCACCGACCTACTGGAACTTCGGGAAGCCTGGTGCGAAGTGAATCGCAGGCTCGAGCAGCCATCGAATTCCGGGATTGAACCGATCAGGCAATCGCCCTCTACGACTTCTGATATGGAACGCCCCAGTACAAAATGGACAATGTAATGAGCGAGATCGAAGTAAAGTTGCACCAGGCCAAGCTGCGCGAAGCAAATTTGCAGATGCAGAGAACATTGCAGTCAATGGCTGCTTTTTCAGTCATGGATTCAGAAATAGCCGGCAATATGGTTTCCAGTGTTAATAGTGCGCTGAGGCAGGCCCGCGAAGCTGGGATGTCGCACGCGAACGAGCATCGGGCATCGCAGGAGGAAGCCCTCTATTGGCGAAACCTGAAGAAACTTGAGCAAACGCTTCCCGCACTGCAGGTTCAGCTAAGACTGAGGCGGGCCAATCTCGAACGTTCTCTTTCCCACCGGAAAACAGTTACACGATGGGTGGAAGTGAATAAAGAAATCCTTTAATGTGCTCCTCGTCAAGCTCGCGGCTCGGCAAATCCCATTAAACAGCCGCCATCCAATCCGGCGATTCTTTCCATCTCATTTTTTGCTCCAGAGTTCTCAATCTGTCATTCATGATCTGTCGTCTCATACTGTCTAATATCTATTCCAGCAATTTTCATGACCTCGGAAGAACAGCATCGCCGATCTCTCACCATCCTTTGTTTCGGACTGGTCTATTTCTTCTGGGGATCAACCTATCTCGCGATTGATATTGCAGTGGCAGGTATTCCGCCCGCGCTGATGTGCGCCATGAGATTTCTCGTTGCCGGCGGTTTGATGCTCGGGTTCAGCCGGCTGAAAGGGGAAACCATTCGATACAGCAGCCCGCAGTTGGCGAAACTCGCCGTCATCGGGCTGCTTCTTTTGACAGGCGGCAACATGACGCTGGCATATGCGGAACAATATGTTCCCACCGGATTGGCGTCCTTGTTGATTGCCAGTATTCCGCTTTGGATGATTCTTCAAGGGGCGTTTCTGCTGGAGGACCACCACTTGTCTTTCCAAGGTTTCCTGGGGCTGGGCTTAGGAGTCTTCGGAACATTCATTCTTTTATGGCCTCAATTGCACCAGACGACTATTTCGGGGCGCACAGAACTTTGGTTTTGTTTTGCTTTGCTTGCCGGATCATTCAGTTGGGGTCTCGGTTCGGTGTTGACCAAGCGCTGGAACACGGGCAGTTCGCTGGGGACCGCGGGATGGGAAGTGACTATTGCGGGGCTGGGATGTTTGTTGATTGCCGGCCTGAAAGGTGACTTCGGGCAAGGACACTGGCCGGCGCGAAGCCTGGCTGCGGTGGTTTATCTAATAGTCTGCGGATCGCTTATCGGTTACACCGCATACATCTGGCTGCTGGGCCACGTGACAACCTCGAAAGTCGCTACCTACGCATACGTCAATCCGATTGTCGCTGTTTTTCTGGGATGGCTCGTGCTGCGTGAGCATGTGGACCGCTTCATTCTGGCAGGGAGCCTGATTGTCATTGTCTCCGTGGTCCTCGTGAACAGCGCTGCCGTGAACACCAAACAACCCGTTGTGCATGCGGAGACGTGTGGCGACTAATGCTTCCGGTATTCTGACTCCCTGTATCCTATTCCAATGACGGATTCTCCCACATCGCGGTGCGCAAGATGCGGACGCGAGCTCCCTTCCAGCTACTGGAGTGCAAACGGATTGTGCGCGAATTGTGCCACCGAGCGCTCGGCAATTTCAGGTACGGTACTCAGTCCGCACACAGAGATCCCCGCTCCCGCTCGTCCCCGGCAAGTTGCGCGCGGTATCCCTTTCTCAGTAACAACAGTTCTCGTGGGCATCAACGTGCTTGTTTTTGTCGCGATGGTTGCGGCAGGCATTTCTCCCATGGGAGGAAATACAGCGCAGTTGATCAAGTGGGGAGCGAACTGGGGACCAGAATCTTTAGGCACGCAGCCCTGGCGCATGTTGACCTCCAACTATGTGCACATTGGCGTCATTCATATTTTTTTCAATATGTGGTGCCTCTGGAACCTGGGCCTGTTGGTGGAACGCATCCTGGATCGCTGGACGTACGTTCTGTCTTACACGGCCTGCGGTATCGGAGGAAGTTTGGCCAGCCTGTGGTGGCATCCCATGGTGGTGGGGGCAGGCGCTTCAGGGGCGATTTTTGGACTCGCAGGCCTGATGATCACGATTTTTTATTTAGGCAATCTTCCAATTCCCAAATCTGCAATTAAGCCCACGCTCAAGAGTCTTATCAGTTTCGCCGGCTACAACCTGCTTTTCGGACTGATCCCTGGGATTGACAATTCAGCGCATCTCGGTGGCTTGATCACTGGGCTTGCCCTTGGCGCGGTGCTGGCAAAAACCGCGACTGCTCCCGCGGAAACTCGCAATCGCTCGAGGTGGCTTATCTTTGCGCTGACAGCCGCGCTGCTGGCGGGCGGACTGATTTTTGTGCGGCAGCAGCACACCGATGTGCGGGCGTATGGCGATGGCTTGAATGAACTTGACGCCGGGAATTTTGCAAAGGCTGTTCCATATTTCCAAACTTACCTAAAGAAGAATCCGAACTCGGCAGAAGGACAATTTAATCTTGGGCTGGCTTACCTGCAGGATCATCATCCTGACGAAGCCATCACAGCGTTTCAGAATGTTTTGAAGATCACGCCCGATGCCGGCGCGGAAATGAATCTGGCGCTTGCTTATAGGGACAAAGGGATGCAGCGCGAAGCGGATGAAGCGTTGAGCAAAGCCAAAGAACTGGAGCGAAAGAGATAGGCAGCCTTAGCTGGAGTTATACCTGTTTTGCTCTTGCGCTGGAGAAATTCTCCCGCAACCTGTCCGCGCAGCGTGAACGAAAGCTTTTGTCCCGAGGGATATTGAAAACGTACGTGCTCTGGCCGGCGTTGCCACGCAGGTGCGGCAGAGGCTGAGTCAGAAGCGCTGTTCTTCCCGAATTCAGTCCAGTAAGGTCACCCATCCCAAATGCACCGGCCTTTCCCAAAATGGGAGCCTTACCCGCAAAGACGGGTAAATCCAGGCTGTCTCCCAGCAGGGGACGATCTCCGCAGCCGAGCATCAACTTCTCCTTGGAAAATCCGTTACAATGTTGGCCAGAAGCAGCCTGCTGTGAATATGTCATTTCCACCGAAGTTTCGAGCAACTCTTTCGTCGGGCGACCAGTCTTACAAGCGAATGTCAGCGCTATTACCGCACCGGCGAGCGTCCCGCGTGCTCGTGGTGGACGACAACGCGGATACCGCCTTGTTGATGCAGGAGTTGCTGCAGCATCGCGGCTATGAGGTCATCACTGCTTCGAGGGCGGAAGAGGCGGAAGCAAAAATCCTGCAGAGCGCTCCAGACTTGATCCTTTCTGATGTGATCATGCCCGGCAAATCCGGATACGAATTGTGCCGGGAATTAAAGGAGAACCCTGCTACTCGCCTTATTCCATTCGTCCTGATTACAGGGTTAAGCAACCGGGAGGACCGGGTGCGCGGCATTGAAGCGGGCGCGGACGATTTTTTGAACAAGCCGATTTTCCCGGAAGAACTCTTTGCCCGGGTGAAGTCGCTGCTGAAATTGAAAGAGTTCACGGACGAATTGGAGACGGCGGAGTCCGTGTTGTGTTCGCTTGGGCTCAGTGTGGAAAGCCGCGATCCTTATACCGAAGGCCACTGTGAGCGGCTGGCGGCTCATGCGAGTGCCCTCGGGAGGCACCTGGGTTTGGACGATGAATCCGTTGTGGCACTGCGTCGCGGCGGGTTTCTGCACGACCTCGGCAAAATCGCCATTCCCGATGAGATCCTGAAAAAAGGGAGTAATCTCACCGCCGCCGAATGGGACATCATGAAGCAACATCCCCTGATCGGAGAAAACATCTGCCAGCCGTTAAAATCTCTGCGCCTGGTACTGCCGATTATTCGCAATCATCACGAGCACTCTGACGGAAGCGGATACCCCGATGGCCTGGAAAAACAGGATATTCCGTTGCTGGCGCGGATTTTGCAGGTTGCAGACGTGTACGATGCACTGCGCACTGTGCGTCCCTATAAGGCCGCCCTCAGTCACGAACAGGCTGCCGCCACCATGCGCGAAGAGGCCAAGGACGGCCTTTGGGATGAAATCATGGTCAACGAATTTTTCTTTATGCTGCAGAAGCAACAACTTGTGGCGTAGATCAGTTCCGCATGATAATTGTCATTCTGTTTTGACTCGTCTGCCACAGTCGTTGCACTATTACGCCTGAGCACAATCCTTGGGACAGCCAACCTATAGCATCATTATTCCGGCCTATAACGAGAGTCTGCGCCTGGGAGCGACTCTTGAGGCGATTCTCGCCTACGCCGAGCAGAAGCGCTGGGAGTGGGAGCTTATTGTGGTGGATGATGGCTCCCGTGATAACACAAAAGAGATTGTCCAGGCCTCCATCCAAAAAAACTCGCGCGTCAAGCTGCTGGAAAATCCCGGCAATCACGGCAAGGGTTACAGCGTTCGTAACGGGATGCTGCAAGGCAAGGGAGAGATCCTTCTGTTTAGCGATGCGGACCTGTCTTCCCCGATCGAGGAAGCGGAGAAGCTATTTGCGGCGATTCACAACGGCGCCGATATCGCCATTGGATCACGCTGGCTGGATCCAGCCTTATTGACGCGCAAGCAACCGATCTACCGGAGGATATTGAGCCGTATTTTTAATATGTCGCTGCGACTGGTATTAGGGTTGAAGTTCAAAGACACGCAATGCGGATTCAAGGCGTTTTCCCGGCAGTCGGCGCAAGCAATCTTTCCTCCGCAAAAAGTAGAGCGGTGGGGATTTGATCCGGAAATTATTTATGTGGCGCAAAGGCAGGGTTTCAAAATCGTGGAGGTGCCGGTGCGCTGGGCGCACAGCGCCGGCACGCGGCTGCATCCCATACGAGACGGCATTCATGCCTTTTGGGACGTGCTATTGATTCGCTGGAATGCGCTGAGTGGTGCGTACGGAAAGAAGCTCAAAATCTGATTCGCGCCAGGTCGCGATGCTGTGCGAAGGTATTTTGCGGAGATTGGTCAAATCCCAGCGGGTGGAGAATAATAGCTTCGAACGCCCATGACCCAAGCCGGACAGACAACAAAGAATATTGGCATCCTCCTCTCCGGCCGCGGTTCGAATTTTGAAGCCATCGCGCGGAATGTCGCGGCAGGG
>Ga0134125_10001311_pt1 | contig 30720 bp, 29 predicted proteins | sample KB31751_FD_96464 | JGI IMG/M metagenome (GOLD analysis project Ga0134125, IMG submission 96464) | Terrestrial soil microbial communities with excess Nitrogen fertilizer from Kellogg Biological Station, Michigan, USA - KB3-175-1 | ecosystem: Environmental > Terrestrial > Soil > Unclassified ... | reverse complement strand
TTCGAAAACCACGGCATCCGCTGCGCCGCGACGCAAAGGCCCAGTGAAACGGCGTTGAATGAAATCCATCCCGCCTGAGAGTGGAAACCCTTAACTGCAATCTGTACGGCGCCCGCCAGCCCGATCAGAATCAGTGCCGCGATCCGAACGGAATTCAGGAAGAACAGAATCAGCGCCCCCACCGGCAGCAGCAGGAGAGCCTGAGGGAAACGGCATTCTTTCCGGAACAGGATCAGCCACAGCCCGCCAATCAGCAGAAGGAGCAGCATCCCCTCCAAACCGGAGCATTCCGGCGAGATCATGACCCCAAAATCGCCTTTACTCAGGGTCAAATGGGCAGGATCGGCCGTGAGGGTCGTGACGGGCCGCAGCAGGATCTGGACAATCTGGAAAGTGATCTTCGAAAGCGGCAGCCAGAGCTTCTGAATGAGCCCCTGGCCCAGAATGACGGCCACTCCCCCGGTCACGGCGTAAGTCCAGATTTCCCGCGGAATGGCGAGGAGCCTCTTCCAGACCACCGCCGGAAGCAGCCAAAGCGCCACGGCGGCCCCGGCAACCACTGCTGAAGCGAGTGTCGCTATTACGAGGAGGTCCGGCGAAGCGGCATGCCCCCCGTAGAGCTGGACTCCAGTCCAGCCGCACAGACCTGTCGCGGCCACATGGAGAGCGAACCAGGACCAGCGCAGGGGCGGGGAGCCAATGCTCCGCGAAAATGCGACCAGTCGATCACGTCGGTCAAGAAAGGAAAAGGTGGCGGCGATTGCAAGGAAGACAAAGAGGAAACGGACGGCGCGTGCGGCCCAGGCGGCAAGAAGATGGGTGAGAATTCCGGGCTGACTGGTAAGCGTTGCCCCGTCGAAGGCCAGAGAAGCCCAGCCTAATTCAACCGTCAGGAGGACGGCAAAGGCTACGACCCGGGAGAGTAACCCGAAATCGGCGAAGCGCTGCGATAGAGTCCGCAATGAACCAATTTAGCGGAGCGTCCCCTATCGCAGGCCGCACCAGATAAAGAGAAATTATTTGCGGTAGCGCGAACGGAGAACGAGCACCGCACCGGAGAGGAGCGTAAGAGCGCCCAGACCGCTGTTGACGTCGATTTCCGGCGTACCGAACACGCCAAACGCGGACCCGGTCACCGCAGCTCCGATTAACAACATTGCAATGAGTTTAGTCATTTTGTTTTTTTACCTGCCTCGTGTGAAGCATAACACGTAATTTGAGGATTCTGTCCCGTCCGAAGTACTGATTTTGGAGGATAGTACCACGTCGAAGTACTAGACCGGTATGGAGTTGCGCCTCCGCGCAGCAACGCCGTACCGCGTGAACCTTGCAGCTGACAAATCAATGGAAATTACAGGAGGGTATGGTCGGGGCGAGAGGATTCGAACCTCCGGCCTCCTGGACCCGAACCAGGCGCTCTACCAAGCTGAGCCACGCCCCGACAAGAAACCAGTTTAGCAACTGACGGTCTCTGACACCAGAGACCCGAAAATCTACGCGCGCTCCGCGTATGTGCCTTCGGCGGTGTTCACGCGAATCTTCTGGCCTTCATTGATGAAAGGCGGCACCTGAACCACCAGCCCGGTCTCCAGCTTCGCAGGCTTGGTCACATTGGAAACCGTCGCGCCGCGCATGCCCGGCTCCGTCTCCACCACTGTCAGTTCCACCGATGCCGGCAGTTCCACGCTCATCGGCTTGCCTTCGTAGAACTCTACCTTCACCTTGAGTTGCGGGATCAGATAGCTGGTTCCGTCCCCCAGCAGATCCTTTGTCAGATGCATCTGTTCGTAATTTTCGGTGTTCATGAAATAAAAGTACTCGCCGTCGTCGTACAGATATTCCATTTCCACCTCGTCGAGGATCGCCTTCTCGACCTTGTCTTCGGACGAAAAACGATTCTCGATCATGGTTCCGCTCTTGAGGTTGCGCATCTTCGCCTGAACGAAGCCGCGAAGATTGCCGGGCGTCCGGTGATTGACGCTGAAGACCGAGTACAGGTCGTTGTTGTACTTGATCACCATACCTGGACGCATTTGTGTCGCTGCTATCATGCTGCTCTGAGACTCCGGATGTTGAGATTGCGCTGCGGGAGCGAAACGTTCATTATAGCAATGCGTTACGTGGAAATACGTTCAACCGCGGTGTAGCCCAGACACATCACCACCAGGAACATAGTCAGCTCATCGGTTAACCCCAGATTCACATCGGAAATCCCCACGATCATGGTCCCGATTACCGCCGAGCTCGCCCAATACAACAGGAACCGCAGTTCGGAGCGCCCCGGCGGAAGGCGCCGTAACGCCTTCTGGAAATCGAAGAGGGCCATGACCAGCGCGCCGGTCAGGAACAGAGCTGCCGGAATCCCTCGCTCCGCCGCGTACTGGATGTAAATACTATGCAGGTGTTTGTAGTCTCCCGGTGGCAATGGACGCGCAATTGCCTTCGGCATATAGGAGAGGAAAACGGGGTCTTTGGTGATCTCCTCCGGCCCGACGCCCAGCAGCGGATGCGCCTTGATCATTTCCCATCCCGTCTGCCACACGATGAAGCGGTGCTGATTCGAGTCTGTATTCGGCTCCGGGTGGAAGCTGGAATATACTCGCTCGCGCAGTGACGCGGGGCTTATCAGGATCACCGCCATCAGCAGGACGGGCACAGCCGCCACGGCCCACCGTCTCCACCACCACAGTAAGCACATCCCGGCGATCAGAGCGGCGAACATCGCCATCCGCGTCCAGCTGAGATAGAGCGCCGTGCAGATCAGGGCCGCGCAAAGCGCAGCCGGCCAGGCGCGCTTTTTCGTGACGGGTCCGAACAAGAGGAACGCCAGCAGCATCAGCATCAGATAGAGCTGCTGACCGGAGAACGTCATCCAGTGATCCTGGAGTCCGGTGATGCGCCGAGGCAGATAGAAGTGGTAGAAATCGCGGTGGAGTGCAGCCGCCTCCATCCGCTTGTGCACGTACTGAGAGAGCCCAACGATGGCAGTGTATGTCCCTACGCCAGCCCAGGCCATGACCAGGATTCCGATATCGCGCAGCGTACGTACCGACGAAAATACCGTCAGCATCGTGAGGAACACGATCATCTTTCGGACCTGCGTCAGGCCGCCCGCGGGATCGGGCGAGAACGCCAGAGAAAGCAGTGTCCAAACCAGGAACAGCCCAAGCGGTATCGCGATCCGCGGCCAGCGCATCGGCAGTCCGGAAAGCAGCAGCACCGCCATCGCAAGCGCCAGCAGAATCTGCGATGCCGCGATACTCACCAGAATCGACACCGCCGCCGCGATCGCAAGCCAGGCGCTGAGCTTCTTCAGAAAGGGCGGGGGAACCAAGCAGCCAGTATCTCAGGCTTTCAATTTGCGTGCATCTGTGTTTATCTGTGGCTGATAAACCTAATGCGTCATCGCGTAGGTCACGTAATTGATCCCGATGCGCATGCCCAGTTGCGTGAACGGAACCGGATACTCCGCCGTATCGGCATGCTCCCACGAATCCCCCAGATCCATGTTGTGGCAAATGGCCACCATCAGCCGCCCGTGATCGTCGTAGATCCCGCGCCAGTGCGGCGTCACGCCGCCTTTCTCAGATGTGCTCCCCGAGAACACGTACTGCAGCCCCGGCACCTGAAACTTGTCATCCAGATCGAAAATCACATGAAAAATCTGATCGTCATTCGGAATATCCACCACAGCGCGGTTCGGGAACACCTTCGACATCACCGACATGAATCCCGCCCACTCCTGCGTGCCATGGAAGTCGTCGCACATGAAAAATCCGCCGCGCAGCAGATACTCGCGGAACTTCGCAATCTGCGGATCGGTCAGCTCCCAATACCCCACCTCCACCGCGTAGAGCCATGGATAATTGAACACGTCATCATCATCCAGATCGATCGGCTGCTCCACCGACCGCGCCTTGATCCGCGTCAGCCGCCCGATCTCCCGCGAAAGATGGCGGTCCGAATCCGGATAGTCGATGGTCCAGTTCGCCATCCCTTCTTTCCAGTTCGGATTGCCGCGAAAACTGTAATTCGGCCGCGCCGGATACATCAGCCGCGCGAAAGTCCATTCGCTTTTTTCGAGATAGTCAGGTGGCAGCGGATCGTCCGGATGCTCAATTCCCGGATATTGCCGGAAGGGAAGCTGGAACGCCCACGCCGAGCCGAGCAGCACCGCCAGCGCGCCCGTTGCGAATATCGTCCATCTCAGTGTCTTCCGTCTCATTTCCCCTTCGAAGTCCGGGCTCGCGCTTCATCGATCCGGCTGCTCAGCATGCCCTCGAACGCATCCGCGCTGAACCCTGCCATCCGGCTGAAAACCTTGCCGTTCCCGTCGATCACAAGAACCGTCGGGAGCGACGCCGTATTCAGCAGTCCCGCCAGCCCCGCCTCCAGATAGACGGGCTGCTTCCATTTCTGTGCCGCCAGGAACGGAGCCACCGCGGAGTGATCGTCATCGGCATCGAGCGAGAGGAACACCACATCCTTCGCCCCAGCGTACTTTTCCTTCACGTGCTCAATCAACGGATGCTGCGCGATGCACGGCATACACCATGTCGCCCAGAAATCCATTACCACCGTCTTGCCTTTCAGCTTCGAAAGTTCGAGCGATGGCGCGTCCGGCGGATTGTTCCCGCCACCCGGCAGCGTGAATCCATAAACGTCCGTCTCGCCGTAGTTCGGATCCATCGCCTTATAACGTGCCTTGCGATCCTTCAGGGCCTTCGCATCCCGATCCCACGCCCGCAGAAACAGCTCGCCCAGGCCGTCCTGTGAACCGTGTAGCTTCCCGTACAATTCACCTGCGCGCTCACGATAAAACTCCCGCTCACTCCATGGCACGCGCGTGTCTTCGATCAGCGCCGCATCGGCGTAAGAATCAATCGCCTCCGCGTCCTTACCCAGCTTCGCCGACCACTTCGCAATCTCCGACGCGCTCTCCGCGCCCGGCTCCAGCGTCCACGCCTGCGTCGCCAGCGTCACGGCTTCCTGAGCGTTCCCCAGATCGCCCAAGGCCCGCGCCTTCAGCACCAACTGCCGCGCCATTGCCCGATCCCCCAGATCGGCCCATTGCGCCTTTGTGGTGTGGCCCTCCGGCGGACGCGCGCGCATATCCAGAACGCCCGCCTGATATCGCGCCGACCATGCCAGCGCCTTCTTGAACGACGCCTCGTCACCCGAAGCCAGCAGCGCCCGAATCACGCGGTCCAGGATTTCCAGTTCGTTCTGCGGATGCCCCACCAGCAGCTTCTCGCCATACGTCACGATCCTCGCCGAGTCGTTGTTTTCCACCGCCGTCTTGTAAAGCGAAGCTTCAATCTCCGCCCGGCGGGGCGCAGTTGGATACTTCTTCAGGTGCTCTTCGAGACCCCGTGTCAGGTCGACGGCGCTCCCATTGGCCTCCGTCACCACCTCATTCAGATCCTTCTGCTCCGCCGCCGGATTCGCCGGATAGAGATTGAGCGTTCCCGCTGTCTGAGCGGTCAGAATCAGGGGCGCCAGCATCAGCGGCACTACACGAACAAATTTCATTTCTGTGTGGTATTCACGGCCGGAGCCTGCGGCTGAGCCCGGAACTCCTGGGCGAATAAGGCGGCCCTCTGGCGCGCGATATTCATGTAGCTTTCGTTCCTGACCACCCGATCGAGCAGCGGCAAAAATTGTTGCGGAGCCAGAAGCCGGTTCTGATCGTGCGTCGCCTGCATTCTGAGCAGCGCGTCCTGCACACCAAGCTTGTCGTACTTCACGGTCCGCTCGAGCTCGATAAAATCGCGCTCCGATTCCGCAATCCGTTCGAACCAGTCGAGCAGCGCCTGCGCATTCGGGTCGGCTGAATAGTTGAATTCAGCCTGATGCGGCTTTTCGGTGCCCGCCGGATCTTCGTACCGGAACGTTTTCTTTCCCATGAAGGCGACCTTCACATTCGCCTCGAGCGGATCCGCGAAGTGATTCAGCTTGTCCGCCAGCGAGAACATCGCGTCCGCATCGGCCTGCGTCAGATGGATCGAAATCGGATTATTATCATCCGGCGCTTCCTTGTACACCGCGGTGCCGTCTTTTTCGACGGAAATCTCCACATACGCCGGCACGCTGCCTGGAAAGCTCTTCGTGAATATCAATCGCGGCGCGGCCTGCGCCAGTACGGGCAACCAGATCGCCGTCAAAACCGCCGTCCATTTCGTCATGCCCGCGCCCCGATGCGTATCTCAGCGGACGCGGCCAGGAAGGCGTGCGTTGCATGGCAGATCGCAATCGCCAGCGCGTCACTTGCATCCTCGGACGTAACCGGCGACGCCAGCCGGAGTAGAGAAGCCACCATTTGCTGTACCTGGAATTTTTCCGCCCGCCCGTACCCCACCACGCTCTTCTTGACCTCGAGCGGCGAATATTCGGCAATCCGCAGCGACGCTTCGGTCGCCACCAGCATCGCCACGCCGCGCACATGAGAAAGCTTGAGGGCGCTCTTCGCGTTCACGGCAAAGAAAACTTCTTCGATGGCCGCGCAATCCGGCCGATGTTCCGCCATCAGACGCCGCAACTCAGCCGCAATATGGAAAAGCCGGCGTTCCAGAGGCTCGCGCGCGGAAGATGTAATGCAACCAGCCGAAATCAGGGTGTGTGCGCGCCCATCGCTTTCGATGACGCCGTAACCGGTTCGTTCAGTGCCGCAGTCGATTCCGAAAACCCGCATCCTGAAAACCTCCGGCGCCGGCTAAATCCCGCGCCGCGCCCGGCGCGCGAATATTAAGCTTCGACGGCCTCTTCGCTCGAGTCGAAGTTCGAATATACGTTCTGTACGTCGTCGTGGTCTTCCAGCGTTTCGAGCAGCCGGACCATCCCCGCCGCGTTCTTGCCTTCGAGTTCCATCAGGTTCTTCGGCACCATCGCTACTTCGGCCGCCACAGTCTCTATCCCCGCAGCCTGAAGCGCGGCCAGCACCGCATCGTGACTGGCCGGGTCCGAAAGAATCTCCCACGAATCGCCGCTGTCCTTCAGATCTTCCGCCCCGGCTTCCAGCACCAGATTCATCAGCGTATCTTCGGACGCCTTGTCTTTCTCGATCACGATCTGGCTCTTGCGCTCGAACATCCACGCCACGCTGCCCTGTTCGCCCAAATTCCCGCCCTGCTTGGAAAACGCGTGCCGGATCTCGCTCACCGTGCGGTTGCGATTATCTGTCGCCACCATCACCAGGACCGCCGCGCCGCCCGGACCGTAGCCTTCGAACATCACTTCGTCGATCTGCCCGCCTTCGAGCTCGCCCGTGCCGCGCATGATCGCCTTCTTGATGTTGTCGGAAGGCATGGAAACGGCCTTCGCCGCCACGATGGCTGTACGAAGGCGCGGATTGCCGTCGGGATCGCCGCCATTGCGCGCGGCAATCATGATTTCCTTGATCAGTCGTGTGAAAATTTTCCCGCGTTTAGCGTCGGTGGCAGCCTTCTTGTGCTTGATGGTTGCCCATTTTGAGTGGCCTGACATATTGAGAGAGCTCCGATGCGCGTGCGGCGGGACACACTTCGGTCTCCAGGCCGCAACCGTGTAGAAACTACAGGATAGCAGACAATGAAGAATCGACTCCATGGTCCTCCGCCCGCTGATTTCCGAGCAGCAAATCCAGGCCCGCATCGCGGAAATGGGTGCCCGCATTGACGCCGACTACCCCGATGGCGACCTCTACCTGATCGCCATCCTCAAAGGCGCCTGCTTCTTCCTGGCCGACCTCGCCCGCGCCATCCGCCGCGAGACTTTCATTGATTTCATGGGGATTTCGAGCTACGGTATGAACACCCGCTCATCGGGCGAGGTGAAAATCACCCGTGACCTCGATATCTCGCTCGAAAACCGGCACGTGCTGATCGTCGAGGACATCATCGACAGCGGCGTGACCCTCCACTACCTGACGCAACTGCTCCAGACACGCAAGCCCAAATCCGTGCGAGTGGCAGCCCTGCTCGATAAGCCCGAACGCCGCATCCGCCCCGTCGACGTCGCCTACGTCGGCTTCCAGATCCCGGATGAATTCGTAGTCGGTTACGGACTCGATTACGCCGAGCGTTATCGCACTCTCCGCGACGTCTGCATCCTCGACCCGTAGTGCTGGTGGGGTTGAGTGCCATCAGCGCTGGAAGAATTTGTCTTTATCTACGGTTGGATCGACGGCTACGTCGAAGAACCCTACCATCATTTCCTGATATGTTTGGTCGCCCCACGTAACTTCGGCGGTGGGGTCGGGGTTGTGGGGATTGTTGCGGGAGTTGTCGAAGATGGCGACGGCCTGGAGCGTCGTGCCGGCTTTGAGCAGGCGAGGCTGTGCAAGGCGGTAGGAAAGCTGCCAGTAGAAGTTGTAGTTCACACGCAGGAGCGGCTCGATATCCGTGGGCGAGTGGACGATGTTGTATTCGAATTCTTTGCCGCGCAGATGGAGGTGCGGGAAGAAGCTCAGCAGCAGGGTGTCATGGGGGATGGTTCCGCGGGCCTCGACGCGGTAAGAAGGGTCGCCAGGCGGAATCGTGAAGTGGCTGTTGGTGAGTTGCAGGGTGAGAACGCGCTTCGCCGGCGGCTCCTTCGAGAAGATCATGGCGATCGAGGTGCGATCGACGGCAGCGTGGCCGTTCGCGGTGTAGTGCATCTGGAAGATGAGGTCCGAGCCGCGCGGGATGAGTTTTGCCATGCCCGGAGGCCACTCGTCGGGTGAACTGCCGGGGGCGTAGACCAGCAGGATGTCGCTGGTGGTTTCGGCTTCGGCCATGTTCATGGCGGTGAAGGCGCGGCCGATGGGTTTATCGGCCATCCACTTCGATCCGGGCGGACGGATGTAGACGACCGCGTGATGTACGTGGGCGCGGCTCGATGGGCGAATCTCCGACATTCGGACCCAGCGGTCTTCGGCGAAATTCGTGTGGATGATTTCGTAGGTGTATTCGATATCGCCCTTCGCCGGGATCGGAACGGGCTGCGGCATGGTGACGACGAGATCGGGTTTCGGAATGAGATAGCCCGCGGCCCATTGGCGTGGCGGCGGCGCATCCGCCGGGTTGCCGGCGGGTGCGCCGGATTTCGCCCATTCGTCGAGAGTTGCGATCTGCGGCGGGGTGAGCGAGGGATCGTTCGCGAAGTGGCCGATGCGGGGATCGGCGAACCAGGGCGGCATTTCGCGGGCGGCGGTGCGCCGGGCGATTTCCGTGCTCCACTTGCGCGCATCCTGGTAAGTGACGAGCGGCATGGGGCCGATTTCGCCGGCGCGATGGCAGGTCTGACAATGATCCTGGAGGATCGGCAGAACGTCTTTGTAGAATGCGGGCGCGGCGTGAAGCGCCGCCGTAAGCAGGCTAAGGAAGAACGCGCGCCTTATAGATGTAATCGAGTTTTGGAAATTCTTTCTCGAGATACGCGTTTCCTTTTTCTTTGATCGAATCCTGGTCGGGTTTATCGCCATCCCCGGAATAGATCGCATCCACATTGTCCATACCTTCCACTACTTTGCCGAACGGAGAGAAGTGCTGCGCGTCGAGACGCTCGTTGCTGCCGAGATTGATAAAGAGCTGCGTGGAGCGGGTATTGGGCTGGGAAGTTTGTGCGAAGGTAATGGTTCCGCGGCGGTTGCTGGTGAGGACGGGATCGTCCGGAATGTTCTGGTCCCACTTCCAGATGGTGTCGGGATCCGCCGCCAGGCCGAACTGGACAACGAACCCGGGCACGACCCGGAAGAAGCGGGCGCCATCGAAATATTTCGCCTGGATGAGATTGTAAAAGCGATCGACGCCAATGGGTGCGAGAGCGCGGGAGACTTCGACAATGATGTGGCCTTTGGTGGTGTCGAAATCGACGCGGAAAGTCGCCGGCGCGATGACGTTGGGAAGCGGCGGCTTCGATTTTTTGCAGGAAAGCGCGGAGATCGCGAGCACGGCGCACAAGGCCGCGGAGAGAACCTTCATAACTTCAGTTTTCCAATCAGCTCGGAGGGGTGCGCAACACCCAGATCGGGGAGCAGGGCTTCGAGCTCGCGCGCGATCCGGGCCGGAGCGCTGGGCGACCAGAACGTCGCGGTGCCAACCTGGACGAGAGCCGCGCCGGCGAGCATAAATTCGGCGGCGTCTTCGCCCGTGGCGACGCCGCCCATGCCGATGACCGGTATCTTCACGACGCGCGATGTCTGGTGGACCATGCGCAGCGCGATGGGCTTGATGGCGGGACCGGAGAGTCCGCCATACCCCGCGCCGATGCGCGGCAGACGCGTGCGCGCGTTGATGGCAAGCGAGACGAACGTGTTGACGAGCGAAATGGCGTCCGCGCCGCTGCGTTCGGCGGCCGTGGCGAAGGGCTCGATGGCGGTGACGTTCGGAGAAAGTTTTACGATCACCGGACGCCGTGCCTCTGCTTTCACGCGCGAGACCAGATCGGACAACGCCCCTTCATCCACTCCGAACGCGAGCCCGCCGTGTTTGGTATTGGGGCAGGAGACGTTCAGCTCATAAGCGGCCACGCCCTCGGCGTCATTGAGAATGCGGACGACTTCCACGTAATCTTCTGGCGCGTAGCCGAAGACATTGGCGATAACAGGGGTAAAGAAGCGGCGAAGCGCGGGAAGCTTCTGTTCGACGAAAGCGCGGGCTCCGATGTTCTGGAGTCCCACGGAGTTGATCATGCCGGCGCGCGCTTCCCAAAGCCGCGGCGCGGCGTTGCCTGCGATTGGTTCGCGGGAGAGACCTTTGACAACAATGCCGCCGAGCGTGTTGAGGTCGACCTGCTGCTCGAATTCCACACCGTACCCGAAGGTGCCGGAGGCAGCCAGCACCGGGTTACGGAAGGTGATGCCGAGAATCGTGCTCTGCATTCTTATATGGGCGATGACGCGTTGCGTCACTGCGGCCGTGTTACTTCTCGGCGGATTTTTTGCCGGACGCGGCGGGAGCGCCCGTCTTCAGGTACTTATCGAGCTCGCGTCGGATGCTGCCCTTGTTCGACTTACCGTCGCCATCCTGGTCGGCGAGCCACTCGTCGGTCGCGTCACCCTCACCGAAGGCCACATATTGCGAGCGAACAGTACCCTTTTGGTCGATAAAGGCCAGCATGGGCACGAACCAATCCTTGTCGGCAGGAACGTGCAGGAACTTGAGGGCGGTCGGCGAATCGGAGAAGCCAACCGGGAAAGTCGCGCCAGTGATTTTCAGGAATGCGGGGATCTGCTGTTTCGCGCCGGGATCGATGGTCACCCCCAGAACCTGGACGCCTTTAGAGGCGTACTCGTTCTGAATTTTCGCGAGCAGGCCGGCGGTGTGCTGGCAGTGCGTGCAGGTGGTGAACATAAAAGCCATGACGACGAACTTGCCGCGGTAGGAACTGAGGAGCTTGTCGCTGCCGTCAATCATGTGGATGACGTATTCGCCGGCCGGACGGGGAGTGAAGGAAGCGGCTTTCGGGGCCGCCTTCGTGGCCGTCATTTTGGAAGAGGACATCTTCGATGCCGGCTTCTTTGTGGCAGACCCAGGCGCCTGAGCCGCGAGAGTGGCGGCCAGCGCGAGAGCGGGAAGGATTGCTAATATTCTGCGCATTTCACCTCGTATTTTATGCGACCGCCGCCGATGAAGGCACGGCTTCGGGCGCGTGCTTCATCCGGAAGGACCCGACGGTGACGGCGACGGCCAGCGCGAGCATCGTGAAATCGCGGGCGAGCGTTTTTGGGCCGAGAGCTTCACCGGGTCCGAAGCAGCCGCAATCGATCTGCAGGCCCATTGCGTAAGAACGCACCATCACGGAAAAGAAAAGGACCAGCAGCAGGCTTGCCGCCAGTGAGAACCAGCGCTGCCAGATGCCGGAGATCAAACCAAGGCCGAGAATCAACTCAAACAGGGGAAGCGTGCGGGCAAACGGTTCCAGCAGGTTATCCGGCAGGAGCTGGAATGCGGCGAGCGATCCCGCGAATTCGATCCACGGGGCGCGCAGCTTGGCGTACGCCGCATACACGAAGATTACGCCGAGTATCAGCCGTCCGATGACTAAGAGCCAGCGCTTCATCTATTGGCCGGCGATTTTTGCGTCGAGATATTTCTTAAAGAGGTTGTAGGGCATTTCCATCACGGTGGAAAGCGGTTCGCGCTTGCCGGACTTCGTGACGATGACGATAGTGGGGGTGGACATCACGTGGTCGCGATTCTGCGCGTCGGAAACGTCTTTGGCGATCTCGGCGTCGATAGGGCCGGTGGTCTTCACGATATCGCGGATTTTCTGCATCGCACCGGGCGGGATTACCTTGGTCAGCTCGGCATCGAGATTGCCGTTGCCCGGTCCATTCATTGACGCGCCCCAGGTTTCCTGCGTCTTGAAGATCTGCTGGACGGCGACGTCATAATAGCCGACTTCGCCGGCGGCATCCGCATACTTTGCGGCCATGACGGCATGCTGATGCTGGGGCAGCGGGAAATCCTTGTGGACGAACTTTACTTTGCCGGTCTGGATGTAGTCCTTTGTGAACTGCGGCATGAACTCCTGATAGAAACGCGCGCAGTGGGGGCACTCATAGTCCGTATAGGCCTCGATGGTGATGGGGGCGTTGGGGGATCCCATGACCTTGTAGTTCTGGACGGTTTTCGCCGCAGGGGCTTTCGCGGCAACGGTCTTCGCCGTGTTTGTCCGGGGCGTCTGGGCAGACAGGACCGCGAGGGGAAGAAGCAACAGTAAGGTTCGCATTGTTCTCTCTTTACTCTATTAATTAAACCACTACCGAACCAATGCCCCGGCGCGGTGTTTCGTGACAATTCCGGGCGGTTATGGTGTCCTTAAATGAATGACGTCCGACGAGTTGCTTGGTCACATCCGGAAACAGCCCCACGGGCGCACAACTGCTAAAACGCTGTTTCGGGAGCTGCGCATCCGTGGAGCGGAGCGAATTGCGGTGCAAAATGAGCTGGATCGGCTGGTGGCGCGCGGGGACCTGATTGAGACCCGGGGCGGGCATTACGAAGCGCCGGCGGCTGGAAAAGGTCAGATCGCCGGGCGGATCGTGGTGCATCGCGATGGCTACGGTTTTTTGGTGCCCGATAGCCCGATTCCGGGCGTGACTGGCGACATCTATCTCAGCCGTGACGCGATTCGGGGGGCGATGCAGGGGGACCGGGCGATTGTCCGAATCACCTATCGTGGGCGCGAGTGGCGGGCCGAAGGCGAAGTCGTGCAGGTAGTGAAGCGGGCGCATCCGTCCGTGACCGGCGAATTCCGGATTGTCCGGCGCGGGATGTTTGTGGCGCCGTTCGACCAGCGGCTGCGGGACTGGATCGAGATTCCGGCGGGGATGGAGACACCGGAGCAGGGCGAGCAGCTGGATCGCATCGGGCCGGCGCCGGTCTCGGTCACGAGGCCGGAGGATCTCGAGGGGATGGTTGTGACGGCCGAGATTCTGGACTATGGGACGGGCGACAGCCATCCAGTGGGCCGGATTGTGGAGGTGCTGGGCAGACCGGGCGAGTTTGGGATTGACGTGGAGATCGTCATCCGGAAGCATCAGTTGCCGCACCGGTTTCCGGCGGCCGTAGTGGGAGAGGCGCGGCAGGTGGCGGAGACGATTGCGCCCGGGGATCTGCGCGGGCGGCGCGATTTTCGCGGGCTCCCGATTGTGACAATCGACGGTGAGACGGCGCGCGATTTCGATGATGCGGTGCTGGTGGATCGCCTGGCGAATGGCAATTACGCGCTGCAGGTGCACATCGCGGACGTGAGCCATTATGTGAAGCCTGGCTCGGCGATTGATGTTGAGGCGCAGATGCGAGGGACGAGCGTGTACTTTCCCGACCGCGCGGTGCCGATGCTGCCGTTCGAGCTTTCGACGAATATCTGTTCGCTGAAGCCGGGCGTGGACCGGCTGGTGATTTCAGCGCTGATCGAGTTCGATCCGAAAGGCGAGCCGGTGAGGTTTGAATTTTGCCGCGGCGTGATTCGCAGCGTGGAGCGGATGACGTACACGAATGTCCATCGGCTGCTGAAGGGCGACCAGGCGTTGCGCGAGCGGTATGCCCCGCTGGTTTCGCGGTTTGAGCTGATGCGGGACTTCGCGGAGATTCTGATGCGGCGGCGCGACCGGCGCGGATCGATCGATTTCGATCTGCCGGAGCCGCAGATCGAGTTCAGCCCGGAAGGCGAGATGATCGGGGTCACGCGAAGTGAGCGGACGATTGCGAACCGGCTTATCGAGGAGTTCATGCTGGCGGCGAATGAAGCGGTGGCGGTGCATCTGGAGGCAACGGGGCACGCGTCGATTTATCGCGTGCATGATCCGCCGGATCCGAAGCGGGTGATGGAGTTTGAGGACCTGGCGGCGCAGTTCGGCTATTCGCTCGGTGTGGGGCATGTGCCGGCGCAGAGGATCCGGTATCACGAAAAGAGGTCGCAGGGGCGGACGGCGTACAAGGATGTGATGCTGCCGGGTGAGGTGGCGGTGACGTCGAAGGCTTATCAGAAGCTGGTGGCGCGGATTGAGGGGAAGCCGGAGGAGCGGATTCTCAGCTATCTGATGCTGCGGTCACTGAGGCAGGCGCGGTACAGCGAATCGAATACGGGGCATTTTGCGCTGGCGGCGTCGCACTATACGCATTTCACGTCGCCGATTCGGCGGTATCCGGATTTGATTGTGCATCGGCTGCTGAAGGCGGCGCTCGATGGCGCGACGTATTCGAATGAGGGGGAACTGCGGTCGATTGCGGAGGATTGTTCGTTCACCGAGCGCCGGGCGGCGGAGGCGGAGCGGGAACTGATTGAGTGGAAGAAGGCGCGGTTCATGGAGAGCCAGGTGGGGGAGGAATTCGACGGGCTGATTATCAGTACGGCGAAGTATGGGGCCTTTGTCGAGCTGGCGCAGTGGTTCGTGGAAGGGCTGGTGCCGATCGAATCGCTGCACGGCGACCGTTTTGCATATCACGAGAATGTGCGGAAGATTATTGGGCAGCGGACACGGAAGGCGTATTCGATTGGGGATCGCGTGCGCGTGCTGCTGGATCGGGTGGATCCGCTGGAGCGGAAGCTGCAGTTTTCGATTGTGGAACCGGCGAAGGCTCGGGTGGTGAAGCGGGAAGGGAAGAAGGGCGGGAAAAAGGGACGGCGGAGGTGAGGCGCGGACTAAACTGAGTAAGCGTGCCGACGATCCTCCGGTCAGGACCATTTCGGGTGTTCTTCTATTCGTCGGATGGAGAAGAGCCGGACCATGTGCACGTTCAACGGGAAGATGCGCTTGCGAAAGTGTGGTTGAACCCGGTGCGGATTGAATGGAGCGAAGGATTCAGAAGAGCCGATATCGCCCGCGTGGAAAAATTGGTAAGAGAGAACAAGGAGCTATTGATGGAGGCATGGCATGAGTACTTCGCAGGCTGAAATTACAGGCGCCTCGGCGTTGTCCGTGCGGGTGACGGATCTGGATCTTTCCGTCGATCTCTCCGATGGCAGGACGATCACCGTTCCGGTTGCCTGGTTTCCGCGGATCGCGATGGGGACTCAGCAGGAGCGCGAGAACTGGTCGCTGATTGGTGGCGGGCACGGAATCCACTGGCCCAACCTCGATGAAGACATCAGCGTCGAGAGTCTGTTGACGGGGCAACGATCGCGTGAACGTGCCAGCTCGTTGCGGAAGTGGATGGAGAACCGCGGCGTGCGGTAACTTCAATTTGCTGACGATGAAGGCTCGATATTCTCCCGTCTCGCTCGCGAGCATCGCGCTCGATACACGGATTCCGGCGCGGGCCTGAGGGCCATTGCGCGTCTCCTCGATCTGATGGGTTTGGGCCGCCGCGGACGTCGCCATCGCCTTCCGGCCTCCGGTGTGAGCCTGCAGGTTATCTCGCACCGAACACGCTGGCCGGAAGCTTCGACCCGCGAAAACCGCTAGACTGGGATGCGCGCCGACAGACCGTGAGGGTCGGGCGACGATCCTATGCACGCAATCCAGATCAATCAGGTGACGAAGATTTTCGGCAGCGTGAGGGCCGTGGACGATCTCACGATTACTATTCCCGAGGCGTCTATTCATGGCTTTATTGGCCCGAATGGATCCGGCAAGACAACCACGATGCGGATGATTGTGGGTATCCTGCATCCCGATCATGGTTCTATTCGAGTGTCGGCGACGAGATGACCGGTGTCCCGAACGGGAAAATCGGATACCTGCCCGAAGAGCGCGGCTTATATCGAAAGATGCGATTCAGGGAGGGACTCTGATAACCAGGGATGCGAAGACCGGTCAGATCCGGGCGGCCGGCAGGAAGAACGATCTCGCCAAGGCCGCGATCCCTGTGGCGCTGGGGATTCTGCTGGCAATGATCGTGATGATGACGTCAGCTCCTATGCTTCCTGCAATCGCCGAGGACAAGATGCAGCGAATCTATGAAATGCTGCCGGCATCCGCAACGCCGTTCGAACTGATTGCGGGTAAGGTGCTGGCGGCGATCGGACGGTCCCTGACGAGCGCGGCTGTATATATATCGCGGGAGCACCGCTGGCCTTGCATGCACTCGGTATTCACGATCTGACGCCGCTCCGGTTCCTGCCATGGTTTCTTGTTTATCTCGTTGCCGAAGTGATCATCCTGTCTGCGTTTGCACCGGTGCTGGGCGTGGCCTGCGGCAGTCCTCAGGATGCGCAGAGTCTGAACGTCCTGCTGATTGCTCCGATTATCATTCCCCTGTTTATGATCACGCCGGTCATGCAGCAGCCGAATGGTCCTTTTGCAACGGCGATGTCCCTCATTCCATTGTTCACGCCTGTCATGATGCTGATACGGCAATCGACGGCGGCCGGCGTGCCCGCCTGGCAACCATGGGCCGGCCTGGAAGGCATAGCAGTTGCGACGGTGGTGATTTCCCGGCTGGCCGCTCGTCTGTTCCGCCTCGTGATTCTGCTGCAGGGCAAGTCGCCCAAACCCGGTGAACTTGTCCGGTTGGCTATTCGGGGTTAACCGTCGATCCGCGCTCAGCCGACCGTCTGCTGGTCAGTGTGGTCGATGTGGGTATCGGGGGCGGAATTGCAGAAGTGGAGGCTGAAGTCCGTCACCTTTGAGAGTGAGAACACCGGTACGTCCGCCACCTTCGGTGTTTTGATGCGGAAGAAATCGGCCTGTTCCACCTGATCCAGCACGAAGGTCGGGCGCATGTCCTCTTTGGCGGGCTGGATATCGATGTTGTCGAACTGGATTCCCTTCACGTGACGAACGTAAAAGCCATGTGAGGGCATCGTTCCGAACATGCCCGGTTCGGGATAGGTTTCCTCGCGCTCCGCAGGTTGCAGAGCAGCGTCTTCTTTCGTGCCGCCACCCTGATGCTGCACCGTGATATTGCTGATTTTCACGTCCTCAATCTCATGGCCCGGAATGCCGCTGATGATCGAGCCCAGCCGCGTGACCGAGTTCGAGCAAACCACATTGCTGATGATGATACGCTTCAGCGTGCCAATTGGCAGTTCTTTCGGGCCGCGCATGCGCCTGCCGAGGCGCAGGAAAATCGGCGCGCTGATGATATCGCGCATCGAAATGTTCGTGACGGTCACGTCTTCGAGCAGCGCCCCATCCACCGTTTCGAGCGCCAGTCCCTGGCAGCCTTCGAACACGCAGTTCGAGATCGTGACGTTGCGGAAGCCACCATTGGACTCGGTGCCGAATTTGATGCGGCCGGTGTGAGGTACGCGTACTTCGGGGCCGAAGCGTTTGTATGTGGCGTCGAGAAGCGAGCCTTCTTCGAAGCAGCCGCTCACGTAGCAATCGCTGATGGTGACGAATTCCGTCGGCCTGGCAGACCCCAGTCCGTAGGAACTCTTGAGGCAGATGCCGTCGTCCCAGGGCGAGTTGACATAGCAGTTCGAGATGCGGACGTTGCGGCAGCAGTCTATATCCATGCCGTCGCGGTTGGTATCGATTTTCAGATTGTCGATAGTGAGGTTATCGGCGCCGGTCGCCAGTATTCCGAAGTGGCCGCCATGCAGGATCGCGAAGTCGCGCAGTATCACATTGCGGCAATTTTTCAGGGCGATGGACTTGTTGCCGACGCCCGGTGAGTCGGCACGGGGTCCGGGACCAGCGCCCCTGCTCAGGCCTTTTCCCCAGATCCGTCCGGGACCGGTAATGCCAATATTCTCCATCCCTTCCGCCCAGATAAGGCTGTTGTGCCAATGGCTGTGGCCGAAGTCCTGATACTGCTTCCATTCGTTGGGCTCGGCCGCATCGTAGGCTGCGCCGGCTGCCGGCGTGGCACCGGCCGCTGGTGAATCGGCGGCCACGATGGTCGCACCCGCGTCGAGATAGAACGCGATGTTGCTCCTGAGCCGAATCGAGTAACAAAGATAGTTGCCCGCGGGGAAAAATAACGTACCGCCTCCGGACGCGGCGATGGAATCGATCGCTTTATTGATCGCCGGCGTATCGATGGTCTTCCCGTCGCCAGTTGCGCCGAAGGTGCGGACATCGATCATGGTTTTGGCGTTGTCCCCGGCGGGTTGGGCGAAAGCCGCTTGCGGACGAAATCCCAGCGTTGTAACAGCAAGTCCCGCTCCCGCGTGAGTCAGGAAAGTTCTTCGTTCGAAATTGCCCATGGTTGTTTTCAGTGAGCACTATATCAAGGGAGCAAATTCAGAGAGAGACCGTCAGGTTTGCGTGTGCGGAATCATCTGGAGAAGGCGGGACGCCACGCTATAAATTTCGTCCGCGGGCTGCGTGGCCGCTCGCCCGCGCCGGGGCGTGGGCTGTTCCGCGGAATGCAGAAGCTGGTTTTGCAACCCAATTCGGCCCGCGAAAGCCCGGCGACGGGGCGAAGCTCCGCCCTACGAAAGGTTTTGCTATATTGTGGAGGGTTTTATACATGACCACCGCGTTCAGTACGCCCACAATTTCTGAACGGCTGGCGGTTGCGCGGGCGGCAGGGCTTGGTCCCGAGGCACTCGCGCAGGCGTTCCGGCTGATGTATACATCGCGGCGCGTTGACGACCGCGAAATCCTTCTCAAGCGCCAGAATAAGATCTTTTTCCAGATCAGTTGCGCCGGCCATGAAGCCATTCAGGTTGCCGCGGGCATGGCGCTCCGTGCCGGCCACGACTGGTTCTTTCCTTATTACCGGGATCGCGCGCTCTCGCTCACGCTCGGCATGACGCCTTACGACATGCTGCTGCAGGCGGTGGGCTCGAGCGAGGATCCGTCGTCCGGGGGGCGGCAGATGCCGTCGCACTGGACGAATCCTTCGCTGCATATCGTTTCGCCATCGTCAGCGACCGGCACGCAGTTTCTGCCGGCGGTGGGTTGCGCGGAGGCGATGCGCTATCTTCACGCGGGCGAGCAGCGGGTGGTGCTGGCATCTTCGGGCGAAGGCGCGACGAGTGAGGGCGAATTCTGGGAGTCGATCAATCAGGCGTGTCTGCTGCGCGCGCCCGTGTTGTTCCTCGTGCAGGACAACGGCTTCGCGATCTCCGTGCCGGTGGAGCATCAGACGCCCGGCGGCTCGATTTCGAAACTGATGGCCGGATTTCCGGACATGCTGACGATTGAAGTGGACGGGACGGATTTTATTTCGTCATACCGAGCGATGACGGCGGCGGCGGCGTGGTGCCGGGAAGGTCACGGGCCGGCGCTGGTGCACGCGCACTGCACGCGTCCTTATTCCCACTCGTTCAGCGAAGACGAGCGTGATTACAAAACGAAGCGTGAGCGGGACGATGAAGCCGCGCGCGATCCGCTGGTCACGTTCCCGGCGTTTCTCAAAGAACAGGGCGTGCTGGGCGATGGGGAAATCGACCGGATCAGACGCGAGATCGACGCGCAGATCATCGAAGACGCTCAGCGCGCTCTGAGGGCGCCGTTGCCGGACCCGGGCGGCGCGCTGCGCCACCTTTATTCGGAAACGGTCGATCCGACGTCTTCGAGATTCGACACGCCGGCGCGCCCACAGGGCGAGCCCCGCATCATGGGCGATCTGATCAACCAGACGCTGCGCGATGAGATGCGCCACAACCAGCGCGTGGTCGTGTTCGGCGAAGACGTGGCGGATTGCAGCCGCGAAGCGAATCTGAGCGAGGTCAAAGGCAAGGGCGGCGTGTTCAAAATCACGGCGGGCCTGCAGGCGGAATTCGGCGCGTCGCGGTGTTTCAACACGCCGATCGCGGAGGCCTCGATTGTGGGACGATCGAGCGGCATGGCGATGATGGGAATGAAGCCGGTCGCCGAGGTTCAGTTTTTCGACTATATCTGGCCCGCCATGATGCAGCTTCGCGACGAGCTGGCTTCGCTGCGGTGGCGGTCGAACGGGCAGTTCTCCGCGCCGCTCGTGCTGCGCGTCCCGATCGGCGGTTATTTAGGGGGCGGATCGATTTATCACAGCCAGTCGGGCGAAGTGACGTTTACGCATATTCCCGGGCTTCGCGTGGTATTTCCATCCAACGCGGAAGATGCGTGCGGGCTTCTGCGGACAGCGATCCGGTGCGAGGATCCGGTGCTGTTTCTCGAGCACAAGAAGCTGTATCGCGAAATGTACAACCGCGCGCCATATCCGGGGCCGGATTTCATGGTGCCATTCGGCAAGGCGAAGGTGGTGAAGGCGGGCCAATCGCTCACTGTCGTGACTTACGGCGCGCTGGTGCAGAAGTCAATTGTGGCCGCCCAGGAGATCGAGAAGGATCAGCCGAATCGCTCGATCGAGGTGATCGATCTGCGGACGCTTTCCCCTTATGACTGGGAGACGATTGCCGCGAGCGTGAAGAAGACGAGCCGGGTGATTGTGGCATACGAAGACACGCTGAGCTTTGGATTCGGCGCGGAGATCGCGGCCCGCATCGCCGATGAGCTGTTTACCTGGCTGGATGCGCCTGTCCGGCGGGTGGCGGCGCTCGATACCTGGGTAGCCTACCAGCCGGCTCTCGAAGCGAAGATACTGCCGCAAACCGAAGATTTAACGGCAGCTATTGCCAACCTGCTGGCATTCTGACCAGGCGGGAAAGGTTCGTTTGCGTACTACTAGTACCAGCGGCCTATCCTTCCCGGAACTGAATGATAGAATAAGTACTTAATCATGACGGCGGCACAGTCGGGGCCGGAGTCTGTCGAGAAGACTTCACAGCCTTTCCCATGGATCACTATTGCCTGCGTGGGCGCTCTGCTCCTGGCCTGCTACGGTCCTGTTCTTTCTCGACTGGTCGCTGTCTGGTACACCGACGCCGATATGGGGCACGGATTTTTCGTGCCGCTCATCGCCGGTTATATTGCCTGGCAGAAACGTTCGGAGATTGAAGGCCTGGCGCCGCGGCCAAGCTGGTGGGGTCTGGCGGTAATGATCTGGGGCGGGGTGCAGCTTTACCTCGGAACGCTGGGCGCGGAACTCTACACAGCGCGCACGTCGCTGGTCATTTCGATTGCCGGCGCGGTGCTGCTGCTGGGTGGAAAAAAGTATCTGCGGATCTTCTGGTTTCCGATTTTCCTGCTGTTCTTCATGGTGCCGATCCCCTCGGTGATTTATACAGAGATTACGTTCCCGCTGCAACTGCTGGCGAGCCGCGTCGCGGAGAACGTGATTTCCGTGCTGGGGATTCCGATTCTGCGCGAAGGCAATGTGCTGGAGCTGGCCACCCAGAAGCTGGACGTAGTGGAAGCGTGCAGTGGCATCCGCTCTTTGCTGACGCTCACATTCCTGTCTCTGGTGTACGGGTATTTCTGCGAGAAGAGAACCTGGCTGCGGACGGTGCTGTTCTTTTCGACGATTCCCATCGCGATTGCGGCCAACGCGGCACGCGTCACCATTACCGGCGTGCTCGCCAACTTCAAGCCGGAACTGGCGGAGGGTTTTTTCCATGAGGCGGAGGGATGGGTGATTTTCATGGTTGCATTTGCAATTCTCGCGGGGGTGCACCAGGTACTGGCGCGCGCCGCCAAGATGATAGAGAAGGGTCATGAACTCAATCCTGCGCAGTAAATACTTCCGGGTTCTGACGTTGGTCCTGGTCGCTCAGGCGGCGTTGTTCTATTCAGCGTCGCGCGGGGAAGGCACGCCGCTGGCAAGGCCGCTCGGCGAGATGCCGATGGCGCTCGGAAGCTGGATGATGACGAGCGAAATCCCCGTCGACGCGGAAACGCAAGCCGTGCTGCGGGCCGACGATATCGTCAGTCGCAGCTACAAACGACCGGACGGAGCGGACGCCAGTCTGTTCATCGCGTACTTTAAAACGCAGCGCACGGGCGCGGCGCCGCATTCGCCGAAGAACTGCCTGCCGGGGGCGGGCTTCCAGCCGGTGGAAAGCGGCAGTATCGACGTGCCGGTTCCAGGCAGGACGATTCACATCAATCGTTACGTGGTATCGAACAGCGATGTGGAGGACGTGGTCCTTTACTGGTATCAGTCGCAGGGCCGCGTGATTGCCGATGAATTCGCGGCGAAGTTCTATCTCATTGCGGATTCCATTCGCCGGCACCGCAGCGATACTTCGCTGGTCCGCATTGTGGTTCAGGCAGCACCGGGCATGCGAGACCGGGCTACTCAGGCGGGCGTGAATTTCGTGCAGGCGGCTTATCCGGTCGTCAGCAGCTGGATTCCGCAGTAAGCAATTCCGGGTAAAATCAGGCGGCTGCAATAATTGCAGCTTGACGGGTTTTCCGTTCATCTGATCGACATACATGAAAATCGCGAAGAGTTTCAGCGTAGCTTTGGTCTGCGCGGCGCTCGCTGGGACGGGCCTCTATTCACTTCGGGGAGCAGATCAGGGGCTGGTGGGGACGCCTGCCATCCGGTTCGACCTCGACAAGCTGAATGTGCTGGGGAGTGTGCTGATGATCGGGGCGCATCCGGATGATGAGAATACCGGAGTCATTGCATACCTGGCGCGCGGCCGCAAAATCCGCACCGGATATCTTTCACTCACGCGCGGCGAGGGCGGCCAGAATCTGATCGGTAACGAGCAGGGCGAGTATCTGGGAGCGCTCCGCACGCAGGAACTGCTGGCGGCGAGACGCGTGGATGGCGCCTCCCAGTATTTCACGCGCGCAATCGATTTCGGTTTCACGAAGACGGCGAAGGAGACGCTTGAGAAATGGGGGCATGACCGGATTCTCTCGGACGTCGTGTGGGTGATCCGGCAACAGCAGCCGGACGTGATTCTGCTTTGCTTTTCTGGTACGCCGGCTGACGGGCACGGCCAGCATCAGGTCTCAGCCATTTTGGGACGCGAGGCTTTCGACGCGGCCGCGGATCCCACGAAGTTTCCTGAACAGTTGAAGTGGGTAAAGCCGTGGCGAGCGAAGCGTGTGATGCAGGCACGGTTCACGCCTCCTTCGGGTGGGCTTGGGGGGCGTGGCCCTGCAGGCGCGAGCGGCGGTGGGCGTGGGGCGGGCGCAGGCGGCGGACGCGGGACGTCCGGGGCAGCCTCCGGGGCACCGCGGCCGCAGGAGCCTGTCGCATTCAGCCTGCCGGTGGGCGATTACGATCCGGTGATTGGAAAGTCATACCGGGAAATCGCGGTGGAGAGCCGCAGCCAGCACAAGAGCCAGGCGATGGTGCAACTGACGGCTTTCGGAGCCCAGTCGACCGGCTTTGTGATGCGCGGTGGCGCGCCGGCGAAATCCGACCTGATGGACGGAATCGACACCACGTGGAATCGCGTGCCGGGCGGAGCGAAGGTGGGAGAACTGCTCGCCCGCGCCCGGCGCGATTTCGACGACCTGCATCCGGAGAAATCGGTTGCGGTGCTCCTCGAAGCGCGCGCGGCGGTGGCTCAGTTGGCGTCTTCCGGACAGCAGTGGGCGAAGTGGAAGCTGGATGAAATCGATCATACGATTGCGCTGTGCGCTGGCGTGCGCGCGGAGGCGCAGGCGAATCAGTTCGCATATGCGCCGGGCGGGGCTGTGGATGTGAAGCTGATGGCGATCAACCGCTCCCATCTGCCGATGACGCTTGCGGGAGCGCATGTAAGCGGCTGGGGAGACGCGGATGCGGCGGTGAAGAATGCGCCGCTTGCGTACAACAAGGAAGAGACAGTGGATCTGAAGCTGACGGTGCCGCAAAATCAGCCGTCATCGCAGCCGTTCTGGCTGGAGCATCCCCCCACTGGCGATACGTACACGATTCCGGATCAGGCGCTGATCGGACGCGCCGATATCGTGCCTGAAGTGACGGTGCGATTCGATTTCACTGTGGATGGACGGCCGTTCTCAGTGAGCGAGCCGCTGCATTATCGTTATGCCGATCCAGCGCGCGATGAGTTCGTGCGGCCCGTAGTGGTGGAACCCCCGGTGAGCGTGGTGCTGCCGTCGCGGAATTTCATCGTGCCGGAGGGGACTACGCGGGACATCAGCGTGCTCGTGCGCGCCATGAGCGCAAATCAATCGGGCGAACTGGTTTTCGAGGCTCCGGCCGGGTGGCGCGTGGAGCCGGCGAAGGCTCCGTTCCATCTCAAAGAAGCGGACGCCACCGGGGAAGTAAAATTCCGCGTGACACCGCCCGCGCAACCGGGCACGGGCGATTTCAAAGTCACCGCGCGGCTGACCAGCGGTCAGATGGTTGCAACCACGGTCAACACCATCGATTACGCGCACATTCCGGCGCAGACGATTTTCGAAACTTCCGGCGGGAAAATGGCGGCTGTTGATTTGAAGGTGCTGGCAAAGCGCGTCGGTTACGTGATGGGATCGGATGACAAGATGCCGGAGGCGATCCGGCAGATGGGCTGCCAGGTGGATCTGCTCGATGAGAAGACGCTGACGAGCGGGGACCTCAGCGTTTATGACGCGATTGTTACCGGACTGCGCGCCTACGCGGTGCGGGCGGATCTGCGGGCGGCGCAATCGCGCATTCTCGATTATGTGAATCGGGGCGGCACGCTGGTGGTGCAGTATAACCGGGTCGACGACCGGCGCATCAGCCCCTCGGTTTCTGAAGCGTTCGATCACATGGGACCGTATCCCTTTACGTTGTCGCAGGGTAACACTGAGCGGGTAACGGAAGAGGATGCTCCGGTGAAAATCCTGACCCCTTCTTCAACGATCGTTCGCTCGCCGAATCGGATCAGCGAGGCGGATTTCAGCGGGTGGATTCAGGAGCGCGGCGTCTACTTCGCGGATAAATGGGACCCGAAATATGAGACCCCTTTCGAGACGCACGATGCCGGTGAGAAGGAACTGAAAGGGGCTTTACTGTACGCTCGTTATGGAAAGGGTGCATATGTTTACACCTCGTTCTCCTGGTTCCGTGAAATGCCGGCCGGCGTGCCCGGAGCGTTCCGGATTTTTGCAAATCTGCTGAGCGCGGGTAAGGCCGAATAGGCGGCAACCCGACTGTCCTCCGCAAAACCGGTCGAAGCTCGGCTCATCTGTTGTAACGCGCGACCGGTTTTCGCGCACGCTATATTGGAAAATCGCACACGATGCTCGAAGTCTGCGCTCTTACCGACCCAGGTCAAATCCGCCCATCGAATCAGGATGCATTCCGGATTGTGCGGGAACTCGGGCTCTACATGCTGGCGGACGGCATGGGCGGGGCGCGGGGCGGGGAACAGGCTTCGCGGATGGCAGTGGAAGCGATTGAGATGTCGCTTCGGCGGTCTTCACATCATGATGCGGCGGCGCTGCTGAGTGCGGTCGAAGAGGCCAACGATCTGGTACTGGCGGCGGCGAGCCGCGATCCTAATCTTGAAGGAATGGGGACGACGATTGTCGCAGTGCTCGAAACCAGGGCCAACGACATCGCCATTGCGAGCGTGGGCGACAGCCGGGCCTATGTCCTGCATGAGGGTGAATTGCGTGCCGTCACCAGGGATCAGACCTGGGTTCAGGAGGTCGGGGTAGGAATGGGGCTCGATGAGGACAGCCTGCGGACGCATCCGATGCGCCATGTGTTGACAATGGCGGTGGGGGTCGCGTCACCGGTCCGGATTCTTTATTATGCGATCGAACTCGCCCAACAGGATATTCTGCTGCTGACGACGGACGGGCTGCATGGGGTGGTACCGGATTGCGAGATTGAGAGGATTCTTCGGGACGAGGGAATTACCCTCCAGCAGCGTTGTGAACGGCTTATGGCCGCCGCTCACGCTGCTGGAAGTCCCGATAATGTCACTGTGATGCTGATGCAGCCGGCGCGGGAAACCGCCGGCTTGCCCGCGTAGAGCACGTCCCCAGCTTATTCGCTGTGGGCCGAGTTATCGCGGCGGAGCCAGTCGCGCAGAGCTTCGCGGTTCAGGCTGATGCCCTTACGGGAGTATTTCAGGTATCCCTGACGGCGAAGCTGGTTCATATAGTGGGTCACGATTTCCCGTGACGTTCCAACGTACTGCGAAAGCAGCTCATGGGTGAACGGCATCATGTCGACCGACCCATCGCCGCTGTCACGCCCGAGGCGCTCGGAGAACCGGATCAGCGAACGAACGAGACGCCGCCCGATGTTGTCGATCGAGAAGCTCTCGATGCGGGCCCCGAACTCCTGGGAACGGCGAACGAGAAGCTGAACGAGCGCGATACCGAGGCGCGGGCGGCGAACCACCAACTCCTCAATTTCGGCCGTGGACCATGTCATGACCTTGGTGGCATCGAGGGCAACGGCCTCTTCGGTCCGCTGCTTCTCGCCCAAAAACGCGCATTCTCCGAAAAATTCATCCGGCTGATAGATGTCGACCACTACTTGCCGGCCGTCGTCAGCAGTACGGCAAACCTTTACTTTTCCGTCGATTACGAGATAAATGCTGTTGGAAACCTGAGAACGGCCGTAGATCAGCTGACCTCTGGAATACTCCACGATCGTGGAGCAGGGAAGATAGGCAAGCGGATCTTCCAGAAGCTCCCGATTGTCGACAGTAGCGGGAGCGGCGCTGTTCAGATAGCTATTACGGGCCGCGTCTGGTCTTGTTTCGACAGGGGATGTATTAAACATAGTTTGTACTCAATATAACAACGATCCCGAGGGGCCGTCAATTATCCTTATTTTTGTTTTATGTTCCCTTGGCAGGGTACTATTACTCTCAGGCACGTCGACGGCCAAAATCGTAACTACTCGCACACCATGACGGTTACCTGGTTTCTGCCTGCACACTGTTTTGCCGGCTGAGCTCGGGCTTCACTTCACCCGCCATCCGACCCACGTCGAGATTACCGCCGAGGAACCGGTTAATGGCCTCGGCAGCCCGCCACGGGTCGCGGATGATCGTGTTGCGATCGAGACACAGCAGCTTTGTGTCAGGCCGGCTCGCCAGGAATCCCTTCGTCCAGATGATCAGGCGAAGATACTCATTTTTTAGACGGGCGAGGCGGGCGGGCGTTTCGCTCACCGAACGCCCGCGGCGTATCATCATTTGGCGTTGAGAGGCGATTATGTCGTTGATATCACGTTCCGTAAGGAGTACCCGGCAGGCGACGCCATCCGGAAGGTGCGGTATCAGAGGAGCAACAATTTTTACTGCCTTGCCGCGCGCGCCCTCGATCCAGGGCGCGCCGTCCGCCATCTGTTTTACGGCTTCGAACTCGTAATAACCCCGGGGGTTGTCTTCGTCGGCGGAGCGGATCCCATCGGTCACCGCGGGCAATCCACCGGCGACCAGCATCTGCATCAGCATCGAAGTTCCGGAGCGGGGAAGGCCGCACACGATGACGACCTCACCATTCAGTGGTGGCAACTCGCGGGCGGATCCGGCGATCGCCGTAGGGCGCGGCGCGGGGGTTGCGGAAGCTGGCTGGCGTGTAATTGTTGCCGATGGTACATGCATTTTTTGCCAGGTCTGCACTCGGGCACGAGCGTGGAATGCCGCTGTCTCGCGATCGCCGAGCGCGCGATGCACGCGCGCCAGCCACAGATGCGCTTGTGGAAATGCGGGATGAATCGCGAGTGCTCTCTCAAATGTGCAAACGGCAGGCTCATATTTACCGAGCCGTACGAGCGCAATTCCGAGCAGATAGTGGCCACGCGGATCGCGCTCGAGCAGCGCGATGCCATCGAGCGCATGCTGCGCCGCGGCGCTGAAATCGCGATTGTGGAGCGCGAGGCGGGCGAGGCTGAAGTGGATCCGCGCGTCGGTCGAATCGATGGCGAGCGCGTCGTGGAGAATAGTGGCAGCTTCGTTCCACTTGTGAACCCTGCCGAGCAACTCCGCGCGATCGACCAGGAGGCCGGGCCTGATTAAATCCGATACGGGTATCGCTTCGAGCGTGGCCAGCGCTTCGCGCCATTTACGGCGCGCGCCGAGAATCTGCGCTTCGAAATAAATCGTGAGTGACGGGTCGTAGCGGCAGAGGCGGCGCAGCGCTTTGAGTTCCGCGCGCTCTTCGGCATTCAGACGAGGCATGGTCTTGCTCGCGCGGCCGCGAGCGCGCAACTCATTCAGGCGTGCGAGGGAAGATTCATAGATTTGTTTGCGGCGGCCGCTCCAGTCCGCGGCGATAGCTTCCATTTCCGCCCTGCTCCCCAACGCCTGGGCGGCGATGAAGAGACGGAGATGGATGCGGAGATCGTCGGGATTCTCGTCGCGCAACTCGCGGAGGATGACGGCGGCTTCAGCGTGCCGGCCTGCGTCCTGATACGCTTCAGCGAGATTGGTGCGGAGATCGGCAACCGTTCGTCTGGCGGCCTGATCGTCATCGGCGTCCGGCTCTTCGACGTAGCCGAGCGCGACGAGTTGCTCGAGTGACTCGGTGGCGGCGAGTGGATCGAGCTTCATGTGAGGGGGATGGCGGCCGTCGTCACCCTCGACTTTCTCCCAGGTGGGAATGTGCTGGATGGGAGGCGCGGATTCGAAAGCCCCCGCCAGGACTTTGCCTTCCATATCGCGGCCCACGGGAAGACCGAACAGCGAGAGAACAGTGGGGGCGATATCGAGCAGCGACACGCCAGGCAGAGCCGCGCCCTGACGAACGCCAGGGCCGGCCATGACGAACACGCCATTGTTGCGGTGCTCAAAGGCTGGACCGGCGTGATATTCGGGAATGCGTGCGGGACGCAGGTGGTCCGGATGGAAGCCGTGATCGGACAGCAGGATCACGGTGGTGTCAGTTCCGGCCTTTTCGAGCAGGGTTCCGAGCATCCGGTCGTGCAGAAGATAGCCGGCCCGGAGTACACCGTGATAGAGGTTGAAATCCTCTTCTTCGATGTGCGGGCGGCGCGGCGGATTGTACTTCATGAAGCCGTGACCGAAATGATCGATGGCATCGAAGTAGACCGCGCAGAGATCCCAGGGCTCATGATCCAGCAGCCAGGTGGCGGTGCTGTGGATGTTGGCGCATTCACAGACGATACGCGCCACCGAATGGATACCGGGGCTCTTCCCCTGATCGATTTCAAGCGCGTCTGGAACGAAAAACTGCATCAGGTCGGCGGGGAGGTGTTCGGGCTCGATGCGCAGTTCGGCAAGCGGTTCGGCGAGATCCTGGGGGTGCACCATTCCGGGGACTGACTCGAATTTGCGGGAGACCCGGTGGAACTGATCCGAAACCATGACGCCGCGAATGGGTTCGGCGGGATAGCTGGGCCACCAGCCGACGACGATGCTGCGAAGCCCGCTTTGGCCGAGAATGTTCCAGACGGCTTTGCACTTCCGCGAGAGATTGGAGATGCGCTGGATGTCGCGACCATCCGGGCGTGGTTCGCTGAAACCATGGATGCCGTGATCGAAGGGCCGCTTGCCGGTCGCAATGGAGGTCCAGAGCATCGGCGAGAAGGACGGTTGGAGAGTAGCGATGGATGCCGACGCGCCGGTTCGAACGAGACGCGCGATGTTGGGCATTTCGCCGGCATCGATCAGCGGACGAATCACTTTCCAGTCAGCCGCATCCCAGCCGATGAGAAGAACCTTACTCATGTCGCGCCTTGAGAGCGGGAATTCCGGCGGCGCCTCTTACGAGCGAGTCCAGTGAATCGCGGCCAGGCCGAAGCGGGAGCTTTTTATCGGTCGATACCTCAGCAGGTTCGCCATCGGCCTGAGTAGCGGGGTGTTCTTCCGGCTTGCCGGCGGCGAGAAAATCCAGCTCGTTGCGGCCCGGGGGAACGAAGGAGGGAACGGGTTCGGGGCGCAGGACACGCGCGTGGGTGGAGATGAGCGACGCGGACGCCGACGCGGCCGCCGCGGCGGAGGAGGGCAGGGCGGAGGCGTAGAGACAAGTGTCCGGATTCGCCGCGGGGTTGCCAGCGGCGATGTACTCGCGAAGCCGGATTTCGAGATCAGTCACTTCTTTAAAAAATAACCCGCCTGTCCGGCTGGCTTTTGGCCGCCGAACAGACGGGAGTGCGATTAGAAGCTGAACCTGAACTCAGTTACGCTTCCGCGGTGACGGAAACCGGGACGTCGACCGAAACTTCGCGATGCAGGCGAACCGGAACTTTGTAGTCGCCGAGAGCGCGAATGGGCTCTTCGAGGTGGATCTTGCGCCGGTCGATATTGAACTTCTGCGCGGTGAGCGCGTCGGCGATATCGGCGGCGGTGACGGAGCCGAAGAGCTGTCCGTTCTCACCGGCCTTGCGGGCGATGGAGACACTCGCATTCGCGAGCAGCTTCGCGAGATCTTCGGATTCGGTTTTGAGAACCGCTTCCTTGCGGAGGTGCGCCTGGCGTTCCTGCTCGACGATCTTGCGATTAGCGTCGGTGGCCGCGACAGCGAGGCGGCGGGGCAGCAGATAGTTGCGGGCGTAGCCGGAGGCTACCTTAACGACCTGCCCGCGCGCGCCGAGATTATCGATGTCTTCTCTGAGAATGATTTCCATGGTCGGCTCTCCCTGATCAGACGCTGGCCGCGAACGGCAGCAGCGC